>Ga0153932_1000006_pt1 | contig 355883 bp, 338 predicted proteins | sample TSNJ016MetaG_FD_102273 | JGI IMG/M metagenome (GOLD analysis project Ga0153932, IMG submission 102273) | Attine ant fungus gardens microbial communities from New Jersey, USA - TSNJ016 MetaG | ecosystem: Host-associated > Fungi > Mycelium > Unclassified | place: USA: New Jersey, Wharton State... | reverse complement strand
GAGATTCTCACGTTTCTGCGCACCACGATGACTGCGGACGAGATCGCTGCGCATCTCGGCATTGCCTATCCCACCGTGAAGACACATATTCGCTCGATCTACCGCAAATTGGGTGTGACCAAAAGGCGTGCCGCTGTTCGAGCAGCCGACAACCTAGACCGCGGGATCGGGCGCGATTCCGCGTCGGAGGCTGCGAACCGTCAGGTCCAAGGCCTGTAGTCGCGTCCCGGAACCGCGGTTCACGTAGTCCATGGACGTGTAGAGCAGTGACCACAGCAGGTTCTGCACCCAGTCCGAACCCATGTCGGGGTCGATGGACCCGTCGGAGTGTCCGCGCTCGATGGCGTCGGTGACGTCGTCGTCGTTCGACGCGGACTCGGCAAACGAATCTTCTTGATACACGCCGGGAGTGAAGAACAGGACCGTCAAAAGGTCGGCCAATTCGAAGTATTCATGGCACAGGCGAACCAGTGCCTCGGCTCCGGTGCCCTCACCGAGTCGCGCCGCCGCTGCGGCCTCACCGACGGCGCGGGTGGCCTCGGCGGCGACTGCGTCGACCAGGTCTGACCGTTCGGGGAAGTAGCGGTGCAAGGTGGTTCGTCCGACCTTCGCGGCCGAGGCGATCTCGCTGAGCGTCGCGGCCGGCTTGGATGCGAACACCGAAACGGCAGCATCGAGGATGGCCTTCCGGGTGCGCTCGCGGGTCGCGCTTTGTTCTGGTGCGCTGTGGATCGTTGTCACGAATTCGAAGCGTAGCCGTGTCCGGTTTCGGTATCCAGTGTTTCCGTATCGGAATTCCTCTTGCCCTTTATGGAACATTCGTGTTCCATAAATTCATGCTTGAATCCGATGCGCCTCAGCCCGCGCCGAAATGGAGCAATCTCCGCGTCCTCTCGGAGTTCGCTCGCCCGCATCTGCCCTCGCTCCTCCTCGGATTGGTGCTGGCTCTGTGCGGTTCCGCGGCGACGCTGGCAACGCCGATGGTCACCAAATGGGTTCTCGACACCCTCGACACCGGTGCGTCGCTGAAGGGGCCGATCCTCACGCTCGTCGTCCTCCTGGTCGTCGGTGCGGTGCTCGGCTGTGCTCAGTGGATCGTTCTCGGGACCGCTGCCGAGAAGGTTGTCTTCGACGCCCGGTCTTCGCTCGTGAGGCGATTCCTCGCCGCGACCGTGCCTTCGCTGCAATCGCGATCCGTCGGCGAATTGGTCACCCGGGTCACCTCGGACACCTTGCTGCTGCGGGAGGCGGCGTCGTCGGCCGCAGTGAATATTCTCAACGCAGCCGCGTTGACCATCGGAACAATCGTTCTGATGGGCGTTCTGGATCTGCCGTTGCTGGGTGTGACCATGGTGGCAATCGTGTTCGCCTCCATACTCTTTGCCGTTCTGATGCCGCGGATCTCCGCAGCCGAGGCGCGAACCCAGGAATCGCTCGGTCAGCTCGGCGGCGTTCTCGAGGGCGGTTTACGTGCGATCCGGACGGTCAAGGTTTCCCTGGCCGAGGATCGCGTCGGCGCTCTGGTGACGAACAACGCGTCCGATGCGAAAAAGCATGCGATCACGGCGGTTCGAGTGTCGGCAACCGCGTGGACTGTCGCGTGGACCGCCATTCAAGGCTCGATCATTGCCATTCTCGGCTTTGGTGCCTGGCGAGTCGCCGACGGCGAAATGGCAGTCTCGACGCTCATCGCGTTTCTGCTCTACGCCTTCACACTGATGGGGCCGGTGTCCGAGCTTGCGCAGAACGTGACGTCCGTTCAGTCGGGAATCGCGGCAGCTATCCGGATCCGCGAGATGCAATCGTTGCCCACCGAGCAGTACGACGAGGTCGTGGACGTAGTCGAGAAAACGAGCGCAGCCGCGCCGCTGATCGAGTTGCGCGACGTCACCGTGAGCTACCACGGCTCCAACCAACCTGCGTTGCGCGATGTCTCGCTGGTCATCCCCGAGCGTGGGCACATGGCCATCGTCGGCCCGTCGGGTGCCGGAAAGACGACCCTGCTCTCCACCGTCCTGCGATTCGTCGAGCCGCGATCGGGTGAGGTTCTCCTGCATGGTGTCGGTTACGACGCGCTCGATCACCGGGCTGTGCGAGAGAGTCTCGCGTACGTGGAGCAGGAGACCCCGGTGGTGCCCGGAACGATTCGGGAGAACGTCGTCTTCAGCCATCCCGACGCAACGGACGAAGAGGTGCAGTCCGTTCTGCGCTTGCTCCGCCTCGACGACGCGATCGAGGCCCTGCCCAACGGACTCGACACCGCACTGACCGCCACGTCGCTGTCGGGCGGCCAACGTCAGCGGATCGCGATGGCACGCGCAGTTCTGCGACCGAGTGCTTTGCTTCTGCTCGACGAAGCCACAGCCCAGGTCGACACGCTCACCGAAGCAGCGATTGTCGACGCGATCAACGAACGTGCGCGCACCGGCGCTGTGGTGACTATCGCTCACCGGCTCTCGACGGTGCGTGACGCCGACTGGATCGTGGTCATGGAGGACGGTCGGATCCGCAACATCGGCAACCACGACGAGCTCATGGACAAGGACGATCTGTACCGCGACATGGTGGTTGCCGGCAGGCTCGATCAGGGCGAGGCGATGCTCGAGGATTGTTGACCCGACGCGTCGGCGTGTGCGAGAGTGCTGGTACCGAGCGATCGCTCGGTCGGGATGTTCTTTCGGAGGTGGCTGGTGGCAATCGATCTGACGTACGCGCCCGAGGTGGTGGCGCTGATCGAGAAGACGCGCGACTTCACGCGCAACGTAGTGCTCCCCATCGAAGACGAACACGCCGGTGACATCGCCGTCGCGGGTGGCGACGCCATCCGTATCGAGATGCAGGCGGCAGCAAAAGAAGCAGGTGTCTTCGCCCCGCATGCGCCGATCGAATACGGCGGCCACGGGCTCAACATGAGTGATCGCGCGCCGGTCTTCGAGGAAGCCGGCTACTCGCTCTTCGGCCCGACTGCGCTCAACATCGCTGCGCCGGACGAGGGCAATGTCCACATGCTGGCCCACGTCGCGAACGAAGCGCAGAAGCAGCAGTTCCTCGCGCCGCTCGCGAGCGGGGACATGCGGTCGGCCTTCGCCATGACCGAGCCTGCGCCCGGAGCCGGATCCGACCCCTCGGCCTTGAACACCCGCGCGGAGAAGGTTCCCGGCGGCTGGAAGATCAACGGTAAGAAGTGGTTCATCACCGGCGCCGACGGTGCCGGATTCTTCATCATCATGGCGCGCACCTCCGGCGAGCCCGGGCAGCGCGGCGGAGCGACCATGTTCCTGGCGCCGACCAACACTGCGGGTCTCGTCGTGGGTCGACACATCGACACCCTCGACAAGGCCATGATCGGCGGGCACTGCGAGGTCACGTTCGAGGATCTCTTCGTTCCCGACGAGGCTGTTCTCGGTGAGGTCGATCAAGGTTTCGCCTACGCCCAGGTTCGCCTCGGTCCCGCCCGCATGACGCACGTGATGCGCTGGCTCGGTGCAGCGCGCCGCGGCCACGACGTTGCCGTGGCCAGGGTTGCCGAGCGTGAAGGTTTCGGCTCGAAACTCGGTGATCTCGGAATGATCCAGAAGATGGTCGCCGACAACGAGATCGACATCGCGGCCAGCCGCGCGCTCTTGGTCCAGGCCTGCTTCGAGCTCGATCAGGGTGGACACGCGAGCAACGCGACCTCCATCGCGAAGACCTATGCGGCCGAGGCGATCTTCCGGATCGTCGACCGCTCCATTCAGATGTGTGGCGGAATGGGCGTGTCCGGCGATCTGCCCCTGGCACGGTTGTCCCGCGAAGTGCGTCCCTTCCGCGTCTACGACGGCCCGTCCGAGGTTCATCGCTGGGCAATCGCGAAACGTGTTGTCGGAGCCGCGAAGCGGGCTGCTCGGGAGGAGTCGAAGTGACGGACTTTCCAGGACTCGATCTCGCGGCGCTCCACAAGTATCTGCAAGCCGCAGGCGTCACGGTCAGCGGTGAGTTGCGAGCCGAACTGATTTCAGGCGGCAAATCCAATCTCACCTACGGAATCTTCGACGACAACTCGAAGTGGATTCTGCGTCGTCCACCCACTGCCGGTCTCACGCCGTCGGCGCACGACGTTGCGCGCGAGTTCCGAATCACCTCGGCGTTGCAGAACACTGCAGTACCGGTCGCGCCGACCGTCGTGCTGTGCGAGGACGCCTCGGTGATGGGTGCGTCGTTCACGGTGGTCGAGTTCGTCACCGGTCAGGTTATCCGGACCAAAACCGAGCTGGAAGCTGTTCCGGTAGAGCAGGTCACGCAGTGCACCGACGAATTGGTGCGTGTTCTGGCCGCCCTGCACGACGTCGATTACAACACCGTGGGTCTCGGCGAACTCGGCCGACCCGACGGTTACGTAGCCCGCCAGGTGAAGTTGTGGGCCGGTCAATGGTCACGCGTCAAGACCGAGGACTCGGCAGACGTGGACAGGTTGGCCTCGAGCCTCGCGGACATGATTCCGGCTGAATCGGCTTCGTCGATCGTGCACGGCGACTACCGGATCGACAACACGATTCTCGCGGCGAACGACGTCACCAAGGTTGCCGCAGTGGTGGACTGGGAACTCTCGACGCTGGGAGATCCGCTGGCGGACATCGCGATGATGTGCGTCTACCGGCACCCCGCCTTGGATCTGGTTCTGGGTGAACCTGCCGCGTGGACGAGCCCGTCACTACCCTCTGTTGTCGATCTGGCGCAACGGTATTCGACCGTATCGGGTCGAGAGCTGGCGCACTGGAACTTCTACATGGCGCTCGGGTTCTTCAAACTCGCCGTCGTGGCGCAGGGCATCGATCACCGATTCCGAGCAGGAGCCACCGTCGGCGGAGGATTCGACAAGGCTGGATCTTCTGTGCCGGAACTGATCTCGGCCGGACTCAACGCACTGCAAGGAAAATTCGAATGACTCGATCAGCACTGGTCACCGGCGCCTCCAAGGGAATCGGCCTCGGCATCGCAACGCGCCTGGCATCTCAAGGGTACGGACTGACCATCACCGCCCGTGACGCCGAACGACTTGCGGTCGTCGCCGAAGAACTTACGCGCGCCGGATCGCCGGACGTCGTAGTCTCGGCAGGTGACATGGCGGACGAGAACTTCGCCTCAGCACTCGTCGCCACGCACGGCGATCGGTTCGGCTCCATGCGGGCCCTCATCCTCAACGCCGGAGTGGGAACCAGTGGGCGAGTAGCGGATTACCCCATGCGACGATTCGACAAGACCGTCGCCGTCAATCTGCGGACACCGTTCGCGCTCCTGCAAGCATCGCTGCCGCTCCTGCGCACTGCGGCGGACGCGGACCTTGCCGGTGGCGCGAAAGTGATCGCTCTCGCCTCGATGGCCGGCGTGTATGCCGAGAGCGGCCTGGCCGTCTACGGAGCCACCAAAGCTGCACTCATTTCGATGGTCGAAGCACTCAATGCCGAGGAATCCGGAAACGGAGTGAGCGCGACGGCCATTGCTCCCGGTTACGTCGACACGGACATGTCGGCGTGGACGCACGATCGGATCACACCCGAGACCATGATCAAGGTCGACGACATCGTGGAGTTGGTGGACGGACTGCTCAAGCTCTCGTCTCGAGCAGTGGTTCCGAAGGTCGTCATGACGCGAGCCGGAACCAACGGCTACTCGGCCTGATCAATCCAGCTTGGCTTCGCCCCGCTTGCGGAAAAAGTGGAAGCCGGGCACTCCGACGATCGCCTGACGCAGGTCCTTGACCACTCCGAGGAGTTCGTGGATCTCGGGCGAGACGGAGTCCAAGGTTCCGAGGATGGGCAGGACCGCGGTCACGCGGTCGGTGAGCTCCGGCAGTTGGTCGATCAGTTTGATCGCGGCGCTGACCTCCGCCTCGGACAGGTCGTCGGCGAATCTGGCCGCCAGCGGCGCGAGCTGCAACGCAATGGGCTCGTAGATCTCGAGGAGCTGTCCCGCGATGTCCGAGGTCTGCTCGACGGCCTCGACCAGCGTCTCAGCTCGAATGGTCACGGCGGCGGCTCCGATGACGACGCGGTCGGCGTTGTCGGCGATCTGGTTGATGCGTGCCACCAACCTCTCGACCGAGAAGAGGAGCGCCTCGAGTCGAGCGGGCAGGGTGACCGCAAAAGCGACCGTGGACAGGGACCAGTGCACCACGTCGCCGACGGAGCGGACGACGGTGGAGCTGCCGGGCAAAACTAGAGCCATCCCTCGATACTGCCTGATGTGACGTCAAAGTACAGGTAAATCTCACATTCACGAGGCTCGCGGCGTCTTCGAGGTGTCGGTGCCGGCACGGACAATCAATTCACCCGCTGCCTGCTGCACCGCGCAACCTGGAAGGATCGAGACATGACGGCTATCCGTACACACACTGTGATCGATTCGCCGATCGGGGCGTTGACGCTGGTAGCGGCAGGTGAAAACCTCTGCGGGCTGTACATGGCGGAGCATCGTCACAAGCCGGACGAGTCCACGTTCGGTGATCGTTCCACAGCGGTCTTCGGTGAAGTCGAATCGCAGCTCGCCGAGTACTTCGAGGGTGATCGCACGGAGTTCTCCGTGCCGCTGGCGCCCGTGGGCACAGAGTTCCAGAAACGGGTCTGGGATACCTTGCGAACGATCCCCTACGGCGAAACCTGGACCTACATGGAGCTCGCGCAAACTTTGGGTAACCCACTTGCGATCCGTGCTGCCGCCGCTGCCAACGGCAAGAATCCGATCAGCATCATCGTTCCCTGCCATCGCGTGGTCGGTAGCGACGGCAGCCTGACCGGTTTCGCCGGCGGCCTCGAACGCAAGAGGTTCCTGCTCGACCGCGAGCACGGCGGCGAATCGGATGTTCTCTTCTGATGCGTTCGACTCACAATTCGGTGATCGGGAACGTCTACCGATCGTGACACTCAAACCGTTCGAAGACGTCGTGACCGAATACGGTGCGGTGGTCCTGCGTGTCTGCCGCGCGGTGGTCGGTCCCGTCGACGCCGAGGACGCGTGGTCCGAGACGTTCATCGCAGCGATGCGGGCTTATCCGGATCTGAACCCGGACGCGAACATCGAAGCCTGGCTGGTCACCATCGCGCACCGCAAGGCAATCGACATCACCCGAGTGCGTGCCCGCGTGGCCGTGCCGACAGACGACGTTCCGGAGTTGCCGACGCGAATCGGCGTGCCGGGCACGTGGGATCACGAACTCTGGGACGCACTCGAACAACTACCACTCAAACAACGTGCGGCGGTCGCCTATCACTTTCTGGGTGGGCTGCCGTACGCAGAGATCGCGGACATCCTCGGCAACACGCCGGCAGCCGCCAGACGCGCGGGTGCCGACGGTATCGCCACCCTACGAAGAACCTACTTGTCCGCTACCGCTGCGGAAGGGAGTCACTCATGAGTAACGATGTGTTCGAGGCACTTCCAGCCGTTGACGCCGACGCCATGATCCGCCTACGGGCGCGCCTGGCTGCGCAGGCGTCCGAAGCCGAATTGATCGACGTGGCATACCGAACCGTAGATTCGCCGGTCGGGAAGTTATTGCTCGCAGCGACCGATGTGGGCTTGGTGCGGGTTGCTTTTGCCGTCGAAGGGCACGACCTTGTTCTGGAACGGCTGGCCGGTACGGTCAGTCCCCGAGTGCTTCATTACCCGCGCCGACTCGACACCGTCGCTCGCGAGTTGGACGAGTACTTTGCCGGTGCTCGTCGAGAATTCGATCTGCGCTTGGATTTCCAACTCGCCAAGGGGTTCCGACGCGAAGTGTTGCGTCATCTTCCCGAGATCGAATACGGCCACACTGCAAGCTATTCGGTGGTCGCAGCAGCGTCGGGCAGCCCACGTGCCGTGCGGGCCGTGGGGACCGCCTGCGCCAAGAACCCACTGCCGTTGGTCGTCCCCTGTCACCGGGTGGTGCGCAGCGACGGCAGCCTCGGGCAGTACGCCGGCGGCCCCGAACTGAAAGCGATACTGCTGGATCTGGAAGCCGGCCGGTGAGCGCAGTGACACTGCGCTTTCAGGCGCCCTATGCGGTCGAACCGCTCACCGGTGCCCTGCGGGCTCATTGCGTCGCCGGCCTCGAACGTCACGACGACGGTGTTCACACCAGAGTCATACCGTTGCCGTCCGGCCCGGTTGTCGTGTCGGTGTCGTGGACGGACGAAGGTGTTGTCGTGGATTCCGATGTGCCGGTAGCGGATTCAGCAGAGCTGGAGGTGATCGTGCGTCGTTGGCTCGACCTCGACGCCGATCACACTGCTGTAGAGGCAGCGTTCTGTAGCGATGAGTTGTTGGCCCCACTAGTGACCGCCCGTCCAGGATTGCGGGTGCTCGGCTCGGTGGACGGGTTCGAGACCGCGGTGCTCACCGTTCTGGGACAACAGGTTTCGCTCGGCGCGGCGAGGACGTTCGGTGGGCGCTTCGTCGGCGCATTCGGAGCGGCGGTGGACGCGGAGTTTCTTGCTTTCCCCGACCCGGCCTCGGTTGCAGCGCTATCGCCGGAGGATATTCAGAAAGCCGTCGGACTGACCACTGCGCGCGCAAAAACGGTGCACACGTTGGCAACTGCGGCAGCGAACGGCCTCGATCTCTCCTGGGATGCGGATCCCGTCCAATTTCGGCGAGAGTTGTTGTCACTAACAGGAATCGGACCGTGGACCGCTGACTATCTCACTGTTCGAATTCTCGGTGATCGCGACGCATTCGTACCTGATGATCTGGTCTTGAAACGTGCGCTGGGTGTCTCCTCCGGCAAAGAAGCCGCGGCGTTGTCCGAGAAATGGCGACCCTGGCGGGCCTATGCGCTTTTTCATCTGTGGACCAAAGAGGCGTTTCTGTAGTCGGTCAGTCTTTGGCGCGCGCCAATTCGGACGGCCACCAGATACGTTTCCCGATGTCGTGTGAGAGCGCCGGAACGAGGACACTTCGCACGATGATCGTGTCGAGCAGCACGCCGAAGGCCACGGCAAAACCGATCTCGGCCAGGAAGACCAGTGGCAGGATGCCCAGTACGGCAAATGTTGCGGCCAAGACGATTCCGGCTGAAGTGATCACGCCGCCCGTCACTGCAAGACCGCGCAGAACGCCTGCACGGGTACCGAATTCTCCCGTCTCCTCCCGGACCCTGGTCATCAAGAAGATGTTGTAGTCGATACCCAGAGCGACGAGGAACACGAAGGCGAACAGCGGGAAAGACTGATCAGCCCCGGCGAACCCGAACACGTGCGTGAAGAAGAATCCGCTCACGCCGAGGGTCGCCGCGAAGGAAAGCACCACGGTGACAATGAGAATCACCGGGATCAGCAGAGCGCGAAGCAAAGCGGCCAAGACCAGGAAGATCACCACCAACACGATCGGGATGATCAGATTCCTGTCGCGGACCGAGGCGGCCTGGACGTCAAGGGTGGTGGCCGTGCTGCCGCCGACAAGTGCGTCGGCGCCGGGCACGTCGTGGACGGCCGTCCGCAGTCGCTTGACAGTATCGAGTGCCTGCGGTGAATCGTAGGAGTCGGCGAGGGTTGCATTGATCATGGTGCGGCCGTCGATCGGTGCAACGGTGAAAGCCGCTGGGGCGCAACCCGCAGCGGCGGCTTGGGCGACGGCAGCGGGATTGGTCTTGATCAGCTCGCTGACCTTCGCGACGTCCACCTGGGTGCAGACGGCGCCGGGATCCTGCGAGATACCTTCGACGCCGCTGGCGGCCTTGATGACGGCGTCGGCCTGGTCGGCGTTTGCGGTGATCACGGCGGGTGCGCCCGCTCCGGGATCGAACTTCGAGTCGTAGAGTTCCTGTCCGACAACGGCGTCGGGGCGGTTGGTGAAGCTTTCGGTGGATGTCAGGCCATCGGTTTTGAGACTGCCGATCCCGGCCGCGAACAGGATGATCAACAAGACTGTGGCGCCGATCCACAGTGGGCGGTCCTTGCTACCGACGACCTCGGCGATCTTGCCCCACATCCCGTGCGTCGTCAGGTCTGCGGCGTGATCGACCTTGGGCTTGCGCGGCCAGAAGACCCACCGTCCGGTAGCGGCCAGAGCGACCGGCATGAAGGTCATCATCACCAGATAGGTGCAGGCGATCCCGATGGCGGCGACGGGTCCGAGGCTCTTGTTGGAGTTGAGTTGAGAGAACGTCAGGCAGAGCAGTCCGAGAATGACGGTGACAGCCGAAGCGGTGATGGCCGGCGCAGACTCGCGCCAGGCCTTGATCATCGCGTCGAAGCGGTTGGGATACGTGTGCAGTTCTTCGCGATAGCGAGAGATCAAGAGTAGGGCGTAGTCGGTACCGGCACCGATCACCAGCACGAAAAGAATGCCTTGAGATTGGCCGGTCAGCGTGAGTACTTCGGCCTTCGCGAGGAAGTAGATCACCATCGACGACAAGCCGATGGCGAGAAGGGCGGAGAACAGCGGGAAGAACCACAACACCGGCGATCGGTACACGACAAGCAGGATGAGGATCACGACCAGAAGTGCCGCGCCCAGCAGCGCTCCGTCCAGACCGGCAAAGGCGTCGATGAAAGCGACGAGTAGTCCACCTGGTCCAGCAGGGAGTACCTCGACATCACCAGCGGCCTGCTCGGCGGCGTCGATGACGTTCTGCTCGGTGGTCGCCAGGACGTCGCCCGCGACTGCGGTGTCACCGTCTTTGGCGACGAGTGGCACGAAGATCGACGCAGTTGTGCCGTCGGCGGAGTACTGGGTGGGCTGCATACCGTCGGCGTCCACTCCGGAGATGCCGGAAATGGAGTTACGTGCCGAGTCGATCGCAGACTTGTCTGCCTCGGTGAGGGCCGAATCCCGATGGAACAGAACAAAACCAGGGATTGTCTCGACCGCGAGGAAGTTCGCGGATTGGTTGCTGACGATCGTCGATTCGGCGGAACTCGGGAGGTACGAGGCGTTGTCGTTCTTCTGAACCTCGGCGAGTTTGCCTTGGAACGAACCGCCGAATCCACCTGCAATGAAGGCAAAGATGGCAAGGGCGATCACGGTGAAGATCGGCAGTCGACGGCGTTTGACCGCTCCGCTGTCGTTCTGTTCTGCGTCAGTTGTATCCAGCTTGGTCATGGTTCTCCTCGAACACAGTCGACCAGCACCAACAAAGCAACGTTTTCCAGTAGAACACGCAATACGGGCGCGGTGGAACCACTTGGAGTGGAATTGACGACGCTACGGAGTGCCTTTGCCGTAAGTCTCGCGAACGCCGACGTCCATGGGAAAACGGACGACTGTGTCGCCGAACAACAATCGAGTTGCCGAAGCCGCGGCGGCCAGCACGTGGGCGGCACCTGACTCGGGGTTTCGGGTATGCACGACCACTTCGTCGTGCTGGAAGAAGACCAACTCGCCGTCCGGATCTTCGGCGAGGCGGCGCCTGAGGTCGGCGAGCAGGCACAACGCCCACTCGGACGCAGTGGCCTGAACGACGAAGTTTCGCGTGAAACGACCGCGGGCATGAGCGTCGCCGTGGGAGTAGAAGTCGGGAGACGGTGGGGGACAGGCCCGGCCGAGCAGTGACTTCACCACCTCGCCGCGCTCACCTGCCTTGGCAGCTTGCTCGACGTACTCGACGGCGACCGGGAATCGCTTCCGCAACAAGACGAGCAGTGCTTTGGCTTCACCCGCCGTCGCCCCGTACAGGACTCCGAGGATTGCGACCTTGGCTTTTGCGCGATCCCCGCCGAAGGCTTCTGCACCGACAAGTGCGTACAGATCGTCGTCGCCGGCGGCAGCCATCATGCGGCGGTCGCCGGACATGGCGGCCAGAATTCGGGGCTCGAGCTGACCGGCGTCGGCGACGACGAACACGTGGCCAGGATCGGCGACGACGCTCGAGCGCATGGTCTTGGGAATCTGCAGGGCCCCGCCGCCCCGGCTCGCCCACCTGCCGGATACAACGCCACCAGGGACGTAGATCGGGCGGAATCGATCACCCCGCACCCAACTGTCCATCCACTGCCAACCGTTGGTGCTGTACAGCTTGGCGAGTTCGCGATGACGCAGCAGCAACGGGACCGCCGGGTGATCGATTTCCTGCAGAAACCACTTGCGCGTCGACGGCAGTTCGATGCCCTGACGTCCGAACGCCTCGGTGATCTCCACCGAAGACGAAGGATTGACGGTGCGCCCGAAGACCTCGCTGATCTGGGCGGCAAGTTCCTGCATGCGTGCGGGGAGGTCGTATCCCGTCGGCCGCGGCCCCAGTCGTTCTTCGAGGAGTTCGCGGTGCTTCTGCGTCGAGAACGGCAGGCCCGTGTGCGTCATCTCGGCGGCGCTGAGAGCGCCGGCCGATTCTGCTGCGATCAACAAGTCCAGTCGAGCGTCCGTGCCGATGGTTGCGCGCTGATCGGCGAATTCGGTGGCGACGGCGAGAGGATCGAGAACGGGTGCAGTGTCGAAGAGTCCGAGTCGATCGTCGTCGAACTCCTCGGCAGGCGGTGACGGTTTGCCGACGCGCATTCCGAGGATCGCGCGGGTCAGGGAGATGTCGTGGCACCGCTGAACCCGTACGCCTGCCCGCAGTAGCGGTGGGTACACGGTCGCCGTACTCGGCCACACCCACCGCGGGTGCTCGGCTTCCTCGATGGTGCGCACCGCCGCGATCAGGTCGGGGTACTCGACGGGATCGGCGAGCGGCGTTCCACCGGGATCGGTCCGTAGGACAGTTGCCGTCACAGCTCCCGTGGACGTCGTACTACCGGGAACCAGGACAACTCGCACGACATCAGTGTGACGGCAGGGTCCGACACGACAACGCTCGACGCTGCTCAGGCAGCGACAAACCGGATGTGCTGACCCGGGCGGGCTTGACCGAGCCGATCGATATCCGCGTCCGCCACCACTCCCACCACCGGATAACCGCCGGTGATGGGGTGATCGGCGAGAAACACGACAGGTTGGCCGCTTGGCGGGACCTGGATCGATCCGAGGGCCACGCCTTCGGTGGGCAGCTCGGTGTCATCTGTTCTTCGAAGTAGTTCATCGGTGCCGACGCGGCCGAGGCGTGCGCCGATCCGGTCCGAGTCGCTCGAAACCTCCCATCGCCCCTGGACGAGCGTTTCGGGGTTGGTGAATCGATCTGCACGTGGACCGAAGACGACTCGAAGGTCGAGAGTCTCGTTTGTCATCGGCGGCACCGGCGCTAGGTCGACCGGCGAGAACGCGATCGGCGACGGCCCGATCGGGAGAACGACACCCGGTTCGAGCGGTGCCGGACCGATCCCGGACATGGTGTCGGTACTGCGCGATCCCAGGACCGAGGGAACCACAATGCCGCCTCTGACGGTCAGATACGTCCGCAGTCCACTCGGTGCGTAGTCGAGGTGGACGGTCTGACCAGGCCGCAGAGAGATCACGCTCGCATGCCCGACCGGAATGCCGTCGCGGTAGGCCTGTGCGGGCGCACCGGTGAACGCGATCGTCGACGAGTGACGGGACCGAAGACTCAGCCCACCGAGGAGGACCTCGATACCGGCCGCGCTCTCGTCGTTGCCGACGAGTCGATTGCCGAGTCCGAGCGATCGCCGGTCCGCAGCACCGGAAACCCCGACGCCCGAGCGCAGATGCCCTATCCGTCCCAGGTCCTGGATCAGGCTCAGCGGCCCGGTTTCGAGTATCTCCAGGCCGTTCATCGTTGTTCCTCGTTCACGAAGCGCACGCGGCCCCCGGGCTGAACGGTGGCCGGTGGAGTGGCGTTCAGGTCCCACATCACGGTGTCGGTGCTTCCGATGATCTGCCAGCCGCCCGGAGATGCCCGCGGGTAGACCGCGCTGTATCCAGCGGCCAGGGCGACGGAACCGGCAGGCACAGACGTTCGTGACTGAGTTCGACGCGGGACGTGGAGTCGCGTGTCGTTTGAAGTCAGGTAGGCGAAGCCGGGTGCGAATCCGATGAAGGCGCAACGCCACATCGCCTCGGTATGGGCCGCAACCACCTCGGATGGGCTCATTCCGAGTGACTGTGCGACGTCGTCGAGGTCGGGTCCGTCGTACCTGACGGCGATGGTGAGTGCGTCTGCCTCGGAACGTTCGTCTGCGATCGAGGCAGAATTGGTCTGCTCGAGATCGTTCAAGCACTTCCGGACGTACGTGAGATCTGCCGCGGGGGTGCACGTGACCAGGACCGTGCGAGCTGCCGGGAGGAAGTCCTCGACCCCGACCGGGGTGTTCCGTGTCAGTGCTTCGGTGAATGCGAGAACGTCGGCTTCGGAATCGAGGTCTACGAGAAATGCGCATTCTCCAGCGGGAAGTATGCGAGTCACGGGGAGGGCTCCCTGTCGATTCGAGTCCGCTCCACGTCCGCTCGCATCCCGGCGATGAAACTCGCGATGGTGGCTCGCTCCGTGGCCGTGTAATTGCCGATGGTGTTCACCGCCCGTGAAATGAGCGGATCGAAGTAGCTCTCGCCGAGAGTGACTGCAGTGGGTGTGACCTGCAAGAGCACTCGCCGTCGGTCCGCCGAGTCCCGTTCGCGAGCTACGTGGCCCGCTTTGACCATGCGGTCGACGAGCGCAGTCACCGATGCCGAGTTGATTCCCAGTTGTGCGCCGAGCCAGCCTGGCGTCGCCGGTGTGTCCGAGCGCTCGGCATCGAGAAGGCAGATCAACGCGCGCACGTCGGTGGAGTGCATTGTGTACTTGTTTGCAAAGCCGGAAACCGCCACGTTCAAGTCGACGGTCAGTGCGCGAAGCGAGTGCACGATCGCCATCGCTTCGTCTTCTGCATCGCCGGCGCTCAAGGATGCCTCCAGCCCTGGTGTGTTGTCTCTTGATTGTCTACTATCTCGATAATCGAGAGAAATGGGGGTGGGGGATGGACTTCGATCGCGCATACGACGCTGTACTGACCAAATGGCCGCAGAAACCGCTGGGTGTGGACCTCACAGGCCGGTTCGGGAGCACGCATGTGAACGTCTGTGGACCTGAAAACTCGACGCCGTTGATCCTCTTTTCCGGTGGAGGCGCCACCTCGACGGTGTGGTTCGACAACGTTGCGGCGTTGTCGAAATCTCGACGAGTCTTTGCCGTCGACACCATGGGGGATGCCGGGCGCAGCGTTCCGAATGGTAATCCGATGAAGTCCGCCGACGATCTGATCGAGTGGATGGAATCGATAGTCGAGTACACCGGTGCCGAGGCCGTCGATGTAATCGGACATTCCTACGGCGCGATGATCGCATTGGCATTTTCTTTGCGTCGCCCGGAACGTGTCGGGAAACTTGTTCTGCTCGATCCTAATTCGAGTTTCTCCGGTATGAAGGCGGGCTACCTTCTGCGTGCGCTTCCGCTGTTGCTCAAGCCGTCGCGGGCTGGCCGACGGCGACTGTTGGAGTGGGAGACAGGCGAGTTGAGCATCGACTCCGACTGGCTGTCACTTGCAGAAGCCGGCGCTTCGGAACTCCCGCGCCCCGATCTCGTAGTGCCTCGACGTCCTTCGGTGGAGGACTTGAGTGCACTGGATGTCGAGGTGCTGGTGGTCCTCGCGCAGGACGGACGGGTGCATGATGCGGAAGCGGTGTCGAAGTCAGTGCGGACAACTGTTCCCGCAGCACGCATCGAAGTGTTGGAAGATGCTTCGCACCACAGTATTCCGATGGTCCCGGCCGATGCACTCAACCGGGTGCTCGTCGACTTCTTGGAGGGCTAGCGGATCAGGGTGCGACGACGCACCCCGGACCGATCGGCGTGGCCGGATTGACATCGACCGTTGTGACCGGCCCGCCCGCGGACGTCTGGTAGGCCATCAGAGAGTGTTCGCCGGGTGCAGTCGGAGTCCACAGAGTGACGGCATGGCCGAGTACAACCGGCAAGGTGAAGTAAGGATTGACGGTGTCCCAGATCAATTCCTGCGGGAACATGGTCGATGCCCGGTTCATGTCGACAATCGAGACGTTCGGCTCGTCCAACGCTGCTGTCCTGGCAACCACCAGATACGTGCAACCAGCTCCGTACGGCGTCGTCGGCCCGCTGCTGAGACCCGGAAGGATCGTGACGTCGACTACGTCCGCGGAAGCCGACGTCGCGGTACAGATGGCTGCGCTCGCGCAGAGGGCGGCGGCAAGTGCGGTGGTGCGCGCGATTCGTGAAAGTGTCATACCAGCAGGTCGGTTTAATTCGACTTGGTGTTACAAGGCTGGGCGTGACAGCAGGAAGGCCCCGACCTCCGTAGAGATCAGGGCCTTCCCTGCATAGAGCTACTTTTTGCGCTCGAACTACTTCTTGGAGACGCGGATCAGCTTTTTGTTGACGAACTCGTCCATTCCCCACGGGCCGAGCTCGCGGCCCACTCCGGAGCGCTTGACTCCGCCGAAGGGAAGTCCGGGCAACGTCGTTCCGTGCTCGTTGACGAACGCCATTCCCACGTCGAGATCGGCAGCGACCGACCGGGCGGAATCGAGATCGCTGCTCCAGACGGACCCGCTCAGACCGTAGACCGACGAATTGGCAAGTTCCACAGCCTCGGTGGCCGACTTGACCTTGTAGACGACGCCGGCAGGTCCGAAGAGTTCTTCGCTGTAGGCACGCATGTCCGGAGTCACGTCTGCGAGCAACGTCGGTTGAACGTAGGCGCCCGGGCCGTCGATCTTCTTTCCACCGGCCAGCAGGGTTGCGCCGTTGGACACGGCGTCGTCGATCTGCTCGATCAGTGTGTCCGCCGCGCTCTGCGAGGACAGCGGGCCCAGGACTGTGGATTCATCCAACGGGTCACCGGCAGAAACGGATTCGAAGGAGGTCGCCAACTTGCGCGTGAAATCATCGTAGAAATCTTCGGTGACGATGAAACGCTTGGCCGCATTGCAGGCCTGGCCTGCGTTGGACAGACGTGCCTTGGTGGCTGACTTCACGGTGGCATCCATGTCGTCGGAATCGAGGACGATGAACACGTCCGATCCGCCGAGTTCGAGGACGACCTTCTTGAGATTGCGTCCAGCAGTTTCGGCGACGCTGGTGCCTGCGCGTTCGCTACCAGTCAGTGACACGCCTTGAACTCGGGGATCGGCGATCATGTCCGCGATCTGTTCGTTGGTCGCGAAGACGTTGACGTAGGCGTCGTCCGGCAATCCGGCTTGTCGCAGAATCTCTTCCATCAGCAGGGCTGACTGCGGACAGTTGGACGCGTGCTTGAGAATGATCGTGTTGCCGAGCATGAGATTCGGTGCCGCGAAGCGGGCGACCTGGTAGTACGGGAAGTTCCACGGCATGACGCCGATCAGGGCGCCGATCGGTCGCCGGTACACAACCGACTCCTCGGCGCCGGGAACGTCGAGCCGTTCTTCCTCGAGCAACGCCGGGCCGTGGTCTGCGTACCACTGATAGATCGCGGCCGAGAGTTGTACTTCGCCCTTGGCCTCGCGGACCGGCTTACCCATCTCCAACGAGATCATTCGGGCCAGTTCGTCTGCTCGCTCTGTGTACAGTTCGGCCGTCTTGCTCAGGACTGCCGCACGTTGCTGTGGCGCACTGTTGCGCCAGGTCAAGTAGCCGCGATGCGTGTTCGCAAGTGCGGCTTCAACTCCGGCGTCATCCAAAGTATCGAATTCCCTGACGGTTTCACCTGTCGCGGGATTGACGGTTTTGTAATTAGCCATAGTTGTACAACGTGCGGAGGGGGTTCGAAGATTCCCGAAACGCGCAATCACATTGAATCGGCCCAACAGGTTTCGATCAAATCCCGGCTGGGTACCACCTCACGCCACCTTGGGGCGATGGGTGCGTTGATAGCCCTTGCGGTCGTAGAAACGGGTGGTCACGATGCCGAGTACGACGCCGATCAGTAGACCCACCAACGTCATCCAGACGGCATGCAACAGGCCGGCCTCACCGCGTGCGCCGAAGAACAGGATGGACCGCGTGCCCATGTAGATCTGGTGCATCGGCTCGAACTGGGCCAGCCACGCGTACAACCTGGGGCTGGCTTCGAGGGGGATGGTGCCGCCGGAAGAGGGCAGCGCGAGAATGACGAAGACGAACAGATTGATCAACATGCCCAACGAGCCGAACGCGGCCATCACCGACATTGCCGTGATGCCGACCGCTGTGATGACCAATGCCCCGTACTCCCACAATGCAAGTCCGTGTGTGACCGGCATTCCGAGGGCGCGACTGATCCATTGGAACAACGCGGAGACTATTCCGGACAGTACGATCATGAATGCCCATTTGACGAGCAGCGTCCGAAACCTGTTGATACCCACAACGTCGTTCTGAACGAAGAGTGGACCGAACTCGGTGGGCGCATACCCGAGCATGCCGTCCACCAAGGAATTGACCACCGTTGCTCCGGTGAATCCCGCAAGGACCAACAGCAGCGCGAAATAGAATGCCACCAAACCGAATCCGGTTCCGTCGGGAAGCGGATCGTGGGCAACCGTGAGTACGTTCACCGGATTTTCGAGAAGCAGGCGGCTCGCTCCCGAGATCTGAGTTCCGGTGCCTCCCGCTTCCAGCTGCTGGGTGACCTGGGTGGTGAGCTGCTCGCCCATGTTCTTGTTGACCGACGCGAGGGCTGTAGTTCCGATCGACTGGACGAGAGATGCGGAGACGGAACCGGCGCGGGGATTGGTGTAGATCGTGATGATCGGTTGGTCCACGTCACCGGCGACGACGCTGGCCTCCGCCAGGATGATCGTCCTCTTCGTGAAATCACTGGGAATCACGATCGCGCCGTACAGCGTGCCGGAGTTCAGGCGTGATTGGGCTTCGGCGATACCGATCTGCTGCAGGTCGATCTTCTGGTGGTCGATTCCGCTGTCGAGGCCGGCGACGATGTCGTTTCCGAAATTCTTGCGGTCGGCGGGATCGCCGCCGGGAAGAGTGTCCCCTTCGTCCTGGTTGACCAGGGCGATCGGGAACTGGTCCAGATGTTTCTTGGGGTCGAGTATCCCGCCCATGTACAGCGCTGCCAGCGCCGACATCAAGAGGGTGACCACGATCAACGGCGTCAACCAGAATCGTGGCGTGTGCATGACGGTGCGGGCAGACGGCTCCGTGTTCTTGCTCATCGTCAGTCGACCGGCTTTCTTTCGCGCGGAGTTCCTCGGGCTGAGCGTAAACGCAAAGGTGCGCCGGGGCAGTCTTTCAACTGCTCCAGTGCGCTGAGGACATGATGGGCCGACGACGGGCCGGCTTGCCGGCAGTCTCATCCGAAAAGGCCGAGAACGGATCGGTAGGGTATGGCCCGCGGCAACCCTGCCGAGACGATTTCGGAGAAACCGTTGACCAACGTGCTGATAGTTGTCCTGATACTCGTAGTGATCGCTGCCGTCGCGTTTGTGGTCCTGCGTGGACGCCAGGGCAAGCCGAATGCCCGTGTCGACCCGCTCGCCGACTACCCCGAGGTGTACGACCCTCACAAGATCGGAGTCGGCGACATCATCACGTACGCGGGCATCGACCACGTCGTTCGAGGGACCATCACGCTCGACGAAGAGGGTTACATCTGGCGTGAGCACCTTCTCGACGGGTCGACCGGTCGCCGCTGGCTGACTGTGGAGGACGACGAGGGTGAACTCGAGATGACTCTCTGGATGCGTCGGGAAGGAACCAACCTGGTCCCGAACGGCGACGTCGTTCTCGACGACAAGGTTCACCGCAAGATCGAAAGTGGAACGGCGAAGTTCACGGCCGAGGGTACGACGGGTACGGCACCTTCCGGTTCGATGGAATACGCGGACTACGCGACCGCCGACAAGACCGGTCTGATCGCATTCGAGAAGTGGGCGCGCGGACAGTCGTGGGAGGTTTCCACGGGACGGGCGGTCACACGCAGCGAACTCACCGTCATCCACTCGGGCCCCCCGGAATGAGCCTGTATCGACTCGATGTGGAACCGACCGACGTGAATGCCTCGGCACTGGGGTTGGTGCTGGGAGCGCCCTCGCCGCCGGCCCTCGCCGAGTTGGTGATCGAAACTTCCGATGCGACGTTGACACTCGGAGTGCTCGGGGCATCTCACGTGGTGACGGCCCGGGCGTCGGGAAAGGAACTGACCGAGCAGGTTTCGTGCGATGCTCTTGCCGCCGGCGGTGAATCCTTGCCGGCAGTGGAGTCCACGGATAACTACCGGTTCGAGTCTTCCTCGCTGGTCCTGGACCGAGTCGAATTCGATTCGGAAGCTGCATCGTTGAGAGAGTCCGCCGGCCAGGACGGTTGGATCTGCGGATCCTTTCCCGGCGACGACACAGCGTTGACCGCGTTGTGTGGCGTGCGAGACCGCCAGGGGTGGAGTTGGCAGAGTTGGCATTTGTACCCGGGGGAGGGGACAGGAGTGATCGTGAAGACGCGCAGTAGGTGGCGACCGTGAGGGGGCGGACGTGGTTGGCTCCGGTGATGGTGGCGGCCGCAATTGTGTTGTCGGCGTGCGGTGGTGGAGCCAAGGACTTCATCGCGGACAACTATTCCAAGACGTCCCAGGATGGCGACGTCGTGTTGTACTCGTCGAAAGATCCAGTGGGCACGACCGTCTCGCGGATTGTCGACGCGGACGAACCGGCGGCGCGAAGTGCTGACGGCGGCAACGAATACCTGCGCTACGACGACGACATCGTCACTGTCAGTTCGGCTTCGGGCGGTGGCAGCACCATCAAGGTAGAGGACATCGACGGCACGTATCGCAGCGGCGGATACGCGTACCTGGGACCGGGCTTCAACCCGGGATCCCCGGCGGGTGGAAGCAGCGGCAGCGGTGGCTCGGGTAGTGCCAAATGACGACTAGGAGAACGGCGTGACCAACATCTTTGCATCCACTTCCGTCGAGATCGGAACGGTGGATCCGGAATTGCTCGTCGGTGGCATTCTCGGCACCCTCGCCTATTTCGTCGTCGGCGTAGCGGTCCTGGCAACAGGATTTCTGGTCCTCGACCTCATGACACCCGGAAATCTGCGCCATCAGGTTTACGTCGACAAGAATCCGAACGCTGCGATTTTGTTGGCTTCCAATCATCTTGCGCTGGCGATCATCGTGGTGACTGCAATCCTGACCAGTTCGGACGGCTTTGCCCAGGGACTCGCCGACTCCGCGGTGTACGGACTGTTCGCGATCGTCCTGCAAGCGATTGCGCTGCGTTTGATGAACGCGTTTCTTCCCGGCAAGTTGGTTGCGCTGGTGCAGGATCCGAAGATGTGTGGCGCCGCGTGGGCCGTGGGCGTCAGCTTGCTGTCCATCGGTTTGGTGAATGCCGCAGCACTCACCTGATGGTTGCCGATGATCCCGATGTGAAGGTTGCCGAGCGGTCGACCATGCTCGGCTCACGTGCGCGTGTGCTACTTCTTGCTGCCGTCGCGGCGTGCGCGGCGTGTGGCCTGATCTACGAGTTGGCACTGCTCACTCTCAGCGTGAGTCTGACCGGCGGCGGCATCACCCAGACATCGTTGATCGTCGCGGGATTTGTTGCGGCGCTGGGTATCGGAGCGCTGGCTGCGAAACCTCTGCTGGGACACGCTGCCGTTTCGTTCGTGACGGTCGAGATTCTGCTCGGGCTGATCGGCGGATTCAGTGCCGTCACGCTGTACGTGACCTTCACGTTCTTCGGTTCGAGCGCTGCAGTTCTCGTGGCAGCAACGGCGCTGATCGGTATCCTCGTCGGTGCCGAAGTGCCTCTGTTGATGACGCTCTTGCAATCCGGTCGGAGCGACAACGACGCACAGAGCACCGGAAAAGTGCTGGCCAATCTCAATGCGGCCGACTACCTCGGCGCGTTGATCGGTGGTCTGCTGTGGCCGTTCGTCCTGCTGCCGTGGGCGGGCATGATTCGCGGTGCCGCACTCACCGGGATGATCAATCTCGTGGCTGCGGCAGTTGTCGCGCTGATACTTCTTCGGTGGCAGCTCAGCCTGCGCGCACGATTGATCGCCGTCGTCGCAATGCTGTTGGCGGCGAGCTTGATCGGATGGCTGTTGATCGCGGCCTCGGACATCGAGACCACATCGAGGCAGCGGTTGTACACCGATCCAGTGGTGGCCGCCGAGCGGTCGGTGTACCAGGAAATCGTCGTTACCGAGCGGGGCAACGACGTGCGCCTGTTTCTCGACGGAGACCTGCAGTTCTCGAGTGTCGACGAGCATCGGTATACCGAGTCGCTGGTGTATCCGGCACTGGTGAACGATCCGCGGCGGGTGCTGATTCTGGGCGGAGGTGACGGCCTCGCTGCACGGGAAGTGCTGCGGATGAACAGCGTCGAGCAGATCGTGCAGGTCGAACTCGATCCGGCCGTGATCGAGTTGGCGAATACCCGTCTTCGTGAACTGAACGAGGGAGCGCTGGAGGATCCACGGGTGGACGTCGTTCTCGACGACGCGTTCCGGTGGTTACGAGAAAGCCCGGAACCGGGTTTCGACGCGGTCATCGTCGACCTCCCCGATCCTGACACTCCCGCACTGGGCCGGTTGTACTCCATGGAGTTCTACGGACTTGCTGCTGCCGCGATGAATCCGGGCGGGTTGATGGTCGTCCAGTCCGGCAGTCCGTACTCGACACCGGATGCGTACTGGAGAACGGTATCGACGGTTGCGGCTGTCGGACTGAGCGTCTCGCCCTACCACGTTTTCGTGCCGAGTTTCGGTGACTGGGGATACGTGCTCGCGCAAAGAGGTTCCATGCCGCCCGAGCTCCGACTGCCCGCTGATGTGCCGGAACTGCGGTTCCTCGACGAGCCGACGCTGGCGTCGGCGTCGGTGTTCCCGCGCGATCGCCCGAGGCGGGAGTTGGAACCCTCGACACTCGACCGGCCACGCATCGTCGACGATATGCGCAAGGGCTACCAACGCTGAACTCCGGACCGAGTAGCTTGAACCGAGACTCTCGGCTACGACGGAGGTACGGATGACTGTTCGGATCGAGGAGCACGCCCCGGGAGTCCGGTTGCTCACGATGGATCGCCAGGAGAGGCGCAACGCGCTCGACCCCAAGACGTACCGTGAACTCACGAACGCGATCCGGGAGTCCGACGACGACGATGCAGTGCGGGTTTCGGTGCTGACGGGCGCCGGTGGTGTCTTCACCAGTGGCAACGACATCGGAAGTTTCCAGGACACCGCCGGGAAAGACGGCGGCGAGGCCAAGGATTTGTTGATCGCGCTCGTCACCGCACGCAAGCCGATCGTCGCGGCGGTCGAGGGGTTTGCAGTCGGAATCGGCACCACGATGTTGTTGCACTGCGACCTGGCATTCGCGGGGCGAGGTACACGATTCCGCTTGCCGTTCGTTCCGCTCGGACTCTCGCCCGAGGGCGGATCGAGCTATTTGTTGCCACAGATCGCAGGCCTCAAACGCGCGACGGAACTGTTGATGCTCGGCGATATGTTCGACGCCGACGAGGCTGCCGAAGCCGGCCTGGTCAATCGGGTCGTGGAAGCCGGGACCGCACTCGACGTGGCGCTGGACCGGGCAGTACGCATTGCAGACTCCCCGGCTGAATCGGTAGCGCTGACGAAGATGCTGCTTCGTCGTCCACATCTCGATGCCCTGCTGGAGACCATCGACGTGGAGTCGGATCATTTCGCGAGACGGCGGCGATCCGACGAAGCGCAAGAAGCATTCGCAGCTTTCATGAAGAAGAGGTGATCGAAATGAACGGTGCACAGTCGCTCATCCAGAGCCTGGCCGACTCGGGCGTCGAAGTGTGCTTCGGCAATCCCGGAACGTCCGAGATGCATTTTGTCGCCGCACTCGATTCCGTTCCGCAGATGCGCGCGGTACTGGGACTGTTCGAGGGAGCTGTCACCGGTGCAGCGGACGGCTACGCGCGTATCGCCGGAAAGCCTGCCGCGACACTTCTTCACCTCGGACCCGGAATGGCGAACGGGCTGGCGAACCTTCACAACGCGCGCCGCGCCCACACGCCGATCGTGAACATCGTCGGTGACCACGCCACCTACCACCACGGTTTCGACGCTCCTCTCGAATCGAATATCGACGCGCTGACCGAATGGCTGGAGGGGTGGAGTAGACGTTCCGAATCCACCGCGACTGTCGGTAGCGATGCGGCCGACGCCGTTGCCGCGTCGATGGATTCGGCTGGAAGAATCGCGACGCTGGTCCTCCCTGCCGACGTCTCGTGGGGCGAAGGTGGAGTGATTGCGGGTCCTCGGGACATATCTCCGCGAGCGGAAGTTTCTGCAGCACAGATCGACTCGGTGGTCGGCGCGGTCAATGCCGAGGGACGCACCACGCTGCTGCTGGGTGGCGCAGCCTGCTCCGAGGCCGGACTGCGCGCCGCTTCTCGGATCGCGGCCGCGACGGGAGCGCAAATTCTGGTCGAGACCTTTCCGGCCAGGCTTCAACGAGGCGCGGGGCTACCGTCATTCGAGCGCTTGGGATACTTCGCCGAGCACGCCACCGAACAACTTCGCGGAACAACTCAGCTGGTCCTGGCCGGCGCGGTTTCGCCGGTGTCGTTCTTTGCGTATCCCGGAAAGCCGAGCGATCTGGTCCCGGACGGCGCAGCAGTGACAACGCTGGCGAGCGTCGGTGACGATGTTGTCGGCGCTCTCGAAGCAGTGGCCGAACTCGTGGCACCAGGAGTCGAACCTGTTCTGCAGGAGGTGAATCGGCCTGCGCTGCCGAGCGGGCCTCTGGACGTACGGAACTGGGCCGACGTGATCGGCGCGCTCCTGCCGGATGACGCCATCATCTCCGACGAGGCAGCCACTTCCGGTTGGGCGATCCCGATTGCCCTTGCCGGAGCGCCGCGCCACGACGTGCTTACCCTCACCGGAGGTGCCATCGGCCAGGGCATCCCGGTGGCTACGGGCGCCGCGATTGCCGCGCCGGAACGACCGGTGATCAATTTCGAGGCAGACGGAAGCGCGATGTACACCATTACCGCGTTGTGGACGCAGGCGCGAGAACAGTTGAATGTCACGACGATTCTGCTCAACAATCGCGCATACGCCATCCTGCGTGGCGAACTGCAACGAGTCGGTGCAGATGGTGGCGGCGTCGTCGCGCAGTCGATGTTGGATCTGTCGTCTCCCGACATGGACTACGTGAAGATCTCCGAGGGATTGGGCGTGCCCGCGTCACGGGCGAGCACTGCGGAGGAGTTGGCGGAGCAGTTTGCCGCAGCGCTTGCGGAACCCGGTCCTCATCTCATCGAGGTCATGCTGCCACCCCCGTCGTGATTTCGACTTCGAGTCGATCATCGATCGTGTATTCAACTGGAGGTTTTCGGTGCTAGCCGCGATCGGTCTGTCTCTTCCGATTGCCCTCGGCCTGCTTTTCGTCTCGATGCCCATGGCGGTGATCGTGCTCGTCATGATCACCGCTGGAGCACATCGCGGGGCGGCATCTTTTCTACTCGGGTGGGTCCTCGGAATCTCGGCAGTCGTTGCGGTGACCATCGTGATCGCGGACTATTCGTTTGCGGAGTCGGAGTCGGAGTCGGCGTCGGGGTCGGCGCAGAGTTCGGTGTGGTCGAGCGTCGTACGAATCGTGTTGGGGCTCGTTCTGTTCGGATTGGCGTTCAAGCAGTGGCGAGCGCGTCCGAGGGACGGAAGTGATCCGACAGTTCCGAAGTGGATGAAGAGCATCGACGGGTTGACTCCGCGGAAGGCGTTCGGGTTGGCGTTCTTGTCCGCGGCGGTCAATCCCAAGAATGCAGCGCTCGCGGTATCCGGTGCGGCCACTATCGCAGTCGCCACGAATGTTGTTGCCCAACAGATTGTTGCCGCGGTGATCTTCACGATCATCGCGAGCGTCGGTATCGCGTCGCCGATCCTGGTGAAGGTGTTCTCCGGCAAGCGAGCCGACGACATCCTCGTGTCGGCGAAAGCTTGGATGACGGCGAACAATGCAGTGATGATGGCGGTCATTCTGGTGATCCTCGGTGCGACAGTGCTGGGCGAGGGGCTCAGCGGACTGCAATAAGTCGCCTACCATTGGCGGGTGACTGATTTCCACGACGATGCCGCTGGTTCCATTGCTTCCGCAGCTTTGGCTGTTCTGCGCGAGCAAGGCCCGCTGAGTCTCGAAGAGTGGGCGACCCATCTCGAGGAGTGCGGATCGGCGACCGAGGTAGCCGACGTGCTCGAGTATCTGTCCGAACCTATGCTCGGATACCTACCGAGCGGAAAGTACGTTGCGCTCGACACTGTCCTCGAAGGTCTCGTGTTCACTCACCGACTCAGCGCCCTGGAGATTGCGTCCGACATTCTCGACGCGAGCCCCGACCTGGAACCGATCTTGGCATTCGGTGACGGTGACGGTGACGGTGACGGCGACGGAGAGGACGGGGCGATCCGTGTGATCGCGGCGGAAGAAGCCGCCGTGGAACGCGGAGCGGCCCACTTCCGGAGTCGACGAGTCGTGATGCTCCCGGCCGGAACCCTCGGCGAGTGTGCCGAAGGTGATCTCGTCGGTCTGGCTGTCGAAGACGGACGACTTGCGTTTCGTCTGGTGGAGATCGAGGACGAACCAGATCTCGTAACGTCCCTCGGCGAACTCTTCGAGGAAGACGGCGTCGAGGCCTTGGATTCCGTGTGTTGGCAACTCCTGCTCGAAGACCCGTCACTGTTCACAGTTCCCATTGCGCCGTTGAGCGAGCTTTTCGAGGCCGCAGGGTACGAACACGAACGAGAACTACTGGCTCGGCGGGGATTCGACTTCGATGCCTACGATCTGCAGATTCGGACCGCCCTGGTCGCGAGCACCTACGACCTGACCCACGACGAGGCAGTCTCTGCCGTCGCGTTTGTCGATCTGGCGGATCGCGGATACACCGACGCCGTCATCGCCGATTTCGACATCGCGGACTGGGCCCACCGTCATGTGAGCGCTGCTCCGGATTCTTTTGTCTCACTCGCGGATCCGGGTGCGGCGGTAGCGGTGTTCGATCTCGGTTTTCGGAACCAGGACCCGGTGACCGACGCAATTCTCGAAGCACTTGCGGCCGAACTGGCCGAGCGAGGTCCACGGTCGGTCCGGGCGGCGGCGCATTGGCTCGCCGGTAAGGCAGTCGATCGGCTGGGGCGCGTCCTCGAGGCGGAGGCGCACTACGAGAAGGCGCTTCTTGCCGAATCCGGTTGGGGTCCTGCGCTGTTCGAGCTGGCTCAGTTCGCGTCGGACCGCGGCGACGCGACCCGCGCGTTGTCACTGCTCGGGCGGATCGACGGCGGAAGTGAAGAGAATCTCTACTCCGTACTGCAGGACTTCGTCCCGGTCGATCATCCTGAACTCGGGCGAAACGACAAGTGTTGGTGCGGTTCCGGCCGCAAGTACAAGGTCTGCCACCTCGGAAAGGCGGATGAATCCGTCGAGTCGGATGGTCGGTGGTTGTACAAGAAGGCATGCCTGTTCGCGTTTGCCTCCGAATACGCCGACATCGTGACCGGGCTCGACGATCTCGAAAACGACAGTCTGTCCGAGGACGAACTGATCGCCGCCACGATCTTCGACGGCTCGGCACTGGACGTGGCTCTGTTCGAGGGCGGGATCTTTGCCGACTTCCTGGCCAGGCGCGGTGAACTGCTCCCGGAGTCGGAGGTTGTCACGGCCGCACAGTGGCTCGGAACCCGGAGGTCGGTGTACGAGGTGGTCGAAACTTCCGACGCCGGCGTCGTGTTGCTCGATCGTGGGTCCGATGAGTCCGTGACCGTTGCGCACTCGCTCGACGGCACGCCAGGTGATGTGATCAGTGCCCGGGTCCTGACGGTCCCCACTGGCGCACTTGTGGTGGGCGTCGTCGTCATGGCTTCGGAATCGCAGGCTGCGAAGGTCCTCGAGGTTCTCGCTTCCGAGGAGCTCGACGCCGAAGAAGTGGTGCGTGCGTCGCGTGGAGGCGCCGATCACTCGACCGATGACCGGTGACGATGTATCGAGTCGACCCCGTTAAAGTTGGATAGGTGAACGAACCGATGGATGCCAATGACTTGATCGCCGAAGCCGCGATGGAGTTGTTGCGTGAGCACGGCCCGCAGACAGCGGCGGACTGGGGCACCCTGTTGGCTGATGCCGGTCACGGTACAGCCGAGGACATGGCCGAGTTCGTCGAGTACGTCGAGGACCCACTGCTCGGCTACCTGAGTGAGGAGCGGTACGCCGCACTCGACACGTTGTTCGAGCATCGAGTGCTGACCCATCGGCTCACCGAAGCGGAAATCAAGTCCGGCGTCCTCGATGCCAACCCCGATCTGATGATGCTGCGGGTTTTCCTCGATCGGGACGACGACGAGGTCCATGGCATCAGCGTCGTGCACCGCGGGATCGACGACGACCTGTTGGCTGATCGGGGGATCGAAGATCCGGAGTTCCCGCACGACGAGGGTTTTCTCCTCGACACCGATACTCTCGCCGAATGTTCTGCAGGCGATTTGATCGGATTGTTCGTTGCAGACCGTGAGCTGACGCTCTGCACCATTCCCGAGGTACTCGATCCCGCACCCGGATTCGGCGAGAGTCTGGCGACGGTCCTTGCCGACATCGGTGCGGACACCCTCGATGCCATCGTCTGGCAATTGATGCTCGACGAGCCGTCGCTCTTCCGTCAGCCGACCGCCCCGCTGGGCGAGATGCTCGAGGCGGCAGGGTACGTCCGCGACGGCGATTACGTCGCAGTGGACGGTTTCGATTTCGAGGCCTACCACCTGGCGAACCGGGCCCGCATGCTCGAGGTTCGGGAGAACCTGCACCCGGAAGAAGCCGCGTCGGTGATTGCCTTCGTCGATCTGGTGATGGCCGCGAAAGTCGAAGCCGTCGAGGACGTCTCGGACTGGGCGCGCAAGCAGGTCAAAGAGGATCCGCAGACCTTCGCCGGTATCGCCGAGCCGCCTGCGGCTGCGGCGGCGTTGGAGCTGCTGTCCGAACTCGACGATCACGATTCCGTATTGCATTCTGTTGCAACTGCTCTCGCCGAGAAAGGGTCGCGTCGTGTCAAGCCGGCAGCGCACTGGCTGGCGGGCAAGGCTTCGGATCGTCTCGGCAAGATCCTTGCCGCCGAGGCGTCGTACGAAACTGCGCACGATCTCGATCCCGACTGGACTCCCGCGATCTTCGATCTGGCGCTACTGGCGGCCGATCGCAGCGATGTGACGCGCGCGCTGGCACTTCTCGGGCGGATCGAGGGCGGCGAGTCCGAGGTTCTGCACGAGGTTCTTCAGCGCTATGCCCCGGCCGAGCACCCCGAACTCGGGCGAAATGACAAGTGCTGGTGCGGTTCCGGTCGCAAGTTCAAGGTCTGCCATCTCGGCAAGTCCGAGGTGACGTTCGACGATCGGGCCAACTGGCTGTACGTCAAGGCACAGCTGTTCTCGCGCACTCCGGAGTACTTCGATGCCGTCTTCGATCTTGCGCTCATCCGTGCCGAGCAGTTCAACAGCGAGGAAGCACTGACGCTGGCCGTCGAAGGCGGTTTGGCCGTCGACGTTGCCTTGTTCGACGCCGGTATCTTCGAGGCGTTTGTCGAGCGTCGCGGAGAACTGCTTCCCGCCGACGAGCGGGAACTGGCCGACGAGTGGTTGAAGATTGCGCGCTCGGTGTACAAGGTCGCCTCGACGGAGTCGGGGCAGTCGGTGACTCTCAGTGACGTCCGCAACGGGCATCTGGTGAAGGTCACGGACGAGTGGGGCTCGGTCAATCTCGAGCCGGGCACGCTCGTGTGTGCACGAGTCCTTCCGGCCGGCTCCACGATGCGCACCTTCGGTGGCATCGAACCGCTTGCAGCAGAGGACAAGAAGGAACTGATCCAACTGATCGAGTCGGCGGACACCGAGCCGGGTCAGTTGGTGGAGTTCCTCAGCCGAGGCCTTGCCGGTGCGCCTTTCCGGTAGCGCGAACTACCGAAAAGGCGGGGCGGAAGGCACTAGGGCGTCACCTGAGCCAGCATCATCTGCTCGAAACCCTCACCGTACGGCGGGAGCATTCCCCACTCGCCGCGTGGATCATGCTGCGCTGCTTCGAATACCGTTCGCGCGTGACTGAACTCGAGGAAGCCCTCGCGGCCGTGGTAGTGCCCGATGCCCGAAGCTCCGACGCCGCCGAAGGGTGCGTCGCTCAGCCCTGGGTGTGACATCGCATCGTTGATGGTGACGCCGCCCGAGACGGTGCGTTCGAGTACGGATTCCTTCTCGTCCAGATCGGTGCCGAAGTAGTACAGCGCCAACGGCTTCGGCCGTGAGTTGATGTCGGCGACAACGCTGTCGAGTTCGTCGTACGGCAGGATCACGACGGCCGGTCCGAAGATCTCTTCCTTCATGATCTGCGCGTCGGTCGGAGGGTCGACCACGATTCGCAGTGGGCGGCGACGAGTGTCTGCGGAGAGTTCTTCGTCGGGAACGGTGATGATTCGCGCTCCGCGCTCTGCGGCGTCCGCGATGTACCCCTCGATGCGTGCGAGGTGACGGTCGCTGACTATCGAGACCATGTCTTCGTTGTCGGCGATCGTGGGGAACAGTCCGGTGAACTGGTCGGTGAACGCGTCGATGAATGCTTCTGTGTTCTCGCGCGGAACATAGATCAGGTCGGGAGAGACGCAGAGTTGACCGGCATTGGTCGATTTCGCGATGGCCAAACGCGATGCAGCAGAGCTGATATCGGCACTTCGTCCAAGAACGCTCGGTGACTTGCCGCCGAGTTCGAGGGTGACCGGAACCAGGTTCTTCGCGGCGTTGGCCATGACGAGCTTGCCGACGGTCGTGCTGCCGGTGAAGACGAGGTGATCGAACGGCAGCGACGTCAGTAGATCAGCGACCTCCGGGCCACCTGTCACCACCGCGACCTCCAAGGGGTCGAGCGTTCGACGCGCCGCCTCGGCCAGTACGGCCGCAGTGTTGGGCACGATCTCCGACGGTTTGAGGACGGCGCGATTTCCCGCTCCGAGGGCGCAGGCGAGCGGGCTCAGAAGAGTGAAAAGGGGAGCATTCCAGGTTCCGATGATGCCGATCGAACCCTTCGGTTGGTACGACACGTACGCCGTGGCGCCCAGCTGGTCCTGCATCGCTCCGGTGGCTCTCGGTGAGCGAATCATCCACTCTTCGAGCGAATCACGAACATGCTTGAGTGAAACCATCGACCCCAGAACGTCATTCATCACCGAGTAGGCCGGGATCCGGCCGCCGAAGTCTTCGTTGATCGCTTCGGTCAGATCCTTGTGGTTCGCCACCAGGAGATCGACGACGCGTTGGATGCGCTCGCGTCGTATCTGCGCGGACGGAAGACCGGCGGCGCGAGTTGCTACCTGCTGGGCCCGCAGAATCTCTTCGAGATCGGTGGTGACGGCGGCATCGGTGCTCATGGGCACTCCTCGTAGTGGCGAAGTATTGACCGGACCGTATCGACGCGGCGCGAACCGACGCCCGTTTCGTCTCGTTGACCGGGACGGATTCGATTGGTAGAGAGAACACATGTCGCAGACACAGGTAGAAAACACTGCAGTGAAGATTTCCGTCGAGGAATCGGTGGGACTCGGATTCCTGACACTCGATCGGCCGGCGCGGCGAAATCCGCTCTCGGCGGAGACCATGCGCGAGGTGACGGCTGCCCTTCTCGAGTTGTCTGCAGACGAGCGCGTGCGGGTTGTCGTCGTGCGCGCCGAAGGCCCGGTGTTCTCTGCCGGTCACGATCTGACGGAGATGATCGGGCGAACCCTCGAAGACGAGCGGGCGATCTTCGACGGCTGTACCGAGATGATGGAGACCGTGCAGCGGATTCCGCAGCCGGTGATTGCCGCAGTCCAGGGCCCGGCTATCGCGGCGGGCTGTCAGCTGGCTGCGTCGTGTGATCTGGTTGTTGCTGCGTCGAACGCGGTCTTCGGCACGCCCGGTGTCAAGATCGGACTGTTCTGTTCGACTCCGATGGTGGCTCTGAGCAGGGCAGTAGGGCGCAAGCGCTCGATGCAGATGTTGCTCACCGGTCAGACGATCGACGCCGGCACCGCTGCGGACTGGGGTCTGGTGAACTTCGTCGTCGCGCCCGAAGACCTGGACCGAGAGGTGCGCGAACTGGCCGGCAAGATCACGACGGCCAGCCCCCTGACGGTGAAGATCGGTAAACAAGCGTTTTATCACCAGATCGATCTGCCGCAAGCCCAGGCGTACGAGGCGATGGCGGAAACGATGGCAACCAATGCCGTGACCTGCGACGCTCAAGAAGGTATGCAAGCTTTTGTGGACAAGCGCAAGCCTGAATGGCGCAATAAGTAACGATCGCTCTTCCGGTTTAGTTGGACGTCCTATAACCTGAGCGAATGAGCCTGGATCCACGCACCAACACCGTCGACGGAGTGCTTCGGCGCTCGGCAGCCAAGTACCCCGACCGTGTAGCCGTCGTCTTCGAAGATCGCACTCGCACCTACCGCGAACTCGACGACGCGGTGACGCGGGTCGCTGCCCACTTGCTCGGTCTGGGCCTCGAACACGGCGACCGCGTCGCGGCATACGGAACCAACTCCGACGCCTATGCAATCGGATTCCTTGCTTGTGCGCGAGCAGGTTTGGTGCATGTTCCGGTCAATTACGCACTCAAGGGGGAGGAACTCCGGTACCTCGTGGCGCAGTCAGGCGCCCGCGCGGTGTTGGTGGATCCGGCATTGGCGTCGACGCTCGACTCGGTTCGCTCCGACCTCGATCTCGACCACGTGATCGCACTGCGGGACGCGGAACTGTCGGTGGTCACGATCAGCGAGGCCGGCGAGGTGCCTGTTTTCGAACCGCGTGCGACGTCGACGGATCTGGCGCAACTGCTGTACACCTCGGGCACAACCTCGAAGCCCAAGGGCGCCATGATGTCTCACGGTGCGCTGGTACACGAGTACGTGTCCTCGGTGGTCGCGCTCGGGCTCGACAAGAACGACAACCCGCTGATCTGCATGCCGATGTACCACTCCGCAGGGATGCACGTCTTCATGCTGCCGTACCTGTCCGTCGGTGCGACGGTCAGTCTGATGCAGGCGCCGGACATCCCGGAGATCCTGCGCCGCGTCGAAGCAGAAAAGATCGGGTCGCTGTTCCTGGCCCCGACCGTGTGGGTACCGTTGGCCAACCATCCGGACCTCGAGACCCGCGATCTGTCTTCGCTCAAGAAGGCGCAGTACGGCGCCTCGATCATGCCGGTCACGGTGCTCAATCGTCTGCGTGAGCGTTACCCGGACATAGGCTTCTACAACTGCTTCGGCCAGTCCGAAATCGGTCCGCTGGCAACCGTTCTCCAGCCCGGCGAGCATGCTGATCGTCCGTCTTCTTGCGGGCGAGCAGTGTTCTTCGTCGAAACCCGTGTCGTCGACGCCGACGGAAACGACGTTGCCGACGGTGAGTCCGGTGAGGTTCTCTACCGCTCACCGCAGCTGTGCAACGGCTACTGGGAAAATCCGGAAGCCACCGCAGAGGCATTCCGCGACGGCTGGTTCCATTCGGGCGATCTTGTCGTGCGGGACGAGGAAGGGTTCATCACGGTCGTCGACCGAATCAAGGACGTCATCAACACCGGCGGCATCCTGGTGGCGTCGCGCGAGGTCGAAGATGCGGTCTACACACACCCGGCTGTGGCAGAAGTTGCCGTGATCGGTACGCCCGACGAGAAGTGGATCGAGGCCGTCACCGCGATTGTCGTGCTCAAGGACGGCAACGACGAGTTGACGCCTGAGGCGTTGATTGCCCACGTCAAGGAGCGAATCGCCCCGTTCAAGGTCCCCAAGCACGTGCGTTTCGTGGCCGAACTCCCGCGAAATCAGAGCGGAAAGCTGCTCAAGCGGGAACTGCGCACTGTCTGACACTTGCTATAGGTTCTGCCTTACCTTCGGTTCGTTTTCAGGTCTTTGACTCCGATTGCCTCACGGTATTGACTTCGGAGGACGGCATGGACTTCGGAAACAGCAAGGTGAGTGGTGGGAATGCAGGTCGATGCAGATGACTTCGCAGATATCTTGGCGACTGCGCGGGAGTTCATCCGCAAGGAAGTCGTGCCGCGTGAGCAGGAGATAGCCGACACCGACGCCATTCCTGAGGACATACGAAAGAAAGCCGCAGCCATCGGGCTCTTCGGCTACGCGATTCCTCAGGAATGGGGTGGGCTCGGACTCGACCTCACCCAAGACGTCGAATTGGCAATGGAATTCGGTTACACGTCCCTGGCGCTGCGTTCGATGTTCGGTACCAACAACGGAATTGCCGGGCAGGTGCTGGTCGGCTTCGGTACCGACGAGCAGAAGGCTCAGTGGCTCGAGCGCATCGCCTCCGGTGACGTCGTGGCTTCCTTTGCTCTGACCGAACCAGGCGCAGGTTCCAACCCGGCCGGTCTTCGGACCAAGGCCGTCCTGGACGGATCCGAATGGGTCATCGACGGCAACAAGCGGTTCATCACCAATGCTCCACTGGCACAGCTGTTCGTGGTGTTCGCGCGCACTCGCCCGGCGGATTCCGATGGTCCGGGAATTGCAGTGTTCCTGGTGCCGGCCGACACGCCGGGAGTCACAGTTGGTCCCAAGGACAAGAAGATGGGTCAGGAAGGTGCCTGGACCTCCGAGGTCACCTTCGACAACGTCCGGGTTCCCGAGTCGGCCCTCGTCGGTGGCGACCAGGACACCGGATACCGCGCAGCGATGACGTCTCTCGCACGCGGACGAGTCCATATCGCGGCCCTCTCGGTGGGAGCAGCGCAGCGAGCGCTCGACGAATCTGTCGCGTTCTCCGTGGTCACCGAACAAGGCGGCACCGCTATCGGCGACTTCCAGCTTGTTCAAGCGATGCTGGCAGACCAACAGGCCGGTGTCATGGCCGGGCGGGCGATGGTGCGTGAGGTGGCTGCGCGGTACGTCAGCGGTGAGGATCGACGTCTCGGCCCCTCGGCGGCAAAGCTCTTCTGCACCGAGATGGTGGGCAAGGTCGCGGATCTCGCCGTGCAGATCCACGGTGGCAACGGGTACATGCGAGGTGTGCCGGTCGAACGCATCTACCGTGAAGTTCGCCTGTTGCGCCTGTACGAGGGAACCAGTGAGATCCAGCGACTGATTCTCGGCGGTGGGCTCGTGGCGCAAGCGAAAAAGCGCAACCAGCGCTGACACATTTACCTGACGAGCTTTAACCTCACGAACGGAGTGGACATGGGATTGTTGGACGGCAAGGTTGCGGTAGTGACCGGCGGAGCCCAGGGCATCGGGCTCGAAATTGCGCGCACCTTCATCAAGGAAGGCGCGACCGTCGTTCTCGGCGACATCAACGAAACCGTGGGAACGGCTGCGGTCGCCGAACTCGGTGGAGAGTCGGTCGCCCGTTTCGCTTCCTGCGACGTGCGTGACTCCGGACAGGTCGAGGCCATGCTCGATCTGGCCGAAAGTGCCTTCGGTCCAGTCGATGTCATGGTCAACAATGCCGGCATGACGCGCGACGCCACGATGCGGAAGATGACCGAGCAGGACTTCGACGACGTGATCGCCGTACACCTCAAGGGCGCCTGGAACGGAACACGCGCTGCCGCCGCCCGCATGCGCGAGCGTGAGAAGGGCGCAATCGTGAACATCTCGTCGATCTCCGGCAAGGTGGGCATGCTCGGGCAGACCAACTACTCGGCCGCCAAGGCCGGCATCGTCGGTCTGACGAAGGCCGCGGCAAAGGAGGTCGCGTTCAAGAACGTTCGCGTCAACGCCGTTCAGCCCGGGCTGGTCCGCACGGCGATGACCGAGGCAATGCCCGAACGGATCTGGAACGAGAAGCTTGCCGAGATCCCGATGGGGCGTGCGGCCGAGCCCTCGGAGGTCGCTTCGGTTGTGCTGTTCCTCGCGAGCGACCTCTCGAGCTACATGACCGGCACGGTTCTCGAGATCACCGGCGGCCGCCACATCTGATCCGTCCTGTTCGAGTGCAAGAATCCTGAGTGTGAGACTTCTGAGTGTGAGACTTCTGAGTGTGAGACTTCTGAGTGTGAGAATTCAAGGGTGACTACTGACATGGGACAGCCGAACTCGGATCTTCCGCTCGACGGAATCACCGTGGTTGCACTCGAACAGGCGGTGGCGGCACCGCTCGCCACCAGACATCTCGCGGACATGGGTGCACGGGTGATCAAGATAGAACGCGTCGGCGAGGGCGACTTCGCGCGTCACTACGACCAGGCGGTTCACGGTCAGGCGTCACACTTCGTGTGGCTCAACCGTTCCAAGGAATCGATCGCTGTCGACGTGAAGTCGGAATCCGGCCGGCAGATCGTTCTCGATCTTGTCGCGCGCGCAGATGTGTTCCTACAGAATCTGGCTCCCGATGCAGCTGCGCGACTGGGATTCGGCGCGGAGGAACTGCGCGAGGAATTCCCTCGGCTCGTCGTGATCGACATGTCCGGCTACGGCAGTGCCGGTCCACGGCGCGAGCGCAAGGCGTACGACATGCTGGTCCAAGCCGAGACCGGAATGATCTCCGTGACCGGCACACCGGAGACGGCCACCAAGACGGGTATCCCGGTCTCGGACATTGCCGCGGGAATGTACGCGCTGACTTCGATTCTGAGCGCCTTGTTCCGTAGAGAGCGAACGGGTAAAGGAGCGCTAGTCGAGGTCTCGATGTTCGATTCCACCGTCGAGTGGCTGGGGCATCCGATGTACATGAAAATGTATGCGGACAAGCAGATTCCGCGCGTCGGTCTCGGCCATGCCGCGATCGTTCCCTACGATTCGTACCCCACGAGCGACGGCGAGATCCTGATCGGCGTCCAGAACGACCGTGGGTGGCGTGCACTGATGATGGACGTGTTCGAGCGCGAGGATCTGGTCGATCATCCGCGGTACCGCACCAACATCGTGCGCGTCGAAAATCGCGGCGAGGTAGACGAATTGGTGGGTTTGCTGACTCGTCTGTACTCGACAGCGGACCTGGATCAGCGTCTGGCCGCCGCCGGTGTTCCGGCTGCAGCACTCAACGACATGGCCGGTCTGCTGGAACATCCGCAGCTGGAGAAGCGGGCCAGATGGCGGTCAGTGGGCACCGAGAACGGTCCGATCGATGCCGTGCTGCCTCCGATGACGTACTCGGATGTCGAAATGCGTATGGGTGACGTTCCGGCGCTCGGCCAGCAGACGGATTCGCTACTGGCCGAGCTGGGACGTACGGGCGACCAGATCGCAGACCTTCGCCGCGACGGATCGATCGGTTAACGCTTCTCACGTCGCAGGTTCTCGAACACCGCTGCAATCCCTTGTCCGCCACCGATGCACATGGTCTCGATCCCGTACCGTGCCTGGCGTCGGTCGAGTTCGCGCAGCAGATTGGCGAGGATCCGTCCGCCGGTAGCGCCGACAGGATGTCCGAGCGAGATCCCGGAACCGTTGACGTTGAAGCGCTCCTCGATGTCCTGCGCGCTCAATCCCCAAGCCTTGGCGCACGCGAGAACCTGTGCGGCGAAGGCCTCGTTGACTTCGATGAGGTCGATGTCGCCGAGCGACAGGTCGACACGGGAGAGGGCTTTCGCTACCGCTGGCACCGGGCCGATGCCCATCCGGTTCGGCTCCACACCGGCGACGCCCCAACTGACCAGTTTCGCGAACGGACGCAGGCCCAGTCGTTCCGCGTTGGCCGCAGTGGTGACGATGGCCGCAGCTCCGGCGTCGTTCTGGCCGCAGGCGTTTCCGGCGGTGACTGTGGCTTCGGGGTCGACGCGACCTCGAATGGGGCGCAGTGCAGCAAGATCGGACAGCTGAATCCCCCGGCGCGGATGCTCGTCGCGGGTGACGACTGTCTGCTCACCACGGCGCCCGTGCACCGAAACGGGAATGGTCTCGTCGTCGAAGTACCCGCTGTCCTGGGCGTGAACGGCCCGTTCGTGCGATCGCACCGCGTATAGGTCCTGCTCGTCGCGGGTGATCGAGTACTCGCGGCGCAAGTTCTCGGCGGTCTCGATCATGCCGCCTTCGACCGGAAAGTTGACTCCGCCGGAGTTCGTGCGCGGTTTGGCCAATCGGTCGTGGAACTCGACGGAAGGGCGCTTTGTGCCCCAACGCATGTCGGTGGAGTAGAACTCGGTTCCGCTCATGCTCTCGGCGCCGCCGGCGATGACCAGATCACTCATCCCAGTCTGTACCTGCATCGCGGCGTAGATGATCGCCTGCAATCCCGAACCGCAACGGCGATCGAGTTGTATTCCGGGAACGGATACGTCGAGACCGGCGTCGAGTGCCGCGATTCGCCCGATGGCCGCGGCCTCTCCGTTGGCGTAACCCTGACCGAAGATGACGTCGTCGACATCGGTGGACGCAATGCCGGTTCGTTCGACGAGGCCACGCACAACGGTGCTGGCGAGTGTGGTGACGGGAACGTCTTTGAAGACTCCGCCGAATCCGCCCACCGGGGTGCGAACGGGTTCACAGATGACTGCGTCGTGCATGGAATGTGCCTGTCTCGAGGAGAGGTGGGGAATGCGTCGCGTGAACGGGCCGATCGAAGGGCCCACCGCGACCTGCTCACTCGAATATCCAGCACGCGTGGCGCGGTTGTCAACAGCAGGAATGACCTGTTCGGACATAGTTTCCGCCATACGGTTCGTATGCGAAATCGACTTTGACACATATACCGTTCGGGGATTGAATGGATGCAGCGTCTCTGCCGCACACACGTCGTGGTGGGATGAAAGTTCCTGGAGTCGAATCAGTTTCGTCGACAGGAGTGCACAAAGTACCGACTGACAGGTGGAACAGTGACTCGTTTGGCGCAGACGGCGGGATTGACCGAAACCCAGACCGATATCGTCGGGGCGGTACGCGAGTTCGTCGATCGGGTGGTCATCCCCGCGGCGCAGGAACTCGAACACACGGATACGTACCCGACCGACATCGTCGAGCAGATGAAGGACATGGGCCTGTTCGGTCTGACCATCGACCCCGAGTACGGGGGTATCGGCGAATCACTGCTCACCTACGCACTGTGTGTCGAAGAGCTGGCCCGCGGATGGATGAGCGTGTCCGGTGTCATCAACACCCATTTCATCGTGGCCCACATGATTTCCGCGCACGGGACGCCGGAACAGAAGGCGAAGTACCTGCCGCGTCTGGCTTCCGGGGAGCTCACCGGCGCTTTTTCCATGTCGGAGCCCGCACTGGGCTCAGATGTTGCTGCCATATCGACCAAGGCAAAGCGCACGGAGTCCGGCGATTACGTGATCACCGGGCAGAAGATGTGGCTGACCAACGGTGGTTCGTCGACGTTGGTGGCAGTCCTGGTCAAGACGGACGAGGGTGCGGAGAAGCCGCACAATAATCTGACGACGATATTGATCGAGAAGCCGGCAGGTTTCGGTGAGGTACTCCCGGGCCTGACCATTCCGGGCAAGCTCGAGAAGATGGGCTACAAGGGAATCGACACCACCGAGATGATCTTCGACGGTTTCGAGATCGGAGCGGAAGAGGTTCTCGGTGGCACCCCTGGCTTGGGATTTCGGCACATGATGGACGGCGTCGAGGTCGGCCGGGTCAACGTCGCCGCTCGCGCGTGCGGAATCGCCCAGCGCGCTTTCGAACTGGCTGTCACCTACGCCAAACAACGAGAGACGTTCGGCAAACCGATCGCCGAACATCAGGCCATCGCATTCCGGATCGCCGAGATGGGCACCAAAGTCGAAGCGGCCCATCTGATGATGGTCAATGCTGCCAGACTCAAGGACTCGGGCGAGCGCAACGACGTCGCAGCAGGTATGGCGAAGTATCTGGCGAGCGAATTCTGCTCGGAGGTCACACAGGACAGTTTCCGCATCCACGGCGGGTACGGCTACTCCAAGGAATACGAGATCGAGCGGTTGATGCGTGAGGCACCGTTCCTTCTGATCGGTGAAGGCACCAGCGACATCCAGAAGCAGATCATCAGCAAGGGCCTGCTGCGCACCTACAACTGAGCCGAGAAGCGGCACCGCGAACATGCGCGGTGCCGCTTTGTCGTGTCAGATCAGTAAGCGGACGGGTAAAAATCAGCGGGTGAAGGCCAGAGTCGTCACCGGTGACCGGTTACCGTATGCGTCAACGGCTTCGACACGGGCTTCGTATGCTGTGCCCGCTGCTGCATCGGGAATCGGAATGTCGAGGCTGTTCGGTCGTGGCATGAAGTAGAAGTCGGAAAGCACCTTCGACGAGACGACCTTCGCCCCGGTGGCTGTGTCCGTGATCTCGACGGCATAGTGATGGACCATCTGGTCGTCCTTCGCCTGCGCGATCCGTAGCGCTGCTTCACCGTTCGCTCCGGTGCTCACCGAGAGCGGGGTGGCCGTGGTGAATTCCGGTGCATTCGTGTTGCGTGCACCGGAGGTGTAGCGGAAGTTGTCCTTGATCTGCTGGTTGGTCGACCCGTCGAGTTCGACCGTCCACCCCGAGCCGCTCAGCGTGCCCGCGCTCGAGTACGGCGGCTGCCAGTTGGCCGACCACGCGCCTCCGGTGTAGATGTCGTGCTTGTCTGCCGCCATGTTGATGCGGTTGATTTCCGTGCGGTCCTGGTAGACCTCCACGAAGAGTGCTTGGGCAGTGGGTGATTCGAAACGGTTCGCGAGACCGGACTCGGTCACCATCTGGTAGCCGTGATCGATCTCGATGTACGACATCGAGCCGTCGTTGACCGACGTGAAGTCGCGCTGATGGATCGACCGGTCGTCGTTGTTGTTCAGGTGCGAGTGCCCGGAGAAGAAGATTGCCTGAGGGAAGGCACTCAAGTCTTCGGTCAGTCGAGGATTCGACGCCTGTTGGCCGTCCATGGCTGTATTGCTTGCCGGCCGGTGTCCCTGGACCAGGATCGGCTTGGTCAGGTTTCCGGATTCCGCGGTGATTTCGGTCAGGCGGGACTTCAGCCAATTACGTTGCGCTGAATCATTGTTGTATGTCTCGGTGTTGACCGTGAAGAGATGGACACCGCTGACGTCGGATTCGTAGTATCCGCCACCGGAATCCGGGAACCACTCCGCCGGATATCCGGCTCTGATCGCCGCGAGACTTGCATCGTGATTGCCGTTGGAGATCAGGAGTTGTGTGTCGTTCATGCCCTTCCTGGCGAGGTTTGCCTGGAAGATTTCTGCGACGATCTTGTGGTCGGGCCCCTTGCCGTCTCCGTTGTCGTTGATCATGTCGCCGTTGGAGAGGATCGCGTCGGGTTTCGGGAAGATGGAACCGATTGTGTCGAAGAAGCTTTCGTACTTCTTGTCATTGTTCGCGTGATCGCCGACGTGGACGTCGGACATCACGACGACCTGAGCCAGCGGCTTTTCCGAGGTCTTGATCAGGTAGCCGAACGAGACGGCCGCGCTCGCGTGATCGCCGCGGAAAGCGGCGACAGTGACGTTGGTGTCCTGTGCGATCTGCAACGGACGTCCCGGTGTGGCAGCTTGGCTGTCGGTGGTGGGGGTCGTTCCGTCCAAGGTGTAGCGGACGGTGGCGCCGCGCTCGGCGGTGAAGGTCAGGTCGACGGGGTGCTCGTACCGTCCGCCGGGGACGCTGACGCCGGGCGCTGCGGGCGGCGTGTTGTTCTCGCCCGAAGAGCTACCCCATTCGAAGGACGAACTGCCCCAGCTGGGTTCGGCTTGGGATTCGGCGGGGGCGATGCCGGGAACGGCGAGAGCCGCGGTCACGGCTGCTATCGCGATGGTCGTACGTCTCACGAGGATTCCTTGTCTTCGACGCGGTGGTTCAGACCCATCCGTAATTGGTCTGGACCAATTACGCTAGGTGGCGCCGGGTAGAAAAAGGTGTGTCCTGTATGTCCGACTAGTGAAGCGTGCATGAACACCGTCTGCGCTTGCCGGCGGTACTGTCGGCTGCGCTTATGGCAAAGTCGATGGCGTGGACCTACGTCAGATCGAGTACTTCCTTGCCGTTGCCGGTGGGGAGTCCTTGTCGACGGCTGCGCAGAATCTGTCGGTCACCAAGCCGTCGCTGTCGCAGGGTATTCGTGGTCTCGAGCGTGAACTCGGAGTCGAACTGTTTCACCGAGTCGGTCGCGGTTTGGTTCTGACGGCGGCAGGTCGGGCGTTGGTAGGGCCGGCGAGGCAGATGATGCGCAGCAGTGCGGCCGCGTTCAACGTCGCGATCGGTACGGCCGACGAGCCTCGTGGGCGGCTCGACATCTGCTCCGCGGCACATGGTCTCGAAGGTCCGATCGCACGCATCGTGGCGGACTTTCGTGAGCGATGGCCTGCTGTGACCGTTCGGGTCGGTGAACTGCCGCAGGATGCATCGTCTGAGCAGGTGTTGGCAGACGGCGCATGCGAGGTGGTCTTCAGCTATTGGCCACCCGACATGTCGGCGCTGTCCACGAAAGTGATCGGGGTGAACGAATACTGGCTGGCAGTGCCGTCGGGGGTTCATCCTGGCGTCTGGCCGAATGGTGTGAAACCCGCTGCGGGAGAGCCGGTGTCATTGACGGCATTGCCCGATCTCCCAGTGGTGGGTGTGCTCAAACACTCGCGGGCGAGGCTTGCCATCGAGTCGTCCCTACAGGCCGCCGGGGCCCGGACTCGGATGTCGACGGAGTTGTCGCAGCGGGAGACCGTCGGCGCGTTCGTCTTTGCGGGTTTGGGTATGGCATTCATGGAGCGTTCGCTGGCCGAGAGATCGGTCGCGTCCGGCGCGGAGATATTTCCGGTGGAGCCGCCGATCTCACTGAATTACGGCGTCGAGTTCGATCCGGATACGCTCTCGCCGTTGGGCAGGCTGTTCGTAGACGGCTTGTGACGTGTTGAGACGTTCTCGATGTACGCGGACCCGGCCGGCGAGAGTGGGCCGTCGCGGTAGATCAAGATCGTCTGCCGCGTGATGGGCGGGAAGAGCGAGCGAACTTCGGACGCTGGGGAGTCTTGTTCGGCGATCGATCTGGGCAGCAGCGCGGCGCCTACACCTTGCCCGACCATTTCCCGGACGGCAAGGCGATCAGGTACTTCCACGACGACGTTGGTGAGCTCCAGATCGTCGTCGATCGAATGCCCGCGCCGAAATGTCGATGCCTCGACCACCATCGGCAGGTGCGTAACCACGGCGCGCGGAACCGGATCGGGGAGGTCTGTGGCCAGGCGAACGGGGATCGACAAGACCGTTTCCTGGCTACTCACGGCAATTTCTCGAAGCCCGTCGGAGACATCGGTACCCGGGTGGGTCTCGAGAAACCCGAGTTCACACGTACCTGCTCTGACCAGTGCGCGCACGTCCTGCGCGTTCGCGACGGCGTTCGTGGAGAATCGAATTCCGGGTGCCGTCAGATGGAGGCGTCCGGCGACCTCTGCAACAGGGTCGATGGCAAGATCGGACTGAACAGCTATGGCGAGTTCCCCGGCGCGCAAAGCGGTTACCGCGGCCACGGCGGATTCGGCCCGAGCAACGTCGGCGAGCAACGCACGTGCAGAATCGGCAATTGCCAGTCCGACTGCGGTGGGAGCCAAACCGCGAGTGGTGCGCTCGAAGAGTGTGGCTCCGAGTGCTCGTTCGAGGTTGCGTACGGCCTGCGAGAGTGACGGTTGCGAGATACGCAGGACGTCCGCGGCGGCGGTGACGCTGCCGTGATCGACGACGGCGACGAGATACTGTGCGCTGCGTATGTCCATCCCGGTTGCCTGCATCTGACAAATTCTCCCAGATGACGGCGCCCTGGCGGTGGTGACTTGCTGCGACCTGCAGACATAGGTCTGAGCTATGGCTCTGTGCACCTTCTCGTCTTTGTGGCGCAGGCCATAGCGATGATCGACTGTTCCAGTACCACCGACCGCGGTTCGTGCTCGGTGAGTACCTGGAACACAGGAGCGTGATGTGAGCGAGCTTCACCTACCCAACCGGATACGCCACTCGGCGTCGACACGGCCGTCCGATCCGGCGATCACGTGCGGCGACCGAACAGTGACATGGGCTGCGCTGGATGGCGAGACCAGTGCCTTGGCGAGTGCGCTGGCGGGAGTGACCGCAACGGGTGCTCGCGTCGGTGCGCTACTGCGGATGGGGCTCGAAGGTGCGGAAACCTTCATCGCGTGTGCGAAGGCGGGCGCAGTGTTCATCCCGTTGAACTGGCGGCTCAACCCACTCGAACTCGTCGACATCGCCGAGGACGCGGAGCTCGACGTCTTGATCGTCGACGACGAGTTCGCCGCGGGGGCGGCGGCGATGTCCTCAGCGTTGCCGGACATCGAGGTCGTAACCGTGGGAGCTGAAGGGGGCCTGCCGGATTCGCGAACCTGGGCGGAGTTTTTGGCGACAGGGACCGGCGTCGACCCCGGACAGGGGCACGATCCGGACGCAGCAGTTCTGCAGCTGTACACGTCCGGGACAACCGGCCGGCCCAAGGGCGTCGTGGCCACGCACCGGAATCTGTACAACGAGCCCGAGGGGTTCGACGTCTACGAATTCGGTTCGGATGCAGTCGCACTCGACGCACTTCCCCTCTTTCACATCGCCGGTGCCGGCTGGATGAGTACGTGCTTGTCGGCCGGGGTCCCTTTGGTGCTGCTCGGAGACCTGGCGCCGGCTCGGGTCGCTGATGCCATCGCGACTCACCACGTCACCCACGCATTTCTGGTACCTGCCGTCATTCAGACGCTGGTAGATCTGCCCACTCTCGACAGTTTCGATCTGACCAGCCTGGAGGTGGTCGCCTACGGGGCGTCGCCGATCACTCCGGCACTCCTCGCTCATGCGATGACTGTCTTCAACTGCAAATTCGTCCAGCGATACGGGATGACCGAGACAACGGGTTCGGTATCCGTCCTTCGTGCTTACGACCATCACGTAAGCGGACCGCGTTCGGAGTTGCTCCGATCTGCGGGAAAACCGATGATCGGCGTCGAGATCTCCATTCGAGACGTCACAACTGGTGAGGTATTGCCGCCCAACAAATCCGGTGAGATCGTCGCGCGTAGTAGAAACAACACTCGCGGGTACTGGCGACGTGAACGAGAGACGGCGGAATTGTTCACTCAGGACGGCTTTCTCCGAACGGGGGACGCCGGCCATCTGGACGACGAGGGGTATCTGTTCGTCACCGACCGCCTCAAGGACATGATCATCACCGGCGGTGAGAACGTCTATCCGATCGAGGTGGAGTCCATTCTGGCCGAACACCCCTCGGTTGCCGAGGTCGCGGTGGTCGGGGTTCCGGACAAGCGCTGGGGTGAATCCGTCACCGCGGTGGTCAAACTGGTCGACGGTGCCGACGTGCCGAGCGTCGACGAGTTGATCGCGTTCAGCACAGCGAAGTTGGCGTCGTACAAGAAACCTCGCCAGATCCATTTCGTGGACTCCCTACCTCGCAACGCGAGCGGAAAACTGCTCAAGTCGAGCCTGCGGACCATGCTGAACGCGAGCGGAGAACCATCATGATCGTGACCGAAGACGTCGGTGTCGCACAACGTGAGGCGTGGGCGAACAATGTTCTTCCACCGGTGGAACAAGTCCGGGACGGATTGTGGTCGATCCCTGTTCCCATGCCGGACAACCCTTTGCGCTACGTACTCGTCTACGCACTCGCGCTCGACGACGGACTTGCCCTCATCGACGTCGGCTGGGATCACGAACAGTCGTGGCAGGCTCTCGTCGACGGCATTACATCGATCGGATACCACGTTTCCGAAGTGCGCTATGCGGCAATCACCCACCTGCATCCCGATCACTTCGGCCTGGCACCGCGTCTTCGGCAGGTCAGCGGCGCGACGCTTGCGATGCACGTGGCCGATGCGACGCTTCTCGGATACCACGGTCCCGAGCAGACCCGCGACGACATCACCGGCTGGAACCTGCAGTTGTCCGAACTCGGTGCACCGGCCGAAGTGCTCGACGCGTCTCGGGTCGACCTGGTGCGGTTCGCTGAGCACGAAACCATCGACGTTGTTCTGGGAGATGGGGATTCACTCGACCTACCCGGTTGGAATCTCCGGGCCCAATGGACACCGGGGCACACTCCCGGACATCTCTGCTTCGTGGAAGAGGACAGAGGTTTGTTGTTCAGCGGCGATCACATGCTGCCGAGGATCAGCCCGAACATCTCCACGATTCCCGGTGAACTCGAGAACCCGCTTCATCGTTATCTTCTCTCGCTCGAGGCGACGACGACACTGGGCGAATGCGAAGTGCTTCCGGCACATGAATATCGATTCCGTGGGATCGCCGATCGTGCACGTCAATTGATGGGGCACCACGAGGAGCGATTGGCGGAGATCGTGGCTGCGGTGCAGGATGAGCCCGAATCCACGGCCTGGGAACTCTCGCGCACGATCTCCTGGTCTCGCCCGTTCGACCAGATGTCGCCGCGACTACTTCGCTTGGCAGTTCGCGAAACCCATGCTCATCTTGTTGTTCTGGCCAAGCGGGAGATCGTGACACCGTCCGGCGGCACGCCCGTGCGCTGGAGTCTTCGCGCGCAGTGACCTTTCAAGAATCTCATCACGGAAGTAGGAACCGAACATGAGCGTCGTGCTCACCGACTTCGCCGACGGCGTTGCCGTCATCACCCTCAATCGTCCCGAGGCCAAGAACGCGGTCAACCTGGACCTCGCAAAGGCACTCGCAGCCGCGATCGACGAGTTCGAGGAACGGTCCGATCTCACCATCGGAATTCTGACCGGAGCCGGTGGAACCTTCTGCGCCGGTATGGATCTGAAGGGTTTTGCCCGCGGGGAGCGGCCATCGCTGCCGGGTCGTGGATTTGCCGGTCTGACCGAGGCTCCGCCGTCGAAGCCGCTGATCGCAGCCGTCGAAGGTTGGGCACTCGCCGGCGGTTGTGAACTGGCCTTGGCGGCCGACTTGATCGTGGCATCCACGGACGCGAAATTCGGCCTGCCCGAGGTGAAGCGGGGGCTTGCCGCGGCGGCCGGCGGACTCCTACGTCTGCCGAAAATTCTCCCGTACCAGTTGGCCATGGAAATCGCGATCACGGGGGATCCGCTCAGTGCCACCGTGGCGCATCATCATGGCTTGGTCAATCGGCTCGCCGAACCGGGACAGGCGTTGACCGTCGCACGCGAGCTTGCGGCCCGAGTAGCGGCAAACGGTCCACTGGCTGTGCGCGCGACCAAGCAGGTACTGGCAATGTCCGCCAAGTACACCGATCCGGACGCCTTTGTCGCGCAACGCGAATTCATCGATCCGGTCTTCACCTCACGTGACGCCAAGGAAGGCGCCACGGCATTTGCCGAGAAGCGCTCTCCCGTGTGGAGCGGTTCATGAGTGCCGAGACGATCGAGCGCGCGGCCGTGAGCATCGAACGTGACGGTGCTGTCGCGACGATTGTTCTCTGTCGGCCGCAACGCCGCAACGCTCTCGATCTCGACGCCTGGATCGCTCTACGTGAAGCAGTCCTCGAACTTCAAGAGGACTCGCAGATTCGCTCTGTGATCCTGACCGGCGCGGACGGGACCTTCTGCGCGGGATCCGATCTGGACAAGCGTGGCTCGTCGCACCCGCTCGATCGCATGCGTGTCATCAACGCAACGGCGATCGCACTGGGCGAGTTTCCCAAGCCTCTGGTGGCGAAGGTCGACGGGTTTGCCGTCGGAGCCGGATGGAACATGGCGTTGCTCTGCGACTTCGTCGTGGCAGCCAAGGGTGCGAAGTTCAGCCAGATCTTTGCCAAACGGGGGTTGTCTGTCGACTTCGGGGGTTCGTGGATCCTGCCGAGACTGGTCGGCCTCCAACAAGCCAAGCGACTGGTGATGCTCGCCGAGACGATCGACGCACAGGAAGCCTACGAGCTCGGGTTGGTGACGTATCTGGTCGAACCGGCCGAACTGGACGAACACACGTCCACACTGGCGCAGCGGCTCGCCACCGGTCCGCCGGCCGCACTGAGTCAGTCTGCTGCGATGCTCGAACATCACACCTCACTTTCGTTGCGGGAAGCCTTGGACAACGAGGCGAGGGCCCAGGCGGTCAATTTTGCGACGGATGCTACCGACGCGGTTCGTGCCTTCGTGGAAAAGCGGGAGCCGGTCTTCACCGGTGAGTGGGCCGTACCAGGGGTAACTCGGGTGGAGTGAGCGTCAGAGCGCTGGTCGTATGATGGATGAGTGGATCTGCACTTCGTTACCTACTTCGTCGCTGTTGTCGACCACGGTGGGATAACGAAGGCCGCTCAGGCTCTCTACATTTCGCAGCCCTCGCTGTCACAGGCAATTCGCACGCTCGAGCGTCGACTCGGCGCCACGCTCTTCGACCGGACCGGTAGGCGATTGGTTCTTACCGACGCGGGCCGCACGTTCGATCTCGCGGCCAGGAGAATCCTTGCCGACGTCGAGCGCGCGAAGGCGAAAGTGACCGCCGTTCGCGAACTCGAGTTCGGCCGGGTGGACGTCGTCTCGTACTCGGCGTTCTCGATCGATCCGATGGTCGAGTTGGTCAGGCGATTCCGCGCCAACTTCCCCAAGATCGTCGTGCGCGTTCTCGACACGTACGGCCCGGCCGGGGTCGACAATGCGCTACGGCGAGGGTCGGCCGAGGTCGGCGTCACCGATCTGAGTATCGGGTACGAAGGTTTGGTCACGGCTCCGATTGCCACTCAGGAGTTGGTACTCGCCACCCATGCGTCGTTGTCCGGCCGGCTTGCAGCGCCGTTGACGGATCCGGTTCCGCGAGCGCTCTTGCACAGTTTGCCGCTGGTGGTCGATCTCGGTGATCAATCGAATCAGTTCCGGGGTCTACTCAGCGAAGGCGCCGAAAACGTAGTCGTGGACTGCGTCCATCCTGTGACCACGTGGGAACTCGTGCGTCGAGGGATCGGCGCCACTGTCGTGCCGAGAAGGGTTGCACAGCAGCAGATGACAGACGTCTGCGCCTTCTCCTTCGATCCGCCGCTGACACGCGACGTCGGCATCGTCTATCGCTCGGGCGAGCAATCTCCGGCAGCCGCTGCATTCATCGCGACGGCTGCGGAAATGGCTACCTCCGCCGTTCCGTCCGAGGAAGAGGAGTGAACTGTGGAGTTCCGGCAGATGGAGTACTTCCTCGCGGTCGTCGAGAACAAGGGGATCAACGGCGCCGCAGCGGCTTTGGGAGTTGCTCAGCCGACCGTGTCACAAGCGTTGCGCGGGCTCGAACGTGAACTGGGAGTGAGGCTGTTCCATCGCATCGGGCGCGGCATGGTGCTCAGTGCGGCCGGTCGCAGCCTGGTCGGCCCGAGTCGACAGGTCCTGCGAGACGTAGCTGCGGCGGCTGAACAGTTGACGGCATCCGATGGCGCCATCGTCGGTCGCCTCGACATCATGGCTTTCCCGGCACTGACCTCGGGGACGATCGTCGATCTGATTGCGGAGTTCTGTCGACGGTATCCGCAAGCACGAGTCAGATTCTCGGAACTCGAGCGTGAGGACAATCTGGAAAGTCTCATCCGGGACGGCCACTGCGAATTCGCGGTGGCTCATCTGCCACTCGAGGCGGGAGAAGGCCTCGAGATCGTCGAATTGGGGGAGCAGGAGTACCGCCTGGTCTACCCGGCGGGAACCGAACTACCCGAGGGGCCGGTACGCCTTTCGGAAATGCCGGACATTCCCATGGTGTTCGTTCCTCGCGGGGCAGCGATGGGTGACGCGATAGAAGATTCGATCCGAAAGGCCGGTACCAGAACGGAACTCGCGGTGGTGACCGAGCAACGGGAGTCGCGGCTCCCGATGGTCATCGCCGGGCTCGGCGGTTCGTTGGTCGAGCGCTCGGTGGCCAAATCGATGCCAGGTCAGGTGGTGGAACGGGCCTGCGAGCCGAGATTCCTGCGTGCGTACGGTCTCGCCTTCGACCCCTCGACACTGTCGCCGGTGGGACAGGTATTCGTGAATCTGGTCCACGAGTACCTGTCCGACGAATCCCTGCCTGACGAACGCCTGCCTGACGAACGCCGGTCACAGCACTAGAGTCGGCAGATACGTTCTCGAGCGGCAGCGTACTCGGCGGCGAGACGCTCTACTACTGCATGCGTCGGAAGGACTGCGTCGATCGCTCCGATGCCCTGTCCGGCGCCCCAGATGTCACGCCACGCCTTGGTATCGGTGTCGGTGGTCGCGAAACTCATTGCGGATGGATCGGATTCGGCCAGGTTGTCGGGGTCCAAGCCGGCGGCAACGATGCTGCCCCGCAGGTAGTTTCCGTGTACTCCGGTGAACAGGTTGGAATAGACGATGTCGGAGGCCCCTGAACCCACGATCATCTCCTTGTACGCAGGATCCGCGTTGGCCTCTTCGGTGGCGATGAAAGCCGAACCGACATAAGCAAGGTCGGCACCGGCCGCGAGCGCAGCGAGAACCGAATCGCCATGAGCAATAGCCCCCGACAACAGTAGCGGACCGGCGTACCACTCACGAATCTCACGAATCAGGGCAAACGGCGACTGCCTACCGGCATGACCACCAGCCCCGGCAGCCACCGCGATCAGTCCGTCGGCGCCCTTCTCGATCGCCTTGCGTGCAAAACGATTGTCGATGACGTCGTGAAGGACGATTCCACCGTATGCGTGGACTGCGTCGTTGATGTCGGTGCGAGCGCCGAGGGACGTGATGACGATCGGAACCTCGAACTCGGCGATGGTCGCCAGGTCCTCTTCCAGGCGGTTGTTGGACCGGTGGACGATGAGGTTGACGGCAAATGGCGCCGACGGATTCTCCGGGTGCTCACGATCATGTTCCTCACGAGCCACGGTGATCAGTTTGAGCCAATCCCGAAGTGCCGACTGCGGACGAGCATTCAGTGCCGGAAAGGACCCGATGATCCCGGCGGTGCACTGCGCGATGACGAGGTCAGGAGTCGAAATGATGAACATCGGTGAAGCGAGAACCGGGACACGCAGTTGCGACGTCAGGTCTGCGAAGGTCGTCACCTGGAACCGCCTTTCGGATCGACGGATTCGAGAAGTCTCGAGCGGAGGTCGGTCTTGAGGACCTTACCGGCAGCCGATGTCGGGAGGAGTTCTACCTCGACGACTTCGCGAATCTTCTTGTACGGCAATACCTGCTCGGCGACAAACGCTTTGATCTGCTCGGCGTCGAACTCGGCGCCCGGAATCATCACCACGAAGGCTACGGGCTCCTGGCCGTTGCTCCCCACTTCGCGGCCGACGACCGCAGCAGTCGAGATCGCCGGGTGCGAAACCAGAATCTCTTCGAGTTCACGCGGATAGACGTTGTACCCCTTGTAGATGAGCATGTCCTTTGCCCGGTCACAGATGAAGAGATATCCGTCCGAGTCCAGGTACGCGATGTCTCCGGTATCCAACCAGCCGTCGACGAACTGTTCTGCGGTGGTTTCCGGGTGGCCGAGATAGCCGTCGGTGACCTGAGGTCCACGCACCCACAGTTCGCCGCGTTCGTTCTCGCCCAGAACGGTCTTCCGGTCGAGCTGATCGCGAATCTGGATTTCGGTGTCGAAGATCGGAAGGCCGACGCTGCTCTGCCGGTACTGCGAGCCGTTGATCAGCGGAGCGGCCGTGACGACACAGGTGGCCTCGGTAAGCCCGTAGCCCTCGACGACGAGTGCTTTGGGAAATGCCCGGCGGAGTGCGGCGAGGGTGACGCTGTCGATCGGGGCAGCGCCCGAAGAGACGACGCACACGCTGTCGGTGTTGCGCACCGTGGCGTCGGGATGAACCGACAGTGCGTGCCACATGGCGGGAGACCCGGTGAGATAGGTGGCCTCGTGCTTTTCGATCAGCTCGAGCATGCGGCCGGGTTCGAACCGACCGGCAAATACCTGGGTGAGACCGGAAATCAACAGGAACGACGTGTTGAGCAATGAATGTGCGTGGAAGAGAGGTGAGACGACGATGGTCGCCCCGGTCCCCGGCGTCGGACCGAGCACGTCGAGGCCTTCGATGCGTCGAGGCGTGACGAGACCGTCAGGACCTGCTTCCAACTCGTGCCCGGTTCTCCACCCACACATCTGCGTGATGTTGCCGACGACGTTGCGGTGAAGAACACGAACACCTTTGGAGACTCCGGTGGTTCCGCCGGTGAACGCGATGTGTGCGATGTCGTCGCTACGAACGGAGGCAGGGGTGAATTCGGTGGGTAGATCGGCGATGAAGGCGTCGAACGCGACGACCGACTCCGGTGTATCGAGCGTGCCCTCGGTGTCCTGAACCATCACGATCGTACGTACGGAGGTTCCTGAAGAGGCTGCAAGCAGTACGTGCAGCTGCGAACTCTGAGTGACCGCAGCAACGGCGGACGTCTCCTCTATCTGCTTGCGCAGTCCGAGCTCTGGCTGCAGCGGATTGACCAACGTCACGGTCGCCCCGGCCTGCAGGCAGCCGTAGTAGGCCTGCAGGAATTCGACACAGTTCCCGAGATGTAGCAACACGACATCGCCGACGCCGACCCCAGCCCGCCGCAGTGCACCGGCGAATTGCGCACTGCGCTGACCGAGTTCGCGGAACGTGCACGTGCGCTCGCCGTCCACGACGGCGAGGCGATCACCGTACAGTGCCGCCATGCTGGGTGCCCAGTACGCCATGGTCGTATCCGGGTAGTGCATGTTGTGGCGCAGTTGTGGATTGGCGATCACGCTGGTGCCCGTCACCGTGGAGCCATTCGGATAGCGCCGTCGAGCCTGATGGTTTCGCCGTTGAGATAGCCGTTCTCGAGCATCGAGACTGCGAGCTGGCCGAACTCGTCCGGGCGACCCAGCCGTGAGGGGTTGGGAACCGAGGCTTCGAGGGCCGTGCGCACGTCTTCGCGCAGGCGCGCCAGCAGGGGAGTGTCCATGATGCCGGGAGCAATGGTGTTGACGCGGATTCCGCGGCTGGCGAGATCGCGGGCAGCGGTGACCGTCATACCGACGATGCCGGCTTTGGACGCTGTGTAGTTGATCTGACCGATCTGACCTTCGAATGCTGCGACCGACGCCGTCATGATGACGGCACCTCGCTCACCGTCCACGGCGTCGAGTTCCGCCATCCGTTCGGCGCCGAGACGGAGTGCGTTGAACGAACCGACAAGATTCAGCTTGACGACGAACTCGAAATCTTCGACCGATCCGGCTTTTCCGTCCTTGTCGAGAATGCGCATGCGACGTCCGGCACCCGCGCAGTGGACGACGCCGCGAAGGCCGCCGCGCTCGTGCGCCGCGTCGAGTGCTTCGGCGAATTGTTCGCTGTCGGTGACGTCGGCCGGGGCGAATTGTGCGGCAGCTCCGAGATCGGCCGCCACCTGCTTACCGTCGGACGAAGGCAGATCGATCAATGTGACCTGCGCTCCGGCGTCGAGCAGTCGTCGAGCGGTAGCCAGGCCGAGACCTGAAGCGCCGCCGGTGATCGCGGTGGAAAGTCCCTCGAGTTTCATGAATCAATTCTTCTTTCCTGCTGGATGACGTGTCGGCCCGAAAGCGTTGTCGGGTCAGATCAATTCGAGAATGGTCGCATTGGCCATGCCGCCGGCCTCGCACATCGACTGGAGGCCATAGCGAATTCCGTTGTCGCGCATGTGGTGTGCCAGGCGAGTCATCAAGATCGCACCTGATCCGCCGAGTGGGTGGCCGACCGCGACAGCGCCGCCGAGCGGATTCACACGATCGATGGCTGCGCCGGTTTCAGCCTGCCAGGCAAGGGGGACGGGGGCGAATGCCTCGTTGATCTCGAAGGCTCCGATGTCGTCGATGGACAGGCCGGAGCGATCCAATGCCTTTGCGGTGGCGGCAATCGGACCGGTAAGCATGATGACCGGGTCGTCGGCTGCGACCACCGCGGTGTGAATACGGACGAGCGGCTTCCACCCGCGTGCGCGGGCGTACTCGCTGGTCGTGACGAGTGTGGCGCCCGCCCCGTCGGAGATCTGAGAAGAGTTGCCGGCGTGGATGACACCGTCGGCGTCGAAGGCCGGGGGCAACTTCGCGAGCGACTCCAGACTTCCACCTCGCCGAATGCCTTCGTCCTGGGACAAGCCGGCGATCGGAGTGATCTGCCCGGTGAATGCTCCTGCATCGGTGGCACGGCCCGCGAGTTCGTGTGAGCGGAGGGAATATTCGTCCAGAGCCGTTCGAGTGAGTGCCCATTTCCGGGCCATCATCTCGGCGCCGGTCCCCTGGCTGAAACTGTCCACACCGTAGCGTTCGAGTACCGAAGCCGGGAAATGCTCACCGTTCTTGCTGGCGGTTCCCATCGGAACTCGCGACATCGATTCGACGCCTCCGGCCACGACCACGTCGTTCTGCCCGGAGATGACGGTGGCCGCAGCAAAGGAAACTGCCTGCTGGCTCGATCCGCAGGCCCGTGTCAGTGTCACGCCGGGAACGCTGTCGGGCCAGCCGGCGGCGAGTGCTGCTGTACGGGCGATGCTTCCGGCCTGTTCGCCGACCTGACTGACGCATCCCCAGATCACGTCGTCGACCGTCGCCGCGTCGAGTCCGGTCCGTTCAGCGAGTGCACGCAGCACATGTGCAGACAGTTCGGCCGGATGGATCTCCGAGAGGGCGCGGCCGCGACGGCCGATCGGTGTACGTACTGCGTCGACGATGACGGCATCTCGCATGTATCTCTCCTGCTGTTCGTGCCCGGTTCTGCGACTGTGCGGTCGGGGCGTGCCTCGAGTCGATCACGAGCGGGTCGACCCGGCAATGTCTTTCGGTGAATAGCTTTGTTAGCGAATGGCTATACGTGGAGTACTCAGCCGCGGATGAGCTTGCGATCGCGCTCGGGATTGGCGAAGACGAGGACCAGAACCGCGGCGATGACTCCGATGACGCCGATTGCCTGGAAGGACTGGGCGTAACCGTCGGCCGGGGTTGCAGCGTTGTCCACGATGACTCCCGTTGCGTAAGGAGCGATCAGGCCACCGATCGACATGATGGCGAGGAAGAATCCCATCGTTCCGGCAGTCTGCTGCGGCGGGCACAGTTCCGAAATTGCAGCGTTGATGAGCGGGAAGGTGATTGCCGAGAACCCGTAGCCGATCGAGACCATGGCGACAGCGACGATGGGAGTGGAGATCTGTGGCAGGAACAGGAGAATCGATCCGCAGATCAGAACGCCGACGCAGGGAACGATGACGCGGACCGTGCGAGAAGTGAAGCCGCGGCCGATCAACTTGTCCGTGACGGAACCGGAGGTGATCATGAGGACGAGACCGACGATCGAGGGCAGCGCGAACATCGAACCGGCTTGCATCGCACTGTATCCGAGGCCGACCTCGAAGTACGACGGCAACCAGGTGAGAACGACGGTGGTCAGCGCGTAGATGGTGGCGATGAGGAAGCAGCAGCTGACGAAGGTGCGGGAGAGCAGGATCTTGCGCCACGGAACGTTGGGCTCGGTGACCGTCTTCGTGGCTGCCTCGGTTGCTTCTGTATCCGCAGTCTTTGTCGCCTTGACGGCCTTGCTCGTGTACGGGCCCTCGGACCAACCGGCCAACCAGCAACCCATCCACACGAGACCCAGAACGGAGAGCGAGAGAACCGCTGCGCGCCAGCCGTAATGAACGGCGATGAAGGTCAGTACCGGCGCGAGGGCGATCTTTGCCACAGAGGCGGATCCGGCGAGCATTGCGCCGGGAAGGCCGCGCTTGGCCGGCGGGTGCCACGAGTACGCCGCGGTGTGCATCAGCGCCGAGCTGGGACCCTCGGCGAATCCGAGGAGCATGCGCGAGACGATCAACATCGCGAGGCTGGCGCCGAGAACGAGGGGGAGCATGACCACGGACCAGATTGCGGCAAGGATCAACAGTGCCCAACGTAGGGTCAGGTACTTGTTGAGTGGTCCGGCGAGGAATCCGCCGATGCAGAACATCAGGAAGAAGAGCGAGCCGACCATGCCTATTTGCGAAGACTTCAGTCCGAGCTCACGAGCGAGGGGCTGAGCGATGATTCCGAGGACTGCCTTGTCCGCGTAGTTGACGATGTAGAGGAAGACGACGAGCCCGGTCATCGTCCACGCACGCTTGCGGGTACCGAAGACGGGGACTGCTGACGAATCTGGCGTTGCTGTTGCTTCGGGCTGGACGTCGTTACGCTGTGGCGCGATGGGGGTCACGTGGCGTCCCTTCGAGACTGGTGGGCGGATGCGATCGTGCTCGAAGCGCGGCCTCGAAGCGATCGATGATGTTGTGTTTGCCGGCTGACCCATTCAACGTGTTCTGGATCACTTTGGGCAATGTCGCGTCGATGATCGGAACGATAGCGGTTGCCTATGTATCGCAGGTCAGGCCATATTGGTACGCCCTATCGGAGCAATAGCCGATGAGTGTTGGATCGGATGCGGAACATTGAGGCAAGGTGAGATCAGGATCACCCTGTTCCCTCGACCGACTGGAGTTCATACATGCAGCGCACCGTGTTCAACGAGGATCACGAGGCATTCCGGGCTACCGTCCGCGATTTCATCGCGAAGGAAGTAACCCCGGTCCACGAGAAGTGGGAAGAGGACGGTCACCCGCCCCGCGATTTCTACCGACGACTCGGAGAGTTGGGCGTACTCGGAATTCAGGTGCCGGAGGAATACGGCGGAGGCGGCGAGAAGTCGCTCAAGTTCAACGTCGTCGTCGCCGAGGAAGTTGCTGCCGCCGGGGCGTCCTTCGGCTCGCAGTCGGTGCATACGAACCTGATCCTGCCCTACCTGCTCGAGTACGCGAACGACGAGCAGAAGAGCCGCTGGTTGCCGGGCTTCGCTTCCGGAGATCTGATGTTCGCGATCGCGATGACCGAACCGGGAACAGGGTCGGATCTGGCGAACATCGCGACGACGGCCAAGCTGTCGGAGGACGGTACGCACTACGTGGTCAACGGTTCCAAGACGTTCATCACCGGCGGGGTACTTGCCGATCGCGTCCTGGTGGTGTGCCGCACCGCGCCCAGCACAGCGGAGAACCGACGCACCGGGTTGTCGATTCTGGTGGTCGACACGTCGTCGCCCGGATACTCGGTGGGGCGCAAGATCAACAAGATCGGTCTCAAGACCTCCGACACCGCGGAGCTTTCGTTTGTCGACGTACAGGTACCCGTCGAGGACAGGCTCGGAGAAGAAGGCGACGGATTCAGCTACCTGACCCACAACCTGGCTCAGGAGCGCCTGACTATCGCATTCGGAGCGGCCGCCACTGCCAGTGCAGCGCTTCGCTTTGCCATCGACTACGTCAAGGACCGCAAGGTGTTCGGCAAGCCGGTTGCGGCATTCCAGAACACCAAATTCGTTCTGGCCGAATGTGCCACCGAGGTCGATGCCATCCAGTTGGTGTCCGACAACGCACTCGAATGTCATGACCGTGGCACGCTGACGATTCCCGATGCAGCGAAGGCGAAACTGTTCTGCACCGAGGCGGCAGGTCGAGTGATCGACAAGTGCCTCCAACTCCACGGCGGATACGGGTACATCACGGAGTATCCGATCGCACGCCTCTACGCCGATACACGTGTCACGCGAATCTACGGTGGCACAAGTGAAGTCATGAAGACCATCATCGCGAAGGATCTTGGTCTCTGAATTGCTCGTTGCATGTTTTCGGCCTCGGAACTGTGTTCCGAGGCCGAAAGTATGTTCGTGAGTGGGTCAGGTTCGTGAGTGGGTCAGTTCGCCGGAACCCCGACGACGCCGTCCGCAATGAGCGTCGAGGCGTGATCAGCGGTGGTTCCGAGGATGTCGGTGAGCACTGCGACCGAATCGCCGCCGACCTCGGAGGCCGGTCCGGTGCTCAGATGCGTGCCGTCGAACGACGCCGGGTTGGCGGCAGCGAGATAACTTCCGATTCGAGGCTGGTCGAGTGCGGAGAACATCGGGTTGTTCTCGAGTTCACCGGATTTCACAACCTCCTCGAAACTACGGTACCTCTCGAACAGTACTGACGACTGGTCCAGCGCGGCAGTGATCTCGGCGGCGCTGTGTTCCCGGAACCAGTGTGAGAACAGGGCTGTCAGGACCTCTCGATGACGGTAGCGGTCCGCTTCGGTGGAGAAGTCGGCTCCGAGGGCGGCTTCGACGGCGTCGACAGCCGCCGCGGTGCCGGTGACCGACGCAAGGTCACGGAAATGGCGAGTAGTGAGTGCAACGATCATGAACCGGTCGTTGTCGTTGGAGACGAAATCGATTCCGTACGTGCCGTAGACGGCGTTCCCGCCGGACTCGCGACTGCGGCCGTTCACCTGTACTTCGGTGAGGTAGCCGAGGGTTCCCGCGGTGGCCAATGCGACGTCTTCGAGTGGCAGCGTGATCTGCGTGCCGTGTCCGGTCGAGTCACGTTGGCGCACAGCGGCAGTGATCGACAGGGCGGCGTAGAGCCCGCACGCGACGTCCCAGGCCGGCAAGGCGTGATTGACAACTCCGGCGTAGTCCGCGGGGCCGGTGATCTGTGGGAATCCCAACGCGGCGTTGACCGTGTAGTCGACGCCGGGGCTGCCGTCGCGGCGTCCGAGAACCTCGAGGGTGATGACGTCGCTACGCAATTGGGTCAGGGAGTCGTGGCCCATCCAGGTGCGTCCGCCGGCATTGGTGACCAGGATTCCCCCGCCGGGTCCCGGAGCCGTGACCAGCTGCCGAATCAGTTCTTGGCCGCGCTCGGCGCGCATGTCCACTGACAGTGACCGTTTACCTTTGTTGAGTCCGGTCCAGTAGATGCTTTCACCGTTGTCGGTGACTGGCCAGCGCTTGTAATCGGAGGCACCGCCGATCGGGTCGATCCGGATCACCTCGGCGCCGAGCTGGGAGAGAGTCAGTCCGCACAGGGGCGCGGCGACAAAGCTCGAGACCTCGACGATTCGAAGCCCGGACAACGGGCCAAGGGTCTGATTCATCTGTGTTCCTCCGTGGTGGAAAAGTGTGTGCTCATGCCATCAACACAGTGAAACGCCAGTCGAGGACCGGGGTGTGTGCTGCAGAAGCATTGTGAGAGAACACGAGTGAACGTAGCTGCACTGCGGTTCCATGTTCGAGGGGCGACGAGCCTTCGACGTGTAGTTCGCTGGTGAGGGTATCGCCCTCGTGCACGGGCCCGGTGTGATCGCACGAGTGCCACCCGAGCACTGTCACCAAGTTCGGCAGAGCGCGGGTTGCCTGGGCGAGTGCAATCCCGATGGTGTGGCCGCCGTAGACGAGGCGACCGTGGGCGCCGACGCGCTCGTCGTGGTGCGTCGCTGCGATGTTCAAGCTCAGCCGGGCAAGCTCGGGGGCGCTGGAGACGACGTCGCCGCTGCTGCGAAACACCGAACCCAACAGGTCGGATTCGAAATGCCTGCCGGGTACGCGTTCTCGATACGTGTCGAGGTCCCAGCCGTCAGGTGACAGGTACGGATCCGGTTCGGACGGACCGATCGCCCCGAGGTCGTCGGCGTGGCGAACTCGCGCCTCGATCGGATCGGGGCTCAGTGGGAGCATGGCGCAGCGGTAGAAGTCGAGGACCGTGTTGCCGTTCTGGTCGGTGGACGTCATCCGCAGCGCGGCAAGACCGGTGGAAGCGCGTCCCGGCTTGGCCGAGTTCTCCCTCAGCCCGACCACCTCGGTTCGTGTGTACAGGGTGTCGCCGAGCACCGGGAAGCGGTGGAATCGCAGTCCACGGTAGAAGAGGTTTGCCTTGACGTGGTGTGTGACCACGGTCGACTGGCCGATGGCGATGTCGGTGACGAGACCTGGATTCGCCACTGGTGCAGCGGAACCTGTGACACTCGACGACAGATGTGCGTCGAGCGGAAGGCGCATGCGGTCGCCGAGGATCGCCTGATGGGCGGCGGCGAGTCCACTGGTCAACGTGACCGCGGGGGCTTCGTCGAATACCTGTCCGTGGGTGAGGTCGTCGAAGTACGGTCCTCCGACGTAGTGCTCGCTCATACAGTGACTCCTTCGGCTCGGGCAAGCGTACGACGCGCTGCCACGGCCACTGCCTCGTCGAGCATCTGGCCGTCGAGCTGGGCGGCACCCGAACCCAGGGTTTCGGCCTCTTCGAGTGCGGTCAGTACCCGTCTGGCGTCACGGACGGCGTCGTCCGAGGGGGTGAATGCGATAGTGGCCGAGTCGATTTGCGCCGGGTGGATGACCCATTTGCCGTCGAACCCGAGAGCGCTGGTCCAGTGCGCGGCGTGTCGGAAAGCGTCGTCGTCGGTGATGCCGAGGAAGGGCCCGTCGATTGCTGCGACGCCGGCTGCGCGGCAGGCGATCAGGATTCTGTCCTGAATGGCAAGCCAGTGTTCAGGCAGCGCCGAGCGTGAGCGACCCAGCGCTGCACCGAGATCGGCGTATCCGATGATCGCGGCCTGGAGACGAGGAGTCGCGCGGGCGATGGAGTCGGCATTCTGGACGCCGAGCGGAGTTTCGATCAGGGCTTGCAGGGTGGTGTGGTTCCCACCGGCAGTGAAGAGGATGTGCTCGGCCTCGAGTAGTTCGTCGGCGGACTCGACCTTCGGGACGATCACGCTCGTCAGCGATTCCTCGAGGCTGCCGCAGGCGATCAGGTCGTCGCGGGCCCACGGCGTGGTCAGGCCGTTGATTCGGACCGAGATGGTGCGCGCCCCACCGAACTCGAGCACCAAGGAGCTCACGAGGGTTCGTGCCAAGTCCTTGTTCGACGAAGTGACGGCATCTTCGAGGTCGAGAATCACCTCGTCCGCGCACGAAGAGAGTGCTTTGCGGGCCTTGCGCTCGTCCGAACCCGGTGCGACCAGGGACGCGCGGCGTCTGGTCGCGCGGTAGTGGTTCTCGTCCATGTGTGTCGATTACCTCGATCTGGGGATCAAATGTACGGCCAGTTGCGAAATAGATGAGCTGCCGTGAACGGCGTTGATGTGCACCGAACTGCCTCGATGCTGGCAGTTGCTGCGTATCGATGTCAAGGCCGGTATTGACATTGCGCGAACAATATCGAAATATGGCCGTACAAATTTTTTCAAGTCGAGGCGGATTCATGCTCAAGCTCAACGACGAAGAGACATTTCTGATCGAAACCGTGCGCCGGTTCGTCGACCGAGAGGTCAAGCCCACGGTCCAGGAGGTGGAGCACGCGAACGAGTATCCCGAGAAGTGGATCGATCAGATGAAGCAGATCGGGATCTACGGCCTCGCGATTCCCGAGGAGTACGGCGGATCGCCGGTGTCGATGCCTTGTTATGCGCAGGTGACGCAGGAACTGTCGCGAGGGTGGATGTCCTTGGCGGGAGCGATGGGTGGACACACGGTGGTTGCGAAGCTCATCTCGCTGTTCGGTACCGAAGAGCAGAAGGTGAAGTACCTGCCGCGAATGGCAACCGGCGAGATCCGGGCAACCATGGCGCTCACCGAGCCCGGCGGAGGCTCCGATCTGCAGGCCATGACGACCAACGCCAAGAGTGACGGCACAGATCTGATCATCAACGGCGCAAAGACATGGATCACCAATGCCCGCCGGTCCGGCGTGATCGCATTACTGTGCAAGACCGATCCCAGCGCAAGCCCTCGTCATGCGGGCATCTCGATCGTCCTGGTCGAGCACGGCGAAGGGCTGACCGTCTCTCGCGACCTCCCGAAGCTCGGATACAAGGGCGTCGAGAGTTGCGAACTGTCCTTCGACAATTACCGCATCTCCGAGTCGGCCATTCTGGGCGGTGCTCCCGGAAAGGGCTTCGCGCAGATGATGAAGGGGCTGGAGACCGGCCGTATCCAGGTGGCTTGCCGCGCACTGGGCGTCGCCACGGCCGCTCTCGAGGATTCACTTGCCTACGCGCAACAGCGCGAGAGCTTCGGCCAGCCGATCTGGAAGCACCAGTCGATCGGCAATTACCTCGCCGACATGGCAACGAAACTGACCGCCGCGCGGCAGCTGACCTGGCACGCGGCGCAGATGTACGACAGCGGCGAGCGCTGTGACATGGAGGCAGGCATGGCCAAGCTGTACGCCTCCGAGGTGGCGATGGAAATCGCGTTGTCCGCCGTCCGCATCCACGGCGGCTACGGCTACTCGACGGAGTACGACGTCGAGCGGTATTTCCGTGATGCGCCACTGATGATCGTCGGGGAGGGAACCAACGAAATTCAGCGCAACGTGATCGTTTCGCAACTGGTTGCCCGCGGCGGTCTGTGACGGAGCGGTGAGCAAGTAGGATCATGTCGCTATGAGCGGTAAGGAAAGAGAGACGGAGCCGGCGTACCAACGCCTCTCTCGTGAGCTTCGTCAGCAGATCTCTGCCGGTACCTACCGCGACGGCATTCAACTGCCCACCGAATCCGAACTGGCGCAGCATCACGGCGTGAGTCGACAGACGGTCCGCCGAGCCTTTCACGACCTGGTTGCCGAGGGCATCGTGTACCGAGTACCCGGGCGCGGAACGTTCGTGACCGAGAACAGCGGCCGCTATCTCCGTCATCTCGGATCCATCGAAGATCTCATGAACCTTTCGCGGGACACGACGATGGAAGTTGTGTCACCGCTGCAACGGCGCGTGGACATCGAGGCGGCCAGTCGGCTTCGGCTCGACACCGACGTCGTGTACACCGTGGTATTCCGGCGGATCCACGAAGGAGTCCCGTTCGTTCAGACGACGGCGCATCTGCCGGAGGCGATAGCTCGGCAGATCATCGACCTGCCTGCCATGGCAGCCGGTGCGGTGAGCGCAAATACGGTGATCGGCTTGCTGGAGCCGCTGATCGACAGTCCGATTGTCGAAGCAGCACAATCGATCACGGTGTCCCCGGCAACGGCGGACGTTGCCAGGGACGTCGGTTGCGAAATCGGCCACGCCATGTTGCGGGTGGACCGTTTGTACTCCAACGCGCAGGGCGTTGCCAACGAGTTGTCGGTGAGCTATTTCTTGCCGGAGCAGTACACGTATCGGGTCACGCTGCGCCGCGGCGCTCATTAGAGCTGCGCCGGGGCGCACATTAGAGCTGCGCCGGGCGCTGTTGCTTTTCTTTGCTGTTCAACACCTTTCAGGAGAGAACTATGCGAATTTTCAATGGAATCGACGACGTGGAGACAGCTGTCGGTGAGCACTTGGGCTACAGCGCGTGGTTCCCGGTCACGCAGGATCGGATCGACAAGTTCGCCGACGCCACCGAGGATCACCAGTGGATTCACGTGGATCCCGAGCGGGCAGCGCGGGGTCCGTACGGCGGCACCATCGCTCACGGCTATCTGACTCTTTCGTTGTTGCCAGTGCTCGGTGCTCAGGTGATGCGTGTCGACGGAATCTCCATGACCGTGAACTACGGCAGCAACAAGGTGCGATTCCCCGAACCGGTCAAGGTCGGTTCTTCGGTGCGAGCCGGTGCGGAGATTCTTTCTTTCGAGCGCTCCGCGAAGGGCGCGACGATTGTCGTGCGGTACACGATCGAAATCGAAGGAGCGGGTAAGCCTGCGCTGGTGGCGGATACCGTGCGCCTGTTGGTCTCCTGATTCCTTTTCCATTCTTCCAGAACGAGATTCGAGGTCAGTTGTGAAACGAGCAGCATTGGTCGCGCCGGTCAGAACCGCGGTGGGCCGGTTCGGAGGGGCACTTCGTGACGTGTCTGCGGAAAGTTTAGCTGCCACTGTCGTCAAGGAGACCGTGCGTCGCAGCGGAATCGATCCGTCTCGCATCGACGACGTCGCGATGGGGCAGTCGTATGCCAATTCGGAGGCACCGTGCATCGGCAGGTGGGCGGCGCTCGAAGCCGGGTTGCCGATTTCGGTAGCCGGCTTCCAGACCGATCGCCGATGTGGAACGGGTCTGCAGGCCATCGTTACCGCGGCCATGATGGTCCAGACGGGTGCGGCCGACGTGGTTCTCGCGGGTGGCGTCGAATCGATGAGCGGGATCGAGCACTACACCACCGGAGCGCGGTGGGGAACCAAATCCGGTGGGCTGCAACTGTTCGACCGCCTCGATCGTGGCCGCGAGCGCTCGCAACCCGAGTGGCGATTCGGCCGGATCAGCGGAATGATCGAAACGGCCGAGAACGTCGCGGCGCGCTGCGGGATCACGCGGGAAGAGTCGGACGCCTTCGCTGTCGAGAGTCACCGAAAAGCAACACTGGCAAGAGATTCCGGCCGATTCGATGCCGAAATCGTTGCCGTCGAACAGACTGATCGAAAAGGGAACGTCACACAGTTTCGTGCTGACGAGGGGATCCGTCCGGATACCTCACTCGAAACCCTGGCACGGCTGCGTGCGGTGACACAGGGAGGCGTCGTGACCGCCGGTAACGCCAGCCAGCAGAACGACGCTGCGGCAGCGATGTTGGTGGTCGCCGAGGATCGTCTGGACGAGCTGGGGCTGGAACCCATCGGGTTCCTCGACAGCTGGGCCGCGGCCGGTTGTGAACCGGCGCTGATGGGCCTCGGGCCGGTTGCCGCCGTCTCGAAACTGTTTGCTCGAACAGGGGCAGGCTTTGACGACTTCGATCTGGTCGAGCTGAACGAGGCGTTTGCGTGCCAGGTTCTCGGCGTCGTGAAGGAATGGGGCTTCGAGGACCTCGATCGCCTGAACGTCAACGGTTCCGGCATCTCACTAGGGCACCCCGTGGGAGCGACGGGTGCGCGTATGGCAACGACCGCGCTTCACGAACTCGGCCGACGCGGCGGCGGAAAAGCACTGTTGACCATGTGTATCGGCGGTGGCCAGGGTATGGCGGCCGTGGTGGAGTCCGCCTGACGGGGTTCGCTTCTGGGTACACTTGCGGCGGGGGATCGGAAGTTCTACGGAGGCAGTCGGTTGACGAATGCAGGTGCAGCAGACACCAGCGGCGCGCTGAGCATCGAGGATGTTCGTCGCGCCAGGGCTGCACTCGAGGGTCTGGACGTCACCAGTTGGTCCGGTCGCTTCGAGCTGCTCTCCGACGCAAACCGTCTGCGTCTGCTGCTCTGCCTTCACCACGCACCGGGGATCTGCGTCACGGATCTGTCCGTGGCGCTGGGGATGAGCGGCACTGCGGTCTCACATGCGCTCCGCCTACTGCGTAGCCAGGGGTGGGTGAGCGCGACGCGCGACGGCCGATCGATGCGATACCAACTGGCAGACGACACCGTTCACCAGCTGTTGCATTCGATCGGCGCCACACATTTTCACGACGAGACACCCACCCCCGGGCACACGCACAGCTGAGCGCCTCTCAAGGAGTCGCGAAGAACTTCTCGACGGCCGGCGCAGCGTTCGGGTTTCCGTTGGTGATTCCCGCGCCGACTCCGGCAACCGTGCCGATGACTCCACCGACGATGCAGCCGGCGATGAAGTTCGGGAAGATCGACAGGCAGCCGATTCCGACGCCGAGGTTGGCTCCGATGAGCGTCGACTGCAAGCCGCCGTTGTTCCAGCCGATATTGACCTCGTTGGCCATCGTGTCGAACGCGGCTTGCTTCGGATCGTTACCGGGGAAGAGCATCAACGCCGCCTGGCTGTTCGACTCGGCGGTCGGCGTCAGTAGGGGCTGGGACGGATCGAAGCCCGCATTCGGGGGCGCTGCGACCGCGGTGCCGGCTCCGGCGCCGACTGCGGCGACAACGAGAACGGACATGGTGAGAGTTCGGGACAGTTTCATGGGGACGGCCAATCTGTCTGTGTGGAACCAGTCGTGAATGGTGGCGGTGCAGTTCGTTAGCCAGAACTCCACCGTCTGGATCGATCGTGCGGACCTCCTCGGGCACAACGGGACCCGTCGTCTCCGCGCGACGGGCCGTGTTTGGTGGCTACCCGACTCCGGGTGCCCTGAAACCGCCCAGTCTCATTCGTTCTTCGACAAACGCGCGCGCAATTCCTCGACCTCGGCTGTAAGCCGGTCGACCTCGGCTTGCAGGGGTTGGCGTGCCAGAGCGAGGGATTCGTCCATGCGCTCCTTGTCGAAGCGAGGTGTGATGTTTCGACTGCAGTTCCAGTCGAACGCTTCGACCTCGATGACGATGGAACGCTGGGCTTTTGCGGTCATGGTGCCGCCGGGAACTTGCAAGAGCTGTTGCAGTAGTGCAGGGTCCTGGTCCTCCTCGATCATCTGCGCACGCCCGTAGATCTTCAATCTCGTCCGCGTCGGGTAGTCGATGACGAACAGCGAGATGCGATTGTTCGCTTCCAGATTGCCGAGTGTCACGAATTGCTGATTGCCGGGAAGATCGGCGAATCCGATTCGATTCGGACCCAACACATGCAGGAATCCGCGCGGGCCGCCGCGATGTTGGACGTACGGCCACCCGTCGGGCGTCACCGTGGACATGAAGAAGGAATCCACGGATTTCACGAATCCCTGAGCGCGGAAATCGAATTCCATCGGGCCTTCGTCGGGCTGATCGAGTTTCGAACCGTAGACGGTGAAACTCCCGGTCGACCGCTGACGCTCCACCGCAGCGGGGGAGAAGGCGATGTGTGCGTATCGGGTCGACATTCTTTATCTCCTGGTGCTCAGTGCCAGCGGTGGTCGGCAACGGCAGTTCGCGGACCGAACTTGGGTTTGACGGCTTGGCCGCTGACCTGCAGAAGCCTCACGGCGCGGTATCGATGCGGTTGAAGGGGCGCGAGGTACTCCACCATCTCGGCGTCGTCTATCGGTTCACCCAGCAGTGACCACCCGACGACGGCAGCGAGGTGGTAGTCGCCGACCGAGAGTGCATCGGAATCGCCGAAGGCGCGCTGAGCCACTTCGGCGGCAGTCCAGATTCCGACGCCGGGCACCGCTCGCAATCGTTTGGTCGCTTCGGCCCGGGGGAACGTGGATGCCTGCTCGAGGCGGTCGGCGACGCGAGCACACTGAACGATCGTCTTGGACCTCGCGGGATCGACGTTCGCGCGATGGAACTCCCATGACGGCATTCGACGCCATTGGTCCGCGGTGAGTGGAACTCGCATTCCGTCGGGTGCCGGGCCGGGCGGGCGCTCACCGAACTTGGTCAGCAGGCGGCGCCACGCGGCAAACGCGTCGATGCCGTGGACGCGTTGCTCGAGGATCGCGGGAACGAGAGCTTCCATGACGCGGCCGGTGCGGCCGATGCGCAGATGCGGGAAGCGTCGATGAGCTTCGGCGAGCTTGGGATGTTCGGGGGCGAAATCTTCGGCTTCGTCGTCGAGACCGAGCAGCGCTTCGGCGCCGGTCAACAATTCCGTAGCGCCAGGACCCCACGCCTGCACCCGCACCGAGTGGCGATCCGACTGAGTGATGCGGTAGGTCACAGGACCCGAAAGTTGGCGGGAAACTCGCCAGATCGCTCCGTCGGCGGACCGCAGATGTGCGGGGTCGCCGGGACCGCGCTGATGCGGGCTGAGCGTCAGCGCGGCATCGAGTGGTCGCTGAGAAGTCACCGTGACTTCGTCGACCGGAGATAGCGGCGTCATCGAGGTCAGCGTATCGCCACCGTCCATCCTCCGTTAAGGCGTGTGTCGGTGGCGCAACGTATTGTCCGAGCCATGATCATCGTGAGCACCGACGGATCCTGTCTGCGAAACCCCGGCGGGGCTATCGGCTGGGCGTGGGTCAATCACGAGGGTCCGAGCATGTCCGGCGGAGAAGCGTCCGGCACCAACCAGATTGCCGAGTTGCGTGCTCTGTTCGAGGCCGTCGTCGCCCATCCCGGTGCAGATCCTCTGCTCATCGAATCCGACTCGCAGTACGCCATCAAGTGCGCTTCCGAATGGTTGCCCAGCTGGAAGCGCAAGGGCTGGAAGACCGCGAGCGGCGGGGCGGTCAAGAACCTCGAATTGGTGCAGAGTATCGATCGAGCCATCACCGATCGTGTCGGACCGGTGCGCTTCCGCTGGGTGCGCGGGCATGTGGGCAACCACTACAACGAGATGGCAGACAAGCTGGCCGGCGAAGCCGCACGCGCCATCGTCTCGGGGGACATCGCGTCGGTGCCGCTTGCTGCCCCGGTGAAGAAGGAGCCGACCGCCGTGAACTCTCCGTACAAAGAGAAGTCCACGACGGCCGAAGAGCCGGCAGATCTGTTCACACTTTTCTGAGCGGTTCAGAAACCGGCGGCAACCTGAACCAGCGCACGGCCGGTGTACTTGCCTTCGCGTACCTGATCGATCACCGAGACGACGTCGCGGACGGCAACGAGGTTCGTGATCTCTTGCAGATGACGTGGTGCGAGGTCGGAGCCCAGACGGGCCCACAGCGCGCGACGGGGTTCGATCGGCATCAATACCGAGTCCATGCCCAGCAGTGAGACTCCGCGGAGAATGAACGGCAGCACGGTCGTAGGCAGCGCGGCGCCACCGGTCAACCCGCTGGCGGCCACAACACCGCCGTAGTTGATCGTGCTCAGAACGTGAGCGAGGGTCTTTCCACCGACGCAGTCGACGGCCGCCGCCCACTGAGATTTTCCGAGCGGGCGAGGCTTGGCGTCGGGATCCTCGGGGAGCCGGCCGATCACCGAAGACGCACCGAGTGAGACCAGAAGGTCTGCCGCGCCGGGCTTGCCGCTGGAGGCGACCACGTCGAAGCCTGCGCTTGCCAGAAGGTCGACACTGACGGTGCCGACTCCGCCGCTCGCGCCCGTCACCAGGACAGGACCGTCGGCGGGCGTCACTCCGCTGGCCAGAATGGCTTGGACACTCATGGCCGCGGTGAATCCTGCCGTGCCGATCGCAGCAGCGTCGGCGGTGGAAATGCCGTCGAGCTTCACGACCCACTCGGCAGGCAAACGGGCGATCTCGGCGTAGCCGCCGTTGCGGGCGGTCCCGATCTCGTAACCATGTGCGACGACCTTGTCGCCTGGGGCGAATGCGTCGGACTCGGAGGCAATGACCTCGCCGGCGACGTCGATGCCGGGGACGATCGGGTACTCGCGAACCACCCCGCCTTTCGGGGTGACCGCGAGCGCGTCCTTGTAGTTGACGCTCGAATACTCGACGCGAATGGTGACCTCACCTGCGGGGAGGAAGGACTCGTCGACGGTTTCGGGGGCGAAGTCGATGGTGCCGTCGCTTTCGCGGGCGACCCAGGCGTTGAAGGTAGTCATAGGTCGAACATAAAGGCCTTCGGCCCTGTGCGCCTTTTTGGTAGTGCGAACTACTGGAAAGGCGCACAGGGGCGAGCCCCTAGATCAACACAGGGGCGAGCCCCTAGATCAACACAGGGGCGAGCCCCTAGATCAAGCTGCCCTCATGCACCGCTCGATCGAACGCCGGCAGCGGACCACCGTCGCGCAGGGTTGACGCCAACGCCGGATCGGCGAGATGGAGGCGGCCGATCGCGATCAGATCGAACTCACCGCTGCCGATGCGCTCCTCGAGCTGTGGGATGTTGTCCACCACCGGCGCAACGCCTTCGATGCGGCTGTCCCGCAGCGACTTTCCGATGCCGACGCTGCCGACCGCCATCGTGACGGCGCCGGTCAGTTTCTTCGCCCAACCCGCTAGCGAGAGATCGCTGCCTTCGAAGGCCGGGACGTCGAAACGCCTGATGCTGGCATCGAGAACGTCGACTCCGGCGTCGACCAGCGCGCCCAGGATGACGCCCAACTCCTCGGGAGTTTCCGCGATCTTGGCGGTGAAATCCTGCTGCTTGTGCTGCGAGAAACGGTAGATGATCGGCAGATCCGGTCCGATGGCCGCGCGGATCGCAGCGACGACGGCGGCCGGGAACTTGGTTCGACGCTCCAGGTCGCCGCCCCACGCGTCGTCGCGCTGGTTGGTGCCCTCCCAGAAGAAGGAGTCGAGGAGGTAGCCGTGACCGCCGTGGATCGCGATGCCGTCGAAGCCGAGTTCGACGGCGTGCTTGGCGCTGCGGACGTACGCGTCGATGACGTCCTGGATGTCCTGCTCGGTCATCGCTTCGGTGCTCGCCTGTGCGCGCTCGACGTAGGCAGCAGAGTACGAGGTGACGCCGAGCGGGCCCCATTCGCCGGAGGGGCGCATCGGCTTGAGTGAGGGCTCCATTTGCGTCATCGCACCCCACAGCGGTCCGACGTGCCAGAGCTGAGGCACGATCTTGCCGCCCGCAGCGTGCACGTCGTCGACTACCTTGCGCCAGCCGGCCTGAGCGGCAGGGGTGTGGAGGTTGGGGACATTGGCGTGATCGACAGCAGTCTCGTGATCGATCGCGACGCCCTCGGTGACGATCAGTCCGGTTCCGCCCTCGGCGCGTCGGCGGTAGTAGTCGGCGACGTCGCGCCCGGGCACGCCCTCGATGGAGTACGTGCGCGTCATCGGCGACATGACTATGCGGTTGGACAATTCGAGCGAACGGATACGGAGTGGTTGGAACAGCGGGTTGGTCACTTCGTCACAGCGCTTTCATGAATCGGAAGAATCCGGGGTCCTGGTCGACACGGAGCCGCGTGAGCGTTCGGTAGCTGATCAGCCACCTGCCGTCTTCTTTGCGGTATTCCTCGTGGTAGTGGCCGTAGCCGTGTAGATGCAGTTCTTTCTCGCCGTCGTTCCACCACAGCATGTCCTCCATCGCCCAGATACCGGTTGCGGTGGTGGGCGAGGTCAGCACGATTTCGGGAGTGTGTGCGTGGTGTGCCGTGGTGAGGGGGATGTCGCCGTCGAGCATGTTCCGAATTGCCGCGGTGAGCTTGTCGATGCCCACTACCTGGTTCGAGGTGTCACCGGTCTTGGGTTGCTTGTCCGTCGGGAGTCCGCCCCACGTTTCGCTGACGACGTCTGCGGTGTGCAGGGTCGGGTAGACGTGCCACTGCTTGGTGTCCATGCAGCGTAGGCGTGCGGCGAAGACACGTTTGATTTCCTCGATTGCGAGCAGTTCCTCGACGGCACTGATCGACTCCACTTCGGACTCGGCCTGAGACATTCAACCTCCAACGGTGATCGGCAAGATGGGTTCACACTCGGGTGCTCATGGCGGGCCGTCAACGACCTGTCCCGGTGAGCGCGACGGCGCTCGGTATGGTCGAGCGAACGAAAGGGGTGTCAGACGTGTGTACCGAAGAGGTCCCATCGACCGGACCGGAAGAGATCGCCGAGGTTCGGGCTTTCTGGCGCGAGTTGGGTGTTCCGGGCGTGATCGACGTCCATACCCATTTCATGCCGAAGAGCGTCATGGACAAGGTGTGGGGTTACTTCGATTCGGCGGGCCCGATGATCGGGCGACCATGGCCCATCGCCTACCGCCTTGCCGAGGAGGAACGGGTACACCGTCTCCGCGAGTTCGGCGTCCGAGCTTTCACGTCCATGATCTACCCGCACAAGCACGCGATGGCCGAGTGGCTCAACCAGTGGGCCGTCGAGTTTGCCGCGCAAACACCCGATTGCCTGCATACGGCCACTTTCTATCCCGAGGAGTCGGCAGCGTCGTACGTCGGGAAGGCGTTGGAGTCGGGTGCGCGAATCTTCAAGTCCCACATCCAGGTCGGCAACTACGATCCGAACGACCCTCTGCTCGACAAGGTCTGGGGTCAGCTCGAGGACTCCGAGACACCCATCGTGATCCACTGTGGATCGGGCCCGGCGCCGGGGGAGTACACGGGGCCCGATCGCATTGCTTCGCTGTTGTCACGGTACCCGCGCCTGTCGTTGATCGTCGCGCACATGGGGATGCCCGAGTACAGCGAATTCCTCGATCTGGCAGAGGCTTACGGCAACGTTCGCCTGGATACGACCATGGCCTTCACCGACTTCACGGAAGAGCAGTGTGCCTTCCCGAAGGCCGACGTGTCACGGCTCGTCGACATGCAGGACCGCATCCTGTTCGGCAGCGACTTCCCCAACATCCCGTACCCGTATCTCACGGCCTTGCAAGCGGTTACGCGCTTCGATCTCGGAGACGAGTGGCTGCGAGCCGTCGTGCACGACAACGCTGCCAAGCTCTTCTCGGTGAGCTGAGTCCCACCGAGAAGAACTTCGGCTCAGCGCAGTTTGATGCTGCCGCCGTCGGCCATCAACGTCTGTCCGGTCATGTACTGGGAATCGTCGCTCGCCAGGAACACCACGACAGGAGCGATGTCGGTTTCGGGATCCCCGATGCGTCCGAGCGGTACCTTGGCAACCGATGCGGCTGCACGTTCGGGGAAGGCTTCCTGCCACTTGACGACGCCTTCGGTGGCGGCGAACGGGCAGACCACGTTGACCCGAATGCCTTCCGGCGCCCACTCGTTGGCGACGACGCGCGTCAGGCCTCGCACAGCTTCCTTGGCCGCAGCGTAGGACGTCTGGGTGGGCATTCCGTCCAAACCTGAACCCGATGCGAAGTTGACGACCGAACCCTTGGTCTTCGCGAGTTCGTCGTGGCACGCCTGCATCAGGTGGACAACGGGGTAGAAACCGGTGTTGAAGGACAGGTCGAACATGTCCTGCGTGGTTTCGAGCAACGGAGCCTGACGGGACGCGTGAGCGTTGTTCACCAGGATGTCGAGCTTGCCGAAAGCCGCGAGCGCAGCGTCACGGATCTGCTCGGCCGAACCGGCAGCAGCAAGGTCGACGTTCAGAAACTTGCCGGAGCCGGCCAGTTCTTGTTCGAGGGCCTGGCCCTGCTCGTCGTTGATGTCGACGAACAGGACCTTCGCGCCTTCACGGGCGAAGACTCGGGTGATGGCGCGACCGATTCCACCGGCGCCGCCGGTGACGATCGCTACCTTGCCGTTCAACCTCATGAAAACGCTCCTCTTCGTCAGTGCTGCTTAAACTGTTGCGGTCTCGTCGACTGCAAGTGCGATCTTTTCGAGGCCGGCGACGCTGTAGGCGGCGTAGGTCTCGTACGGCCCACGGCCGGAGAAGTAGGACGAGAGCTGGTCACCGAGTTCTTCGACTGTGAACGCGGATCCGGCTGCGTCGAAACGATTCTCGACCTTGGGTGCTTCCATCAACGCCACCATCTTGCCGTAGACGACGAATACCTGACCGTTGATCTCGTCGGAATCGGGGGATGCGAGGTAGCTGACCAGGGTCGCGACGCGCTCGGGTGCAAGCGGATCGAGGCCGACGACGCCGGTGTTGTTCTCGCCGAAGGCTTCTGCCGTCATAGCGGTGCGGGCGCGGGGGCAGATCGCGTTGGTGCGGACGCCGTAGCGGGAGAGACCTGCTGCGCTCGAGAGCGTCAGCGCGGTGATACCGGCCTTGGCTGCCGAGTAGTTGGGCTGTCCGGCGCTGCCGAAGAGAAAGGCTTCGGAAGAGGTATTGATGATGCGGCCGTAGACCGGTGCGTCGGCGGCCTTGCTGGCTGCGCGCCAGTGGACTGCGGCTGCGTGTGAGGTGGCGGCGTGACCCTTGAGGTGTACGCGGATGACGTCGTCCCAATCGGATTCGGTCAGGTTGAAGATCATCTTGTCGCGCAGGATGCCTGCATTGTTGACGAGGATGTCGAAGGATCCGAAGTTCTTGACGGCCTCTTCGATGATGCGCCCGCCGAGTGACCAATCGGAGACGTCGCCGGTGATGGCGAGTGCCTGTCCGCCTGCTGCCTTGATCTCGTCGACCACGTCGTTGGCCGCTGCGCCCATGTCGTTGACGATGACGGCTGCGCCGGCAGCGGCGAGTCCGAGTGCCTCGGCGCGACCCAGGCCGGCGCCGGCGCCGGTGACGGCGGCAACTTTGCCTTCCAAGCTCAGTGATTGCGTCATGTCGTGCTCCTTCGATCCGGTCTGGCGAGTAGGTTCAGAAAAATTAGTATTCATTCTAATTTGAAGTCGAGAGTTCGGTTGTCGTTCCGAAAAAATCATTCGAGCAAAATCAGAATTAGTTCTAGTTTTGAGCAGAATGTCGGCCTAAAGACGAGTAGTCTCACTGAGCGGGAGCGGTGATCTGGGTCACGAGCGGCGCATGCCACCTTGGGTCGACGCGGCGACCCCACCGCGTACGCGCCCTGCGCCACCACCGATCCTGTCCCGGAGCCACCATGGTTGTCGACACCCAGAAACGTCCCCATCCCACACCGCCGTCGGAGATCCTCACGGCAGGATCGGCTTTCGCGACTTCTGGTGGCGCAACGGGTGAATCCGCCCAGTTCTTGGCCGCATTCGTCGGCACCCGGGTCGGATAGTTCTCACCGAAACGCAGTACGGTCGGTCCCGAATTCCCCGGGCCGGACATCAAGGAAGGCACCAGTAGTGTCACTGAATTTGGCAGATCTGTACGAGGGCATTTCGGATTTGATTCCGGACCGCACCGCACTCGTGTGCGATGGCCGTCGTCGCACCTACGTCGAACTGGACGAGGGATCGAACCGCATTGCCCGCCACTTGGCGAGCGTCGGTGTCGGGCCGGGTGATCACGTCGCTCTGCACATGCGCAACAGCATCGAGTTCGTCGAGAGTTTGCTCGGCTGCCTCAAGATTCGCGCAGTCCCGATCAACGTCAACTATCGCTACGTCGACGCCGAACTGACCTACCTGTACAACGATTCGCAGTCGGTAGCGCTGATCGTGGACGAGGAGTTCGTTCCCGTCGTGGAGACTGTCCTCCCGGCCGCGCCCGGAATCAAACACGTCGTTGTCGTCGGTGGGTCGGTGGTCCGCGACATCGAAGGCGTCGACGTCGTTCGATATGCCGACGCTGCCGCGGAGCAGCCCGCTACTCGTGACTTCGCGCCCCGCAGCAACGACGACCTCTTCGTCATCTACACCGGTGGCACGACGGGTATGCCCAAGGGTGTCATGTGGCGTCACGAGGATTTCTACTTCGCGGCGCTCACCGGCGGAAATCCGTTCGGTCCGCCGCACACCACCGCTGAAGCTCTGTACGCCGCGGTCCCGAACGTGCCCGCGATGAACATGCTCAGCACTGCACCGTTGATGCACGGCGCAGCGTCGTACTCGCTGTTCACCGGATTCTTCATGGGCGCCAACGCAATTCTCATGGCGCGCTTCGACGCGAAGACGACCCTGCAGCTCGCCGGGAGTGAGAAGGCCGTCTCCATCACCGTCGTCGGAGATGCGATGGCGCGTCCGCTCGCAGACGAATTGGCTGCCAACGCTGCGGATTACGATCTCAGCACGGTCGGAATGGTCTCGTCGGGCGGAGCATTGTTCTCGCTCTCCCTGCGCGAGCAGCTCAAGTCCACACTCCCGAACCTGGTGATCCGCGACGGATTCGGCTCCTCGGAGTCGGGCGTCGACGGCAATCTCGAGATCGGCGAAGACGGCTTGATGCGCATCGCGGCTCGCGACGAGACCCGCGTCGTGGACGAAAGGATGCGGCCGCTGGAGCCGGGATCTCCCGAGACCGGGTACATCGCTCGCAGTGGTCACGTGCCGGTCGGCTATTTCAATGATCCGGTCAAGACCGCGGCTACGTTCCCGGTGATCGACGGGGTGCGGATGTCGGTGCTCGGCGACGTCGGACGTGTCGAAGCCGACGGCTCGATCGTCCTGCTGGGGCGTGGTTCTCAGTGCATCAACACCGGTGGGGAGAAGGTGTATCCCGAGGAGGTCGAGCAGGCACTCAAGAGTCACCCGGCTGTGCTCGACGCTCTGGTCGCGGGAATTCCGGATGCGAAGTTCGGTGAGCGCGTCGCGGCGGTCATCACGACCCGCGAAGGCTTCGACGTCCCGGACGCTGCCGAGATCGGTGAGCATTGCGCGTCGCAGGTCGCTCGGTACAAAGTGCCGCGCACCGTCATGAACGTTCCGTCGATCAGGCGTTCTCCCAGCGGAAAGGCCGATTACCGCTGGGCCAAGGCCACTCTCGCCGAGCAAGCCTCCTAGTCCGGCCGGAGCCGTCCAGCGCGTTTGTGAGGGACGCGTTGGGTGGCTCCGGTGCTCTAGCCTGTCACCGTCAGAACCAGCAGAGCGACGTTGAGTGCAACGATCAAGCCCGCCGCAATCCACGCCGCGACGGTCGTGATCGGGGCATTTCGCGCGTCGCCCATGAGTTCGGGGTCCGAGGTCATTCGCACCAGCGGGATGATCGCGAAGGGGATGCACAGGCTCAAGACCACTTGGCTGAGCACGAGCGCCAGCGTCGGGTCGACGCCGAGTCCGAGAACGATCAGCGCCGGGATGAGAGTGACGATTCGGCGTGTGATCACCGGAATGCGAATGGCCAGAAGACCGTGCATGATCTCGGCGCCGGCCGCGCATCCCACGGAGGTCGACGCGAGTCCGGAGGCGAGGAGCCCGATTGCGAAGACAACGGCCACGCCCGGGCCGAGCGAATTCTCGATCGCGGCATGCGCGCCGTCGATGGTGTCGGTGCCGGGTACTCCGCGCAGAGCCGAAGCGGCCAGAAGCAGCATGCCGATGTTCACGCCGCCCGCGATGATCAAGGCGACGACGACATCCCAACGGGTGACTTTGAGTAGTCGCTGTAACCGTGGCCCGGGTTTGATGTGGCCGTGGCGATCACGTGCCAATGCGGAGTGAAGGTAGATCGCGTGCGGCATGACCGTGGCGCCGAGCATGCTGGCGGCGAGCAGTACGGTCTCGGTGCCTTCGAAGCGGGGCACCAGTCCCGCGACTGCTTCGCTGCCGGAGACGTCGGTGAAGGCGAGCCCGGTCAGGAAGCCGATCGTGATGATGGCCAGTAATCCCATGACCACGAACTCGAAAGTGCGCTGTCCGCGCCGACTTTGAATCGTCAGGATCACCATCGACACGCATCCGGTGATCAGCCCGCCGAGGAAGAGCGGGATGTTGAAGAGCAGGTTGAGTGCGATGGCGCCGCCGATGACTTCGGCGACGTCGGTCGCGATCGCCATCATCTCGGCCTGGAGCCAGAACGCGCGACGGTTGTTCTTGCGTAGCCGCTGACCGAGCATCTCGGGCAAGGATCTGCCGGAGACCAACCCGAGTTTCGCGGACAGATACTGCACCAGGACGGCCATCGCGTTGGCGAGGACGAGCACCCAGATGAGGAGATAGCCGTACTTCGCGCCGGCTGTGAGGTTGGCGGCGACGTTGCCCGGATCGACGTACGCGATTGCCGCGACGAACGCCGGACCGAGCAGAGCGATGGATCTCCCCGTAGGTCGTCGGCGCGGAGTCGTCGGCTCTTGCGTACTGGTGCTCATCGGTCTCCTGGTCACACGTACTCGGACCTGTTGGTTCGAATAAGTGAACTATAGAGTTCGGGGAGCCGAACTTTCAACAGCTGTGCGCGGTTAGCGACCGCAGAGGGTCCTTAACCGCGCACAGGGGGTTAGGCCGTCACCCCGGCGGCCAGGAGAGCGCGGGCCTCGGGCCGTCCGTCGAGGAGGGCGTTGGTACGCAGTTCGACCTTCCACTCGCCGTCCGTCTTGATCAGTTCCCAGCGGTTCGCGGTGATACGGAGGACCTTGAACCCCGTCGGGTTCTCTGGGTCCTTGATGACCAATTGCGAATGGCAGGTCGCGACGGCCTTGTTGCCGTCGATGCGGATGTGCGCTGGCGTCATCATGTGGGCCGCGCCGTTCATGATCCAGTTCTGGTGAGAGGCGCTGTGAACCATGGCCCGGAGTTCGCCGCGGCCGTGCATCGCGCCGGTGTCGACGTCGTAGACGCCGTCCTCGAGCCACAGGTTCGCGACCTCGTCGGCTGATCCACTGTCGACGGCAGGGCTGTAGGTGGTCAGCAGTTCGGTGATCGCGAGTTTGTCCTCGAGCAATTCCACTCGGGCCAGCAGAGATTCGATCAGGGCGGTCGTGTCGGTCATGGGTACGTCCTTTACTCGGGAAGGTTGACGGATCGGGAAGTGGTGAAAGCGACGCCCTCGGTGAGGGCGATTCGGTGAAGTTCTTCTAGCTGTTCGCAGTAGTGCTCGACGTTTCGAGCGCCGATCGAGCAACTGGCGATGGTCGCCCCGGCGTCGCGGACGCGAGTGAGGGCACGAAGCGTGGATTCGGGATTGCCGAGGGGGTCGAGCGGAGCGCCGGCGGGGAGGACGACGTCGAATCCGTCGGGGAGCGTCGTGGCGTCGAGCATTTCCTTCAGTTCGGAGAATCGCAGCCCGAACGGAACCCAACCGTCGCCGTGGGTGGTGGCCCGGCGCAACGACCTCTTGGTCCGGCCGCCGATCCACAGGGGTACGCGCTTCTGGACGGCATGGGGTTCGACGACGAATCCGGAGTAGTCGTAGAACTCGCCGTGATACTCCGGAGTCGGCGTCGACAGTGATGCACGAAGTGCTGCCAGAGCATCGTCGGCACGCGCTCCCCGGTCGACGAACGGAGCATTTATGAGATCGAATTCTTGTTTCAGAGTTCCGACTCCGAGCCCGAGTATCAGGCGTCCGTTGCTGACGCGATCCAGTGTTCCGTAGCGCTTGGCGATCTCGAGTGGGTGGTGATAACCCAGTACCAGCACCTGCGTCGCCAGGAGGATTCGCGACGTGCGGGCGGCCAGATAGCCCAGTGTGGCGAGTGGATCCCAATAGGTTCCGCCACGTTCGGTGGCAATCTCTTCGGGAACTGCTACGTGCTCACTGCAGGTCAGATGATGGAAACCGAGTCGATCCGCCGTAGCGGCCACTGTGGCGATCTCGCCGATGTCGGCACTCGCCTCCCACTCCGAACGTGTGCTCGGGTGCTGAATCAGGACCGGCGTGACGATTCCCAGGTGCATCGGGCGTTTATAGCCCTCCTGCTCGCGCGGCAGCAGGGGAATTACCGCTGATCGGGATCGAAAAGGTGGATTCACTTTCCAGGAACTGTGACCTGGGTTATAGTCGGTAGAATCAATTCCAGTTTTCGGGAGGCGTCCATGACCATCGTTGACATGAACGACACACTGTCCACCGTCCAGACTGCCGGTGGGCAACCCAAGAAGGATCTGCCGCCGTCGATGGTCGAGCGGATGACTCTGATTCTCGACGCCTTCGACGGCCGTGCCGCGCGGCTGACGCTGGAAGAGGTCGCGTGCCGTACTCAGTTGCCGCGGTCCACCGTCCACCGCATTCTCGATCAGCTCGTCAAGCTGGACTGGGTCGATCACGCATCGTTCGGCTACTGCCTCGGGCGCCGCGCACTCGGCCTCGGTGGTGGCGACGGCGGCCACAGCCAGATCCGCGAAGCCGCAGCACCGCTTCTGCACGAACTGCACCTGCAGACCGGCATGGTCGTTCACCTGTCGGTGCTCGACGGACGCGAGAGTGTCTACCTCGACAAGGTCGGCGGACGGTTTGCCGCGGCCCTGCCGTCCCGCGTCGGCGGCAGAGTGCTCGCTCATTCGACGGCCGGCGGCAAGGCGATGCTGGCATGGATCGACCCCGAGCGCGTCGACGCTCTGTTCGGGTCGGCTCTTCCCCGCTGCACCGAGAACACGATCACCGACGTCGCTGTGCTCCATCAGGAACTGAACCGCATCCGTCAGCGTCGGGGACTGGCCTTCGAACGCGGGGAGTCGGCGCGTGGAGTCGCTTGTGTGGCTTCGGCAATTCGCGGACACGAGGGTCCCGTCGGCAGCATCGCGTTGTGTGGCGACATGCGGACCGCTCAGCTCGAGCGAGTTGCTCCGCTGGTCGTCGACGCGGCTCGTGAGGTCTCGCGGACGTTGTACCCCGAACTGGGTGCTCCTCGCCGCGGCCGCAAAACGCCTCCCGTTCCGACCAATACGTTCTCGGCGGAGACGATGGATCGCCTGCTGGCAGCGTCGTCCGACCACTGGATCTGACGTATTTCGATCGACTTGTCTCGCTGATCGGGACGGGTCATAGCAGCTCAGCGGTACTGATGGCACCGTTCGGACCATGACGACTGAACTGAGCTACGAGGGAACTCTGAAGGAACTGCAGACCGATCTCGGTGTGCTCCGGTACCACGAAGCCGGCGACGGCCCGCCGCTCCTGCTGCTGCACGGATCGGGCCCCGGTGTCACCGGTTGGCGTAACTACCGCGGCGTTCTCGCGGACTTCGCGGAGTACTTCCACTGCTACGTTCTCGAGTTCCCCGGATTCGGCGTCAGCGATCCCGGCCCCGACCACCCGATGATGATGGCGCAGGCATCGGTCGGGATGTTCCTCGATGGCCTCGGCCTCGGACCGGTCCACATGATCGGCAACTCCATGGGCGGCATCGTCGCCACCAAGGTCGCGATCGACGAACCGCACCGCGTGAGCAAGCTCGTCACCATCGGCGGCATGGGCAAGAACACCTTCTCTCCCGGTCCCGGTGAAGGCATCAAACTCCTCATGGAGTTCACCGACAACCCCACCCGCGAAGCTCTGGTCCGGTGGTTGCATTCGATGGTCTTCGACCGTGCCGTCGTCACCGAGCAACTCATCGAAGAGCGTTGGGCCCTGGCCACCGAGCCGACGACGCTCGAGATCGCCCGTCGTATGTACAGCAGCAAGGCCATGGCCGCCATGGGCGCGGCTGCAGCTGCTTCGACCGCCGTGCCGTACTGGGCGCAGCTGAACAAGATCAAGGCACCGACGCTGTTGACCTGGGGACGCGACGACCGTGTCAGCCCCGTGGACATGGCCATACTGCCGATGCGCGACATCCCGAACGGCGAAGTTCACATCTTCCCCAACTGCGGACACTGGACGATGATCGAAGCCCGTGACGCCTGGGTTGCGTCCGTTCTGGCATTCCTGACGCGTCCAGAAGGCAAGTAATGGGTGCTCCCACTCACCGGGAAGCGTTTCTGCACTTCGGCGGGCTACCTGCCACCGTTTCACCAACAGATTTTCATTCTGCCTAGGCACTCGCCGGGTACCGAAACCAGAAAGCCGGAAAAATCATGGGTCAGGTTCTGGACAACATCTCACAGTTCGCCGACGAGATCCGCGCCGACGGAGTCGAGGGCGACAAGCTGATGCGCTTGACGGACGGCAGCGCGAAGCGACTGCGCGACTCCGGCGTCATCCGGATGTTCCAGCCGAAGGAATTCGGAGGCCTCGAGGCACATCCGCGTGAATTCGCCGAGACGGCAATGGCTATCGGCGCGATGGACGGTGCCACGGGTTGGGTCAGCGGCATTGTCGGTGTGCATCCGTGGGAGCTTGCGTTCTTCGACCGCAAGGCTCAGGAAGAGGTGTGGGGAACCGATCCCGATACGTGGATGGCGTCGCCGTATGCGCCGATGGGCGTAGCCAGGCCAGTCGAGGGTGGGTACATCCTCAACGGCCGCTGGTCGTTCTCGTCCGGTACCGATCACTGTGACTGGATCATGATCGGCGCGATGGTCGGTGACGAATCCGGTAAACCGTTGATGCCGCCGAAGCACCTGCACGTACTGCTGCCGCGCTCCGATTACGACATCGACCAGGACAGCTGGAATGTCGTGGGCCTGCGCGGAACCGGGTCGAAGGACCTGATCGTCAAGGACGCATTCCTGCCCACCTACCGCACGATCGACGCCGGAAAGGTGTACGACGGGACGGCGTGGAAGGAAGCGGGCCGTACCGAGACGTTGTACAAGTTCCCGTTCTCGTGCATTTTCCCGCTGGGAATCACCTCGTCGTTGATCGGTATCGCGGAGGGTGCGTTGGCGTGCAACATGGCTGCGCAACGTGAGCGGGTGACGGTCAGTGGTGTTCCGATCAAGGAAGATCCGTACGTGCTGTTCGCGATCGGTGAGGCTGCGGCCGAGATCGCTGCTTCTCGGGCTGCGATCTTGGAGACGGTGGATCGTTTCTGGGACATGACCGAGAAGGGGCAGGAAGTTTCGTTCGAGCTTCGTGCGATCGGTCGCCGTACGCAGACTGCTGCGGCGTGGCGTGCGGTGCGGGCGGTGGACGAGATCTTTGCTCGTTCCGGTGGTGGCGCTTTGCAGTTGAACACACCGATGCAGCGGTTCTGGCGTGACGCGCATGCCGGTTTGGCGCATGCGATCCACGTACCCGGTTCCATCTTCCACGCGTCGACGCTCTCGCAGCTCGGTGGCGAACCGCAGGGCATCCACCGCTCGATGATCTAGTCCCACAATCACTCTCGAAGCAAGGACGGTTAGGCATGACTGAAATTCGGGGCCTGGGGTATCTCAGGATCCAAACGCAGGACGTGGCTCGCTGGCGCGAACTCGTGGTCGACGGACTCGGCCTCGCGGTCGGTAGTGGCCCGGAAGCCGACGGCCTCTACTTGCGCCTGGACGAGCGTCGTGCGCGACTGATCGTCCTGCCCGGCGAGACGGACAAGGCCCTCGCAGTGGGCTGGGAAGTGCGAGATCAGTTCGCGCTCCAGCGTGTTCGTGAAGCAGTGGAGAAGGCCGGAGTCGAGGTCGAGGTCCTCTCCGAGGTCGACGCCAGCTACCGCGATGCCGAGCAGGTCATCGCATTCGACGATCCCAACGGCAACCGCGTCGAGGTTTTCTTCGGACCGGTACTCGACCACAGCCCGTTGGTCACCCCGCACGGCGGCCGTTTCGTCACCGGCGATCAGGGCCTCGGCCATGTGGTGCTTCCGGTTACGCGTTTCGACGAGGCGTACACCTTCTACACCGAGGTGCTCGGATTCCTCCCGCGCGGTTCCATCCGTCTCGGCGGAATCGATGCGCCGCCGCCGGCTCGCCGCGTTCGCTTCATGGGTGTCAACCAGCGCCACCACAGCCTGGCGCTGTGCCCGGCGCCGCCGGTGGACGAGCCTGGTCTCGTGCACCTGATGATGGAAGCCGAGACTCTCGACGCCGTCGGTCAGGCTCTCGATCGTGTTGCCAAGCTCGGCTTCTCGATCTCCTCGACGTTGGGTCGCCACACGAACGACAAGATGGTGTCGTTCTACGTGCGGGCACCGGGTGGCTGGGATCTCGAGTTCGGTTGCGAAGGCGTGCTTGTCGACGAAACCTTCTACACCGCTGAGGAAATCACGGCGGACAGCTACTGGGGCCACGACTGGTCCGACAGTGAACCGCTGGCCGCGTTCACTCCCAAGAGCTAGTTCTGACGCAACGAAAAAGCTCGGTCCCGACGCTTGTCGGGACCGAGCTTTTTCGTGTGCTCGATCAGGAAGCTGCTGCTGCCAAACCGGTTTCGAGGTCGGCGAGGATGTCGTCGATTCCTTCGATACCGACCGCGAGGCGGACGAGCCCCGGGGTGACGCCCGAAGCGAGCTGCTCCTCGGGGGTGAGCTGCGAGTGCGTCGTCGAGGCGGGGTGGATGACGAGTGAGCGAACGTCACCGATGTTGGCGACGTGGCTGTGCAGCGTCAGTGCGTTGACGAACTTCTTGCCTGCGTCGACTCCGCCGGCGAGCTCGAACGCGACGATGGCGCCGGTTCCCTTGGGCGCCAGCTGCTTTCCGCGCTCGTGCCAGGGTGAGGATTCCAGTCCGGCGTACGCGACCGACGTGACTTCGTCGCGACCCTCGAGGAATTTCGCGACCTTCTGGGCGTTGGACACGTGGCGCTCGATGCGCAGGCTCAAGGTCTCGATGCCCTGCGAGATGAGGAAGGCGTTGAACGGTGCGATGGCTGAGCCGAGATCACGCAGAAGCTGAACGCGCGCCTTGAGGGCGTAGGCGGGTGCACCGAGATCGGCGAAGGTGACGCCGTGGTAGCTGGGGTCCGGGGTGGTGAAGTTGGTGTGGCGTCCCTGGGTCCAGTCGAAGGTGCCACCGTCGACGATGACGCCGGCGATCGCGGTGCCGTGTCCGCCAAGGTATTTGGTGGCGGAGTGGACGACGATGTCAGCGCCGTGCTTCAGCGGCTGAATGAGGTAAGGAGTTGCCACCGTGTTGTCCACGATCAGGGGGATGCCGTGCTCATGGGCGACTGCGCTGATGCCGGGGATGTCGAACACGTCGTTCTTGGGGTTGGAGATGGTCTCGCCGTAGAACGCCTTGGTGTTCGGGCGGATTGCCTCACGCCAGTGATCGAGGTTGTCCGGGTCTTCGACGAAGTCGACGGTGATACCCAGCTTGGGCAGCGTGTAGTGGAAGAGGTTGTACGTGCCGCCGTACAGGCGAGGACTGGAGACGATGTGGTCACCGGCTTCGGCGATGTTGAGGATCGCGAAGGTCTCGGCGGCCTGGCCGGACGCAACCAGCAGAGCCGCGACTCCGCCTTCGAGTGCGGCGATCCGCTGCTCGACGGCGTCCTGAGTCGGGTTCATGATGCGGGTGTAGATGTTGCCCGGCTCGGCGAGGCCGAAGAGTGCTGCCGCATGGTCGGTGTTGTCGAAGACGTAGCTGGTGGTCTGGTAGATCGGAAGTGCCCGAGCGTTGGTGGCGCTGTCCGGGCCCTGTCCGGCGTGGACCTGCTTGGTTTCGAACGACCAATCGGCGGTCGGATCGGTGTCGACGGGGGTGTTCTCGCTCATGAATTCATACTCCGTGGTGAAGGTGGGTTGATGCGGGTCAGGCGGTTTCGACGACTGTATGCACTGGGACGGGATTGCGGGTGAGATCGAGTACGGGGCAGTGGGCGTCGACCGTCTCCTGCAGCTCCAGGTAGCGTTCGCGGGTTTCCGGGCCGGTCAGGGTGACGACCACGCGTACCTCGGAGAATCCCGGACGGACGGCGTCGTCGAAGCCGAAGAATCCACGAACGTCGAGGTCACCTTCGGCTCTGGCCGAGATGTCGTCGAGAGCGATACCGAGCTTGTCGGCCCAGACGCGGTAGGTGACCACCTGGCACGACAGAAGCGAAGCAAGGTAGTACTCGACAGGATTGGCTGCGGTGTTCTCGCCGCCGAGGGCCGGCGGCTCGTCGACCTCGACGCTGTACTTACCGAGCGAAATGGTGCTGGCAACGGCGTCGTGCGCCTGGGCGGAAGCCTTGAAGACGACGTGCGCTTTGCTCGCGTCCTTGTCGATGGCGTCGGCGTTGGCTGCTACGACGGAACTCAGGTGTGAGATGGAAGCGGTGGTCATGACAGAAATGTCCCCTGTTCTGGGTGTACATACGAGTATCGACGTGAGCGGCGCTCACGTCGTAGGTCCGATCAGTAGATCGGACACCCGGATGTACAGACATGCGCAAAGTCGACATGGCGCCGCCGCGTCAGCAGCGTCCCCGTCTCGTATGCGCCGATTCCCGTCACAGGAAAGACTGTAACCGGTTCATACCCTTTCCGACCAGACGTATAGGAAATCTGTCTCGGATTGTGGTCGCTCATGCGGGCGACAGTCCGCTCCATCGGGGTGTCCGACGACTGGCAAAGGCGTCGAGCCCTTCGGCGATGTCCGGGGAGCGCAACACTGCGTCCTTGGCGTCGTCGGTGACCTCCCATCCGACGGCGTCGGCGTCGGCGTAGAGCGCGTCGATCGCCTTCAGGCTCAAGCTCACAGAGGTGGGGGAGGACTCGCAGATCTCCGCTGCCATCACCAGTGCCTCGTCGAGTGCTTTGCCCTCGGCAGTGACTGCATTGACGACGCCGAGGTCCTTGGCCCGTTCGGGATCCAGTGTGCGGCCGGTGATCAAGAGTTCGCGGGCGACGTTGATCGGAAGCGCGCGAGGCGCCCGAAAGAGTGCACCGGACGTCGCAACCAGGCCGCGTTTGGTTTCGGGAAGGCCGAATTGTGCTGTGGCGGAGGCGACGATCAGATCGCAGGCCAATGCGATTTCGAAACCGCCACCCAGCGCGTATCCCTCGACTGCAGCGATCAGGGGCTTGTTCCGCCGGCGCCGAATGACGCCGTACTCGCCGCCGCGGGGCATGCGAAGATCGGCCCGCTCTCGGATATCGGTTCCGGCGCAAAAGATGCTGGGGGTTCCGGTGATGATGCCGACCCACAGATCGGGGTCGTCGTCGAGAAGGTTCAGCGCGGCTTCGATTCCCTCGGCAGTTTCACGATTGATCGCATTGCGACGTTCTTCGCGTTCGATCCTGACGATGAGAACGCGGTCGTGGCGGTCTGTGGAAACAGTCGACATAATTGGACTGTAGTCCATCTATCGAAGGGTGGTGCTTCAACTGGCGAGACCGACATTGGACACATTCCGGACTGTGGCGAAGACTGTGTCCTGAGGCGGAGAAAGGCAGGTCGACGTGATTTCCAAACGAGAACAGAACAAGCGCGATACCAACGACAGGTTGCTCTCGGCTGCTCGAATTCTGTTCTCGGCGCAGGGTTTCGCCAGCACGACCGTCGACGACATCGCCGAGCGAGCCGAGGTGTCGCGAGCTACCTTCTTCAATTACTTCCAGGGCAAGGACTCGGTTCTCGAGGCGCTGCACAGTGATCACCTCGATCAGCTTGCGGCACTGGTGGATCAGCTCATGGAATCGCCGATGCCGACCTCTGATCGGATCTCCAGGATTTTTCAGGACTTTGCGCAACAGGCGATCATGCATCCGCGCTATCTGCGCATGGTGACTGCAGAACTGGAGCGCGACTTCGCCTCCTCCGGAGCGGGGGCGGCCCACGATCATCGGTTCCACGTGGAACTCCTGCGGATCGTCACTGCCGGTATCGAAGCCGGCGAAGTGAGATCGGACTACCCGCCGCTGTTTCTCGCGCAGATGATCGGTGGTACCTACGGGGCGTTGGTCCGCTTCTGGCGGCAAGACGCCGACTACGACGTGGTCGGCGAATTCGATCGCGGAGCCAGGTACGTCGCGGAAGGCATCGCTGCCCGCTGAGTCGACTCAGGACGTGGTGCCGGCTCAGGGTGTGGGCACGACCAGGGGCAGCATCTGCTGGACGCTCTCCGAAAGATAGTTCGCAGCAGTCTGATCACCGGACAGATGGCGTAGCAGACTCTGCTGGAACAGGCCGTCGAAGATCGCGTACATCGCCGGCGAGGTGACCGATGCTTCGACGTCGAGAAGCTCGGCGTAGCGAGACACGATGCGCCAGATCATGTTTTCGAGACTCTCGTCGATCGCGGCCACGTCCGTTCGGAACGACTCCTCGAACATCGACTGCGCGCGCAGGTCGTACCAGAGGCGGTGCATCGTCGGTTCTTCGATCATGGTCTCCGCGAGCAGTGCGCCGAAACCGGCTTTCAGTTCCTCAGGCGTCTGAGCGGTGGCGACGATGCCGTCGTAGCGGGTGACGCAGCGCGCCTTGTAGTGGCGCACGCAGTGGGTGATCAGGTCGACTTTGTCGCTGAAGTAGTAGTGCAGAACGCCGTGTGAGAACTCCGAATTCTGGGCGATTTCGCGCAGGCTCGTGCGCGCGTAGCCCAGTTCGGCCAGCGTTTGCAGTGCAGCCTCGGCCAGTTGATCGCGTCGCTCGGAGAACTTGTCGACCTGGCGACGTGACACCTTGTCGGCGTTGGACCGCTTCTCCGAAGAGGTAGGAACCGCCTTTTTTCCTGCCCCACTTGGCTTCTCGACTGTCGTGGTCACGATGGCACGTCCTGTTCCCTGCGGTTTCCACAGCGGCACGATCGCCGCGTTCGACCCAGTGTAACCCCTGGTCTTTGACGAGCGTGTAACAAAATCTTGACAGTCGTCAAGATTTCTCTTGACACTCGTCCAAAGTTGAATACTCTGTGACTCACACCACTTGGCAGCGTCGCTGTGAACGGTGGCATCGCGAGAGTCGTTTCAGTCATGGAGGCAGTCGAAAATGAGTGTGTTTGATCTCGAGGGACGAAAAGCACTGGTCACAGGTGGTGCCAAGGGGCTCGGAGCCGGTATGGCTGAGGCGTTGGCAAAGGCGGGAGCGTCGGTGATGATCGGCGACGTTCTCGAAGACGAGGGCCGCGCCACCGCGGAGGCTGTCGGTTCCGGCGGAGTGAAGACCGGCTTCGTGAAGCTGGACGTCACCGACGACGCGAACTGGGCAGAGGCGGTTGCTGCCACCGCGGAGACTCTCGGCGGCTTCGACATCCTCGTCAACAACGCCGGCATCGAGATTTCCTCGCTGGTGGTCGACCTCGATCCAGGCGACATCCGGCGCATGTGTGAGGTCAACATCCTCGGAACGGCGCTCGGAACCAAACACGGACTGCGCAGCATGCGTCCGGGCGGAGTGGCCGGCACCGGCGGTTCCGTCATCAATATCTCCTCGGTCGCCGCAACCATTCCCTTTCCCGGCATCAGCGGGTACTCCGCGACAAAGTCCGCGGTCGATCGCTTCACCAGGGTTGCCGCCGCAGAGTCGGGCAAGCTCGGCTACGGAGTCCGCGTCAACTGCATCTACCCGGGCCTCGTAGCCACCGAGATGGGGCTCGGACTCGCGGCGGACATGGAGAAGCTCGGCCTCTGGCCCAGTGCCGAAGCAGCAGTCGGTGACGTCATCGGTCTCACCCCGCTCGGCCGTCTCGGTGAAGTGAACGACATGGCGGACGCCGTGGTGTTCTTGTCTTCCGACGCCGCACGATTCATCACCGGTATCGGCCTCCCGGTCGACGGTGGAATGGGCATGTAACTCGCCCCCGATTCGTAACTATCCCCTTCTCTCGTCTTCGAAAGGTTCCACGAACATGTCCGAAAAGAAGCCAGTCATCGTCTACGGCGTCTCCGGGTACACCGGTCGCCTGGTGTGTGAATACCTGCGCGAGTTCAACATCCCGTTCATCGCAGCCGGCCGGGACGCCGCTCGCATTCAAGAGGTGCTCGACAAGATCCCCGGTTTGGACACCGTCGATCACGAGGTCGTCGAGGTCGAGCACACTGTCGAGGCGCTCACCGAATTGTTCACCGGTGCACAGGTTGTCAGCAACATGGTCGGGCCGTTCATCAAGCTTGGCGGCACCGTCGTGGAGGCCGCGTTGAATGCCGGTTGCCACTACATGGACACCACCGGTGAGCAGGACTGGGTACTCGACGTCCAGGAGAAGTTCAGCGACAAGTACCAGGAGAAGGGCCTGCTTCTCTCACCCGGCATCGCGCAGATGTACACCACCGGTGAGATCGCGGCCAACATCGCACTGGAAACGCCGGGCCTCGATACGCTCGACATTCTGGTGCTGTGGAAGGGATTCCCCACTTACGCCTCCACTCAGACGATCTTCACCATCCTCAAGGCGAACTGGTACTACCTCGAGCAGAACAAGTACGTGCAGTGGGCGCCCGGTCAGACTTTCGACGTCGTCGTTCCCGGCCAGCACGAAACCGCGCTGGCATTGCCGTGGGGCGGCACGTGTCACCCGGTGTGGTTCAAGAACGATCCGCGAGTTTCCAACGTCAAGGCTGCGGGCGGTGTCTTCGACCGCACCGTGATGGAAGGTGTTGTCGCGACACAGAAGATCGTGGAGGAGCAGATCAAAACCCTGCCTGCCGACGAGCAGGAAGCCGCCCTGGCCGAGATCGCCGGTTCGGTGCAGGCTGGTATGCCGCCTCGTGAGAATCCGCGTATCAACACCTCATTGGACTCCGTCTACGCGTCGGGCCCGCTCGGTCGCTCGCACGTCGTGATCCACGGCAACTGCAACTACAAGCAGACGGGCCTACTGCATGCATATGCAGCACATTCGCTGCTTCAGCAGGCGCCCAAGCGGACCGGGCTTGCCTCGGCTTGCCAGGCGTTCGGCCATCGCGAACTGCTCGGCGCGCTACGTAGTTTCGGGCTGGCGCTGGAACCGGAAGTAACCATCAACGCCTAGCTCGTCATCCTCGTCATCATGTTCACGGCTCCCGGCGTGCATCGCGCCGGGAGCCCCGCCCTGGAGGCTCCCCATGCGTTTGACCGACTATCTCGACAAGGGAGCCTCTCTGGGTTCCACCGCACCGTGTTTGACGATGGGGGAGCGCACTCTCTCCTACGGCGAGGTGCAACAGTTCAGCCGACGCTTCGCAGCGTCGCTCGCGGCTTCGGGCATCGGGCCGGGCGAGAAGGTCGCGATTCTGTCCGGCAATGACCCGATCTCGTTCTCCTGCGTGTTCGGTATCAGCAGGGCCGGCGCGGTCTGGTGCCCGATCAACCCTCGTAACGAAGCCGCGGAAAATCGGGATCTGTTGGATCTGTTCGACTGTCGTGCGCTGTTCTTCCAGAAGTCGTACGCGTCGCTGGTCGACCAGATCAAGGACGCGCTTCCCCAGTTGGTGACGCTCGTCTGCATCGACGGCGAATGGGAATCGGCTCAGTCTCTCGAAAGCTGGCTCGGGGAACAAGAACTCGATGTCGTTGCACCCGACGACGTCACTATGCTGGTCGGCACCGGTGGTACGACGGGTCGGCCGAAGGGCGTGATGCTGACCGGGCACAACATCGAGACGATGACGGCCATCACCTTGATGAGCTATCCGTTCGAGGGACGCCCGGTGTATCTGGCGTTGGCGCCGTTGACTCACGCCGCCGGTGTTCTGTGCTTCCCGATCATGGCCCTCGGCGGCGAAGTGGTGATCATGCCGAAGCCCGATCTCGGGTACTTCCTCGCGAACGTTCAGAAGCACAAGGTGACTCACACCTTCCTGCCGCCGACGCTCATCTACATGTTGCTCGAGCTCGAGAGTCTTGCAGCCACGGATCTCAGCTCGTTGCAGTGCTTCTGGTACGGCGCGGCACCGATCTCCCCGACCAGGCTCGAGGAGGCGATCGACAAGATCGGCCCGGTCATGGCTCAGCTGTTCGGGCAAAGTGAAGCCCCCATGATGATCTCGACGATGTCACCGAAGGAGCATTTCGCCCCGGACGGCACTGTCGCAACGTCGCGACTCTCGTCGGCGGGTCGACCGTCGCCGCTGGTGACCGTGGGGATCATGGACGACAAAGGCGCACTGCTCGACCGCGGGGAGCGTGGTGAGGTGGTGATCCGCAGTTCGTTGGTGATGGCGGGCTATTACAAGAACCCCGACGCGACCGCGGAAGCGTCGGCTCACGGCTGGCATCACACCGGCGACATCGGATACCTGGACGAGGACAATTTCCTGTTCATCGTCGATCGTGCAAAAGACATGATCATCACGGGCGGTTTCAACGTCTACTCGGTCGAGGTGGAGCAGGCGCTCATGGCGTATCCGGGGATCCAGGACTGCGGAGTCATCGGGTTGCCGGACGACAAGTGGGGCGAACGTGTTGTGGCAGTGGTGCAGCCACACCTCGGCGCCGCTATCGACGGCGCCGAGGTGATGGCTTTCGTGAAAGCTCGCATCGGAAGTGTGAAGACTCCGAAGCAAGTCATCGTCTGGGACGATCTACCTCGGTCCAAGGTCGGTAAAGTTCTCAAGAACGAGATCAAGAGCGAGCTGACTGGCTGAATGCCCCCGGAACGCCTATGTTTCACCGCGCGGAGTGCCTGTCGAAACCGACAGGCACTCCGCCTTCTTGTCACCCCGGCCGGTCGATTGCTCACGAATCGAGTACCGATCATCGGGAATCGTGTCTGTGAAGTTCGAATCGCGACCCGCATCGTCTCTGTGTCAGCCATCACAATGATGTGTTCGAATGAGTACGAGGTGAATCATGCGTCACGAAAGAACAGTCACCGAGCAACTTCCCCTTCCGGCCAGGACCGTCCGGAAGGTCATGCTCCGCTTCATGCCGGTCATCGGATTGGCATACATCGTCCTGTATCTCGACCGATTGAACATCGGCGTTGCAGCATTGACGATGAACAAAGAACTCGGAATATCGGCCTCGATGTTCGGGTTTGCGGCCGGAATCTATTTCTGGAGTTACACGATCTGCGAACCCCCGAGCAACTACATCCTCACAAAGGTCGGTGCGCGGCGCTGGATCACACGAATCATGATCACGTGGGGCGTGGTCACCATCGGAACCGCGTTCGTTCAGGGTGCCAGCGGATTGGTGGCAGCACGATTCCTGTTGGGTATTGCCGAAGCCGGCTTTTCGCCCGGCATGCTGTTCTTCGTCTCGAAGTGGTTCCCGAATCGGGATCGAGGCAAAGCAATGGCGTGGATCGTGACCTTCATCTGTATCTCCGGCCTGGGTACTCCGATCACCACACACCTGATGGCTATCGACGGCTTTCTCGGGCTTTCCGGATGGCGATGGGTATTCATTCTCACCGGCGTCCCCGCCGTGGTCATGGCGTTTGTGATCTACAAGGTTCTGCGGGACAAGCCTTCCGAGGCGGAGTTCCTCTCCGAGGAAGAACGCGGTTGGCTCACCGATACGCTCGAGTCGGAGGCGCAAGAGCGCGAAGCGGTCGTCGGTAGGCACAGCTTCCTCCAGGGACTCGTGCACCCACGAGTACTGGTGTTGATCGCCGTGTTCATTTGTTTCACCTTCAGTCTCAACGGTTTCCAGATTTGGATGCCGCAGATTTACGCGCAATTCGGGATGAGCACCAATCAGATCGGATGGGTTGCCGCACTACCTGCACTGATTGCGATCGGACCGATGATCTGGTGGACGCGCCATTCGGACCGCGCCGGAGAGCGCCCCGTGCACTTCGCCATCGCCGCATCGGTCGCAGCACTCGGTTTTGCTATTGCTGCGCTGTTCTTCACCACACCTGTTGTCGCCATCTTCGGATTCTGCATCGCCGGGATCGGTCTCTACAGTTCGATGAGCATCTTCATCACCATGCCTTCGAGCTTCCTTACCGGCGCTGCCTTGGCGGCAGGTTTCGGTGTCATCAACGGAATGGGTAACCTCGGAGGCTATTTCGGTCCACAGGTCACCGGCTGGATCAAGGACGCGACCAACAGTTTCACACCGGCAATCGGGGTGTACTCCGCGGTGCTGGCGACGGCAGCATTGATCGTGCTGCTGCTCAAGGTGATCACCAGAAAGGCCGACAAGGCCAACGCCCAACTGACTCTGGATTACCGGGCGGAGCGCGACGCCGGAACCTTGGTTGCACCTGAGCAGGTTTGAGCCGAGTCTCGGCCCGGAAGATTCCCGATCAACGGGAATTCTTCATTCTTCAGGCGAGCATGCGCAGGACATCATCACTTATCAGGATCACAGTCGTCGACCGTGGTTTCGTCGGCAACGAACAAACGAGGACTTCGTGAGTAGATACTTCGGGCCTTTGCGCCAATTGGGTTTTGTGGTCAACGACATCGACAGCGCGCTGAAGCATTGGATCGACGTTGTCGGCGTCGGCCCCTTCTTCTTCGTGGAGGACCAACCGTTGAACGACTTCGTCTTCCGTGGCAAGTCGAGTGCGCCTCGATTCAGTGTGGCGCTCGCGCACAGCGGAGGCGCGCAGATCGAGCTGATTCAACAACACAACGATGAGCCGTCGGCATTTCGCGAGTTCGCAGATCGCGGGCTCGAAGGACTTCAACATGTTGCCTACTGGACAACGGATTTCGATCGACATATGGAGGAATCCAAGAACCGAGGGCTCGTCGAATTGCAGAGTGGTAGGTCCGGTAGTGGCGCTCCGGACGAGCGATTCGTGTACTACGAGGACGGCCCGTATCCGGGAACAGTCATCGAAATCTCGGAGGTCAGTGGAAGGAAGGGTGATCTGTTTCGCGCAGTCGAGGCTGCATCGAAGGAGTGGGACGGGTCGAATCCCATTCGCGACATGAGGAAGGTGCTGTAGTCGTGAGTAGGAAGGTAGCGATCGTCACTGGTGGCGCATCGGGGATTGGCCTGGCAACGTGCAAACGATTCGCCGACTTGGGTTGGAATGTCATCTCTGCCGACCTGTCGCATACATCCGGAGACACTGCGCCAGAACCAGATACACGGACAGTCGGCGTTCGAGTGGATGTCACCGATGAGGGGGATATCCGACGGCTTCGCGACGTCGCCGAGAAGCTGTTCGGTCGTGTCGACACGGTTGTGACCTCGGCGGGAACCGCGGACAACGCGCCGATCCGGCACACCACACCCGATCGATTCAGGCGAACCCTCGAGCTGAACCTCGTTTCCACGTTTGCGGTGGTCAGGGAGTTCGTGGATCTGCTCGCCGGAGATGGCGGCGGATCGGTGGTGACAATTGCCTCGGTTTCCGGCCTACGCGGCAGCGTAGACCGCGCTGCGTATTCCGCCTCGAAAGGTGGCGTGGTCGCGTTGACCACACAACTCGCGATCGAGCTCGCCGGCGAGGGGATCCGAGTCAACTGCGTCGCGCCCGGATCGACCCTGACCCCGCTCGCCAGTCGGGCCCAGAGCCCTGAAATGCAGAGCGCCATCTTGCAGTCGATCCCGTTGAGCCGTTACGCGGAGCCGGCCGAGATTGCCGAAGTCGTGACCTTTGTCGCTGGTCCCGGCGCCGGTTTCGTGACGGGTCAGACGTGGACGGTCGACGGAGGTCAGTCGATGACAGCCGGTTGGAATCTTGCGAAGGAGCGACATGACTCTTGACGCAACGTCCAATACAACGGAGAAACCGGTAATCATCGGAGTGCACGTCAACGAGAACACCATGCGCGCACCCAATCCCCACATTCCGTGGACGCCCAGCGAAATAGCCGACACCGCCCGCGCTTGTGAGGATGCGGGGGCGTCGTTGATGCATTTTCACGGTCGAGCCGTGGACGGCGGCGTGGATCACTCGGCGGCGACCTACGGAGAGATCGTCGAGCGGGTTCGGGCGGTATCGAATCTGCTGCTTGCGCCGTCGATGGCCAATGTTCCCGGCTACACGATAGATGAGCGGCTGTCGAATCTTGCCCCGAACCAAAGTGATCCGAAACGACGTTCCGACTTCTTGGTCGTCGATATGGGTTGTGCGGCGATGGACTTGATCGATGCGACGACAGGCTTGTTCGCAACCGATTCCAGGGTCTTCGTCAACGACACTCGAACACAGATCGAGTTACTTTCGCGCGCTGGTGAATTGGGAATGACGCCATACCAGACGTCATTCAACGTGAGTTGGACGCGCGCGATCTTCGCCCACGCAAGGGTGCGGAATCCGTCGTCACCATTGGTGATCGCTTTCATTCTCGGTGGTGACGAGTTTCCGGCTGCACATCCGGCGACAGCGGCAGGGCTACGTGCGCAACTGGACCTCCTGCCGGCTGATCTTCCAGTGGAGTGGATCGTCTCGGCCTACCGAGGCAATGTTCTTGCAGCAGCTGAAGAGTCGATCAAGCGCGGGGGCCACGTTGCAATCGGAGCCGGTGACTACCACTACGAAGAACTGGGATATCCCTCCACACCTGATCTGGTCACCGAAGTTGTTTCGATCGCTCGGCGGTACGGGCGTGAACCCGCAAGTCCTGATCAGGCACGTCGAATTCTAGGGGTGGATGGCCATGCGAGTAGTTGAAACCGAAGGTGCCGAACCTACTTTGGTTCATTCCTCTAACGGAAAGAGGGTGTGGATCATGGATTCGATTGCGTTTGCTTCTTCGGCTCAGGCCGGTGATGTGATCGTGACCGGATCACACGGAGGGACGAGTGCTGGAGAGTACGCCGTCGGGTTCGGGGTTCGTGTTGTGGTGTGCAATGACGCCGGCATAGGGAAGAACAAGGCCGGAATCGCAGGCTTGGTTGCGATCGATGCCCAGAAGATCGTCGGCATTGCAGTCGGACACGAGAGTTCGCGTATCGGAGATGGCAACGACGTGTGGGAGTGCGGCATCGTGACGTATGCCAATCCGACTGCGGTCGCAGCGGGTGTGCGTGTGGGCAGCCGCGTTTCCGAAGAAGTGCTGGCACTGATAGAGAGGAGCGTCGACTGATGTTTCGGAACATTGTCGGTGTGGAGAACGGTAGACAGATTGTTGTCATGGACAGTATGTCGCAGATCGAACGGTCGGACCGCGACCGCATCGTCGTTGCGGCATCCAACGGCGGTCAAGAGTCAGGGCGGATGGCGATTGCGACGGGCTGTGCGTTGGCTGTGCTGAACGATGCCGGAATCGGCAAGGATAACGCAGGGATCATCGGAATCGTCCGCATGGGAGATGCGGGACTTGCCGGCGTAGCGGTCAGTCACGACTCTGCCGAAATCAGCAATGGAATGGATATGTGGCACAACGGAACTGTCTCCTACGTCAACGAACCCGCGGCGTCGGCTGGGATACGGGTCGGTGACAATGTTCGCACGTGTGTGAGTGCGTTCGCGGTTTGCTTCCCTGTCGGTCCAATGTCGGCGTCCGAGAGTTCGTCATGATCGGCCATGTGGTCAATCGGCCCGAGGATGTAGTCCGCGAAGCGCTCGAAGGACTTCAGATCCTGCACCCGGAAATGCTCTCCTACCACCGAGATCCGTCGTTTGTGACTCGCGCGGTTGTCGCCCGAGACAAAGTTGTGTTGGTCTCGGGTGGCGGGGCCGGGCATGAGCCGCTACACGCGGAGTTCGTCGGATCCGGCATGTTGGACGCCGCAGTTCCTGGGTCGGTCTTCGCCAGTCCCACAGCCTTTCAGATCCGCGCTGCGGTCAATGCTGTCGAGACCGGACGGGGTGCCCTTCTCATCGTGAAGAACTACACCGGAGACAAACTGAATTTCTCGATCGCGGCCGAGTTACTCGGAACTGAGCGGCAAGTGGAGATCGTGATGGTCGACGACGATCTCGCGACGACGACTGCAGACGAGGGTGGACCTGGACGTCGTGGTACCGCTGCGGTAATTGCCGTGGAGAAGATTTGTGGGGCGGCCGCGGAACGGCACTGGGCGCTTTCCGAGATCGCTGACTTGGGGCGCCGGGTGGTGGCGGCGTCGGCGACGTTGGGTGCAGCTTTCCGCTCGTGCACGGCTCCCGGACAGGATCGTCCGTCCTTCGAACTGGCGCCGGGGGAGATGGAGTTCGGCATCGGAATCCATGGCGAGCGTGGACGTGAGACGCGTCCGACGGTTCCTGCAGCCGAACTCGTGGCGCAGTTGTCGGAGCCGATCCTCGATGCTGTCGGGGTGGAGCGCGGGGACGGTGTGATAGCGATAGTGAATGGGCTAGGGGCAACCCATGGACTCGAATTATCCATTGCCACTGCAGAATTAAAGTCATTTCTCGAGGGTGCCGGTATCGGTTTGGATCGTGTGATTGCAGGTTCTTTCGTCACTGCATTGGACATGCACGGGCTCTCTATCACCCTTCTCCGTTCGACCGAGGAGTTTCTGGATCTCTGGGATGCAACGGTACGCACTCCCGCACTCGCTTGGTAACTCGAATATGCACTACTGAAAAGAGTTTCATGATGACAATGTTGAGCGTCGGGGACACTCGGGCGTGGATCGATCGATTTGCCGATGCCGCCGAAGATCAATTCGATTCCCTCACAGATTTGGACCGGCTCGTCGGAGACGGCGATTTCGGAATGAATCTGCGGACGGGCCTGCGAAGTGCGGTGCAACGACTTCGTTCCGACCCGCCGACCAGTCCTGGTGAAGTGTTCGCCCGTACGTCGGATGCGTTTCTCGACATCGGTGGGACAAGCGGACCACTTCTCGGTCTGTGGTTCGGCCGGATCGGAGCAGTCTCTGGAGTTGAAGTGACCGCAACAGACTTGGCTTCTGCCCTAGGTACGGCGACAGCTGCGGTGCAGCGTCTCGGCAATGCCCAGGTGGGTCACAAGACCATGGTCGACGCCATGGTCCCCGCAACCAGCGCATTGACCGAGGCGGCAGTCAGCGGGGCAACCTTGTCCGCTGCCTTGAACTCTGCGGCCACGGCTGCGAGGCTCGGTGCCGAATCGACTCGCGCGATGCTCGCCCGCCGCGGACGCGCGACCTACGTGGGAGAACACGCCAGGGGCGTCGAGGACCCTGGGGCATCGGCGATTGCCATGTTCTTCGCCGCATCCAGCTACAAGAGCGTTCCGGCATGAGCGATCTGCGAGACAAGGTCATCGTCACAGTTGCCCCGACGGGTGGCTTCCTCACTGTTGCCGACAATCCGTTCATTCCGACTCAGCCTGAGCAGATTGCGGCGGATGTGGCACGCTGCCACAGCGCTGGAGCCAGCGTGGCAGCACTTCATGCTCGACGACCGGACGATCAAGCGACCTGTGATGCCGCAATCTATCGGCGGATGAATACGCTTGTCCGCCAAAGCTGCGACATCGTGATCAACAACTCGACCGGCGGCGGAGTCAACGGTGACATGGTGAGTGTTCGCAGTGACGGAACGCGCGTCGTGGACTGGGACGCGAGGCTGCAGGGCCTGCATGGCGGAGCAGACACATGCACGCTCGATGCCATCACGGCCTATGTGACATCACCGGTCGGTGAGGTACTGATGGACACGCCGCCCAGTCGTGCCGCCGAACTGGCAGCGTCAATGCGCGAACTAGGAATCAAACCTGAATGGGAGGCCTTCAGCCCGTCACATCTGCTCCAGGAGATACGTACGTTGACCGAAGAGCAGCCTGGCCCGCACCTCGTCAATCTTGTACTGGGACTTGATCGAACTTTTCAGAATGCGATGCCGTACTCCCCGCAGATCTTGCAGCAGATGGTGGAACACCTACCGGAGAAATCGGTCTTCTCCGTGAGCATCAGCGGGCCAGATCAACTGCGTGGTCTGACTCATGCACTCGTGCTCGGTGGGCACGTGCGTGTGGGAATCGAAGACTATCCGTTTCTCGCGAATGGGGAGCCGGCCGAGAACGTTCGTTTGGTGGAGAACATCGTCGACATCGTCCAGCGACTCGGAATGCAGCCTGCAACACCTGGGGAGGCAAGGGCAATCCTTGGTTTGGAGGGTTCGGATGAGTAGAACACCGACGAGTAGAACACTTCGCTCGCAGGATTGGTTCGGAGGCAATGATCTCAATGCATTCATCCACCGCTCGTGGATGAAGAACCAGGGTATCCCTGATCGGATGTTCGACGGCCGACCGGTTATCGGTATCTGCAACACGTATTCCGAGCTCACGCCGTGCAACGCTCACTTCAGAGATCTGGCCGAGCAGGTGCGACTGGGTGTCATCGAAGCGGGCGGATTTCCAGTTGAGTTTCCGGTGATGTCATTGGGTGAGACGATCATCCGCCCCACCACGATGCTCTATCGGAACCTCGTCAGCATGGACGTGGAGGAGTCGATTCGAGCCAATCCGATCGACGGCGTCGTACTGCTCTGCGGCTGCGACAAAACCACCCCGGCGCTGGTAATGGGCGCAGCCAGTTGTGACCTTCCCACCATTGTCGTATCCGGTGGGCCCATGTTGAACGGCCGCCATCAAGGTAAAACTGTCGGATCTGGAACCTCGGTGTTCGAGATGAGTGAAGCAGTGCGAGCGGGGTGCATGAGCGAATGTGAGTTCAGAGCAGCGGAATCGGCGATGTCTCGATCGCCTGGTCACTGCAACACTATGGGCACCGCGTCGACGATGGCTTCGATTGTCGAGACTTTGGGCCTCACGCTGCCCGGTAATGCTGCGATCCCGGCAGTGGATTCACGGCGACGTGTACTTGCACGCGACAGCGGCGTGAGAATCGTGGAGATGGTCGTCGAGAACCTGACGATGTCTTCGGTCGTCGACCGAAATTCATTCGAGAATGCGATCAAGGTGAACACGGCGATCGGTGGGTCCACCAACGCTGTGGTGCACTTGCTTGCCATCGCCGGGAGGCTGGAAATTCCCCTCGAACTCAGCGATTTCGGGGAGCAGAGTCGTGACGTTCCCCTGCTGGTCAACCTCATGCCTTCGGGTACCTATTTGATGGAAGATTTCTTCTACGCAGGCGGACTGCCCGCGGTGATCGCCGAGCTCGGAGACATCCTCCATCTGGATGCCGCCACGGTTACCGGAAAGACTCTCGGTGAGAACAACTCCGGCGAAACGATTTGGGATGACGACGTAATTCGTAGCACGGCGGCACCGTTGCTGGAGCAAGCCGGCATAGCGGTATTGACCGGCAATCTCGCGCCGAACGGTGCAGTGATCAAGCCGTCTGCGGCGTCGCCCGAGTTGCTCAGCCACGTGGGTCGTGCGGTCGTGTTTCACGGAATGGACGACTTCTCGGCGCGCGTCGACTCGCCGGATCTCGACATCGAAGCCGACGACGTCATCGTCCTCACCGGTGCTGGGCCGAAGGGGTTTCCGGGGATGCCAGAGGTAGGTAATCTGCCACTCCCTCGAAGGCTGCTCGAGCAGGGTGTGCGAGACATGGTCAGGATCTCGGATGCGCGAATGAGCGGAACAGCCTTCGGCACAGTCGTTTTGCACGTTGCGCCTGAAGCGGGAGCCGGTGGGCCTCTCGGCGCCGTCAGGGATGGTGATTTGATCGAGTTGGATGTTGCTCGTGGAGTCTTGCGTGTACTCGTCGACGACGACGAGCTGGCCAGGCGTCTCGAGGCGTTGCCGCCACGCGTACAAAAGAGTACGAGTGGGTATCAACGACTGTTCGTGGATCATGTGATGCAGGCCGACCGCGGAGTCGATTTCGATTTCCTGGTGGGCAGGCGTGGAACGGAGGTACACGGTGACAATCACTGAGCGTGTCGGCCGAGTCGTGGTCGTGACCGGTGCAGGGTCGGGACTCGGCCGCGCAATGGCCAGAGGTCTACTCGACGCCGGACACCACGTTGTATTGGCTGGTCGAAACAGCGTGAGCTTGGAAGGGACAGGTGGGGGTCACGAGCGTGCAGTGGTAATTCCCGCTGATGTGTCCTCGCCCGAATCGGTTCACCGGTTGTTCACATCCGTGACTGAGCGTTTCGGCAGACTCGATGTGCTTGTCAACAACGCAGGGACATTCGGGCCGTCGGGGAGTGTGGACGAGATCGATCCTGAAGCGTGGAACGCGACAGTCGCAGCCAATCTCACCGGCGTATTCCTTTGTGCGCGTGAAGCGATTCGTATCATGAAAACACAGGATCCGAGAGGAGGCCGGATCATCAACAACGGGTCGCTCTCCGCTCACACGCCCCGGCCTGACAGTGCCGCCTACACCGCGACCAAACACGGTGTGTCAGGTTTGACGAAGTCGATCTCTCTCGACGGCCGAGAATTCGACATCTGCTGCAGTCAAATCGACATCGGTAATGCGGCAACTGATATGACAGCCGGAATCGGCCACTCCGCCAGACAATCCGACGGCACCACCAAGCCGGAGCCGACATTCGATCCACGTCATGTGGCGGACACCGTTGTACAACTGATCGATCTACCACTCGACGTGAATGTCCCGACTCTGACGATCATGGCCAACCGTATGCCGTACGTCGGGCGCGGTTGACGGCGTCAACGTCGTTGTAGGACAGGGCGGACGACGGACTGGGCGCTCGAGAGATCGCGTGAGATGGCGATTGCCGTCGTCCGCACCGCCGCGTCGATACGGGTCAGATTGATTCGGCCGGCCATGCCGGAAATGGAGATAGCGCCGAGGACGTCTTCGTCGGGGCCGAATATTGGTGCTGCGGCGCCGACGATCCGGGGAAATGCTTCCTGGCGGTCGAAGGCGACACCACGCTTGCGAACACGATCCAGCTCTCGGTGGAAGAGTTCGGGATCGGTGATGGTGTTCTCGGTGTGTGCTTCGAGTAGAGTGGGCATCGCGAAGTCCGAAGAGTCTGTGAAGGCCAATACTGCTTTGCCGGAACAACTTGCGTGTGCAGGCCATCGACCGCCGATCTGTTGCGGAAGGCGTGGTCCGTCGTCTCCGCGGAAGACATCCAGGTAAACCACGTCGAAACCGTCCAACACCGCGAGGCCCACATTGTGTCCGGTTGCTTCACGCAGTGCCGAGAGGTGTCGGCGCGCTGCTTCGCGGAGGTTTCGCTGCCGTGGAACGGATTCACCGATCTCGAACAAGAGCAGGCCGAGGCGGTAGTTGGTTCCTTGCCGTTCGAGCAACCCGACTCGGACGAGATCGTCGACCATTCGGTACACCGTTGTTTTCGCCATGCCTGTTCGGCGAACCAGCGCTGCTGCGCTGAGAACGCCTGAGCTGTCACGAAAAGTCTTCAGGATCTCGGTGGAACGACCAATTGCCGAAATCTCGCCATCGGCCCGATGAATGGGACTCACCGAACTATTCTGTCTGCCTGATGCGCGATTGTCGAGGGGCAATCGCGCATCAGATCACGCAGGTCTTCCGGCGACGGGATCACCGGATATCGTCACGACTCGCACACCACGTCCTCTTCCGGCAGTGTGCCGTCGAGTAGGTACGAGTTGACGGCGGCGTTTGCGCAAGTATTCGCGTAACCGGGGAACACCGCATGAGTTCGGCCTGGAACTGTCACGAGCCGTGAGCCTTTCATCGCTTCATGCATACCGAGTCCTTCGTCGTACGTCGTGCGGGTGTCACCGGTTGCCTGAATCTGCAATGTCGGAACGTTGTTGTCGATGTCGATCCGCGTCGGGGCCTCACTGCGCCAGAATGCACACGGCATGATCGTGTTGTGAGTGCCGGCAAAGATCGGCTGATCAGTGCGGTGCTCCTCCAACTTGTCGCGGTACCACTGGGGATCGCTCGGCATCGACACGTCTCCGCAGACAATGGCGATTGTTCCGGCATAGTCAGGGCCGGTTCCCAACTCGGTCTGGAACCACGCCTGCATCAGTCCCGTCAGCTGGGGATGGATGTTCTCGACGGTCTTGCCGGCGGCGAGATCGCGCAACTGAACCAATACCTGTGCGAATGCCTCGCTCTCTATCTCGGTGTCGCCGGTTCCGTTGACGTACATCAGGAATGGAAGGACGTGATCGTCGACGACGTAGTCACCGATACGAATCGGAGTGGTGGCAGCGTCCGAGATCAGCTTCTCGACGAGGGCTCGAACCTCGGCGGGTGTCGATCCGAGTGCATAGGTGGAGTTGTGTTCTGCTGCCCACCGCGAGAAACCGTCGATAGCCTTCTCGTTGGCCGGGCCCATGTCCTGGAACATTTCGTATCCGTATTTCTTCGGGTCCGGTGCACTGTCGAGAACTACACGGTCGATCCGGTCGGGGAACATTTGAGCATAGGTTGCACCCAGATATGTGCCGTACGACCACCCGAAGTACGACGCTTTTTCCTGGTCGAGAGCACCGCGAATCACGTCGAGATCGCGGGCGATGTTCTGAGTATTGATGTGCGGCAGATAGTCCGGGTACTTGTCCCAGCATTTGTCGGCGGCCTCGCGTGCGAGCGCAACACTCTCGTTCCACCCCTCATCCGTGGTACCGGGTGAACGCATCCATGTCATCTGCTCGACGCCGCAGTCGATCGGCGTGCTCTTGCCGAGTCCTCGGGTGTCCATACCGATGACGTCGTATGCCGCTGCGACTTCCGGTGTCATGCCCGCATTCAGATTCTCGGGCAAGCCCAGACCTCGGCCGCCCGGGCCGCCGGGGTTGGTGAGCAGGATCCCGCGTCGCTGCGCGGGGTCGGTGGAGGCGACCCGCGAGATCGCCACTTCGATCGTCTTGCCGTCAGCGGCGGAATAGTCCAAAGGTACTGTGACCATGGCGCAGTCACTTGCCGTGGATGTCGCGGTATCGGCGGCGCACGGCCCCCATTCGACAGTCTGATCGTAGAACGCGCTGAGATCGGGTTGTGGAGCTGTCTGCGGGGCAGAAGGTTCCGAGCACGCCGCCAATGCGGGCACAGCGAGTGCGGCCGCAGCGACGGTGGAAGCCAGCCATTTTCGTGGTCGAGGCATGCGTGATCTGGGCATGATGGATCCAGTCATTGTCGTGTCCTTGCGTCGAGCCCTCTTCGGGCAGCATTGATCGCCCCACTTCTGATGTGGGGATTCGGTGTCGGGGTTCAGGGTCGGGATTGGCGGGCGGCGAACTCCGCAGCCACGGCCTTCGCGAATCTTTCCTGGGTGACGGTTCGTCGATCCGCTTGGTGTTCGCGCAGTACCGCTACCAGTCGAGTTGGGGAAGCGTTCTCCGGTGCAGCTTGTTCGGGTAGCACGCTCTCGGTGAAGTCGCAGAACTGAATGGCAAGGGCCGCAATTGTATCCGCGTCCGCCGGTGCGTCGGCGAGGGCATACATGCGGGCTATCAGTTCGATGGCCTGCTCGCGGTTCGGCTCAGCCAATACCCGGCGATGTGCGGACAGGAGTGTATCGCAGACCTCGGGATCACCCCCGGAGACCGTGAGTGCGAGGATCAGAAGTTCGCGCTCGTTGTCGATCCCCGCTGTCGGCGCACCGGCAACGACATACTGTGCGAGCACTTCCGAAAACGCATCGGGTAGTTCAGGGTCGGCGTTGCGGCGCAGCGACTCGATGTGAGCACGCTGAACAGCGATCTGTTCGGCCTTTGTTGCCAAGTCCTTGTCGAGGGCATCGAGTGCGGACCGGGTGTCGTGAGCGTCGCCGTCGAGGAGCTCGGCGATCTTGGCGACAGGAATCCCCAGATCGCGCAGGCGGCGGATGCGGCTCAGTCGTGCCAGGTCCACCGCGCGGTACATGCGGTAGCCGTTCGGTTGGCGTTGTGGTTCTTCGAGAAGGCCGTTCGAGTGGTAGTAGCGCACGGATCTGACGGTGGTGCCGGCCAATTTGGCCAGCTCGCCGATGGTCATCATCGCCTTGCCCTCCCGTGATCGAATCGGATTCCGTCTGTGGAAACCATTCTCCAACCCTGACGCGGCGTCAGGGTCAAGGTTCGACCGGGGAACGTGACCGTTGACACATTAAGGATGAAACCTTAACGTGGGTACCGTCCGTTACGACATTGTCGATTCCGAGGAAGTGCCCTGATGGCTACCCTTTTTCCTGCGGCAACAATCTTTCCGATTCCCACCGATCCGCTTGCTGCCTACGGTCCACTCGTTGCTCGCCGGAATCCCGAGTCGGTAGTTACGGCGCCGTACGAACACTTTGCAGTCAAGGCGGTCGCGCCGACGATCGGAGCGGAAATCTCCGGTATACGACTCGGTGGGGGCCTGTCCGATGCCGTGATTGCGGAGCTCCGCCGAGCTCTCCTCGAATGGAAAGTCCTCTTCTTTCGGGATCAGGACCTCGACCGAGCGGAACATCGAGCATTTGCCGAGCGTTGGGGCGATCTGGAACAGCATCCGTTCTTCAAGTACACGCAGCCCGGGCAGACGGACGTCGATGTCACGACGCTGGCCAAGGATGGGATGGTCGGCGGCGTCGAGAACAACTGGCACAACGACGTGACGTGGCACGAGTTTCCATCGTTTGCTGCTGTGCTTCGTGCAGTCGAGGTGCCAGAGGTGGGTGGTGACACATTGTGGGCTGACACCGCTGCTGCCTACGATCTGCTTCCGGAAGACGTCAAGAGGCGAATCGATCCTCTTGTTGCTGAACATGATTGGATCAATTCTTTCGGGAGGTCGATGCCGGCCGATGCCGTCGAGATGCTGCGGCCTGAGTTTCCTGCTGTGCAGCACCCCGTGGTGCGGGTCATTCCTGAAAGCGGCAGGCGGGTGTTGTTCGTCAACATGACCTTCACGCAGAAAATCTTGGGGGTATCTGAAGAGGAGTCGAACGAGCTTCTCACGATGCTCTACCGGCACGTCAACCGTCCGGAGTTTCAGGTCCGTCTCAAGTGGGAGCCGAATACCGTTGCCTTCTGGGACAACCGAACGTGCCAGCACTATGCAGCCAGCGACTACTTCCCGGCGAGACGTGTGATGGACCGAATCTCGATTGTGGGAGATCGACCAGTGGGCATTGTGGGCTGATTCGGCGCTCACTGCTTCGGTTGTCTACTACAAGTCGTAGTTATGTACCTCACATAGCTTTTCGACGCCTTGTCGATATGATTTCGACAAGGCGTCGATAAAAGTCGGCGTGACTCGCATCGACGACTTTGGAGCTTCCCGAATGTTCCTCGCCCTGCGTGAACTGTGGTTTGCGCGAAATCGATTCCTCTTGATGGGTGCCGTGGTTGCCCTCATCGCGATCCTGATGGTGATCCTGTCCGGGCTCTCGTCCGGCCTGGTCAACGATGGTGTCTCCGCGTTGCAGCGGACACCGATCCAGGCATTCGCCTTCGCTCCGGACACGAAGGCAGACTCTGCGTTTTCACGGTCGGTCGTCACCGAAGAGCAGGCGCAGGCATGGCGCGCGCAACCGGATGTCCAAGACGCCGAACTGTTCGGAAACATGATCGTCAATGCAAAAACTCGCAGTGGCACTCCCGTCGATCTCACTCTTTTCGGCATCGAACCGGGCTCGTTCCTCGAACCCGTCCCTGCCGAGGGGAGGGCTTTGCTCGCTGACACCGACATCATCGTCAGCTCCACCTTCCGTGACGACGGTGTCTCGATCGGTGACACCGTGATACTCGACCGACTCGGCACCGAGCTGACAGTGGTCGGATTCACCGAAGACAAACGCACTTTCGGACACGTCGACGTCGCCTACCTGCCCTTGCATACCTGGCAGGAGGTACACGCCGGCGCCAAGATCGGCGAAACTGTCAACGCCAGTGCGTATTCCGAGGCAAGTGTTGTGGCAATCCGAGGCAAGGGCGATGCGTTGCCGGACCTCGCATCGGGAGATGCGGCGGCGGGAACGTCTGCCAAGACGCTCGAGGACTCTTTCGACTCGTCGCCGGGTTTCTCCGCGGAAATGATGACGATGTCGATGATCAAGGCGTTTCTGTACGCGATCTCCGCGCTGGTTGTCGGCGCATTCTTCAGTATCTGGACTGTTCAGCGCGGTCGTGAACTCGCAGTGTTGCGTGCGATGGGTGCTTCCACCGGTTTCCTGCTCCGCGACGGATTGGCACAGGCATTGGTGGTGCTGCTCGGCTCCATCGGTGTTGGCGTCGTACTCGGATTGGGTCTCGGCTCGGGACTCGAAGGTGGAGGAATGCCGTTCGCCCTCGAGTCCGGTCCGATCGTCAACGGCGCTGCGCTCTTGGCGGTACTCGGGCTGATGGGCGCAGCCGTTGCCATCGTCCGCATCACCCGTGTCAACCCGCTCACCGCGCTGGGAGAAAACCGATGACCACAGTCGAAAAGACCACTACCGGATTGACATTGGACGCGGTCTGTCTTCGATTCGGTGACGGTGACTCCACCGTGCTCGCCCTCGACGACGTGAATCTCGACGTCCGGCGCGGGGAACTCGTCGCGATCGTCGGGCCGTCAGGCGCTGGTAAGTCGAGCTTGCTCGCTGTCGCAGGCGGCCTCGCGCGTACCTCGAGTGGGTCGGTCGTCATAGACGGCACCGACGTCACGGCCATGCCGGCCCGTGCCCTGGCCGAACTCCGGCGAGACAAGATCGGATTCGTCTTTCAATCCGGAAACCTTGTTCCGGCGTTGACGGCGCGTGATCAGCTTCGGCTGGTTGCCAAGATTACGGGGCGGCCCGGACGCGACGCCGATGAACTGCTCGACTCGGTCGGTATGAGTCACCGTGCCGATCGCCGGCCCGGGCGGCTCTCCGGAGGCGAACGTCAACGTGTGGGTATCGCTCGGGCACTGATGAGTAATCCCTCGCTCCTGCTCGTAGACGAGCCGACGGCTGCTCTCGACCGCAAGCGCAGCCACGAAGTGGTTGAACTGCTCTCGCGCGAAACTCATGAAGCAGGCGTCGCTACGATCATGGTGACCCACGATCACGACGTGCTCGGGCACTGCGACCGCATCCTCGAAATGGTTGACGGTCGATTGCGTCAGAGCGAGTAAGCCCGCAAGGGGACTGGAGGAGATTCGGTGCCGAGGATCGATGCCCCCACTGTGGCCGAGCATCGCGCTGCTCAGCGCCGTTCTCTCCTCGACGCTGCACACGCTCTTCTGTCCGAGACCCCGGACCGGCCGCCGGGGCTCGGTGAGGTTGCAGCGAAGGCCGGGCTCGCCAGGTCGAGTGCCTACCACTATTTCCGGTCCCGAGAGGATCTCCTCAGCGCTGTCGTCGAAGACATGTTCCCGCGCTGGAACGACAAGATCGTCGAGGCGATGGCACGCGCCGACGATCCGGTATGGGCGTACGTCGAAGCAAATCTGCAATTGGTTGCCGACGGGGAGCATGCGATAGTCGGAGCGCTGGCGACGCTGACCCCGCAAACGTTTCGAGATTCGCGGATCATGGAAATGCACGACAGTCTTGTGCTTCCTCTGGTCGAGGCACTCCGTCTCCGCGGTGTGTCGGACCCCAAGCTCACCGCGAAGTTGATCAACTCGCTCGTGCATACGGGTACAGAACTGATCGAATCCGGTTGCAGCATGGACGAAGTCAGGTCCGCCGTGCGCGAGGTCCTCGCGTGACGAGCAGGTTCAAGCCGTGATCAGATCCATCCGGAGATACTCGGTGATGCGGAGCATCCTCGGGGGTTGGGACACGTCTGAGGAAAGTGCTTGAAATGCTTCGTCTTTCGCGACGAGGCGCGGGGCGCCGAGGCTCACCTCCGTCTCGTCGACCGACAGTCGAGCGCTCCCCGCTTTCAAGACGTTCTGCACCCAGTCCGAGCCCGATCCGTACACCAGAATGAAGACATAGCCACCCTCGACCGGATAGGCGTCGAGAGGGGTCCGATAGGTCGTCCCGGATGTGCGTCCGACGTGTGTCAGTACCGGCCACTTCCCGCTCGAGATCGCTCGCGGATTGAACACTCGCTTGTTGACGTGTCCCCACCATCTCGGCATCGGCATCGTGATCTCCTTTCGCGAGCGCCTTACGAGCGTAAGGCTGACTTACATCTGTAAGGGTGACTTACATCTGTAAGGTTGTCAACGTATTCGTTCCTCGGAGGGGAGTCTGTGTGGCACGGCAACCGCGACAGTCGCTGAACAGAACTCGCGTGATCGAGGGTGCAATCCGCGTTGCCGACGCAGGTGGTGTCGAGGCCGTCACGATGCGACGAGTGGCTCAGGAATTGGGCATCGAAGCAATGTCGCTCTACCACCACGTGCCCAACAAAGATGCGATTCTCGACGGCGTCGTCGATGCGGTCTTCGAGGCGATCGACCTACCCGACAGCGAGTGTGCGGATTGGCGAGATGCAATCCGCGTCCGCGCCTTTTCCGCTCGCGCAGTCCTGTCGCAGCACCGTTGGGCTCTCGGTCTGCTGGATTCGCGACGCAACCCTGGCTCGGCGACTTTGCGTCATCTCGACGCTGTGCTGGGAGTTTTCCGGAAGGCGGGGTTCACGCTGCCGATGGCCGCCCATGGAGCCTCGCTGATCGACAGCTACATCGGCGGATATGTTCTGCAGGAAGCGAATCTACCGATCAGCGCCCCCGGCGACGTCGAAGAAGTCGCGAGTGGCATCCTCGAGCACCTTCCGGCTGAAGAGTTGCCCTTCCTTCACGAGATGATCGTCGATCACGGTCTGAGTCCGGCTTACGACCACACGAGTGAGTTCGCCTACGGTCTCGATCTCATCCTCGATGCGCTGGAGGCGCGCCGAGGCTAGCGCCGAGGCTACCGCCGAACCGGCACGTGCTTGGTGACAATCCGGTGGATCAGGCGAGCAGCGGTCCGTGCAGTGCGATTGTCGACGTCGAGGCTCGGGTTCAGTTCGGCGACATCGAGAACCGCGAGCTTTCCGCTGGACGTGACTCGATCACATACGTATTGGATGGTTTCCAGGCTGACACCGTAGGCCGCGGGTGCGCTGACGCCCGGCGCCACGGCGGCAGGAAGTACGTCGAGGTCGATGGTCAGGTAGACCAGATCGACGTCGTCGAGGAAGTCTGCGAGGAACTGATCCACGACGCCTCGATCGATCACTCCGCATTCTTCGTCGAGCAGATAGCGAACGCCGAGACGGTGGGCCGTGTCGAACAGAGCTGTGGTGTTGCTGGGCTGGCTGATTCCGATCACGCTGTACTGATGCGAGGTACCGGCCGCGGCTTCGTCCTCGGCGATCTGACGAAAGGGCGTGCCGGAGCTGGGGATCGGATCGCCACGTAGATCGAAGTGCGCGTCCAAGTTGAGGATTCCGAGTTTGGCTCCGGCGGTCCGCAACTCGGAGCCCGCGACGCCGAGGTATGTACCGTAGGCGATTTCGTGTCCTCCCCCGAGAACCACGGGGAAGTGTCCCGAATCGAGCGCAGCGTTGACTGCGTTCCCGAGTGCGGCTTGACCGGCCTCGAGTTCTTCACCCGACACGGCAACGGTTCCCGCGTCCTGAATCTGCAGCGGTTCGGCCAGCGCCATGGAAGCCAACCCGGCTCGCAATGCGTCCGGGCCGTCCGCGGCACCGCGACGGCCCTTGTTGCGACGGACTCCTTCGTCGCTGGAGAATCCGATCAGAACACAGTCACCGGGTGCGGTCTCGGCTGAATACGGTTGCACGGCATGATGCCACCGCAGATGCTCGGCAGAGGTACCGTCGGAGCGTCCGGTCCACGGCTTGGGTTCGATGTCGACTGCGATCTGATGTGCCACGACGGCCTCCCGGTGAGTGTATTTCAGTAGCTTGTGGCGAGTGCGCCGTTTTTCCAGACCTCGCGCACCAGAGGCACGCCCGGGCGGTAGGCGAGGTGGAGGTACGACGGTGCATCGAGCGCGATGGCGTCGGCACGTGTTCCGAGAGAAAGGGTTCCGACGTCGGTACGTTGAAGCGCGCGGGCGCCACCGGCAGTGGCTGCCCAGACTGCTTCAGCGGGCGTCATGTGCATGTCTCGCACCGCAATTGCGATGCAGAACGGAAGGCTGGTGGTGTAGCAGGTGCCGGGGTTGCAGTCGGCGCCCAGAGCTACGGTGACTCCGGCGTCCAGAAGTGCGCGGGCGTCGGGGTACTTGTTGCGGGTGGAGAAGTCGGCGCCGGGCAACAGTGTTGCGACGGTGGAACTCTGAGCCAGGACATCGATGTCTTCGGCGGTGACGTAGGTGACGTGATCGACGGACGCGGCACCCATCTCGACGGCGAGCTGGACTCCTGGCCCTTCGCCGAGTTGGTTTCCGTGGACGCGGGGGATCAGTCCGGCGGCGACGCCTGCGCTCAGGACTGCATGTGCCTGTTCGCGGTTGAATGCTCCTCGCTCGCAGAAGACATCGATCCACTTCGCGTGTGGCGCACAGGCAGGGATCATCTCGTCGCACGCCATGGCGACGTAATCATCGGCGCGGCCGGCATATTCGGGTGGTGGAACGTGGGCGGCCAGCAGTGTGACCTCGTCGGTGAACTGCCCGGCGATCAGCGCGCTGCGTAGTTCGCTCTCGGTGTTCTGCCCGTACCCGGTCTTGCATTCGACGGTTGTGCTGCCCGAGCGCAGGGATTCGTCGAGTAGGCGCCGAACATTGGCCTGCAATTGCTCGTCGGTGGCCGAGCGCGTCGCTTCGATGGTGTTGCGAATGCCGCCGGCGGCGTACTTTTCGCCTGCCATCCGAGCTGCGAATTCCTCGGCCCGCTCGCCACCGAACACCAGGTGTGAGTGACTCTCCACGAAGCCGGGAAGCAGGGCCCGACCGCCGATATCCTGACCGATATCGGCAGCCGGGGCGTCGGCGGAATCGCCGACCCAAGCAACAACGCCGTCGTCGAAGACGATTGCCGCGTCGTGTCGTACGCCGAGCTTGCCCTCACCCAGAGTCGGGTCATTGGTGACGAGGGTTCCGATGTTGGTCAGAACTGTGGTTCGAGAACCATTCGTGGTCAATGTAATTCCTAACTCAGGGTGAGGTGGTGGAGCTGTTTCAGTTCTCGGTCATCGGGATACGGACGCCGCGCGTGGCTGCCGTGTCGATGGCGTGGTCGTATCCTGCATCCGCATGCCGGATGACGCCCATACCGGGGTCGTTGGTGAGAACCGCTTCGAGCTTCTTGGCTGCGAGTTCGGTGCCGTCGGCAATGCACACCTGACCCGCGTGGATGGAGCGTCCCATACCGACGCCGCCACCCTGGTGAAGTGAAACCCACGAAGCGCCGGATGCGGTGTTGACCAGGGCGTTGAGCAGCGGCCAGTCGGCAATGGCGTCGGACCCGTCGATCATCGATTCGGTTTCGCGGTACGGCGAGGCGACCGATCCCGAGTCGAGGTGATCGCGGCCGATGGCGATGGGCGCGGACAGTTCGCCCGAGGCGACCATCTCGTTGAACTTGAGGCCGGCGAGGTGACGCTCGCCGTATCCGAGCCAGCAGATGCGGGCCGGAAGGCCTTCGAAGGCAACCTTTTCGCCTGCCATGGTGATCCAGCGGCGCAGGTGCTCGTTCTCGGGGAAGAGTTCGAGGATGGCCTTGTCGGTGGCCTCGATGTCCTTGGGGTCACCGGAGAGCGCTGCCCAGCGGAAGGGGCCGAGTCCTTCTTCGAAGAGCGGGCGGATGTAGGCCGGAACGAATCCGGGGAAGTCGAAAGCGCGGTCGTAGCCGGCCTTGCGGGCTTCGTCACGGATGGAGTTGCCGTAGTCGAACACCTCGGCGCCGGCGTCCATGAATCCGACCATGGCCTTGACGTGCGCGGCCATCGCGTTGCGGGAATCTTCGGTGAACTTCTGCGGATCCTTCTCCGACATGATCTTCATGTCGGGGAAGTCGATGCCGATCGGCAGGTAGGCGAGGGGATCGTGCGCCGAGGTCTGGTCGGTGACGATGTCGATGGGGGCCTTCAGCTCGAGCAGCGCCGGGAAGATCTCTGCCGCATTGCCTTCGAGGCCGATGGAGAGCGGCTTCTTGGCGTCACGTGCCGCTGTCGCCAGTTCGAGCGCGTGCTCGATGCTGTCGGCCTTGGTGTCGAGGTACTTGTGGGCGATACGACGGTCGATGCGGGTGATGTCGCAGTCGACACAGATCGCGACACCGTCGTTCATCGTGACGGCGAGAGGCTGAGCGCCGCCCATGCCGCCGAGACCTGCAGTGAGGGTGATCGTTCCGGCGAGTGAGCCGTTGTAGCGCTTCTTCGCGATGGCGCCGAAGGTCTCATAGGTGCCCTGCAGGATTCCCTGGGTGCCGATGTAAATCCAGGAGCCTGCGGTCATCTGGCCGTACATGGTCAGACCGAGGTCTTCGAGACGGCGGAACTCCTCCCAGTTTGCCCAGTCACCGACGAGGTTGGAGTTGGCGATCAGGACTCGGGGTGCCCACTCGTTGGTGCGGAAGACACCGACCGGCTTGCCGGACTGGACCAGCATGGTCTCGTCGTTCTTCAGCGTCTTCAGCGTGGCGACCATGGCGTCGAATGCCGCCCAACTACGTGCTGCGCGACCGGTTCCGCCGTAGACGACGAGGCTGTCCGGGTGCTCGGCAACATCGGGGTCGAGGTTGTTCATGAGCATGCGCAGGGCGCCCTCCTGCTGCCAACCGAGCGTCGTGAGCTCGGGGCCGCGGGGAGCACGGACGGGTCGCGGCTCGTGGCCGGGGGTGCTGATTTCCATTGTGTTCTCCTAGCTTGCTGAAGTTCGAAAGATGTTGGGGGATCAGACGCGAGAGTCGGTCATCGCGGTGTGATCGGGGTAGATCATCGACGCAGGCGGATTACTGGTGCGCTTGGCGAGCGGGTAATAGATCAGGCCGGTGAAGACGATGCCGACGAGCCACGAGATGTCGGCGCCACCGAGCATGTCCGTGACGGGGCCGGTGTACATCTTCTGGGCGAGGAACGGGATCTGGGCGAGAACACCGGCGGCGTAGCAGGCCAGGGCAGTGAAGTTCCAGGCTCCGTACCGACCGTTGACGTCGTAGAGCGCCGGAATGTCGATGCGCTCCTTGGAGATCAAGTAGTAGTCGATCAGATTGATCGCACTCCACGGCGTGAACACCATCAGCAATACCAGGACGAAGTTCTTGAAGTTGTCCAGGAAGTCGGCGCTGGCGGCGATCGCGATCAACACCGAGACGGCGGTGAAACCGAGGATGTAGAGGGTGCGCGCGGTGCTGGAGATTCGCGACTGGCCGTTGAAGGCTGTGACGGTGGTCAGGATCGACATGAATCCGCCGTACGCGTTGAGCACGTTCACCGTCAGCTTGCCGACCAGGATGACGAAGTAGATCAGGAAGGCGATGGCAGCGGGTCCGGCGAGATCTCCCATGAAGCCGACCTGGTTACCCAGGAACGCGTCGCCGGCGCAGGCCGCGACGAGAGCGCCGAAGGTCATGGACCACTGTGATCCGATGACGCTACCGAGGAACGTCGACCAGAACGTGGTGCTCTCGGAGGTGCTGCGCGGCAGGTAACGCGAGTAATCGGCGACGTACGGGCCGAAGGTGAGCTGCCAACCGGCACCCAGCGAGATCGCGAGCAGGAAGGTGACGATGTCGAAGCCCTTGATGCCGACGTATGAGGCGACGTCGTACTCGAGGAACAGTCGAACGGCCAGGTAGGAGAATCCGACGATGCCCACGACGGTGGCGATTCTGCCGACGATGTGGATCAGCTTGTAGCCGGTGACCGCGACGAATGCGGTGAGGAGACCGAAGACGACGATGCCGACGGTGGGGCTGTCGATGTGCAGGATCTTGTTGACGGCTTGGCCGGCCAACACAGTGCCCGTGGCAGCGAAGCCGAGGTACATCAGGATGACCAGAACAAGCGGGACGACGGCTCCCTTGACGCCGAACTGGGCGCGACTCGAGATCATCTGGGGGAGGCCCATGCGCGGACCCTGTGCGGAGTGAAGCGCCATGACAGCGCCACCGAAGATGTTGCCGATCAGAAGTCCGACGATCGCCCAGATGGCGTCCGCGCCGAATACGACGGCGAGAGCACCGTCGACGATTGCAGTGATCTGCATGTTGGCGCCGAACCAGAGAGTGAACTGGCTGCGCGGGGTGCCGTGTCGTTCTGCATCCGGGACGACGTCGATAGTGCGTCGCTCCGGAGTGAGGATGACCTCGGCCGGTCCATCGTGAGTCATAGGCCTGTCTTTCTGCTGCGAGCCCGTCGAGCGACGGAATCGACGTCGGGGTAATGCCCACCTTCTTCGTGCTTGGTGCTTTGCGCCTTGCGCTCTGTGCGCTGGGTCACTGTCACTGCGGATAAATGTATATGCCTGTATATACAGGCGTCAATACCCGGAACCAGTTTTCACGTAAATGCTGTGTAACACCCCTCGCGAATCAGAAACCCTTACCCGGGTTGAGGATTCCGAGCGGATCGAACGCGGCCTTGATCGATCGGTGCAGTTGCATGCTGTCCTCGCCGAGTTCGAGAGAGAGCCAGCGACGCTTCAGGACGCCGACGCCGTGCTCTCCGGTGAGAGTTCCGCCGAGTTCGAGGGCATGCCGGAAGACCTCGTCCGCGGCGGTCCACACGGCTTCGGGGACCGAGCCGTCTTCGGTGCGGTCGAATACGAACGTCGGGTGGACGTTGCCGTCACCCGCATGGGCGACCGTCATGATCTTCACCGAATGCTCGGCAGCGGCCCGGTCGATACTTTCGAGCATGTCGGGCAGTTTCGACCGTGGGACCCCGACGTCTTCCACGAGGCATTGCCCAAGACGTTCGGACGCCGGGTAGGCGAGCCTGCGGATCTCGAGTAGTTGTGCGGCTTCCGCTGCATCCTGCGAGACGGCGACAAAATCGGCGCCGGCCTGTTCGAAGTGTTTCTGCATCGCCGCCGCTGCTGCGTCGGCATCGACCCCGTCGGCCTGCGCGATCAGCATCGCGGCAGTATTGTCTTCCAACCCGATTCGTTTCCAGTCGTCGACTGCGCGAAGGGTTGCTCGATCGATCAGTTCGAGCAGGCTCGGCCCGATCCCGTCACGAACGACCGCGGCAACTGCGTCCGCCGCGGAGCGGAGAGAATCGAAACTGCCGACGACGGTGACCGGTGCTCTCTTGGGTTTGGGTTGGAGCTTGAGTGTGGCGCTCGTGACGACTCCGAGAGTTCCTTCCGAACCGACGAGAAGGCTCGTCAGGTCGTATCCCGCAACACCTTTGACGGTCCTTCGGCCCGTTCGCACGATCCGCCCGTCAGCGAGTACCACCTCGAGGCCCAAGACTGAATCGCGGGTGACGCCGTACTTCACGCATCGAAGTCCACCGGCGTTGGTGGCGATGTTCCCGCCGATCGTGGAGATCTCGAAACTGCTCGGATCCGGGGCGTACATCAGCCCGTACTCGTCTGCTGATCGACTGATGTCGGCGTTGATCACCCCGGCTTCCACGACAGCGAGCTGATCGTCCGGATTGACCTCGAGAATCGAGCGCATGCGAGTGGTCGAGATGACCAGGCAGCCCTCGACGGCTGTCCCGCCGCCCGCCAAACCGGTTCCCGCCCCGCGGGTTACCACCGGGACACGGTGAGCAGTAGCCCATTTCAGGGCCTCGGAAATGTCGGCCGCAGTTTCGGCGAGCATGACGGCTACCGGATGGCCGGGTTCGGCGAGATGGGCCTCGTCGCGACGGTACGAGTCCATTACCGCCGGGTCGGTGATCAGGCGACTCGAACCGATCGACCGAGCAAGTTCGTGGACGGACATTCTTTTCTCCAGTCGGTCAAAGGTTGTGTGCGAGAGCGTCCACAGCTGAGATCACGGCGTTTTCTGCGGCCCGCTCGCCGACGGTGACCCGCACCCCCTCGCGAGGGAACATCCGGACCGAGACACCCTGGGCGACGCAAGCCGCTTCGAGTGCAGAAGCTCTCTCGCCGAGAGGGATCCAGACGAAGTTGGCTCCGCTCGGGACGGACTCGACGCCGCGCAGAGCCAATTGCTCACGTAGGTGCGCGCGACCCTCGGTTACGGTTTCGACTATCGAATCGGTGTGCGCCGGATCGGTCAACGCTGCGCAGGCCGCGGCCTCGGCAACGGCGCTGAGCCCGAAGGGCGGTGCCGCGCTACGAAGATCCGCTGCGATCGCCGAGTCGGTGATGGCGTAGCCGGCCCGAAGGCCGGCCAATCCGTAAGCCTTGGAGAAGGTTCGGAATACGACGATGTTGGGAAAGGCTCGAAGCAGATCGACGCCGTCGACATCGCCGGTCGCGAACTCCCGGTAAGCCTCGTCCAGGAGGATGAGGACGTCACCCGGGATCGAGCGGGCGAACGAGACGAACTCCGCGGTCGAGAACTCGCTTCCGGTCGGATTGTTCGGGTTGCAGACGAGTACCGCGCGGGTTTGCGGAGTCACGGCTGCCGCCATTGCACTCAGATCGTGCCGATGTTCGGAATCGAGGGCGACAGGTACACCGCTCGCTCCGGCGATTCCGATCAGAATCGGGTACGCCTCGTAGCTGCGCCACGGGTAGACGACTTCGGTGCCCGGGCCCGTGTATGCGGTCAATACCTGCTGGAGCAGTGCCAGCGAACCGGCGCCGACCAATACCTGGTCGTCGCCCACGCCCAGACGGTCGCTCAACCGGGTGATCAGCGTGTCGCCGAACAGCGACGGATACAAGTGCGAGTGTGCGGCCGCGAGATTGACGGCCTCGAGAATTGCCGCCGAGGGTGCAACCGTCGACTCGTTGCTCGACGCCCGCCACCGAACCTGCTCCAGGCCGGCGGCTTTGGAGTATCGAGGGAGTGCTTCGATTTCAGGTCGAGGGCGCGGCCTCAGTGCTCCGGGTGCGGTCATGCCAGGGCACCGATCGCGTTCTCCGCGGCCGCAACGAGTGCGCCGGATGCCGCCAAGTCCACCGCCGCCTCGATCTCGGGGGACAGGAAGCGATCGGTACCAGGCCCCTGCACCTTCTCGCGTAGCGTCCGGAGAACCGCTCCGGTGGCGGGGGAGGGCTCGAGTGGGGACCGGAGATCGATTCCTCGTGCTGCAGTCAGTATCTCGATGGCGAGAACCCGGGTGAGACCGTCGATGGACCGGCGGAGCTTGCGGGCACCCGACCATCCCATGGAGACGTGATCTTCCTGCATGGCCGAGGAAGGGATCGAATCGACGCTGGCGGGGCTCGCGAGTCGCTTGAGTTCGGACACGACGGCAGCTTGCGTGTACTGCGCGATCATCAGTCCGCTGTCGACTCCGGGGTCGTCGGCGAGGAAGGGAGTCAGGCCGTGATTGCGCGCAACGTCGAGGAAGCGGTCGGTGCGGCGTTCGCTGATACCCGCGACGTCCGCGGTCACGATGGCGAGGAAGTCCAAGACGTAGGCCACGGGAGCGCCGTGGAAGTTGCCGTTCGACCGAACCCGCCCGTCGAGGGTGACAACGGGATTGTCGACAGCACTGGCCAATTCGCGTCCGGCGACGAGGCGGGCATGATCGACGGTGTCACGTGCGCCGCCGGCGACCTGCGGAGCGCACCGCAGTGAGTACGCGTCCTGAACCCTGGTGCAGTCAGGGCCCGCATGGCTGGCAACGATCGGGGAGTCGGCCAGCAGACGCACCATGTTCGAGGCCGCCGCACCCTGTCCGGGGTGGGGGCGAAGTGCCTGAAGATCTGCGGCGAATACCTGATCGGTTCCGAGCAGGCCCTCCACGCTCATCGCGGCAGCAATGTCGGCCAGCTTGAGTAGATGATCGAGATCGGTGATCGCGAGGGCCAATTGGCCGAGCATCCCGTCGGTGCCGTTGATCAGTGCGAGGCCTTCCTTCTCGGCCAGAACCACCGGTTCGAGGCCATGGGCGGCCAATGCCGTTGCCGCATCGGTGAGTTCACCGTCGGCGGTGCGGACGGAACCTTCACCGATGATTGCCATCGCCACGTGCGCCAGTGGTGCCAGATCTCCCGAGCATCCGAGGCTGCCGTATTCGTGCACCACCGGAGTGATGCCTGCGGTAAGTAGGTCGGCATACGCCTGCGCGACCACGGGGCGCACTCCGGTCCGTCCGGTGGCGAGCGTCGACAGGCGTAGCAGCATCAAGGCCCGGATCACTTCGCGTTCGACCTCCGGCCCCGAGCCCGCCGCATGCGAGCGGATCAGGCTGCGCTGCAACTGCGTCCGCAGATGCTCCGGGATGTGCCGGGTGGCAAGCGCGCCGAATCCCGTGGAAACTCCGTACACCGGCGTGGGGTCTGCGGCCAGGGCTTCGATGCGTGCACGACTTTCGGCGATCGCGGCGAGGGACTCGGCGGTCAATGCGACGCCGTAACCGTTTCGGGCGACGTCGACGACGTCGGCGATGGTGACAGCGCCGATTCCGACCTGGATGGTTCGGGTGGCTGTCTGGGTGGCAGGGGTGGCGTTCATGGGACTCCAATAGTGCGGCAGTGATTCAGTAAGTCTTGTATACGAGACTCTAGTCTTGAATATGAGACGAAAACAAGGCCCGGGAAGTACGCAGCGGAGAATTTTGTTACATGTCGGCGGTCGGGGTCTCCACCATTCGATCGCCGAGGCCGGCGGAGAACTCGGCGCTGACGGTGCGCACTCGGTCGGCGATCAGGGCGCTCTCCTCGGCCGATTTGGAGCCGGAGAGGAAGGTGACGCCGAGAGCTGCGACCGGACGACCGTCCCGTGTGATCACGGGGCTGGCGATGCAATTGATCCCGGATGTCGTCGCATTCTCTTCTACCGCATACCCGCTCTCGCGTGCTTCGGCGAGCAGGTTTCGCAGTTCGGCGAGCGTCGACGGTCCTGTTCCGGTCCGCGTCGGCCAGGTGTACCCCTCGTACAGCGCGCTGATCTGTTCCGCGTCCAGGCGGCTCAGAATTGCCCGCCCGACTGCGGTGAGGTGCGCCGGAAGGCGGGTCCCGATCTCGGTCACCAACCGCACGCCCGGCTTGAGCGGTTCACGTTTGTCGAGGTAGATGACGTCAGAACCTTGAAGTACCGCCAGGTGGGAGGTCTCGTCCGTCGACTGCGTGAGTGCCAGCATGAATCGTTGGCCCTCGCGGTGCAGTGGGCCGGATCGCATGTACGACGCACCGACTTCGAACGCCGAGACACCCAGAGTCCAGGCGCGTTGATCAGCCCAGTACGAGACGAACCGTCGATCCCGCATGACATTGAGCAAATGATGCGTCGTGCTCTTGGGTAGGTCGAGGGCGCTGGAGATGTCCGCGGTCGCCAGCGGCACACCCCGGCGAGCCAGCAGATCGAGCACGTCGAGCACACGCTCAGCGGATTTCACGCGGCTCGTGCTCATGGGGTGTGTCCTTACAGGTAGGTCGGAGGAGGGAGTGGGGAACCCACATTGTCTCGGATACGAGACTGAATCGCCAAGCGCTCGGGGTGGGTCAGGGGGTCTGGCTGCCGAGTTCCGCGGACAACCGGGCGCAGTGCTCCACCAAGACGCGACCGTGGCTGGCGCAGACCTCGTCCGTCAGACGGAATGTCGGGCCGACGACGCTGAGCGCCCCGGCTATCTGACCGACTGCGTTGTAGATCGGCGCGGCAACTCCGGTCGAGTGGTCCTCGATGGTGTCGTGCGCAATGGCGTATCCGCTCTCACCCACCTTGCCGCTCAACGCTGCGCCGACGGCGGTGCCGTTCAGGGGAACGCTCTGGCCCACCCACCCCATGTGGCGGATCGCGTGCGTGCCCTCGATCTGATCGAGATACAGCGCAGTGTCTTTCGGTCCCATCGTCGACAGGTAGGTCGACTCCCTCGTGGTTTCGGCGATGGCCTTCATCGCGGGCCGGGCTCTCGGCAACAGTTGATTGTCGCCGAGAGCGCGAGCTCCGATCTGCAGTAGCCGCGGGCCGACGCGATAGACGTTGTCCTCGCCGCGAACGACGAACTCGGTTTGTTCGAGGCTTCTGATCAGGCGAAGCGCGGTGCTGGTTGCCAGATCGGTTGCCTTGGCGGCGTCGCCGAGCGTCAACCCGCCGTGCTCGACGATCGCACCGAGAAGTTCGAACGTGCGATTCGCGCTGCGGGTCACGTCGCCGGGGGCCATGTCCTACTCCAAGTGCCGAGGGATGTCTGCGCTGAATCTATCGCGAGCCCGGCAGCACCTCACCGTGGTGCTCGTCCAGCAGGGGGCTGCGGCGAACTCCTGGACGTCGGCTCTCACCGAAGACGACGGGTTGTCGTACGTAGGAGATCTTTCCTGCTACCGGGTGCTCGAACGATTCGACGACTCCGCGGTACTCGGCCTGTGCGGAGGTGAGTGCCTGTTGGACGTCCCAGATCTCCGAGCCGGCGAGCCCTGCAGCGCCGAGAATGTCGACCACGTCCGCGACGGTCTTTCCGGCGGCCCAGTTTTCGATCTCCTTACGCAGTGCCGGCTCGTTCTCGGTCCGGACGGTGTCGTCGGCAAATCGAGGATCTGCGATCAGGTCGACGCGATTCATCGTCTGCGCCAATTTCTCGAACCCGGATTGGCTCGCAACTGCGAGGACGAATAGTCCGTCGTCGGCCCGGTAGGTGTCGAAAGGTGTGGACACCGGATGACGGTTACCGACGCGTGGGGGAGTGAGCCCGGTGGATTGCAGTTGGCTGTGTGCTGTCGGCAGCATGGCGAGCATGCTGTCGAACATCGCGACGTCCAGATGCTGTCCGAGCCCGGTCGCCCGTGCACTCAGCAGGGCAGTACTGATTCCCCAGGCGGCGAACAGACCGGCGACCAGGTCTCCGAACGACTCACCCAACCGGGTCGGCCCGGATGCTTCCGAGCCGGTGATGCTCATGATCCCTGAAAGGGCTTGGACCACAAGATCGTAGGCTGCAGCTCCGGACATGGGTCCGTCCTGGCCGAAACCGGAGATCGACGCGTACACGATCCGCGGATTGCGAGCCCGCGCAGCCTCGTAGTCGATTCCCAGGCGCTTGGTGACGCCCGGGCGAAAGTTTTCGACGACGACGTCGGCGTTCTCGATGAGCGTCAGCAGCGCCTCACGGTCCTCGTCGTTCTTGAGGTTGAGTGCCACCGAACGCTTTCCGCGATTGAGCACGTTGAAGTAAATGCTCTCGCCGTCGCGGAACGGTCCGAGATGCCGAGAGTCTTCACCATGCTCGGATTCGATCTTGACGACGTCCGCCCCGGCGTCCGAAAGCAGTGCGGTGCAATAAGGTCCGGCGAGGACACGCGAGAGGTCGATGACCCGGATGCCGTCGAGTGGGGGAAGTGCAGTCATGTCCGCGCCTTTCAGAACTCGGTGGAACGCGGCGACGGAGCGTTGCCGGCAATGGTGAGCAATTGAATCTGCGAGGTACCCTCGAAGATGCGGAGAATGCGGCAATCCCGGTACAGGCGTTCGATTTCCGATTCGCGCATGAATCCCGCGCCACCGTGGATCTGCACGGTTTGATCGACGATCGAGAAGCAGGCTTCAGTGGCGACGTACTTCGAAATCGATGCGGCGCGGCGGATGTCCTGGCCGGCGTCCTTGACGTCGGCGGCCCAGTCTGCGGTGACGCGTGATGCGACCAGTTGCGCGTCGCAGCCACCGAGGAGGAGCTGAATTGCCTGGAAGTCGAAGATTGGCGTGCCGAACTGCTTTCGCTCGGTGGCGTACTCACGTCCCAGTTCCCAAGCGCGCAAAGCGATGCCGTTCGCCATTGCCGCGACGTCGATGCGCGCTCGGTTCAGTGCGGTCAAGGCGATGTTGCCGCCGCGGCCTTCGGTGCCGATCACCGAGTCGAGCGGCAGGACGACGTCGTCGAGGTAGACGGTGTATGTCGGAGCCGAGCGAATTCCCATCTTGTCCTGCGGTTCCGAATAGCTGATTCCCGGTGTGCCTTTGGGGACGACGAAGGCGGTGATGCCGCGGAATCCTGCGCTCGGGTCAGTCTTGGCGAAGAGTACGACCAGGTCGGCTTCCTTCGCGTTGGAGATGTACGTCTTGGACCCGGAGAGATGCCAGCCGTCGTCCTCGCGTCGGGCGACGGTACGCATCGACGCGATGTCTGATCCGGCGTCGGGTTCGGTGAGTGCGAAGCCGGCCAGCAGTTCGCCTGAAGCCAACTGGGGCAACCAGCGATGCTTCTGCTCTTCGGAACCGCCGACGAGAATCGGCTCGAGGCCCAGGTAGTGCGCGGTGTAGATCGACGCCAGAGCGGCGTCGGTGCGTGCAACCTCCTCGATGGCGACCAGTTGGGTTCGTGTCGACAGACCCAGTCCGCCGAATTCCTCCGGCACGGAAATGCCCATGAGGTCCTGCTGTCCGAGGCGCTTGACCAGCTGCGCCGGGAACTCTTTGGACTCGTCGCGTGCGGCCGCACCGGGGTGAATCTCGGCGTTGGCGAAGGCTCGGACGGTGCTGCGGAACTCTGCGAGATCAACGTTGTCGATGTCGGGCGCGGTCTGGGTGGTCACGGGGGCTCCTTCGAAGCGAGGTGTTCAACAAATTTCATCTAATGGAATCGAATTGCCACTAGTCGGCATGAACTGACTATGGCCGAGGGTGGCGAATTTGTCCAGGGGTGTAGCTGTTGTGTCGCGGCTCACGTTCTGCAATGATCAACTTGTCTAAGCCTGTATAGACAAGTTGATCGCGGATCGAATCCTCTACCAGTCGGAAGCAGCGTGGCTTTCGGCGGAAGGTGCTGACATGAGCCTCGTTTCAGTCGACACGACACCGGACTCCGAGAATGTGAGGAGGGTGTCCAGTACGTATTTCGAGGGCTTGTCTGCGGATCGATACGCTGCGCTTGCCGAAGACCGCAAGCTTGCGATCGTCGCCGCGCACATGGACCTTTCGCGTCGGCGAGGACATAATTCGTCGATCTCGCGACTCGCGCCGGCCGGGGAGTTGGGTGATGGCCCGGCGATTCAATACGTCGGCGACGACATGCCGCAGCTCGTCGAAGCGGTCCTGGCGACGCTCGCCCGTGCTCGCATGGAACCGGAATTCGTGGTGCACCCTGTGCTTGGCACAGTCGTGCAAGCGGCGCACAGCACCGAAGGCGCCCGGTTTGGTGAGCGCACCGAATCATGGATCCACATCGGGCTACCCGCACATTGTTCGGACGAGCAGGCTCAGGTGATCGCGGAGGACGTCGACGGAATCCTCGACCGAATCGCGCATGCCTTCCGCGATTCCTTACCCCTGCGGGATCTCGTCGACGAGGCGCGCGAGCAACTGGACTCGGATGGCTACGCAGAAGAGGCTGACTTCCTCCGGTGGTGCAGCGCCGGAAACTTCAGCGTCGTCGGCGGTGCGAAGACAATCGACGGCGAGGAGACGAAGACTCTCGGCGTACTCCCCGATCCAACCGGCTCTTCGGATTCGAAAGCGGCGCCCCTCTCGGTCGGGGTGGTGTCTCTGGGGAAGGGGTTCGGTGGCTCCGCCTACGCCACCGAGATCGATGTGTCCGTCGGTGAACGGGCGTACCGGTTCATCGGGTCCTTGACCGCGACCGGCCTTGTCGCGGATGTTCGGCGAACCCCGCTCGTGCGCGGACGTGTCGCAGACATCTTCGGTGCCTCCGGATCCACCGTCGATTCGTTTGTCGGACAATCGATGCTGGCAGTAATCCAGTCGATCCCGATCACAGTGCTGTTCGCAGCCGAGCCGGCCCGAATCGCGGACGCGCTGGACGAACTCACTTCCGTGGACGGCCGCACGTCGATCCATCTGTTCTTGCAACCGGTGGGATGTTCTCCTGCGGCTGGGCGGGATCAAGAGTTGTCGGCGTTGCTCTTCGTTCCGCGCGAGAAGTTCAGTACGACGATCAGAACAACGGCCGAGTCGGTACTCGCCGACGCGCTCGGTGCCCGCAATATCGAATTCTCCAGTCGAGTCTCGGAATCTGCCCTGGCCGTCGTGCATTTCACGGCCACAGTCGGCAGCGGCGCGAACTTCGCATCGGCGCGACAAGCGCGGGAGATTCGGGACCTCGTCGTCGACGCGTGCCTGACGTGGGACGAGCGATTCGTTCTGGATGCTTCGCACTACGACGAGCGGCGCAGGCGTGCTCGGTTCGCCGAGCGAGTTCCGGTGGCATACAAGCAGGATTTCGATGCCGTCCGCGCTGCCGAGGACATGGCGGTACTCGATGGCCTCGAACTCGGAGAGGTGAGCCCTCGGTTGGCCCGATCTGTCGACGGACCCGGTACTCACAGACTCGGGCTGTACGTATCGGGTGACCCGCTCTCGCTGGGCGAGGTGCTGCCGGTATTGCAGAGCCTGGGTGTCGACGTGGTCGACGAGCGTCCGTACGAGCTCGTCCCGGTGGGGTCGGAACAGGCCTGGATCTACGAGTTCACGCTCGACTATCCGAATGCTCCTGTCGACGGCTTCGACGACTTTGCCGCGCGCTTCGCTGCGACATTTGCCGCGGTTCGACGCGGCGACGCCGAGCCGGACTCGTTCAACGAATTGGTCGCGATCGCGGGACTCGGTTGGAAACAGGTTGTGGTGCTGCGGGCATACGCGGAGTTCTTGCAGCAAGCAGGATTTCCGTACAGCAACAGTCGTGTCGCCGAGGTACTTGCCGATCATCCCGAGATCGCCGGCGGTCTGTGTGAATTGTTCGAGAGTCGTTTCGATCCTGACGCCGTCGACGGTGATCGGGGCGCACGCGCAGCAGTGGCGGTGGATACGGCCGTGGCACAAGTGCAAGGACTGGACGCCGATCGGATCTTGCGCGCGATGTCGGAACTGGTCTGTAACACGTTGCGTACCAACTACTTCGTGTACGGCACCGCATCGCTCGGCGCACTCTCGCTGAAGTTCGATTCGGAGCAGCTGTCCGTATTGCCTTTCCCTCGTCCGAAGTTCGAGATATTCGTGTACTCACCCGATGTCGCAGGGGTGCACCTTCGCTTCGGTACGGTCGCTCGCGGCGGCCTGCGCTGGTCGGATCGGAAAGAGGACTTCCGCACCGAGGTACTGGGACTGGTGAAGGCGCAGGCAGTCAAGAACGCGGTCATCGTGCCTGTCGGCGCGAAGGGCGGATTTGTCGTCAAACGCCCGCCGGTTCCGGGTCTGGGTGCAGACGCAGACCGGGAAGCTGCGTTGGCGGCCGGAATCGATTGCTACCGATCCTTCATCCGCGGGCTACTTGACCTGACCGACAACGTCGACAAGCAGAGCGGCGCCGTTGTCGCAGCGCGACGGGTCGTTCGCCACGACGGAGACGACACATATCTTGTTGTCGCCGCGGACAAGGGCACTGCAAAGTTCTCCGACATCGCGAACGAAGTTGCTGCGGAGTACGGATTCTGGCTCGGCGACGCCTTCGCCTCCGGCGGATCGGTCGGCTACGACCACAAAGCCATGGGTATCACGGCGAAGGGCGCCTGGGAAAGTGTCAAGCGGCACTTCCGGGAGCTCGGCGTCGATACCCAGCACGACGATTTCACCGCGGTGGGGATCGGAGACATGAGCGGTGACGTCTTCGGTAACGGAATGTTGTGCAGCAATCACATTCGCCTGATCGCGGCGTTCGATCATCGGCACGTGTTCGTCGACCCGAACCCGGCAGCGCAGCGCTCGTACGACGAGCGATCACGTCTCTTCACGCTCCCACGATCGTCGTGGGCCGACTACGACCCGACCCTGATCAGTGCCGGCGGCGGAGTGTGGGAGCGCTCGGCGAAGCGCGTTCCGATCAGTGACGAGATGCGACAGACACTGGGCCTCGAGGACGACGTCACCGAACTGACTCCACCGCAACTGGTTCGGGCGATTCTGCGGTCCCCGGCAGATCTGTTGTGGAACGGCGGCATCGGAACGTACGTCAAGGCCTCCGCCGAGTCCGATCTCGAAGTCGGCGACAAGAGCAACGATGCCGTTCGGGTGAACGGCAACGAAGTGCGTGCGCGAGTGATCGGCGAAGGAGGCAACCTCGGCCTCACCCAGGCCGGACGGATCGAGTACGCACGCGGCGGCGGGCGGATCAACACCGACGCCCTCGACAATTCGGCCGGAGTCGATTGCTCAGATCACGAGGTGAACATCAAGATCCTTCTCGACTCCCTGATCAGTTCAGGCGTCGTCGCGGACTCACATCGCGTTGCGCTACTCGAATCGCTGACCGATCAGGTCGCAGAACTCGTTCTTGCAGACAACCGTTCACAGAACGAGCTGATGGGCACCACGCGCGCGGATGCGGGGGCGATGATCGGTGTGCACGGCAGAGTGATTTCGAGCCTCGAGGCTCGCGGAATCGTCGACCGCGTCATCGAAGGGTTTCCGACCAAGAAACAGTTCGCTGCGGCCGAGAAGACGGGAACGGGACTGACGTCGCCGGAACTCGCCACATTGATGGCCCACGTCAAACTCGATCTGAAATCCACTCTGTTGGCGGGAAGCTCGATCGACAACCAGATCTACCGCAAGGCGCTGCTGAACTACTTTCCGGAGGGCGTTCGAGATGCAGGGGGCGATGCCCTCGACCGGCACCCCCTGCGGCGCGAGATCGTCGCGACGGTGCTGACGAACAACGTCATCGATCGGGGAGGCGTCACCTTTGTGTATCGGCTCGGTGAAGAGGTCGGCGCTGATCCGGAGGATGCAGTACGCGCCTTCACCGTGGTGTCCGAGGTATTCGGTCTGTGGGAGTTGTGGCGCGACATCAGCGAAGCCTCGATCTCGACTGCTGTGTCCGACGAGTTGATCCTGCTCACCAGGCGACTGCTCGACCGCGCGTCACGGTGGATGCTGACGCGTCGGCCTCAACCGCTGGCCGTCGGGGCCGAGATCAGCCGGTTCGGTGATCGCATCGCCGAGGCATCGGCCGAACTCGATGGCTGGCTGGTAGGTGCAGATCAGCGGAACCTGGCTGCGCGAACTGTCCTCATCACGGACAAGGGCGCGCCGGAGAACCTGGTCAGGCGAGTGGAGATCCTGCTCGACCAGTTCGGGCTGCTGGACGTGGTGGAGATCGCGGACCTCGCCGATCGCACAATCGCGGAGACCGGCGAACTTTACTTCCGGCTGGGTGAACACGTTGGGCTCGTCCCGATGCTCAATCGAGTGTCGGCATTGAGCAAGGACGGAAAATGGAACGCGCTGGCCAGGTTGTCGTTGCGTGACGAGTTGTACTCGACGGTGCGGGCATTGACCCTCGACGTCCTGGCCGATGCGCAAGCAGGTGACTCGACAGCGGAAAAACTCTCCCGGTGGGAAGAGAGGAATGCGTCGAGAATCGAGAGGTCCACTCTCGCGCTCGCCGAGATCGAGGCATCCGGGCAGCACGATCTTGCTGCGCTTTCGGTTGCGACGAGCCAATTGCGGCGCATGGTGGGTTAGGTCCGGCGCGGACGCTCGCGGATGGATCGGAAAGGTGCACGAGGCGGATAGACTTCGGAGGCCGAACGGGAGAACCGACTCGGTGGTTTTCGACGAACGGGTGGTGGCGATGGCGATTGCCGAAGTGGACGCAGAACTCGCCGTGCTGTTCAACGAGGCAGGCGGCGAGTCCGCCCCTGCCTACGAACGGGTCAAGAACCTCGTGGTCTCGCAGATCAACTCGGGTCGGTGGACCGAAGGCGATCAGCTGCCTTCGGAAAACCAACTGGTGAGTGCGCTGGGATTGTCACGTATGACCATCAATCGAGCGCTTCGTGAACTCACCAGCGACGGTCTGATCGTGCGGATGATGGGGGTCGGTACTTTTGTCGCCGCCACCAAGACCGCGTCCCCGCTGTTCGAAGTCAAGAACATCGCCGACGAGATTCAGCGCCGCGGCCACCGTCATCGAACCGAGGTCGTCTTCGTTCGTGAGGAAGAAACCGACCACGGGCAGACGTTTCTTCGTGAATCGGTGGGCAAACGGGTGTTCCATTCGCTGATGGTGCACTTCGAGGACGAAACTCCGATTCAGGTGGAAGACCGATTCGTGAATCCGAACGAGGCGCCCGACTATCTGCGCCAGGACTTCACCGCGATCACCCCCAACAACTACTTGAGTGACGTTGCGCCTCTGGTTCGCGGCGAGCATGTCGTGGAAGCGGTGTTGGGGAGCCCGGACGAATGCGAGCTGCTCCGCATCGATCGAGGGGAACCGTGCCTACTGATTCGCCGCCGCACCTGGTCGGCCAACGGGTTGGTCAGTGCGGCGCGCTTGATCCATCCGGGTTCACGCAATCGCTTGGAAGGAACCTTCGAGCGCTGATCGTTTCGAATGGCGAATCCTGAACACAGGCTCGTCCGATCGCACCATTTTCGGGTGCAACTTCGGTGCAATCGACCAGGACGTGACTGCGAGCACACTGAGATCATGGGTGGACGGCTATTGCTTCCGCAACCTCACTTCCCGACGAGTGAGACCTGAGCGGATCGCAGTAACGCCATCTACGCCACTGGCTTCCATGATCGAAGGAGTTCGACCTGTGACCGACTTGCCCAAGGACCTACTTGTCGCCCCGAAGTGGCAGGAACGCCTCGACGAACTGGCAGCCAAGCATTCGGTACCGGGCGCGCAGGTCGGTGTGATCGCGCTGGGCGAAGACGGCGCAGCGGATATCCGTGTCATCACCACCGGAGTGACGAGCCTGAACACGCGAGTCGACGTCGATGCCGACACCCTGTTCCAGTTCGGATCCGCGAGCAAGATCTGGACGACGACGCTGATCATGCAGCTCGTCGACGAGGGCAAGCTGACGCTGGACACCTTGGTGGTGGAGGTGCTTCCGGAGTTCACGATCGCGGATCCTTCCAACACGAAGGAAATCACGATTCGCCAGTTGCTCACGCACACAAGCGGTATCGACGGAGACCTGTTCAACGACACCGGTGACGGCGACGACTGCGTCGAGAAGTACGTCGACGAACTCGCGACCGCGATCAGCGTCACCGAGCCCGGCGGACATCTGAGTTACAGCAACGCGGGCTTTGCCGTGGCCGGCCGTATCGTCGAGGTTCTTCGTGAGATGACGTGGGACGAGGCGTTGGTCGAATACCTCTGGAAGCCACTCGGATTGACGCACATCATCACCAAGGCCAAGGACGCCCCGCTGTTCCGCACCGCCGTCGGCCATGTAGCCAACCCGGATCGGACGTCGCCGGACAAGGTGGTTCCGACCAAGCAGTGGCTGCTTCCGCGCGGTATCGGTCCGGCTGGCATCATCACCGGATCCGTCAGCTCTCTGCTGACATTCGGTGCTGCACACATGCGAGACGGCCTGGCTCTGACGGGTGAGCGCATTCTGTCCGAAGAGTCCGCGCGCCTGATGCGCACTCCGCAATTCGACCTGACCGCGGTCTCGAGCGTCGATCAGGCCTGGGGTCTCGGCTGGATCCTGTCCGACTGGGGCGGTGTGACGTCCGCGCAGCATGGCGGTGCGACGATCGGTCAGATCACTCGTTTTCACACCTTCCCCGAGCTCGGTCTCGCCATGGCCGTAGTCACCAACTCGCGTGGCGGCGGTGCCCTGGCCCACGACATCGAGAAGGAGATCGCGCAGGAGCTCGATCTCGTTCTGCCGGAGCCGAAGTCCGAGCCGAATGCAGAAGACATCGACCTGTCGCACATTCTCGGAACCTATGAATCGACAACCGTTCGCATCGAACTCACGCGTGGCGACGACGGCGGATTCCAGGTGCAGAACTTCGCCAAGATCGAGATCGACGGCGAGCCGCCCGCCCCGCCCACCAAGGTCGTGCCTCTGTCCGCTTCCCGGTTCTCGATCAGTAACGAGAGCGCTTCGGGTGAGATGGCTCATCTCACGATCGATGGCGAGGAATATCTGTACATGACCAGGCTTTTCAAGAAGATTTCCGACTAGTCGCGGCGAGATGATTCTCTCCGCTGAATGAAATCTCGGGCAGGTCGAGGGCGATGAGGGCCCTCGACCTGCCCGCACTACTTTCCCGAGGAAAACTCATGTTGAAACCTCTCGCTCCTTTCCCGGACGTGAATCACCCAGCGGCACTGGATGCTTACGGCCTTGCGCCGGTCATCGACGGTCACAACGATCTCGCATGGACGGCTCGCGAGACTGCCGCCTACTCGGTGGAGAATCTCGAGAAGGATTCCATCTTCCAAACCGACATCGACAAACTCGGTCGCGGTGGCGTCGGTGCGCAGTTCTGGTCGGTTTACACCCCGTGTGACCGGACGGAGGCCGAGGCTGTTCAGTACACACTCGAACAGATCGACTTCGTGTACCGGTTGATCGAGCGGTACCCGGATACTTTCGAATTCGCGCGTACAGGTGACGACGTGCGTCGCATCTGGAGCGAGGGCAAGGTTGCGTCATTGTTAGGCGCAGAGGGCGGTCACAGCATCGGCAGTTCGCTCGGCGTCCTGAGAATGATGGCGCGCCTTGGTCTTCGGTACATGACTCTGACGCACAACGACAACACCGGGTGGGCGGACTCCGCGACGGACACCCGAGTGCACGGCGGGCTGACCGACTTCGGTCGCGAGATCGTGCGCGAAATGAACCGGCTCGGCGTGCTCGTCGACCTGTCGCACGTCTCGGTGGAAACGATGAGAGATGCCGTCGAGACGTCGTCGGCACCGGTGATCTTCAGCCATTCGTCCTGCTCTCAGCTGTGCGGTCACCCCCGCAACGTTCCCGACGACGTCATGCGGCTGCTCGCGGCAAACGGCGGGGTCATCATGATCGCCTTTGTGCCTATGTTCCTTTCTGCCGAGTACAACGAGTGGTTCAAAGGCGGGCGGGTCGGCCCACGGCCGGCGATGACGGTGGACCATCTGGCCGATCATGTCGAGCATGCCCGAGACGTCGCGGGCATCGACCACATCGGTTTGGGTAGTGACTACGATGGATTCGACGACTTTCCGGACGGTATGCAGGACGTATCCGGTTTCGCGGTGTTGATAGACCGTCTGGCGGAACGCGGTTGGCCTGCGGAGGACTTGGCAAAGCTGATGGGCAACAACGTGTTGCGTGTGCTCGACGAGACCAGTGTGGCCTCGATGTCGAGCCTTTCCTAGCCGTATCGACGCCCGAAAAGATGAGGATGAGAATGAAGAAGATTCGTACCGTTGCACTGAAGGTTCTTGCTTCGGTGTCCGTAGTTCTGGTTGTGCTGGTATCGATAGCGCTCGTATTCGATGTCGGCTCCGCCAAGGCGAGCGTTCCGACCGGGGAAACCGGCAACCAGTTCGTGTCCGTAGACGGAAAGAACATGAGCTACTCGATCCGCGGCAACGGCGATCAGACCATCGTGCTGCTGCCCGGATTCGGAACGTCTGCACCGATTCTCGACTTCACGCCGCTCGTCAACGAGCTGGCACCTGACTACCGCGTAGTCACGATCGAGCCCTTCGGATACGGGCACAGCGACGGAACGGGCAAGGATCGCACGACGGCGAACATCGTCGAGGAGGTACACGAGGCTGTGCAGTCTCTGGGGATCGACCAATACATCCTCATGGGTCACTCGATCACCGGTGTCTATGCACTGGACTACACGGCGAAGTACCGCGACGAGGTCACCGCTTTCGTGGGAATCGACAGTAGTGTTCCGGGTCAGCCGAATATGGATACCAAATTCCCGATCGAAGCACTCCGAGTTGGAAGGCAATTGGGCTTGGCGGAATTGCTCTCCAAGTTCGTCGGCGGTGAAACCTCGGACGAGTACCTCGACGCCGCAGCAAAGGACGAGATGCGACAGTTGACTGCGAAGAACAACTTCAGCGACACCTATCTCAACGAGATGGATCATCTTTCCAGCAACTTCGCAGAAGCAATCGGCAGGACATTCCCGGCTGATCTTCCGATTCTGTTGTTCGCCGTGCAGAACTCAGAAGTCGAGGGCTGGACTGCGCTGCACGAAGGACAGGCAGCATCGGTCGATCATGGTGAATTGGTCTTGCTGGACGGAGATCACTACCTGCACCACACCAAGTCGAAGGAGATCGCCGAGAACGTCAACAGGTTCATGGGAGAACTGAACTAGCTTCGGTAGACGTTAGGTTGAACGCGGGGTCATCGGATTCGATGGCTCCGCTTCTTCCATTTTTGACGAAAGTTCGGAGGCATTGTGGCGCAGACCTTGTCACGCGAGGAACTGGCGAGTGAGCTGGACACGGCGTATTCGAAACTCGACGCGTTACTCGAGAGCGCCGCCGAGGCCGATGTTTTCGACGTCGTTGCCGTCGATGCGTGGACGGTGCACGACGTACTCGCTGTGCGTGTCTGGTGGGCAGAGGCCGTCGTAGAGTGGATAGGTGCCGGACTGCGAGACGAGACCCCGCAGACGCCGGCGGCGGGTTACAAGTGGACGCAAACACCCGCGCTGAATCAGTCGGTGGTCGAGGCGAGTGCAGGTACCTCGGTTCGAGAGCTTCGGGATCGTTTGCGCGCGGCTGTCGCAGCGCTGCGTCGATACGTGGAAACTCTCGACGAGGATCAACTGCTGTCGGTCGGGGTTTTCTCGTGGACCAGGACCTGGCCGGTGTCGAGGTGGATCGCAGTCAACACGATCACCCAATACGCGTCCTTGTCGAAAATGATTCGGCGAGTGCTGAAGTCGAACAATCAGCCCTGAAGTCGATGCATCCGCCATACGTCTGGTCCGTCGGGGAGCGAGGCCTGGCCGACGATCGTGAAACCGAACCGTTGGTACAGCGGTAGATTTCGTTCGGTCGACGTATCGAGCCAGCAATCCTGTTCAGTTCGATCCAGCTCCGCCAAAGCATGTTTCAGTAGCTCAGAACCCAATCCGGTTCCGCGTGAGCGCAGCGTCGTACCGATCGTTGCCAACGACCATGCGTTGTCGGGGACGGGAAGCGCAGACAGTTGTTCGTCAGCCTGAAGAACGCGCTCGAACCGATCTCCGTGCAGTTCGACGATCTTCTCGACGGTTCCTTCATCTGGCTCCGGGGCGTCGGGCGGCAGGACTGCGATGACGCCGTTGCCGGAATCGTCGATGTAGGAACGCCCGAACGGTAGTGCCAGGTGTTCGAGGTAGATCCGTTGCAGAGCCGCGACGCGTTCCACGTGGGAGTCTTCGGCGACGCACCAGTTCGTCCAGGGGTAGTCGGCAAACGCCTCGCCGAGAACCTCGGCGGCACGGTCGAGGTCGTTGATGGACAGCGGTCGAACAGAATTCTGCATAGTGCCACTTCAGCACAGTCGATCCTGCCGTCGCCACTCGATTTCGGCGGTGTAGCAGGTGCGCGGGCCATGGTCACGTACTTGTGAGTTCATTCAAGAAAGTTGGACGCGGCTGTCGATCCTGCGTTCACTGGTAGTGATCGGGTAATCGCCCAGCTGTCAATTCCGGGCACGTGAGATCCGGGTATGGCGATTGTCCGCGAAGGGAACAGATATGAACAGGCTCGAAGGCAAGAAGGTAGTGATCACCGGCGCCGCCAGTGGAATCGGGCGTGCTGCAGCACAACTCATGGCGGCAGAAGGTGCCGCGGTGCTGGTTGCCGACCTCGATCCGGCGCGAGCAGAGGAAGCGGCGGTGGCGATTCGCGAGACCGGTGGCACTGCACTGGGTTTCGGCGTCGACGTCATGAACGAGGACTCCCTGGCCGCGATGATCGAAAAAGCGGTCGCCGAATTCGGCGGCATCAACGTCTTGTGCAATCACGTGGGCGGTAGCAATCCGCGCAAAGATCTCGACCTGCTCCGGATGGACCTGGACGAGTGGGATCGCGTGATGTCCCTCAACGTGCGCAGCACTGTCGTCGCTTCACGCCTTGCCATTCCGCACATGAACAGCGGCGGCGGAGGATCGATCGTCAACACGGCCTCGGTCGGTGGATTGATCGGAGACTCCCTGCAGTCGGCCTACGGGTCTGCCAAGGCAGCGGTCATCCGGTTGACTCAATACATCGCAGTTCAGTACGGAGCAAACGGTGTTCGATGCAACGCCGTAGCGCCGGGCGCGATCATGACACCCGCACTCGTGGACAACATCCCTGCTGACGTCATCGAAGGCATGAAGCAGGCCAACGCCCTGCCTTACCTCGGCGAACCCGAAGACATCGCACACGCCATGGTCTACCTGGCGTCGGACGAATCTCGCTACATGACGGGGCAGACCTTGGTGGTCGACGGCGGACTCACCAGCAAGAGTCCACTCGCGACCGGCCGGTCGTCGATGTTGAGCTGAGTCAGCTCCGCCAACCGCTGGGGCCGGCTCCCAGAACCTCGATGGATCCCTGACTGGCGTGTGAATGCTTGGTGCGGTGCGTCATTCGCCACGTTCCGTCGATTCGCGACCACGAATCGTGGTAGTCGCCGAGCGTGAAGAAGTTCAGGTGAGCTTTGCTCCCGGTGCCCACGTGCATGTCACTGACGTAGGAGCGGCTGGTGGCGAGATCGCCGACCACCTCGACCAGCACGTTGCCGATCAGATGTTGGGTCGGACCGCACTCGTCGAGGAACGAGCGGATGGAAGCCACTACCTCGGCAGGTCCGCACAGAGTTCCGGTTCCCAGTTCCGCCGTAGCGTCCGGCGTCATGATCCGGTGGAGTTCATCCCACTCTCGCGCATCCATGGCTCGGGCGAACTCGAAGATGGAGCGGGTGATTTCACGTTCGTCGAGAAGGGTGGTGATGTCGACGCTCATGCTGTGCGCCTTTCTTAACGTCGGGGGGTTAATAAAGGCGCACAGCAGATGTCAGCGGTTCAGCAGCTTGCGCATCGCTTCGGCAGCGCCCTTGACCATCTTGTCTCGGGGGAAGCCGCTGCGCTTCTTGGCGCCTTCGTAGTTTCCTGCAGCAACCCAGATCGGGCCGTCGGCAAGGTGTTCGAGACCTTCACGTGCAACATCTTCGGGCTCGGCGACGTTCATGCCCGGAATGTCGAAGTTCAATCCCGCGCGAATCATGGCCGGCGTGCGAGTGACACCGAGAATGAACTCGACGACGTGAACGCCGTACGGCTGGAGTTCGAGCCACAGGCTTTCGGCGAAGATGCGACCGAAAGCTTTCGAGGCCGCGTAGATGCTCTGGTGCTCGGAGCCCATGAATCCGGCCAGCGAACCGAGCAGCATGATGCCGCCTCGTCCGCGATCCTTCATCAAACCGCCGAAGTGGTGCGAGAGTTCGAGCTGCTTGTTGATGTTCAGCTCGATGACTCCGGCAAATCCCGTCAGATCACCGGTCACGAACTCGTGGCCGTAGCTGTTGGCGCCGGCGTTGAAGATGAGCAGGCCGACCTCGACGTCGTCGGTGACCGCCTTGATCTGATCGAGCGCGTCGGGAACCAATAGATCCAGTGCGAGAGTGCGTACTTCGACGCCGTTGGCGCGTGCCTTGGCCGCGGTCTCCTCGAGCGGGCCCGGCTTGCGGGCGATGAGAACGAGGTTGATGCCGATCTTGCTGAGCTCGTCGGCGAACCCCGCGCCGACACCTTCGGAACCGCCGGCGATGACTGCCCACGGGCCGTAGTACTGAGGATCGATCATTACTACCTTCTTCGAAAGATGTTGGCTTGACTAGTGAAACGGAGCCGGTACGGGTTCGCTGTCGTCGACGATCGGCTTGGGCACCGGCTCGTCGTTGAGGATCTCGAGCTCGCCCGCTGTTGCAGCATTCACGATGGATGCGATCAAGGCGCCGCACTCCTTGCGAGGAGCACCGGGTCGCCCCTCTCGCTGCCCGAATTCACGGTCGTCGGCGATTTCGAGGCACTGGGCGCGGGCCTGGTCACTCCACTGAACGGTGGCGTGTTCCCAACTGTTCTTCTGGACCAGGACCTGCGCCTTGCACTCAGCGCACTGAAGAGGCTGCATCTTCGTCTGCCTTCTTCGCAGCGAGGTTGTCTTCGACTTCCTTCTGCCAGGCGGCGACGGGTCGCGCGGTGTCGAGTTCGAATTCGAAGCGCTCGGTCATCTCGGGAGCGATGTCCGCGACGTCGACGTAGAACTGTTCGTACCAGCGACGGAGCTGGTAGACCGGGCCGTCTTCTTCGCACAGGAGCGGATTCTCGATGCGAGTCTTGTTCTTCCAGATCTCGACGTCCTGCTCGAATCCCTTGGCGATGAATGTGCCGAAGTTCGCGGCCATCGCGTCGACGGCTTCGCCCTGGAAACGATCCGACTTCTTGACGATGATGCCGTACTGGAGCACGAACTTGTCTGCGCTGACCGGGTAGTGGCAGTTGATGAGCACGGACTCGACGTTGTAGTCCTCGTACTCGTAGGTCAGGTCGTCGACCATGAAGGAAGGACCGAAGTACGTCGCAACCGAGTTGCTTCCCACCATCTTCGGGGTGCCTGCCGCGTGGGGACGCATGTCCGAGCGAGCGACGCCGCGCATGTACTGCGTTGCGGCGTGGCCTTCGAAGACGTTCTTGAAGTACGTCGGGAACGAGTAGTGGACGTAGAAGAAGTGGGCCATGTCGACGATGTTGTCGACGATTTCACGGCAGTTCGTGTCGACGGTCGTGGTGTACCAGACCCAGTCGCTCCACTCGTTGCTGAGCGCGCCTTCGATGCGGGGGATGGCTACGTCGTCGGTCGGCGGGTTGCCCTCGGGGTCGTGCCAGACGAAGAGCATGCCGTCCTGGTCGAGCGTCTGCCATGCGCGCGTCTTGGCCAGCGGGGGAACGCGGCGTGCGTACGGAATCTTCTGGCACTTGCCGTTGCCGCCCCAGCGCCAATCGTGGAACGGACAGGCAATGGCGTCGCCCTTGATGGTGCCCTGGCTCAGGTCGCCACCCATGTGACGGCAGTACGCGTCGAGGATCTTGACGTTGCCTTCACTGTCGGCGAAGACGACGAGCTTGGTACCGAACGCCTCGATGGAGTGCGGCTGGCCGTCCTTGAAGGACTCCGTGAGCCCAATGCAGTGCCATCCACGTGCAAAGCGAGTAGGCGCGGTTCCAGCTTGGATCTCGCGAACTTCGTCGTTGTCGGACTGATTGATCGTCACGATGAGTCCCGTCCTTTCCAGGGTCAGTGTCGACGCCCGACGCTAGGGGAGCGTGAATTGCCTCTGGGGCCTCGTCTCACTGGCCGGGACCAGCGGAGAGCGCGAGGATCCGGCGGCTCGTCCCGGCCTTCGGGACTTCCGATCACCGGAACGCGCGACCGACATATCGTGGCGAGGCAGCCGTTATGTCTATCTGCCGATCCGCTCCCTCACGGTTCGGTGCGAGGAGTGTCTCCCATGGTCAACAAGGTTCTGAGTACCGTCCGTGATCTGCTTCCGAAGATCGCGGCCCGTGCTCAGAAGGTCGACGATTCGCGCAAGATCTCCGAACGGACCATCCGGGAACTGTCCGAAGCCGGTGTCTTCTCCATGCTTGCGCCGAAGAGATACGGAGGCGCCGAGAGCGACCCGGTCCACTTCTACGAAGTCATCAGGGCCATCTCCGCTGCCTGTGGCTCGACCGGTTGGGTCGCCTCGGTGGTGGGAGTGCACCCGTGGCACCTGGCGCTTTTCGACGACCGAGCGCAGGACGACGTGTGGGGAGAGGACCAGACGACGCTCATCTCGTCCGCCTACGCACCGGTCGGACGACTGACGGCGGTGGACGGTGGCTACGAACTGTCGGGCCAGTGGGGCTTCTCCTCCGGCTGTGACCACGCAAGTTGGGCATTGCTGGGAGCGATGGTGGTCGGTGTGGACGGCCGTCCCGTCGACTTCATGACGGTGCTGGTGCCGCGCAGCGATTACGAGATCCGCGACGTCTGGGACGTCGTGGGAATGAGAGGCACCGCGAGCAACGAGATCGTGGTCAAGAACGCGTTCGTTCCCGAGCACCGCCTGAAGCGCAATTACGAAACCGCGCAACTGAGTGGGCCTGGCCAAGCGGTCAATCCTGGTCCGCTGTACAAACTTCCGTTCGGGAGCATCTTCACCTCGACGGTCGCTGCTCCGTGTGTGGGTATCGTCGCCGGTTGTTACGAGGGGTACCTGGACGTGATGCGTGAGCGCGTCCGTCTGAGCCTGGGTGGCGGACGGTTCAGTGAGGACCAGTTCGCTCAGGTCGCCGTCGCACGTGCGTCGTCGGAGATCGACGCTGCGATTCTGCAGATGGATCGCAACATCCGGGAGATGTACGAACTTGCGGTCGCCGGTCAGGAGCTCCCACTCTCGATGAGGTTGCGTGCGCGTCGTGACCAGGTTCGCGCGACGGAACGCTCGGTGGAAGCGATCGACATGCTGTTCAAGACGGCAGGCGGCAACTCCCTCTCCCGCGGAAACCCGATCGAGCGTGCGTGGCGTGACGTTCATGCGGGCAGCGTTCACGTTGCCAACGAACCCGAGCGCGCGTTGGCGCTGTACGGCCGGGCGGCGTTCGGGCTGCCGGTGGAGGACAACCTGATCTGACGGGTTGGCGCGCCACCGGGTGGGGTATTTGCCTTTGGATGAGGGAAGTTCCGGCTCTGACCATCGGCTCGATCGTCGACATGGCAGGTGTCGCTCGCGCGAAAGTGATGCCCGCGGCTCGAACCGGTGTCTTCGAGGAAGTCGGTGCGGGAGTCTCACCGAGTTGGAACGTCTTCTGTAGCGACGATCGGATTGCCTTCACCGATTCCTTCTCGGTCGTCGGTGATCTCCGATTGCGTATCGACCGATCCGACCTCCGCGATCTCGGCGGGGGTGTGTCGTGGGCGCCGGCGACGTTGCACGAGCAAGACGGTTCGACGGCCGCCGTGTGCACTCGTTCCGCGCTTGCCGCGGTCGTGGCGCGGCTTGCTGCCGACGGACTGGACGCTCGGGTGGGCCACGAGATCGAGTTCACTCTTTTCGGTGATGCGTGCGGCGGTGAGTGGTCGGCCTACGGTCTGGGCGCAGTCCTCGGTCGCGAAGACTTCCTCAAGGACCTCCTGCGCAATGCCGAACGCGCACAACTGCATATCGAGCAAGTCCATGCCGAGTACGGAGTAGATCAATTCGAGATGTCGATCGCTCCGAGTGCTCCTGTTCAGGCCGCTGATCTGGTGGTCTTGGCTCGGATACTGATCAGCCGTACGGCCAGAGCTCACGGCTGGACGGCCTCGTTCTCGCCGATCCCTGCTATTGGTGGTGCGGGGAACGGTGCGCACCAACATTTTTCGTTGACCGCAGATGGTAGGCCAATCTTCTCCGGTGGCAATCGGGAGCACGGAATGACGGATGCGGGAGCTTCCGCCTTGGGTGGAGTCCTCGCTCATCTGGCGGAATTCACCGTTGTCTTTGCGTCCTCTCCACTTTCGGGTATCAGGCTGCGGCCGGACAATTGGTCGGGCGCCTACGTCTGTTGGGGGCTCGAGAACCGGGAAGCCGCACTGAGGTTCTGCGCAGAGTCGCCGTCGAATCCACACGGCGCCAACGCCGAACTGAAACTCGTCGATCCGTCGGCCAATCCGTACCTGGCCACCGCTGCGATACTGGGTCTTTCGCATATCGGTATCGACAATTCCGCGCAATTGCCTCCGGAAATGGTGGTGAACCCGTCGACTCTCACAGAGGCGGAACGGGATGAGCGCGGGGTTACCCGAGCCCCCACCGACCTCGGCGCGCTCGTGCAGAATTTCAGCTGTTCCTCGGCGGCGAAGAAAATCTTCGGGGAATCGATCGTCGAAGCATTGGTGTCAGTGAAGGGAGCCGAGCGGGAGACGTTCTCCCAGATGGACGAGGCGACAATCGTCGAGCGGCTTCGGTACACCTGGAGTTGAAAAGGGGTTGACGGCCACGATTCCGAGTTCTATGTTTAAGTCATTCCTTAATTAAGGAGTTGCTTACATGGATGGGCGAAGTGGCCGGCTCGATGCAGTGTTCAGCGCACTGGCCGACCCGACGAGGCGTGAAATGCTCTCTCGCCTGACGGATGGTTCGATGACCGTCGGTGAGCTGGCCGAGCCGTTCGAAATGAGTAGACCCGCCATCTCGCAGCATCTGAAGGTGCTCGAGCGAGCCGGTCTCATCGAACGAACCGCCACCGCGCAATGGCGCACATGCACCCTTCGCGCAGAGGGTCTCGACGACGCGAGCGCCTGGGTCGACGAGCACCGGCGCGGTTGGAACGAACGCTTCGATCTTCTCGACGAGCGTCTACGTGAGCTGAAACAACGTCGACCGAAGAAGGAGAAGGACAATGAGTGACCAGAATGCCGATGCCACTGCAGAATTCACCATCACCCGGATCTTCGACGCGCCGCGCGATCTCGTCTGGCAAGCGTGGACCGATCCCGACGAGGCGGCGCGTTGGTGGCACCCTGAGGGTGTCAGCAGCCCTCGGGAGCACGTCACGATCGATCCCAGAGTTGGCGGAACGTACCGCTACCTGATGATCAACGACGAGAATGGTGCCGAGTTCCCCACCGGCGGAACCTATCTCGAGGTCGACGAGCCGAAGAAACTAGTCTTCACCTGGGGAGATCCAGGAGATTCGGTGGATACTGCGCCGCGAATCACGGTCACGCTCGCAGATCGGGGCGACAAGACCGAGATGACATTCCATCTGGTCGGGGTCCCGGGTTTCAAGGGCGACGGCAACGTCTACGACGGGTGGGAATCCGCGTTCGACGTGCTGGACCAGGTGTACCGCGGCGAGTAGTCGGGAATCGGACACCGCCACCGGGGCACCGATGATTGAATGGAGTGAATACACCATTCAATCACCGACGTGGGAGAGCCTGATGGCACCAGAGGTTGCGGTAGTTCTCGAGGGTTATACCTACTTCGAATGCCCACGCTGGCACGAAAACCGGGTTTGGGTGTCGGACTTCTATACCTACCAGGTGATTTCGGCCCGCGAGGACGGGACCGACATACGCGTGGAGGCGGAGGTTCCAGGGCAACCGTCGGGGCTGGGGTGGCTTCCGGACGGCAGATTGCTGGTGGTCTCCATGCGGGACCAGAAGATTCTGCGGCGAGAATCCGACGGCGAGTTGGTGGTGCACGCAGACTTGTCCGAGTACGTCAGTGCCAACGTCAACGACATGCTGGTCGATGCGCAGGGACGAGCGTACGTGGGCAACTTCGGGTTCGATCTGATGAACCTGGCTCCCGTCGAGACGGCAGATCTCCTGCGCGTCGACCCGGACGGATCGGTACACGTCGTGGCGCGAGATCTCCACTTCCCCAACGGTATGGCTCTGACGTCGACCGGAGATCTGCTCGTGGACGAAACGCTGGGCAATCGAATCAGTGCGTTTGCGGTTCAGGCCGACGGCTCCCTGAGCGAACGCCGTGATTGGGTGTCGTTCGGGCCGGTACCTGGTGGACCCGAGATGGAGACCACTCTCGCTCAGATCGTCGTTGCGCCCGACGGATGTTGCATCGACGGAGACGATTCGATGTGGGTGGCCGACGCACTCGGAAGTCGTGTTCTTCATGTGAGCGCCGGCAAGATAATCGATGAAATTGCCTTCGACAGCGGTGTCTTCGCGTGCGGGCTCGGCGGCTCCGACGGACGTACGCTGTTCGTCTGCGCCGCACCGGACTTCAACGAGCACGCTCGTAAGGTCGCCAACGAAGGAAAGCTGTTGTCGATTCGCCTGGAGCCGTTGGGCTGACATGGAATTGGTGACCTCGCTACCTGCCGACACTCCGCTGCGGCAGGTAGCTCAGCACGTCGAACGCATCGAGAAACTCGGTTTCGACACGGTGCACATCTCCGAGACCGTCCGCGATCCTTTTGCGGTGGCAGCACTCGCCGTCGAACACAGCACCACCCTCACGGTCCGGACGTCGATGGTTGTCGCATTTGCGCGCAGTCCCATGGTGACGGCTTTGGCTGCGTGGGATCTGGCGGACTTCTCCGGTGGACGATTCCAATTGGGGCTTGCGACGCAGGTGCGGGGTAACATCGTCGGACGGTATTCGATGCCGTGGACGGATCCTGTTGCGCAACTGCGTGATTACGTCGGCGCTGTGCGTGAGATATTTCGCGTGTTCCAAACGGGCGGCAAACTCGACTATGCCGGTTCGCACTACACTTTCAACAGGCTGCAACCCTATTTCAGCCCGGGGCAGATCGGTGTTCCGGCTCCGGAGATCTGGACCGGGGGAGTGAACTCTCGGATGTGCTCCCTCGCGGGCGACGTCGCCGATGGATTTGTGGCTCACCCCACCAGCTCGCATCCGAAGGTGCTCGCGGAGAGGATCATTCCGTCATTGACGGGCGGTGGGAGGAAGCCGAGACTGATTGCCGTTCCGAAGACGATCACCGGCAAAGATCGGGCCGCGATCATCGCGCAGCGAGAAGCGGCGCGCAGCGAACTCGCCTTTCTCTACTCCACTCCGGCGTACCGAGTCGCGCTGGAGGTCCTCGGATTGTCCGAGGTCGGGGAGGAGCTGACAGTGATGGCGCGGGCAGGTGACTGGGCCCAGTTACCTGCCGTCCTCACCGACGATGTTCTCGACATCTTGGTCACACAATGCATTTATGCGGAACTCCCCGACGTGCTGAGTTCGAAGTACGCGGGCCTCTGCGACGGGATTGCACTGGCGGTGCCGACGGATCCTGCAGACGACGGTGCCTTCAGGGCGATGTGTGAGGAGCTTCGATCTGCAGCGTCTGCCGAATGACCTCCGTCGAGTGAGGTCTGCTCGATGTGATCTGCCTGCTCTCCGGGGGTTCAGTTGCCATCTCACCTGTGACGGGTGATGCGCGAATTCCGTGTGGCCACCAGATTGGCTGCAGAGGGTTCCGCGTGAGGTCACGTCCGATGGCGTCGCGTGCTTGCGTGGGCGAGAAGACGAGAATCGGAGGAAAGTGCTCATGGGTGCTGAGACCAAGCCTGCAACGCCGTTCACGGTCGAGGTCAACCGCGCGGCAGTAGACGACTATCCGATGTCGGACCGAGCAGATTTCGGCGATGCCGACCGCGGATTCATCGCCGGGTGGGACAACGACCAGGTCTTCAACGACAACGGCGATTTGATCCACGACGGTCAACCGCTCGAATACATCGGCGATGACAAACAGGCTCCGGAGACGGTAAATCCGAGTCTGTGGAGGCAGTCGCAGTTGGTGAGGCGCTGTGGGCTCTACAAGGTGGTCGACGGTCTGTACCAGGTCAGGTTCGCAGTAAACCTCACCATCGTCGACGCTCCCGACGGACTCGTCATCATCGACACCACCACCAGTGCCGATCTCGCCAAGGCGGGCCTTGCGTTGTTCCGTCGTGAACTGGGCAACACCAAGCCTGTCGTCGCGATCATCTACACCCACACGCATTTCGACCACTACGCCGGAGTCAAGGGCCTCGTCGACGAGGCAGACGTGGTTTCGGGCAAGATCCCGATCGTCGCGCCCGGAACCATCGAGTCGTTCAACAAGTTCGCGATCGGTGAAAACGTCATCACCGGCAATGCGATGTCGCGACGCATGGGGTATACCTTCGGTTTGATTCTGCCGCAATGTGATTGCGGTCTGGTGACAGTTGGTCTGGGTTCGGGTGCCGACAACATGAACATTCACATGACCTACATCCCGCCCACCGACGGCATCACCAAGACCGGTGAGGTGCGCAACCTCGGTGGGTGGGACTTCGAGTTCCTGTACGCCCCGGACACCGAGGCGCCGGAGGAGATGCACATCTGGATTCCCGCCATCAAGGCACTCACCTGTGCCGAGAACGCCAATCACTCGATGCACAACATCCAGACGATCCGTGGTGCGCGCACGCGAGATGCACGAAATTTCGCGCGGTACCTGGACGAGACATTGGTGCGGTGGGGCGACGACGTGGAAGTGCACCACGGCCCGCACACGTGGCCGGTGTGGGGGAACGCCACGGTAGTGGAATTCCTTGAATCACAACGAGACATGTACAAGTTCATCCACGACCAGGCGCTCCGATTCGCGAACCAGGGTTACACGCCGCTCGAAGCTGCAGAGGTCGTGCGACTTCCGGAAGCCATCGGCCAGAAGTGGTACAACCGTTACTACCACGGCGGACTACACCACAACGTGCGCGCGGTTTTCCACAAGGAACTCGGTTTCTGGGACGGCGATCCTGCGACGATCTTGCCGTTGTTGCCCGAAGATCACGCCAAGCGGCACGTCGACTTGATCGGGCGGGACAAGATACTTGCCGAGGGCCGCAACGCCTTCGACGCGGGTGACTATCGTTGGGCTGTACAACTTCTGCATCATCTGGTCTTCGCCGACCCGGCTGACGACGAGGCGAAGAATCTACAAGCCGATGCCTACGAACAACTCGGGTATCAGCAGGAAGTACCGCAGTATCGGTCGATCTTCCTCGCCACTGCGATGGAACTGCGGAACGGGGTGACCGGCGCCGGTCAGGTCAATACCGACAGCGCCGACACGATTCTGGCGATGCCGATCGATCTGCTCTTCGACTACGCGGGAGTACATCTCGTTGCGGAAAAGGCAGATGACGTCGACATTTCCGTCAATTTCAGTTTTGCCGACACCAAGCAGGACTGGAACATGTGGGTGCGTCGAGCGGTGCTGAACGCCCGCTCCGGACGTGCTCCCGACGCACAACTGACTCTCACCGGCCCGAAGGCGCTACTTGCCGGAATTCTGCTCCAACCAGGCAAAGCGTCCGCCATTCTCGACAGCGGGAAGGTCACGTACGACGGCGATGTCTCGACTCTGTCGCGTTTCGCCGACATCATGGACGTGTTCGACCCGAATTTCAACATCGCGACACCGTGAGAAGGAGAATGGGGCAACCGATTTCCATTCGGCTGCCCCATCATCTGCTGCTCTACGATCTAGTGCGTCACTTCGCCATGTCCTGGGCTGCTCGGTAGGAGAAGACCATGGCAGTACCGAGCGGAACTCCGGGGCCGGGGTAGAAACGCCCGCTCAATGAGGCACTCGTGTTGCCGGCGGCGTACAGGCCGTCGATGGCGCTGCCGTCGGCACGCAGGACACGGCCGTCGACGTCAGTGACCAATCCGCCCTTGGTGCCGAGGTCACTGAGGACGATGCGGGCTGCGTAGAACGGACCGTTTTCGACGGCCGTCAGTGCCGCATTCGCGCCGCCGTTGGGTGGGCAGAAGAACGCGTCGTACGGGTCTTCGCCGCGGTGGAACTCTTCGTCGACGCCCAGTTTTGCTGCATCGTTGAACTTTTCGACGGTGCTGCGCAGCGCGTCGGCCGGCAGTCCGGTCTTGGCGGCGAGTTCTTCGAGCGTATCGGCGGCGACCCACGTCCCGGCTTCGAGATGCTTGGCGGGTGCGGTATTCGGGATACAAATGGCGGGCAGCCCGCCACCCTCGCGCGAGTCGAAGATCATGAACGACGGTACGGCCGAGCCGTTGTCGTCGTGCGCATCCATCGCTCGCCCGAACTGGTCGTACGGAAGCGACTCGTTGAGGTAGCGCTCACCAGCGTTGTCGACGACAAGTCCGCCGCGAACGCCGACCATGAAGGCGGCGCTGCCGTCCGGCTGCTCGACGCCGGGGCAGAACCACGCCTGATCGAGCAAAGCGGTTGCGCCACCGACAGCGATACCGGCAGAGATCGCATCGCCGGTGTTGGCGCCGAAGGGACCCATACTCCAGATCGCCTTGCCGGGGGTGCCGGCCTGCTCACGCATCTCGGCGTTGCCCTCGATGCCGCCCGCTGCCATCAGGACACCGCGGTTCGCCTTGATTCGCTGGGTTTCGCCGCCGGTTTCGACCTCGGCCCCGACGACTCGTCCGTCCTCGACGATCAGGGACGTGAGAGTGGATTCGGTTCGAAGTTCTGCCTTGCCCGTGCTCTGGACTGCGGCCAGTAGTCGGCCGATCAGTGCGCGCCCACCGATCATCGGGCCGGGCGCATGGCCTTGACCGGTGCGGTCTTGGTCGAGTTCGGGACGCACCTTGCCGGCGAGTTCACCGATGTCCGCGGGATCGAGATCCAGTGGGTTGATGGAGCGTCCCGTGTCCATCCTGCCTTCGGCTTTGTAGTAGTCGGGGAACGCGCGGAACTCGAATTCGATGTGCGGGTTCTGCTCGAGTAGGGCGACGACATCGGGAGCGGTCTCGACATAGGCGTTCTGGCGCTCGGACTCGGAATCGCCGAGCAATGCGCGTAGATAGGTGCGTGCGTTCTCCGTCGAGTCGGGGAGTCCCGCACGTTCCTGTACCTGGGTTCCCGGCAGCCAGATGGATGCGCCCGAGTACGCGGAAGTTCCGCCGAAGCGATCGGTTTTCTCGAGGACGATCGTCGTCAATCCTCGAGCTGCCGCGGTGTATGCGCCGGTCAGCGCGCCGCCGCCGGAGCCGACTACCAACACGTCGCACTCGGTGGTCCAGTCCTGCATCATTGCGTCCTTACTCCAAGAGGGTGGGGTGTCCACGGAATACCGCACGGAGAGAGAAGGCCATGCCAGGTCCCACTGAGCGGGCAATATGCCGAGATGGGTGGTCGAGATGAGAGAATTGGCGAGGTCGTTCGCGACCGGGACACAGAATCGATGATGGGGGCGACGTTGCCGAGAATTGCCGAGGTCAGGGACGCTGCAGAGCCCAGTTCGGACGAGCAGCGGGCGCGCCATGTGCGGATGCTGGAAGCGGCCGCCGAATTGGGGACCGAGAAGGAACTCTCACGGGTACAGATGCACGAGGTCGCCAAGCGGGCGGGCGTGGCCATCGGCACTCTTTATCGCTATTTCCCCTCGAAGACGCACCTCTTCGTCGCTGTGATGGTCGAGCAGATCGATCAGATCGGTGCCAGCTTTGCCAGGCATCAGGTTCAGTCGGACAATCCACAGGATGCGGTGTACGAGGTATTGGTTCGCGCCACTCGCGGGTTACTGCGTCGGCCGGCTCTCTCGACTGCGATGCTGCAGTCGTCCAGTACCGCCAACGTCGCGACGGTGCCGGACGTGGGCAAGATCGATCGCGGATTCCGGCAGATCATCCTCGATGCGGCTGGGATCGAGAACCCCACCGAAGAAGACAACACCGGGCTGCGTCTGCTGATGCAGCTGTGGTTCGGGGTCATCCAATCGTGCCTCAACGGTCGAATCTCCATCCCCGATGCGGAGTACGACATCCGTAAGGGATGCGACCTGCTTCTGGTGAATCTCTCACGACACTGACGTGACCTCGCCCCTCCTCGGGGTGGGTTCGTCATGTCTTCAAAATTGAAATCAATTCTATTTTTGGATCGGCACGGGTTCAGAGTTGATGTCAATCCGGACATTGCCCTGACATCATTAATAGAATAAATTACAGAAAATTAAACGGTGAGCCAGCTCACCGACCGAAAACTCCACGAAGGAGCGAACATCATGGGTCATGCAGTCATCGTCGAGGCCGCTCGGACACCGATCGGCCGTCGTCGCGGCGCCCTGGCGGGACTGCACCCCGCCGAAATTCTGGGAGCAGCGCAGCTCGGCGTTCTCGAGCGGGCAGGCGTAGCACCGGAAGACATCGGACAGATCATCGGTGGCTGTGTCACCCAGGCGGGTGAGCAGTCCAACAACGTCACGCGGCAGGCGTGGTTGCACGCCGGATTGCCGTACAGCACAGCGGCAACCACTATCGACTGCGCCTGTGGATCTGCCCAGCAGGCAGTGCATTTGATCTCCGGCCTGATTTCCTCCGGTCAGATCTCGGCCGGTATCGGTTGCGGCGTCGAGGCCATGAGCCGTGTGTTCCTGGGCCAGGCAAATGCGCCCGGAACGGGGAACCCGTACCCGGACGACTGGACCATCGACATGGGTGATCAGTTCACCTCGGCGCAGCGCATCGCCGAAAAACGCGGCATCACGCGCGCCGACGTCGACGCCTTCGGTCTCGAGTCGCAGCGCCGCGCAGCTCAGGCCTGGGCGGAAGGCCGCTTCGACCGCGAGATCGTTCCTGTCAAGGCTCCGGTGGTGGACAAGGAAGGCGTGCCCACTGGTGAGATTGCCACTGTCACTCGCGACGGGGGACTGCGTGAGACGACGGCAGAAGCGCTCGCCGGGCTCGAGCCGGTTATCGAGGGCCACATCCACACCGCCGGAAACTCGTCGCAGATCAGTGATGGCGCCGCTGCGGTACTGCTGATGAGCGAAGAGCGCGCACAGGAACTGGGATTGAAGCCCCGCGCGCGGATCATCGCGTCCGGCATGATCGGATCCGACCCGTTCTATCACCTCGACGGTCCCATCGAATCCACCCAGATGGTGCTCGACAAGGCCAAAATGACCTTGGACGACATCGATCTCGTCGAAATCAACGAAGCATTTGCATCCGTCGTGCTCTCCTGGGCGCAGGTTCACGGCGCCGACCTGTCCAAGGTCAACGTCAACGGTGGTGCGATCGCGCTCGGGCATCCCGTCGGCTCGACGGGTGCTCGTCTGATCACCACTGCGCTGCACGAACTCGAGCGCTCGAACAAGTCGACGGCTCTGGTCACGATGTGCGCCGGTGGCGCTCTCTCGACCGCCACCATCATCGAACGCATCTGACCCGTACTGACACTGTCGAATTGACGAGGTAGACATGACTATTGGATTGAGTGAAGAAGATCGTGACCTCCGCGACTCCGTACGGGGCTGGGCGGCGCGTCACGCAACACCCACCGTCATCCGTGAAGCGGTCGAGGCGAAGGTCGAAACCCGCCCCCAACTCTGGAACGGGCTTGCCGAGCAGGGACTTCTCGGACTGCACGTAGCCGAGGAATTCGGCGGTGCCGGATACGGATTGGTCGAACTCGCTGTCGTCGTCGAGGAACTGGGACGCTCGATGGTTCCCGGACCGTTCCTGCCGACGGTAGTGGTCAGCGCCGTACTCAGTGATGCCGGGGTGAGCGGCAGGCTACCGGCGCTCGTGGACGGCAGTACTCTCGGAGCTGTTGCACTGCAGCCGGGTTCACTGAAGATCACACGCGACGGTGGTGTCGCCACTCTGAGTGGTACGTCCAGCCACATTCTCGGCGGTCATGTCGGCGACGTGTTCCTGCTCGCGACCGACAGCGGATTCGTGTTGCTCGAACGCGATCGTCTCGAGGTCACGGACTTGGCCAGCTACGACGTCGTGCGTCGTAACTCCGAGGTCACCGTCGACGGCTTGGTCCTCACCGATTCCGAGATCCTCACCATCGATGCCCAGCGTGTACTCGACATTGCCGCAACACTGTTCGCGGCCGAGGCATCAGGCTTGGCCGACTGGGCAGTCACGACCTCGGCCGACTACGCGAAGGTGCGTCAGCAGTTCGGTCGCGCGATCGGCCAGTTCCAGGGAGTCAAGCACAAGGCCGCCCGCATGCTCGCTCTTGCCGAGCAGGCCCGCGTCTGTGCTTGGGACGCAGCGCGTGCGCTGACCCCCGCCAATGGCGTCGGCGCCGAAGAGGCTTCTCTCGCAGCAGCAGTCGCCGGAGCCACGGCCCTCGAAGCCGGTTTCTCTGTCACCCGCGACTGCATCCAGGTGCTCGGCGGAATCGGTTACACGTGGGAGCATGACGCGCACCTGTATCTGCGGCGCGCGCAGTCCCTGCGGATTCTGCTGGGCTCCACGGCTTCCTGGCGTCGACGCGTCGCGGCGCTGACCATTGCCGGGACCCGTCGCGTGCTCAGCATCGAATTGCCGCCGGAGGCAGAGGCGATCCGCGCGGACGTTCGCGCTGATCTCGCTCCCGCTCTCGAACTCGAAGGCGCCGCGCAGAAGACGTACCTCGCGGAAAAGGGCTACACCGCACCGCACTTCACGGCTCCGTGGGGCAAGTCCGCCGACGCCGTCAGCCAGCTCGTGATCGCCGAGGAGCTGCGCGCGGCGAAGATCAAGCCGCACGACATGATCATCGGCAACTGGGTCATCCCGACGCTCATCGCGCACGGCAACGAAGAGCAGCTTGCCAAGTTCGTCCCCCCGTCACTGCGCGGTGACATCGTCTGGTGCCAGCTCTTCTCCGAGCCGGGCGCAGGTTCCGACCTCGCGGCTCTGAGCACGAAGGCCACCAAGGTCGACGGTGGCTGGAAGCTGCAGGGCCAGAAGGTGTGGACGTCGATGGCACGCGACGCGCACTGGGGTATCTGCCTCGCGCGCACCGACGCTGACGCACCCAAGCACAAGGGTCTGTCCTACTTCCTCATCGACATCAAGAACAGTGGCCTCGACATTCGTCCGCTGCGCGAGATCACCGGTGAAGCACTGTTCAACGAAGTCTTCTTCGACGACGTCTTCGTTCCTGACGAGTGCCTGGTCGGCGAGCCGGGCGACGGCTGGAAGCTCGCTCGCACCACGCTGGCCAACGAGCGTGTCTCGTTGTCCAACGACTCGTCTCTCGGATCGGGTGGCGAGGCTCTTCTTAGCCTGGTCGACGGACTGCCCGGTGGCATCGCCGACGAGCAGTTGACCGTTCTCGGAAAGGTGCTGTGCGACGCGCAATCCGGCGGTCTGCTCGGTCTGCGCACCACGCTGCGCTCGCTCACCGGCGCGCAGCCGGGCGCCGAGTCCTCGGTGGCAAAGTTGATCGGTGTCGAGCACATCCAGCAGGTCTGGGATGTGGCAATGGAGTGGGCCGGGCCGAGTTCACTTCTGGGCGAACAGCATCGGATGTCTGCAACCCAGATGTTCTTGAACTCGCAGTGCATGTCCATCGCGGGTGGTACAACCAATGTTCAGCTCAACATCATCGGTGAGCGAATCCTGGGTCTGCCTCGCGACCCCGAACCGGGGAAGTGACCTGCACATGAGCAATCGCACCTTCGTCATCGGCGTGGGCATGACCAAGTTCGAGAAGATCGAGACCCGCGGCTGGGAATACCCGGACATGGTGACCGAAGCCGTCTCGAATGCCCTGGCCGATGCCGGGATCGGCTACGACCAGATCCAGCGCGCCGCAGTCGGTTACGTGTTCAATGCGTCGACAGCGGGACAGCGAGCTCTCTACGAGACCGGTCTGACTGGCATTCCGATCTTCAACGTCAACAACAACTGCGCCACCGGCTCGACGGCACTGATGACGGCGCGCGAATGGGTCCAGGCCGGGCAAGCCGAGTGTGCTTTGGCCGTCGGCTTCGAGAAGATGACCAAAACTGCACTGACCGGCACCGGTGAGATGCCCAAGGTCACGACTTTGGACTCGCAGCTGAAGATCATGGTCGAGGACCACGGCTTCGCGCGCTCACCCATGACTGCGCAGCTGTTCGGCAATGCTGCCGTCGAACACATGAAGAAGTACGGCACGACGGTCGAACAGATTGCAGCCGTGGCGGTCAAGAACCACAAGCACTCGGTCAACAACCCGTATGCGCAGTTCCGTGACGAGTACACCCTCGAACAGGTACTCGGTGACAAGATGATTCACGATCCACTGACACGTTCGCAGTGCTCGCCGACTTCGGACGGCGCCGGAGCCGCGATCGTCGTGAGTGAGAAGTTCGTCCGTGAGCACGGACTCGAGGGCCGAGCGATCGAGATCGTCGCTCAGGCCATGACCACCGACACCGAGGCAGCATTTGCCGAGAGGTCGATGATCGACGTTGTCGGCGCGCCGATGACGGCGGCGGCCGCCGAGCAGGTCTTTGCCGAAGCCGGCATCAGCATCGAAGACGTCGACGTCATCGAACTGCACGACTGCTTCGCGATCAACGAGATCATCACCTACGAGGGCCTGGGGATGTGCGCTGTCGGAGAGGGCGGAAAGCTCGTCGAATCCGGCGCGACCACGTACGGCGGCCAGTGGGTCGTCAACCCGTCGGGTGGTTTGATCTCGAAGGGACACCCGCTGGGCGCGACGGGGCTGGCCCAGTGCGCCGAACTCACGTGGCAGCTTCGCGGGACCGCGGACGCTCGCCAGGTCGAGGGCGCACGAATCGGATTGCAGCACAACCTCGGACTGGGCGGCGCGTGCGTCGTGACGGTCTACCGAGCCGGAACTTTGGAGAACTGATGGCTATCGATCTCGATGTGGCGTTGTCCGCCGAACCGACAGTGCGCGAAGCGTCGTGGACCGACCGCGACGTCATGCTCTACCAGTTGGGACTCGGAGCAGGAGCGAATGCTCTGGATCCCGCAGAACTCACCTGGGTGTACGAAAAGGGTCTGAAGGTACTTCCGACGTTTGCAATGGTTGCAGGCCAGGGAGTTTCGGCGGGTGTGCTGCCCGCACCGTCGATGAGTATGCCGGGAATCGACATCGACCTGCGCAAGATTCTGCACGGTGGGCAGTCGCTGACACTTCACGCGCCGATCCCGTCGACGGGTGCTGCTCGTATTTCCTCTCGGGTCGCCGACGTCTGGGACAAGGGAAAGGCAGCTGTGATCGTTCTCGAGACCGCGGCGCACGACCTTGACGGGAACCCGTTGTGGACCACCGGAATGCAGATCTGGGCGCGCGGCGAAGGTGGCTTCGGCGGCAGTGCCGGTCCCGAAGTTGTTGCCGGGGTGCCCGATCAGGCGCCCGACAAGGTACTGACGTCGAGCACGAGTCCCTCACAGGCGCTGGTGTACCGACTCAGTGGAGACATGAACCCACTGCACGCCGATCCTGCCTTCGCGAAGATGGCGGGCTTCGACGCTCCGATTCTGCACGGCCTGGCGTCGTACGGCATCGTCTGCAAGGCAGTGGTGGACGGAATCCTCGACGGAGATCCGACGAGGGTGAAGAACTACTCGGTGCGGTTTGCCGGTTCGCTGTTCCCCGGCGAATCCATCACCACCTCGGTATGGCAGGACGGCAACACGTTGACGTTGGCGGCGACCTGCCCCGAGCGCGAGAACTCCCCGGTTCTCACACACGCAACAATGGAGATCAACTGATGGACCTCGGTACACACCCCACGGCAGCCACACACCCGGGCGGCACGATTCTGACGTCGCCGCCGCAAGACGCCCCGGTCGACCGGGCCACGGCAGCAGCGCGTCGCGTTGTCGACGCGATGCTGCGGACCGACCGCGAAAACGCCAACCTGGACCGGGTTGCGGAGGAGCTCAACAGCATTGCCGAGCACCTCGAGCAGCACTCACCCGAGGTGGCTGAGCGTTTGATCGACATGTGGAACGGTGAGGGCGTGACTCGTCACGATCCGGTGACCGGCCCCGAGAATGCCATTGCGCCGCCGCTCGTTCTGGAAGGGCTCGCTGACGGGTCGGTGCAGGGAGTGGTCACGTTGACGCTGCCGTACCAGGGCCCTCCCGGCCATGTACACGGCGGTGTTTCGGCGCTGCTGCTCGATCACGTTCTCGGCGTCGCGAACGCCTGGGGCGGAACTTCCGGCATGACAGCACAATTGAGCACTCGGTACCATCGCCCGACTCCGCTGTTCGAGCCCCTCACGATCAGCGGCAAATTCCTTTCCAAGGACGGCCGCAAGATTCACACCGTCGGTGAGATCAAGACTGCGGACGGCGAATTGTGTGTGTCGGTAGAGGGCCTGTTCATCGACAAGACCGTGCCGCGCCCCAGGTAGGGGTTCTGACGAAGGAGGGCCCAGTGGGCAAGCTCGACGGACGTGTAGCAGTGGTCACCGGTGCCGGTATGGGCATCGGGCGCGGAGTGGCGGGCGCGTTCGCGCGTGAAGGCGCGTCGGTGTTGGTTGCCGAGATCGACGAGGCAGCGGGCCTCGAAACCACCCAGTGGTTGCGGGACGAATGGGGCGCGGAGGCTGAGTTCATCCGTACCGATGTCACCGACAAAGCGCAGGTTGTCGCCATGGTGGACCGGGCCGTCGAGCGGTTCGGGCGCCTCGACATCCTGGTCAACAATGCTTGGCGGACTTTCGGTTTCGCTCGGCTCGAGAACATGACCGACGAGCAATTGCGCGGCGGTTTCGACATGGCAGTGATGGCCGCTTTCTGGGCCATGCAGGCCGCGTTGCCGGAACTCGAGCGTCACGGCACCGGCCGCGTGATCAACATGTGCAGCCTCAACGGGGTGAATGCTCACATGTACTCGGTGCAGTACAACGCGGCCAAGGAAGCATTGCGAACCCTGACTCGCACTGCTGCCCGCGAGTGGGCCCCCAAGCATGTGAACTGCAACGTCATCTGTCCCGGTGCGCAGAGTGCGGCGTACAAGCGTGTCGCCGAAGCCAATCCGGAGAACGTGGCAGTGATGGCCGCACAGAACCCGATGGGGCGGATCGGCGATCCCCTCGACGACATCGGCCCCGTTGCGGCCTTCCTGGCGAGTGACGACAGCCGCTACGTCACCGGCAACACCCTCTTCGTCGACGGCGGCGGGCACATCAACGGTGTGCAGTGGGCGCCGACCGTCGACTGATCGGCAGTTGTTCGGCTCGAGATTCCGGTGTCTATTTGGCCGTGAAGCCGGCGTCGACCGGCAACGCGATACCTGTGACGTATCGAGCCTGATCCGAAACCAACCAGGCTATCGCGTTGCTGACGTCGGCAGCCTCGATCAGCCCGACGTTCAAGAGGTTGCCCACGTCGGCTCCGCTCGATGTGGGGGAGTCCGCAAACAGTTTCGCGACGGCGTCGTTGACGACCATCGGTGTATTCGCGCCCGTCGGGTGCACGGAGTTGACACGAATATTGTGGGGAGCAAGCCAGTGCGACCACGTCCGACCAAGCCCCACGATGGCATGTTTACTCGCGCAGTAGCCGTCGGACCCGCCGGTGCCGTCACCTCCGCGACCGACAAGTCCCAGTGTTGATCCGGTCAGGACGATTGCGCCGCCTGTCCCTTGCTCGATCATCGGGGGCGCTGCGGCCTGGACGGTATTCCAGACACCGAAGAGATTGACCTCCATCTGGTCGCGGAAGGCGCGAGCATCGTCGACGTCCGGAGACATCATGCCGATACCGGCGTTGGCCAGGACGATGTCGAGGCTGCCCAACTCCGCAATTCCTTCGGATACTGCAGCTTCTAGCGCAGGTAAATCGCGAACGTCGACCCCTCGCGCGACGACATGTCGCCCGAGGGCCTCGACCATTGCCGTTGTCTGCCTCAAATCGTCGTCGGTTCCCATCGGGTAGGCCACCGATTCGATCTGACGGCAGATGTCGAGCGCAATGATGTTCGCGCCCTCCTGCGCCAGTCGCACGGCGTGGCTTCGGCCCTGACCTCGGGCGGCTCCGGTGATCAGTGCGATTTTGCCTTCCAACTGTCCGGGCATGGGTGCTCCGTCCGTCGTGAAACATGATTACTCGGTCGTGAGTAATGACTCGAGCGGAAGGCGAAACTCGTCGCCGGCGACGTAGTCTGAGTTCAGATACAGCGGGAACTCGCTTCGGAAGAGAAGGGGCTCGGTATGTCCGATTGGGAGAAGAAGTTCGAAGCTGAAGCCAAGGGCCTCCTGGCAGAGGTTGAAGAAGAGCTGACCGTCCTCGAAGGTGTCGACACCATCGATCCGTTTGGTGAAGACGATCCGGACCCGGTTGCTGGAGACGATCCGTCAGCGGGAGATGACGACACCAAGCCGACGTCAGATTGACCCCGGCGACACGTCGACGCACCTCGGCACCTCAGAACGGTGGCGGGTCGTCTCCGTAATCGATGGGTTCTCGATGGGCTCGCGGTGATTTCCGCCGCTCACATTGAATGTGCTCCTGTGCTCTTTTCTGAATCTGCCGGCGCCGGCGATTCCGTTCACTCTGGATACGCGCAGCCTTGTTCTCCGCCTGGGTCCGTCGATGTCGACCGCCCTGCGGCGGTACCGGTTCGGCCGACCCCGCCGCCAACCCTGCGGGTCGCGTTCGGTAGCGATGCCCGGTCGGTGACGTCAGCGACAAGGTCCGATCCCCGTTCGACGCGAACCGCCAGCGATCGGAATGCTTGAGGCGATGATGATTGCGGCAGAACGCACTCATATTCGATTCGACTGTTTTACCGCCGCGTTCGGGATCGCCATGATGGAACGGTTCATTGTGGTCCAAATCGGAATTCCAGGCCGGGACATCACAATGCAGCCATTGGCAGCTGCCCGCGATGATCCGCAACCAGGTATCGAGAACTGAACCAGGCCGGTAGACGTACGCCGAACCGGGCACCGATTCGGTGGCGGTATCAGCGGGTACTCGGACGTTTCGAATTACGGCGTCTTGGGCGATGTCGCGAGCATGCTCAGCGCTGATCACCCCGTACCCGTCGAGGTGAGCGGGCTCGCCGCCTCCGCGCAGAGTGGAATCAGTCATCACGACGTGAACCACGGGCCGACGAACGACAACACCACCGCTACGATCCTGCGGGCAATCAGCTCGGCCACAGTTGCACGGCAAGAACGGTGATCCGTTGGTCAACTCGAAGAGCGCGTCGGCTCGTCGCTGCTCGTATGTTCGAGAGTCGTTTCGGCATACCGACATTGCCAACTCGCGTAGTCGGCCGTCGAATGCCCGAGCCTGCTCTGCCGGAATGCTGCCCAAGATCTTTGCCATCCCGTCCTCGGCAGCGCTGACCCCGACGAACCGATCGGTGAGAGCACGGCGTCGACGTTCTCGCATACCTTCCGGGTCCACCATCGCCACGATCCGATCGATCGCCGCTGTCAGTCGCCTTCCCGTCAAGCCCGTTCCGCCGGCTACTGGTGGGGCGAGAACCTGCTCGAGCAGTAGTCGTTCCACTTCGTCGATCAATTCGTCTTTCACGTTCGCGGTCGCGGAATCGATCAAACCAACTCGGTACAGATCCAACTCGCCACGCGCCATCGCCGCTCGAGTGCGATGCAAACGAGTCTTCAACGAGAACCCCAACCCGATCAGCTTGCCTGCAGCCGCGCGGCCCATCGTCAGTGACGCACCGACTTCCGATTCAGCCAACTCGTGTGCGGTCGACGACCACGCACCACCGGCGACATGCTCTGAGCTTCGCCGCGAAAAGAACTCGGCAATCACAGCGAGCTTGCGTTCGACCAGCATCGTCTCGCACGCATGCAGATCTGTCATGAGATCAACCAGCGCACAATCAGTTTCGGTACCGGTCAGCTGTGCCGAGATACCGAAAAGCTCTGTCGCGGGGTTGAACATGCATTCATCATATTCGAATGCATGTTCGAATGCAGCTGAATCTTCAAATCAGTCGGAATAGTCCGAATCGTGAACCTCAACGCATTTCAAGGGTTTGGCGTAGTGCTGTCAGCGGATCCGAGGCATCTCGACGCCCACGCGGACCAGGCCCTTCGGGGTTGACGAAGCGACCCTCGTCCGAGCGGGTCCACTCTCGTACGGCCCATCGCTCCTTGATCGCCCAACGACCGTCGCGTCGCTCCATGTGGTCGATGAATCGCGCACCGCTGGTGAAGTTGACCATCCCGATGCCTTCGGGACCGCCCCAATGTGTGGACATCGAATACGCCTCGCTGATCGCCTGGTCGCCGTGTAGTTCGACCAGGTGGTTGCCGATGTGATGCATCGTGCCGCCGATCGCCGAGAGTTTCGGTGTGACCCAGGCGATGTACTCGTCTATGTTGCCGTCGAAACCGGTGTGGTGGTCGATCGCGTCCGGATGGTAGGCGCTGCGGACGAGATCGAAGTCGAGGCGGTCGATGCCGCGACAGTACGTCAGAACTACCTCACGGATTGCCTGCTTGTCGATGAGATCTTGCAGTGCCCGGTCCATGTCACGCCTCCTTGATGCTGCTAATCCAGTCGAGTAGTTCTGGTAGTTCTTCGGCTGCGCAGTCGAATACGGCAGGTCGAAAGACGACGACGGACGCGCCGCGGTCGAACCAGTCCCGGGCTTTGTCTGCCGTTGCCGAGAGGTCGACGGACCCGTTGTCGCGTCGAATCGGTGCTGCAGATACTTGCACACGTGCGGTATCCGGGTCACGGTCGTGGGCCTCGAAAGTGTTGCGCAGCAATGTGACACTGTCGGAAAACGTTCCCAGATCGGTCGGGTTCACGGTCCAACCGTCGGCGACGCGTGCGATGCGGTCGAAGTTCCGCTGACTTGGTCCGAACCCGAAGAGCACTGGTACTCGGGGCTGGATCGGCAGTGGGAAGCTGTGGTAGTTCTCGAAGGCGAAGTCGCGTCCCTTGAAGTTAGCCGGGGCATTGGTCCACAGTTCGCGACACGCTGCGACAGTCTCCTCCATGCGCCCGAATCGCGCATCGAAAGGCATGTTGGTGGCAGTGTATTCGGCTTCTTGCCAACCGACGCCGAAGCCCATCACAGTCCGACCTTCGGACAGTGAGTCGAGTGTGGCAACCTGTTTGGCGAGCAGAGTCGCCGGACGAACAGTGGCGATCAGAACCGACACCCCGAGGCGAGCACGTTCCGTCACTGCAGCGATCGATGACAGCAATGAAATCGGTTCGTACCAAGGGTGATCCAAGGGGAACAAGAAGTTGTGTTCGACTACCCGCCGAGCGTGTGCGTCGGCATTGAAGCCGAGGTGATCGCCGGTGCAGATCAGATCGACTCCGGCACGGTCAGCGTGCGCGGCGAAGTCCAGAACCGGGCGAATCTTGCCCTCGAACAGGGCCTCGAGGCCCAGAACGTTGACGCCGATTTCCACAGTCGTTCCTCTACAGCGCACGCTTGGCATGAGCGGACATGTCGCCCATGTTGTCCATACAGAAGAGTCTCGAGCTGAACTGCCACGATCCGTCGGCGCAGCTGAAACGATCGAAGTAACGCCCCGACAGGATGGGTTGCAGGGCAAGTGTTTCAGTGCCTTGTATGACCGTGATGTACGAGAGCGCCGACGCCGATTCGCCGTCGACCGCGATCCGCGTGTTTGTCAGCAGGTGCTTGGTTCGTGGAATCGGAGGATCGCCGTACATGCGAATGAAGCCACTGCAGGCTGCGAACACGGCATCGGCGTCGGATGAAATGAGCGTGGTGGCAATCCCGTCCGGCCCGCACTGCCCGTAGTCGGACCGGGCGAACAATGCGGCGACTTCACGCAATCTGCCCTGATCGATCAGATGCGTGTACTCGCAGAGCAGGTCACGGATCGCCGACTCGGCGACGATCCGTGACAGCTCCGTGGTCATACGGTGATCTCGCGCCGAACCATCTTGCCGGTTGCGTTGCGAGGCAACAGATCATTGGTGATGCGCCACTTCGACGGCACCTTGAAGTAGGACAGGCGCTCGGCGGCGTAGTCGCGCAACTCGGCCTCCGTGGTGTCCGCTCCGGGACGCAGGACCACCACGGCGGACACTTCCTGGCCGAGGTCGGGGTGCGGCATGCCGATGACAGCGCACTCGATCACGTCGGGGTGTTCGTCGAGCGTCTGCTCGATCTCGGTGGGGTAGACGTTCTCGCCGCCACGCAGGATCAGGTCGGAACGACGGCCCGTGAGACGGAGACGACCGTTCTCGATGACGCCGAAATCGCCGGTGCGGAGCCAGCGTCCGGGTGCGATTGCAGACTCGGTGGCCTCGTCGTTCTCCCAATATCCGAGCATGACGAACGGACTGCGTACGCACACTTCACCTTCGATGCCGTCCGGCAGCCACTCGCCGAAGGGGTCGCGAATCTCCATCGAGACGGTGATGATCGGACGTCCGAGAGTGCCTGGGAACTCTTCGAGTTCGGCGCCGACGGCGACTGCGATGGCGGTGCTGCATTCGGTGAGACCGTAGCTGTCGACCAGAGCATTGCGTGCGAACGGCACCTGCTCCTTGAGTCGTTCCTTGAAAGCGGGTGACGACGGCGCCGACGCCAGCGAGAATGCAGTCAGCGAGGAGACGTCGTACTTGGCGATGTTGCCGTGTTCGAGTAGACGCGACGCCATCGTCGGCACCGCACCCCAGTTGGTGACGCGCTCGCGTTCGACCAATCCGAGAACCTTGTCGACGTCGAAGCCGCCCTCGGTCAGGATGACGGCACTGCCCGTCGCGAGACGGGGGACCACCAGATTGTGCAGGCTGGCGATGTGGAAGAGCGGGGAGGTGAGTAGATAACGCAGTGGGCTCGGCTTGGAAGCGTCGTACTCACGGCCGGTGAATGCTGCGCCGATCGCGTCGCTGTACTTGTGGTAGTCGACGACGGCCATCACGTTGCGGTGCGAGTGGAGTGCGCCCTTGGGGCGGCCGCTGGTACCACTGGTGAACAGGATGACGGCGGGATCGTCCTCGTCGATGTCGGTGCTCGGCACGTCGGAGCCTGCATATTCCGCGATGAGCGCGGGCAGATCCTCCTCCATGGTGAGGACCGTGATGTCTGCCGGCAGTTCGGGGAGGGCGGCGCCGCGCTTGGCGTCCACGACCAGAACCTTCGGACGTGAGAGCTCGATCCCGTGGGTGACCTCGCGCGGAACCCACCAACCGTTGAGACCGACAGCGATCGCGCCGAGCGCCTGCGTCGCGAAGAACGTCATGACCCATTCGGGAGTGTTGGCAGCGAGGATGCCCACACGGTCGCCCTTGCGGACTCCGTACTCGTCCCGCAGAGCAGTTGCCAGCGCGGCGACGGAATCGGCGTGCTCGGTGAACGAGATTCGACGATCGCTGGTGACGAGATAGTCGCCGTCGCCCCAGGCGCGAGATGCCGAGATGAGTTCACCGATGGCGTGACCACGGTTCTTCATCACGGGCATGACGGTGCCGAGAACCTCTTCTTCGACGATCTCGAATGGCCCACCTGGACCGGTGAGGCGTGAGACCGCCTGGTCCAGAAGCAACTGCGGATCTGCGGGGGCAGTCATGGAATGGCCTTTCGTATTGTGGCGCTTTTCACGTCACAAAATCTCACGAGAAAATCATATCTGTGGCGGCGGTTACCACTGAGCGAGACTGAGACGGTTCCGGCTTTGAGGCGTCGATACGTTCGAGTCGTATCGCAGTTGGAGTAATCGACATTCCGATATCGACTAGGACACAGGACACGATGACGAACACCGCCACCGAAGCATCTTCGAATGCAGCTCTTGCAGCTCCTCAGCGCGAGGACGTCGCGCAGATGTTGATCGACCGTCTCGGTGATCAGCACTTGGGTCTGCGGACGCGGACGCAGGACTGGAGCTGGGACGAAGTGGTGCGCGAGAGCGCAGCGCGTGGCTCGCTTGCGAAGTCGCTTCGCGCGCCTGGACCGTTTCACATCGGAGTCCTTCTCGAGAACGATCCCGAGTTCCTGTTCTGGCTCGGCGGCGCGGCCCTGACCGGAGCCACGATCGTCGGCATCAATCCGACCAGGCGTGGAGCCGAGCTCGAGGCCGAGGTCCGGTACGTCGACTGCCAGCTGATCGTCACCGACAAAGCGGGCTACGAGAAGTTGTCCGGCCTTGACCTCGGACTGACCGAAGACCGTTTCGTGCTCGTCGACGACGCGTCCTACCCGGACAAGATTGCAACGCATCACGTCGAATCGCCTCAGATCGACCTCGGCGTCGACGCGTCGACCCTGTTCCTGCTTCTCTTCACCTCGGGTACCACCGGAATGTCCAAGGCAGTGCGGTGCAGCCAGGGGCGTCTGACACGGTTGGCCTACGCGAACTGCGCCAAGTACGACATCGACCGCGACGATGTCTGCTACTGCTGCATGCCGCTCTTCCACGGCAACGCGCTGATGGCCCTGTGGGCGCCTGCCCTTTCACAAGGAGCCACCGTCTGCCTCGTCCGTAAGTTCACCGCTTCGGGCTTCATGCCGGACGTTCGGTTCTACGGCGCAACATATTTCACCTACGTCGGTAAGGCCTTGGGGTATCTCATGGCGACGGCAGAACAACCGGACGACATCGAGAACACCCTCACACACGGATTCGGGACCGAGGCTTCACCGGGGGACAAGGCAGAATTCATCCGCCGATTCGGTGCACAACTTTTCGAGGGATACGGCTCGAGTGAAGGTGCCGGTTCGGTGGTGCTCGATCCGAACCAACCGGCCGGAGCGCTGGGCCGACCCGCGAACGAGAACATCGTCATCGTCGATCCCGACACCCGCGAAGAGCGCCCCCGCGCGATCCTCGACGAGCACGGTCACGTGCTCAACCCCGACGAATCGATCGGCGAGATGGTCGACAAGGCCGGATCGAAGAAGTTCGAGGGGTACTACAAGAACGAAGACGCCATCGCGGAGAAGATTCGCCACGGTTGGTATTGGACAGGCGATCTCGGCTACGTCGACGAGGCCGGCTTCATCTACTTCGCCGGACGCAAGGGTGACTGGATCCGGGTCGACGGTGAGAACACCTCGGCGCTGATGATCGAGCACATCCTGCGTCGTCATCCGAAGGTGATTGCCACGGGTGTCTTCGCGGTGCCGGATCCGCGTTCGGGTGATCAGGTGATGGCTGCGATCGAGGTTGCCGATCTCGCCGAATTCGATCCGGTCGAGTTCGCTGCTTACCTTGCCGCGCAGGCGGATTTGGGTACCAAGGCGGCGCCACGATTTGTTCGCGTTTCGACCGACCTGCCCGTCACGGGCTCCAACAAGGTTCTCAAACGTGAGCTTCAGGCCGATCGCTGGCGTACCGACGAGCCGGTGTTCCACTGGGTGGGCCGCGGCACTCCCGAATACACGTTGATGACCGAAACTGACGTGGTGAATCTGGAGAAGGAGTTCGAGACACACGGCCGTTCGCGGTTCCTGTGAGTGGAGTTGCGCTGGTCACCGGCGCTTCCCGGGGGATCGGCCGAGAGTGCGCGCTTGCATTCGCGCGCGCCGGATTCGACGTAGCAATCACTGCTCGCACCGTTCGTGAAGGAGAGGGGCGGGCAGCCCCGCGAACCAGGCAAGGCGAGCAAGTGATTCCGGTGCCCGGCAGCCTGGAGACGACGGTTGCCGAGATCGAGTCCTTCGGTGTGCGCGCATTGGCCGTTCCGATGAACTTGCTCGATCTGGCATCCGTCCGCGGCGCCGGTGAACGGGTGCTGGCAGAGTGGGGACATGTCGACGTGCTGGTGAACAACGCCTACGCGCAGACGGTCGGAAACATGGACCGGGTGCTCGACATCGAGATCGACGACGCTCAGGCGATGGTGATCGGAAATTATCTGCACCAACTCGCTCTGGTTCAGGTGATACTCCCGTCGATGATCAAGAGGGGTAACGGCGTAGTGGTCAACCTGGCATCGGGTTCGGCGACCTTGGATCCGCCTGCGCCGCCCGGCGAGGGTGGTTGGGGTTTGTCGTACGCCGCGTCGAAGGCGTCGTTCGGACGTATCGCCGGAGCGATCAACTCGGAGTATCGAGGCGCCGGAGTCAAAGCGTTCAACCTGAGCCCGGGATTTGTCATCACGGAATCAGGGAAAGCCCGTGGTGGCGCGGACGCGATAGTGGAAGCCGGATTTGCGGCCACACCGGCATCCGTGCCCGCCGCTGCTGCGGTGTGGCTTGCAACAGATCCGGATGCGGACCGGTTCCTCGGTCGCGTCGTGGACGGTCCGAAATTGATGGCGACACTGGAGGAAACGGTATGAAGCTCGGCGTAGTTGTTCCGGTCGAATTGGGTCGAAGTGGAGATCCCGACTGGATTCTGCAATTCGCCCGTGCCGCCGAATCGCTTGGTTTCGACGAGATCTCGGCCGTAGAGCACTCGGTTGTCATCGCGGATACGGCGAGCGAATACCCGTACTCTCCGACCGGAAAATCTCACCTACCCGATGACTGTGAGATCCCGGATCCACTGGAACTACTGTCATTTGTTGCCGGCGCCACAACGACTTTGGGTCTGTCCACCGGAGTTCTGGTGCTTCCCAACCACAATCCGGTAGTGCTTGCCAAGCGCTTGGCGACGCTGGATCGACTTTCGGGTGGGCGATTGCGCATCTGTCTCGGTCTGGGCTGGATGAAGGAAGAGATCGAAGCGTGCGGCGGTGACTTCGAGCGCCGCGGCAAGGTAGCCGATGAGGCCATCGCGGTGATGCGTTCACTCTGGGAGGGCAAGGAAGCAGTCGATTTCGACGGCGATTACTTCTCGTTCAAGGGTGCGTACAGCTGGCCGAAGCCGCACCGCGAATCCGGAGTTCCGCTCTACATCGGTGGACACAGTCTCGCTGCTGCTCGGCGAGCAGGCCGGTTGGGTGATGGTTTCCAGCCGCTGGGACTGGCCGGTGAAGATCTCGACAAGGCCATTGCAGCGATGAAAGCGGCTGCGGTGAAGGCAGATCGAGATCCTGCCGACGTCTCGCTGGTACTCGGTGCGACACTGCCCAGGCTCGACGAAGCGAAACTTGAGTGGGCACGCGGGTTGGGAGCCGATCGAATCGTGTTGTCCGCGAGCCGTCGTGGCACGTCGTTGGAATTGATCATCGACGAAATGGCTGAATGCTCGAAGCGGCTGGGGCTCGGCGCGTAGTCCTTCGTCTGATCAGGGATGGGCCAGCCCGTTCAGGACCATCGCGCCGACGAAGGCAGCGTTGTCGGCTGGGCTGTCCGATCGGCGGGTGAAGCACCTCAGTAGGAGGGTGTTGGTGATGCCTGCGGCGATGTCCATCGGAGCACTGATGGTCGACATCGCTCCGTTGTCCTGGCCGCGCTGCACAATCGGCGCGATGATCGAGGGGATGTTGAGTTTCTCTTTGAGCGAGAGCAGGCTCTCGGGCTCGCCGTAGGTGTCGTGGGCAACGGCAACCAGCAGTGCATCCATGAACTCTGTTTCCTCAGAGGCTAGTTGTGCGCAGCGGAGTAGGAAGTTCTCGATGATCGCGACGTCACCGAGACCGATCAGGATGTCGTCGGCAACGGTCTCTCGCAGTGAGTCCACGCGGCTCTGAAGGGCTGCCACCAAGATGTGGGGCTTGGTGGGAAACAGTTTGTTGGCGGCGGCGCGGGGAACTGCCGCCGTGTCGGCGATGTCGTTGATCTGCGTCATGAAGTATCCGCGCTTGCCGAATTCGCTACGCGCAGCGGCGAGAAACGCCGCTCGCGGATCACGCGGCAGCGGACGCGGCTCAGCGGGCTGGTCGATGGGACCGACAACGTCATCGAGGTGTTGGTGAAGGCCGGACGTGTCGACGACGGCGCCCAGTATCGCGAGCAGTGCGTCGGACATGATGTCGGGTGAGACGGAGCGGGAATCGATGCGGCTACGAATGCGGAAGCCGTCGATCACGGCATTGACCGTGACAGCGAAGGTCTTGGTGGTGAACGGCCTTCGGAGTGTTGCGTCGGTTTTCTCGAAGAGGGCCTCGTAGGCCGCGGACACGAGCTCGTCGCGTCGACGATATTCGTTTCCCAGAGCGGTGGAGGTTCGCCGGTGTGAGCCCGCAAAAATGTGTGAGAGAAGACTTCTTGCAGTCGACGCGTCGTTGACGATTGCGTCGAATGCCTCTTTGACGAGAGTGGTGACCGTCGGACGAAGCGCGTCGTCGTTTGCTACCAACTGTGCGCGCACGGTCTGCTTCACTTTGTCGGCGCTGTGCAAGGTCGATTCGGTGAGGCTGGTGATCACGGCCTCGATGAATTCGGATTTGGTTCGGAACTTGCGAAAGAACGTGGCCTGCGATGCACCGGCGTGGTTGACGACCTGTTCGCTTCGAAGTCCGCGTTCGAGAATGTCTCGAGGGGCCTCGACGAGCGTCGTCACGCCTGCATCGACGAATTGCATGGTGGACGCGTCGCGGTCAGTCAACAAACGGAGTGACCCCGCGACCACGCTCCGTTTCCATGGGAGTTCGACCGCGCTGAAAGCCTGGAAGTAAGGGACACCACCGATGAAGACTGCCGACTCACCCAGCCTCAGTAGGCGTGAAGTACAGGTGCTGTTGACCTGGATTCGCTGCGACTCGAAAGCCGAAGTCTCCCGTGAGTTGTACATCGCGGAGGGAACGGTGAATACGCACCTCGCCCGTATTCGAGGGAAGTACGACGGAGTGGGCCGGACAGCCCCGACGAAGATGGCACTGCTTGCACGCGCCCTTCAGGACGGGCTGATCGGTATCGACGAACTCTGATCGAAGCGCGAGCGATCGGGTGCGTCGATCCGGAAAGTCAGTCGAGGGCGGTGGCGTCGGTTGTCGGTGTCTTGGTGCCGGGAGTCGCTTCGATGTCGAGAACGACCTGGCTGTCGGTGGCTTCTTCGGGGAAGACGTACCGACGCATGGCCCACCAGCGGAAGGCCGTGGCCAGCAGGGTTCCGATGATCGATCCGCTGATGAAGTCCGCGAAGTTCTCCATGAAGAGGGAGACGTTGGGCTGGCGCAGGTGGAACACGTAGCTGGAGATCCACAGCGGAACCTGGTTGATGGCCAAACCGATACCCGCGACGATGAAGAACAGCGCGGCCTCGTGATGGCGCTGTCTACCACCACGCTGAGCAAACGACCATTCGCGGTTGAGCACGTAGGACAGAACCGTCGCGATGAGGACTGCGAGGATGTTGGCCGTCACCGGGTGCTGAGGCAGGACCGTCCACTTGATACCGAAGAACAGAACCGTGGTGACGATGAAGGCGATGCCGCCGACCACCAGGAACTTGAGCATTTCTGCGTGCGGCAGGACGCGCACGAGGACCCGCTCAGGAAGCCTATTGACCATCTTTCCGACAAACGCCATTGTTCGAGGCTAACCCTGAATACGGCCGACGGCACAAATCGTCCACCCACGTGTCGGCAAGATCATCAGAATCCGTACCCGAGAATTGCGGGCTTCTGCGCGTTGAAAGCGAAGTCGAAATTCCGGATCTCCTGCGGATCGGACGCGTGGAGCCGGTGCGCCGCCGCGAAGGACTTGGCCTGGTGCTCGCCCAGGTACAAGCTGCTCAGAACATCAGAGGGCATCGTGATCGCAGGCTCCGCGTCAGTGACCGTACAGGTGGCCTTGCCGCCCTTGACCTGAAGCGCGAAAGTTCCGCCGGCCTTCAGGAACGGATCGTCGACCTTGACGACTGTGTCCAGGTCAGCAGCATATTCACGAGCCTCGAGAGCCGCGGGCACGTTCATGATGCGCAGCCACAGTCGATCGGAGCGCGTCGTCGTCCGGGCAAGGCGGTAGTCCGTGAGCATCAGCCGGAGTGGATCGGCAGGATGCTGGCGTGTCTCGATCCGGGTAACGAGGTCGAGGCCGCAGATCGTTCGCCACAGCGCCGCGTGCGCATCTTCGGTGATCGTCACGAACTCGTCGATCCGGGCGATGCTGTCGCGGCCCTCGCTCGTGTGCCGGTAAGCGATGTATCCGTCCGCGTGTGTCAGAAAGAACAGTCCGGAGGCGCCGTCACGATCCTCGGACGGGTCGGCGAACATATGGTCCCAGAGCGGTTGCGGACGCACTTGAGCGCCGGGTGTCTGCAGCCGCCAGCGGTCGTAGATCTCGGGTAGAAGCGTCGAGGCAGCCTTGATGTCGACGATGGACACGCCACCGTTGTCGGGCACCTCCGGGCGAAATCGCGCGAAGCGGCGATCGAGGGTGATGCCCTCGCTGAAGGTGGCGGGGCCGTATCCGAAGCGGTTGTAGATGCCGGCTTCGCTGGCCGTCAGGGCGGCAAGTGGTGCTCCGGTCGACTCGATGTGGGCGTGAAGTGCAGTGAACATCGAGCGTAGGACGCCACGACGACGGTGAGTCGGGGCGACGGATACCCAGGTGATTCCGCGCGTGGGGAGTTGGCGGCCGCCGGGCACGGTGAATTCCATGTCGATTTCGATGGCCACGCCGACGGGTAGGTCACCGTCGACGGCGAGGATGATGTCTTCGGGCTTGTAGAGCGCCTTCGTCAGTTCGCTGACCGCGGGAGACGGGTGAAAACCGAACCCCACCGAGTCGAGTAGTTGGAGAGCCGGCCAGTCACTCTCGGTAGCGGTGCGGATGGTGATCTTGTTTTCGGGGCTCACGTATATCGACTCTGGCATAGATTGCGTGAAGACGCACATGAATATCGGGGCTGACGTTTCCTCACCGGCTCCCAGGGGTACCGCCCGACGGACCAGTCCTGCGGCACGGAGAAAACCGATACGGAGAAACACTGTGGCGATCACCGACATCAAGGAATATGCCCATCTGACCGAGGAAGACGTCGAGGCGCTCGGGCGCGAGCTGGATGCCATTCGGCTCGACATCGAGGAGAAGCGCGGCGCGCACGATGCTCGATACATCCAGCGAACGATCGCGTTTCAACGCTCTCTGATGGTGGCCGGCCGCATCGTCTTGTTCGCCAGCAAGAAGAAGCCTGCCTGGATTCTGGGGACTGCGCTCCTGGGTGCCGGCAAGATCATCGAGAACATGGAACTCGGCCACAACATCATCCACGGCCAGTGGGACTGGATGAACGATCCCGAGATTCACTCGAGCAACTGGGAGTGGGACAACACCTGCCCGTCCTCGGGATGGAAGCACTCGCACAACTTCACTCATCACAAGTTCACCAACATCGTCGGCCTCGACAACGACGTGGGTTACGGAATCATGCGCGTCACCCGTGATCAGAAGTGGCACGCCGACTATCTCTTTCAACCGATCACGAATTTCGTGCTCGCGACACTGTTCGAGTGGGGCGTGGCACTGCATCACCTGGAAACGGACAAACTCCGCAAGGGTGAGGTGAAGTGGTCCGAGAAATCGGAGATGGCCAAAGACGTCGGAAAGAAGATCGCGCGGCAGGTGACGAAGGATTACATCCTGTTCCCCGCTCTGACCGGTCCGGCGTGGAAGACCACGTTGACGGCCAACGTCGTTGCAAATCTCATCCGCAACTATTGGAGTTACGCCGTCATCTTCTGCGGGCACTTCCCAGACGGTGCCGAGAAGTTCACGCTCGAGGAATTCGAGAACGAATCGCGCGCTCAGTGGTATCTGCGACAGATGCTGGGGTCAGCCAACTTTCACGCCGGTCCGGTCATGGCATTCATGAGCGGCAACCTCTGCTACCAGATCGAGCACCACTGCTTCCCCGACTTGCCGAGCAACCGGTACTCGGAAATCGCTGTGCCGCTGCGCGACCTGTGCGACAAGTACGACCTCCCGTACACCACCGGCCCGTTGTGGAAGCAGTACGGATTGACGCTGCGGACAATCTGGAAGTTGTCTCTGCCCAACAGGTTTCTCTCCGCGTCTCAGGACGATGCTCCGGAGACGCATTCGGAGTTGAAGTTCCGCATCCGCGGCGGAATCAAGGAAGTCTTCGGTGTCGATCCGCAGACCGGTAAGCGGCGCGGCCTGCGAACTGCGATCGCGATGGTCTCGAGCTGAACGGTTACCGCTTGTGCGCCATTGAACGAACTACGAGATCGCCGGTCGACTGGATCGCCTGGACCAGCACGATCAAGATCACGACTGCGACGAACAGCACCGGGGTGTTGAATCGTTGGTAGCCGTACTTGATCGCGAAGTCGCCGAGACCACCGGCGCCGATGGCGCCTGCCATGGCCGAGAAACCGATCAGCATCACCGCCGTCAGGGTTGCTCCGGCTACCAAGCCCGGAACCGATTCGGGCAGTAGTACTTTGACGACAATGTCCTTGTCGGTAGCGCCCATGGACCGTGCGGCCTCGACGCGTCCGGAATCGACTTCACGCAGAGCGTTCTCGACGACGCGCGCGAAGAATGGCACCGAACCGATGGTCAGCGGCACGATAGCTGCCGTGGCACCGAGCGCTGTCCCGACGATCGCCCTCGTCGCCGGGATGAGCAGAACCAACAAGATGACGAACGGCAGCGAACGGCCGATGTTCACCACGGTGCCCAGTACCGAATTGAGGACGCGGTTGGGACGGATTCCGTCGGGCGCGCTCGCGTGCAACAGAACGCCGAGGGCGATACCGATGATCACGGTGAGCACGAACGAGACGCCGACCATGTAGAGCGTGTCGAGTAGGGCTTCCCACGCTTCGCCGAGGGAATCCTGCCAGGACGTCTTGTTCATGAGAACGTCACCTTCACTCCGCGCTGCGAAAGATGTTCTTCGACAGCCTTTCTTGTCTCTTCGTCGCTGACGAGTCCCGTGTGCGAGGCGAACTCCACGCGAAGACGGCCGACCTGATGGGCTCCGATGTCCTCGATCCCGCCGGAGATCACGGTGACGTCGACGTCGAGATCCCGTGAGAGTTGGGAAATCACGGGCGAGGTCGACAGTGAATCGACAAAGGTGAGGAGCGCCGGAATTCCGGTCCGGGATGTTCGCACCGATCCGGTCGGCAGCAGTGCTTCACCGAGAGGCGAGTCCGGGTCCGCGACCAGTTCGGTGAGAGTTCCCTCGTCGACGATGCGGCCCTGATCGATCAGAGCAGCGCGTTGGCAGATCCGTCGAACCACGTTGAGCTCGTGGGTGATCAGAACAATGGTGACACCGAGTCGTCGATTGAGGTCGGCGAGCAGGTCGAGGATCGAGTCGGTCGTGTCCGAGTCGAGGGCGCTCGTGGCCTCGTCGCACAGGAGGACATCGGGTGAAGCCGCCAAGGCTCTCGCGATGCCGACGCGTTGTTTCTGGCCACCGGACAGTTGCGAAGGGAACGCGTCGCGTCGGTCTTCCAGACCGACCAGCTCGATCAGTTCGTCGACGCGGGCACGTCGATCTGCCCGCGAATACCCCGCCACTTCGAGAGGAAACGCGATGTTGGCGGCGACGGAGCGGGAATGCAGCAGATTGAAATGCTGGAACACGACACCGATCCGCTTGCGTGCATCGCGCAACTGCGCCGGGCTCAGCGCAGTCAGATCGGTGTCGCCCAGCAGAATCCGGCCGCTGGTGGGGCGTTCGAGCAGGTTGAGGCAGCGCAGCAGAGTGGACTTGCCGGCGCCGCTCTTGCCGATGATGCCGAAGATTTCGCCGTCTTCGATTTTCAGGGACACGGAATCGAGTGCATGCAGAACTTTCGTGCCGCTGCGGTATTCCTTGGAGACCGATTCGATCGAGAAGACCATGACGGGTCTCGATCAGGTGGCGCTGGCCGGAATGACCGAGCCCTGGTAGGTCTGCTCGATGAATGTCGCGACGTCGGTGGACGTCAATGCCTCAGCCAACTTCTGCACTCGCGCATCGTTTTCGAGGGAGGTACGAACCGTCAGGACGTTGGCGTACGGGTTGCCTTCGGCCTTCTCGAGCACCAGTGCGTCCTTGGCCGGATTGAGCCCGCCTTCGATTGCGTAGTTGCCGTTGATGATTGCGAGATCGACGTTTCCGTCATCGAGCGTGCGCGGAAGCTGCGGGGGATCGACCTGGGTGAACGTGAGCCCCTTGGGGTTGTCGATGATGTTCTTCTCGCTGATCTGGGTGATGTCGGTGCCGGGGGCACCCAACTGCTGATCGAGCTTGATCAATCCGGCCTGCTGCAACAGGTACAGCCCACGGGCGAAGTTCGTCACGTTGTTGGACAACGCGACCGTTGCGCCCTGGCGTAGGTCGGCCACATTGGTGACCTTCTTGGAATATGCACCGAGGGGCTCGACGTGGACCTTCGCCACGGCGACCAGGTCGTCGACACCCTTCTCCTTCGACCACGATTCCTGGTACGGCACGTGCTGGAAGAAGTTGGCGTCGGTGTCTCCGGCTTCGAGCACCTCGTTGGCGTCGAGATCGCCGGTGATCTCGCTGACCTCGATCTTGGTGTCGCCGAGCAGACCCTTTTCTTCGACGAACTTCAGGATCTCGGCATGCGGAACCGACGAAGCGACGATGCGAAGGGGTGCGTTCTCGTCGGAGGAGTTGTCGCTCGAGCACGCTGCGACGGTTCCGACTGCGACGGCGGCCACTGCGAAGGCAGCGAGGAATCTTCTGGTGCGCGAGCGTGACATGTGAATCTCCAAGACATAGCCGAACGCCACGCCGAGATGGCGTGACAGTTCGTGAACGCTAGCCCGGTAATCCTCCTGTGAGGAGATACAGAATCACCGCGATTTTTTCATCTACCTATTGTCCGAGGAGGATGACCGGAACGTCCTCCGCGAAATCGACCACCAATTCGCGACGCGAGAACAGCCAGGTGCCGTCGACCTTTTCGAAGCTGTCCTGATAACGGATCTCGATCCGGTTGTCCCGGTGGCCCTCGCCCCGCGGATAGATGTGGTGGGCGGAGCAGTAGGTCTCACCGTGCGCGGTGGTGGGGCTGTCGAGGTCGAGGATCTGCTGCTCGACGATGTGCCGGGTCGAGTGCAGATGTGAGACGGCATCGACCACTGAACTGCTGACTACGGAGTTCCCACGTATCTCCGTCGGTGCATCCGTTCCGTTCAATGCCGGCGGCAAGACGAATGCCACGTCGTCAGTGAAGAGAGCCGCAAGTGCGGTGGTGTTTCGGCGGTCGACGGCCTGCGCGTACCTGGCGGCCAAGTCGGTGAGAGCGACGCGATCCGATGAGTCCATGCGCATATCTCACCTTATGTGACGCCGCTCATGTTTCGGCTTCCCGCTCAACGAGACATTCACAGCGCCCACCTGGGCATCTGGTTAGCGTCCAGGCCAAGAGTTGCCAGCCATGAATGCCATAGGAGAAACAGCGATGGATCTGAGGGAATCGCCCGAGCAGCAGGAGCTCCGCAAGGAGTTGCGCGCGTATTTCGCGGCGCTGCTGCCGGAAGAGAAGCGTCGCGCGGCCGGCGAGCAAGGTGTGGGCGGCGAGTACTTCCGCGAGATCGTGAAGTTGCTGGGTAAGGACGGCTGGCTCGGCATCGGCTGGCCCAAGGAATTCGGTGGCCAGGGACGCTCCATCGAAGAGCAGTTCGTGTTCTTCGACGAGGTTCAGCGCGCGGGTCTGCCGTTCCCCTTCGTGACGGTCAATACCGTCGGACCGACGTTGATGAAGTACGGCACCGAAGAGCAGAAGGAACGATTCCTGCCCGGCATTCTGGCCGGCGACATCGTTTTCGCCATCGGATACACCGAGCCCGAGGCCGGAACGGACTTGGCTTCGCTCAAGACCCGTGCGGTCCTCGACGGTGACGAGTGGATCGTCGACGGCAACAAGATCTTCACCAGTGGCGCCAACACCGCCGACTACGTGTGGCTGGCGTGCCGCACCGACGCGGATGCCCCCAAGCACAAGGGCATCTCGATCCTGATCGTCCCCACCGAGGACGCAGGCTTCGAGTGGTCACCGATCAACACCGTCGGCGGCTTGATGGTGACGTCCACGTACTACTCCGGCATTCGTGTTCCGTCGAAGGACGTCGTCGGCGAGGTCAACGGCGGCTGGCAGCTCATCACGGCTCAGCTCAATCACGAGCGAATCGGCTTGGCAGCGATCGGTGGGCGTACTTACGGTCTGTGGAACCTGGTCCTGGACTGGGCCAAGGAAAACGGCGCCATCGACATCCCGTGGGTGCAGCAGGACTTCGCTCGTACACACGCCAAGCTCGAGGCCATGCGACTGCTGAACTGGAAGATGACGGCAGCCGTCGCGCAGGACACGCTTTCCGGAGCCGACGCCGGTGCCACCAAGACGTACGGCACCGAAACTCACGTCGACGTCTATCGCACCCTCCTCGGAATTCTCGGTTCCGCCGGACGCATTCGCCCGGAGTCCCCAGGTGCGCTGCTTGCCGGTCAGATCGAACAGATCTCGCGTCAGGGTGTCGTGAACACCTTCGGAGGCGGCGTCAACGAAGTTCTGCGTGACATGGTCGGCACCATCGGTTTGGGACTCGTTCGCGAAAAGAGGGTCAAGTGAGCGACATTTCGGCTCAACTAGACGCCTTTGTCGGCCAGACTCTGGTTCCCACCACCTGGGGGCCCGACGAGGTCAACATCCCCATGATCCGCCATTGGGCCGAGACCATGGGCGATACCAACCCCGTCTACCTCGACGACGAAGCCGCCCGCGCCACCGGACGTGACGGCGTCGTCGCTCCCGCTCAGATGCTCCAGGTCTGGATCATGCGGACGTTCACCGACAAGATGGCGGGCAACGACCCGTCGCAGGTGTGGACCGATCTGATCGCCACTCTCGACGCAGCCGGTTACAGCTCCGTTGTGGCAACCGATTCCGATCAGGAGTTCTTCGCCGAACTGCGGCCAGGAGATCGCGTGAACTACACCGAGGTCATCGAGTCGATTTCGCCGGAGAAGAAGACCGGACTCGGTGTCGGACACTTTGTCACGACGCTCAAGACCTACCGCAACGGTGACGGCGAGGTGGTCGGCACCCAGCGGTGGCGGACGCTGCGGTTCAAGCCTCAGGAAGCTGCTGCACCGGAGGCGCCGCGCGCTCTGCGTCCGCGTCCGGCTCTCAACGCGGACAACGCTTTCTGGTTCGAAGCCGCCAAGGAGCACCGTCTGGTGATCCAGCGCTGCACGTCCTGCAAGACGCTGCGTCATCCCACCGGCCCGATGTGCGGGGAGTGCCAGTCACTCGAGTGGGACACGATCGACGCGTCGGGGCGCGGCACGGTGTACAGCTTCGTGGTCAATCATCATCCCAAGATCGACGCGTTCGACTACCCGCTCGTCGTTGCGGTAATCGAACTCGAAGAGGGAACACGATTGATCGCCAACATGGTGGGTATCGCGCCCGAAGATGTCGTGGTCGACATGCCCGTGGAACTTGACTGGATCGACGCCGACCCGGATCTGACGCTTCCCGCGTTCCGGCCGGCCGTACGCGAGGAGCACTGATGGACTTCAATTTCAGCGAAGAGCAGGAAGCAATTCGCGCACTGGCCGACGAGGTCTTCACCAGCAAGGCAACGATCGAGCGCACCAAGGAGATCGAACTCTCGGCCGAGCGCGTCGACCGTGAACTGTGGCGCGAACTCGCGAGCACCGGGCTGCTCGGCATCGCACTGCCGGAGGAGTTCGGCGGCGGCGGCCTCGGCTTGTCGGAGCTGTACGCACTGCTCGAACAGCAGGGACGTCACGTTGCGGCCGTGCCGATCTGGGAGACGACCCTTGCAGCATCGGCTGTCAATGAATTCGGCTCCGATTCCCTTCGCGCCGAGATCCTTCCGAGTGTTGCCGACGGCAGTCGATTCCTGACCATCGGTCTCGAAGAGTTCGGTCCGTACACGGGCGGCGACCCACTGACCACGGCCGAGCAGGACGCCGACGGCAACTGGACCGTGACGGGTGAGAAGGCCGTAGTGCCGATGACTCACGTCGCGAACCTTGCTCTCGTTTCGGCAACCGCTTCCACCGGTACGGCACTGCTGCTGGTGGATCTGAATGCCGAAGGAGTGACGCTCGAACAGACCCAGTCCACCAACTGGGAGATCTGTGCCAACGTCACCTTCGCCGGTGCGCCGGCGCAGCTCATCGGCGCGGCCGACGGTACGACGGTTCCGTGGCTGATCGACCGAGTTGAACTGGCGTTGGCCGCAATTCAATGGGGTGTCGGCTCGGGTGCAGTCGCGCAGGCCGTCACGTACCTGAACGGCCGAAAGCAGTTCGGCCGTCCGCTCGCGACCTTCCAGGCCGTCAATCATCAACTCGCTGACTGCTACATCGATCTCGAAGCGATGCGCGTGACTTTGTGGCAGGCGGCCTGGCGCATCTCCGAGGGACTGGATCTCGGCACCTCGGTACTGGTCGCCAAGTGGTGGGCAACCGACGGCGGACAGCGCGTCGTGCATCGCACCACGCATGTCCACGGCGGCATGGGCGTCGACACCGACTATCCGGTTCACCGTCACCTGCTGTGGGGCAAGCAGATTGCTGCCACCCTCGGCGGTTCCAGCTCCGACCTCGCGCGTCTGGGTGCGCAGCTCGCATCCGGTGTGGAGGTGCTCGCATGACCGTTCTTGCCGGTCGCAGTTACGCGGACATCATGGTCGGAGAGGCACTGCCCGAGTTGGCGATCCCGCTGACCCGTACGTTGATCGTCGCCACCGCGATCGCCACCCGCGATTTCCAGGACGTGCACCACGACCCGAGCCTGGCTCAGGAGCGCGGCTCCAAGGATGTCTTCATGAACATCCTCACGAGCAACGGTCTCGTCGGCCGGTACGTCACCGACTGGGCCGGATCTGCATCGACCTTGCGCCGCATCGCCATTCGTCTCGGAGCGCCCAACTACCCGGGCGACACCATGACGATGACCGGTGAAGTCGTCTCCAAGGAAGACGGAGTGGTCGTGGTCAAGGTGCAGGGCGCGAACAGCCTGGGGAATCACGCATCCGGCACCGTCGCAGTCGCTTTCAAGGAAGAGGGGAGGCCCTGATGGCGATCAGCCCGCTCTCGGGTGCCGCTGCCATCGTCGGCATCGGATCCACCGAGTTCTCGAAGAACTCCGGCCGCACCGAACTGCAGTTGGCGTGTGAGGCCATCGTCGCGGCGCTCGCTGACGCCGGTATCGATCCCTCCGAGGTCGACGGTCTGTCCACCTACACGTCGGAGACGAACGGCGAAGCGATCGTGGCTCGCAACTGCGGCCTCGGTGAGCTGAAGTTCTTCTCGCGTATTCACTACGGTGGCGGCGCTGCGTGTGCCACGGTGCAACAGGCTGCTATGGCAGTTGCGACGGGTGTTGCCGACGTCGTGGTCTGCTACCGAGCCTTCAACGAGCGCTCCGGTGTGCGATACGGCCTGGGGCAGCATGATCGACCCATGGACAGCACGGCGGACCGAGCGGCATATGCGTGGATGACTCCTCAGGGATTGTCGACTCCCGCTCAGTGGGTCGCCATGTTCGCCCGTCGATACATGCACCAGTACGGTGCGACGAGTGAGGACTTCGGACGAGTTGCAGTGGTGGCGCGCAAGCACGCCGCCAACAACCCGGCTGCGTGGTTCTACGAGCGCCCGATCACGCTCGAAGATCATCAGAACTCACGCTGGATCGCCGAGCCGCTGCACCTGCTCGACTGCTGCCAGGAAACCGACGGCGGCCAGGCGCTGGTCATCGTCTCTGCCGAGCGCGCAAAGGATCTGGCCAACAAGCCCGTCGTCATCAAGGGCGCCGCTCAGGGCAGTAGCAAGGATCAGCACATGATGACCAGCTACTACCGCCCCGACATCTCCGGTATCCCCGAGATGGGCCTGGTTGCTCGTCAGCTGTACGGCCAGAGCGGCCTGAGCCCCGATGACATCAACGCAGCGATCCTGTACGACCACTTCACCCCGTTGGTGCTTCCGCAGCTCGAAGAACTGGGCTTCTGCAAGCCCGGTGAGGCCAAGGACTTCATCCGTGAAGGCAACCTGGAGATCGGCGGACGCCTGCCGTCCAACACGCACGGTGGTCAGGTGGGCGAGGCATACCTGCACGGCGTCAACGGAATTGCCGAAGGTGTGCGTCTAGTCCGAGGCACATCGACCAATCAACCGGCGGGCGTCGAAAACGTGCTGGTCACAGCCGGGACGGCAGTACCCACCAGCGGTCTCGTTCTCGGCGCTGTTTGAGAGAGGAAATGACAGTGACAACTTCGGAAGCTGCGAAGACCGCCGGTGATTGGCGCGGAGCCGATCTCGGTACCCGTACCGTGTCGTACACCGAGCGCGATGCGATCTTGTACGCACTTGCCGTGGGCGCCAAGGCAACCGAACTGGACCTCGTCTTCGAGGATCAGCTTCGGGTACTGCCGACTTTTGCGCTGACGCTGGCGCAGTGGGCTCCCGACGCTCTGGGCTCGGCGGGCGCCTTCGACACCTCGACGGCACTGCACGGCTCGCAGGAACTGAAAGTGCTTGCCCCGCTGCCGCGTAGCGGTGACGTGACCTTGAAGGCTTCGGTCGGCGAGGTGTGGGACAAGGGTGCAGCAGCGGTGTTCGAGGTCAAGGTCGAGTGCGAATACTTCGTCGCAACCTGGTCACTGTTCGCTCCCGGTGCCGGTGGATTCGGCGGAGAACGTGGACCCTCACGTCCGGCGGAGCCGACTGGCGAGCCCTCGCTCACCGGTGTGCTGACCACCGCGGAGAACCAGACGGCGATGTACCGGCTGCTGGGCGACAAACACCACATCCACATCGATCCCGAGGCTGCGGCGCGGATCAACCAGCCGCGTCCGATCATGCACGGGTTGTGCACGTTGGCCGCCAGCACACTCGAGCTTGCTCGGGTCGCCGGAGTGCATCCGGCTGATCTCGTCAGCCTCGACGGCCGATTCGCTGCGGCAATCCATCCGGGTGAAGCGCCGTCCATCGTTGCGTGGGGAACTCCCGACGACCTTGCGTTCCAGGTCGTCAAGGATGATCAGGTGGCGATTTCCGGTGCACGAGTGAGCTTCTCCACTCACTAGCCCCTCCATACTCAACTGCGGGGTGCTTGACCCCCTCGTCGCGCCCCGCAGTTGTTCGCACGAAAAAGCAGCCCCTGAGCACATTCGCTCAGGGGCTGCTTTGCGAGTGATTCAGTCCTGATGGGTCGCCATGTAGCGAGCCGGGTATTCGCCGCCGCCGTGAACGGCGATGTCGGCGCCGTTCACGTACGAGGAGAGTGGGCTCGCCAGGAACAGGCAGGAGTTGGCTATATCGGCCGGTACGGCCATACGCTCCATCGGAATGGTCTTGGTGACCGCAGCGCCGCCGTCGGCACCGTAGACCTCGGCGGCAGCCTCCGTACGGATCAGGCCGGTGGTGATGTGGTTGATCCGGACCTTGGGCGCCCATTCGAGGGCCAACGCCTTGGTCAGAACGAGGAGGCCCGCCTTGGCCGCGCTGTACGCCGCGGTTCCGGGCTGCGGGTCGATTGCCGAGACGCTGCCGATGTTGATGATGGCGCCGCCGTCGTCCTGCGTCTGCATGACTGAGTTGGCAGCCTGGGCAACGTTGAAGGGAGCCAACAAGTTCAGTGCCACGATCTTCTCGACGAAGCGGGGCGACACCGTCGCAGCATCGGCATCGGGGGAGCCGCCGGCGTTGTTGACCAGGACGTCCAGACGGCCGAAGCGCTCGACGGCATCCTGGACGAGGGCTGCGGCGTCGGCGGGATCGCGGACGTCAGTGGCGCGAAAGGCGGCGCTACGACCGTCGGCGGTGGGTAGAGACTCGGGCTCGTTACGGCCACAGACCAGCACGTTCGCGCCCGCGGCGAGGAAGGTTTCGGCGATCACGTAGCCGATGCCTTTGGTGCCACCGGTGACGATCACCGAGCGTCCGCTGAAATCGACGGGGTTGGGCAGTGTCACGGTGGAGCCTTCCTGGTGCGGTGCCGAGCTGAATTGCCGCCCAAGGTGATTGACGCGACATGGTCGCACACCTTAGGGTCAAGCAAGTGCTTGGTTGTTTTGTAGGTCGAGTGTAGACGACAAACGGCGGCAGTCACCAGAATCGGCCGGTCCCTCTCGCAAAAGGGCACCGTACGTCGAAGGACATTGGAGTAGTCAGATGGGCAAACTCGAAGGCAAAGTCGCACTCATCACGGGTGCGGGTCAGGGAATCGGGCAGGGGATTGCCCTGGCGTTGGCCAAAGAGGGCGCAATGATCGCCGTTGCCGGCCGTACCGAATCCAAGTTGCACACCACGTGCGGACTACTCGCTGACATCGGCGCGCGCGGTGAGGCGGTGGTCTGCGACGTCAGCAAGAAGGACGACATCACCGCGGCCGTGGACAGTACCGTCGAACTGTTCGGCGGAATCGACATCCTGGTCAACAACGCCAACGACTCCAAGCCGGGCCCACTCCTGAGTGTGCTCGACGAAGACTTCGAGCGTTCCTTCGCTACGGGCCCACTCGCCACCCTGCGCATGATGCAGGCGTCGTACCCGCACATGAACAGTCGTGGTGGTGGCGTCATCATCAACATGGTCACCTCGGCGGCTGTGCGCTGGGATGCCAGCAACTACGGCGCCTACGGTTCCATCAAGGAAGGAATGCGCTCGTTGACCCGCGCCGCGGCCTGCGAGTGGGGCAAGGACAACATTCGAGTTCTCAACGTCGCCCCGCACGCCAAGACTCCCGCGTTGCAGTGGTGGATGGACAAGAATCCGGAAGAGGCGGCGGCATTTGTCGCGGGTATTCCGCTGGGACGAGTCGGAGATCCCGAGACCGACATCGGGCGTGCCGTCGTCTTCCTCGTCAGTGAAGACGCCGGTTACCTCACGGGTGCCACGATCCCACTCGACGGCGGCCAGTCACGCTGGGGCTGACCGCCATCTACCCGATCAGGTCATCACGGCGCCGCCGTCGACGGCAATCGTCTGCCCGGTGACGTTGCGAGCCTTGTCGCTGAGCAAGAACGCGACCATCTCGGCGATGTCTCCGGGTGTCTGAGCTCGACCCATCGGAACCATCTGGGCGACAAAAGAATCGAAGACGTCGGAATCGGAGACATCTGCGAGCGAGGGATCGCGTCGACGCAGTTCCTTGATGGTCCGCAACCACATGTCGGTGAGGATCAGTCCGGGCATGACGGTGTTCGAACGGAGTCCTCGGGTCGCGCCGATCCGGGCGACACTGTGACTCATCTCGATCACCGCGGCCTTCGACGGTCCGTAGTGCGCGAGCATGTCACCGCCCAAGCGGGCGCCGATCGACGCGATGTTGACGATCGCTGCGGGACCCTCGGTTCTACTCACGAATTCTCGGCACATCAGGAAGCTGCCCTTGGTGTTCACCGCAAAGGTGTTGTCCCACTGGTCTTCGGTGATTTCGAGAAACGGAGTGAAGACGCCGATGCCGGCACCGTTGACGAGTGCTGCCGGTCTGCCGATCGACGCAGCCACGTCGAACGCGTTCTTGACTTCGCCTTCACGTCGAACGTCGCATCGTGCCGTGTGAACCTCTACGCCAAGGCTTTCCAGGCGTGCTGCGGTGTCGGCGAGCGCCGCCTCTTCGATGTCGAGGAGAAGCAGGGTGCCGAAGTCCTCGGCAAGGCGCTCGGCAATGGCGGCACCCAACCCGGCTGCGGCGCCGGTGACGATCGCTACCGGCGCGCTCACGGCAGATGCGTTTCGAGCAGTGGTGCAAGCAGTTCGGCCGCGCGCGCTGCCGTGATGACTTCGCTCGGGTCCACCTTGGTCACCACTTTCGAGGCAGAATCTTCGTAGACGTGCTCACCGATGAGTCGACCCTGCTCGTCATATGGCCAGACGAATGCCAAGGTCCGACGTACGAGGTACCAACCGTCGGGGTCGATGTCCGACGACTGTTCGAGGACGGTGGACGTGGATCCACCCGATTCGTGCACAGCGCCGAACACCCCGTCTCCGAGGATCGAACCGGGGACGAACTGACTGAAGAGGGTCTCGCCGGAGAACCCACTGTCGGATACGGCGAAGTCGGACTTGCCGGTCCACATGACAAGGGTGTCCGTCTCGGCGAGCGACTGGTAGAAGGTGGTGACGGCGTCCATGCCGTCCAGAACAATCGACTGCCCGTCTTCGAACAACCGGTAAACGGGTTCTTCGACGGTCATGTCGGGTGAGAGGATTTCCTTGTAACGACCGGAGACCTCGAGCAACGCGTGGCGTCGGTAGTTGCGGAGGATCTTCTGGTGCCGTGGATTGTCGATGGTTTCCAATTGCTTTTCGACGCCATCCATCATGTGGACGAATTCGTGCTCGTACTTGCTCATCACATCTCCTGGTTTCGCAGATTCGGCGGGCTGTCCGGATCTGCGACAACTGTGACCCGGCGAGGCATTCGTTGTACATGTAGAACTTCGTTCGAAAATTGCCAGTTTGCTTAACGCCGCTGTTCAGATACCGTGATGGTCATCACTTCATGGGTCTACGGCGGCCGTAAACAACCGAATGGACGGTAATGAAAAAGGCGCGAAGAGGTGAGGATCTGAACCTGCGGTTGGTGTCCTCGTTGCTCGTCGTCGTGGCGGAAGGGCACTTCGGACGAGCGGCAGACCGGTTGTTCGTCACGGCGCCTGCTCTCAGTCAGCAGATTCGTCGACTCGAGGAGCAGGTGGGAGTCGAGTTGGTCGATCGCAGTTCACACCCGGTGGTGCTCACCGCCGCGGGTGAGGTGTTCGTCGCGGATGCGCGGCCCGCGCTCGAGTTCGCCGTTCGCGCGATGAACGGGCTCGATGCACTCGAGCGTCGGCGGGCCAGGCGGTTGCGGATCGGATTCATCAACGGGGCTGCCGGAAGTTTGGGGCGTGCGGTGATCGATTCGTTGCATGCGGAGGTGGAGCTGGTCCAATTGGATTGGTCCCAACAGGTTTCCGCGGTGGCGAGCGTGACCGTCGATGCCGCCTTCGTGCGGCCGCCACTGCCGGTGCTCGACGGTGTGGTGCTCGAACGGATAGGCGTCGAACCGCGGGTGGCGGCGTTGCCTCGAGGACACCAACTGGCGGGTCGTACGAGCATCGAGATTTCTGAAATAGATGGGATGGTGCAGGTTTCGAGTGACGGTGCACCACTCGAATGGGTGAAATGGTGGTCGGTGGACCCACGCCCGAGTGGTGTACCCGTCCGGTACGGTCCCTCGGTCCGCACGATGGACGAAGCGCTCGAGGTCGTCGCCAACGGTCGAGCGGTGGTCATAACGGCAGCAACCATTGCCGAGTACTACACCCGCTCGGATGTCAGTTTCGTGCGAATCTCCGACATCGAGCAGTGTTCGATCGATCTGTGTACCCGTGAGGGGGACACTGGTCCGGCGGTGATCGAGCTACGCAAAGCCGTAGCCGCCCTGGGCCTCGGCAGGACGACGAGCGAGTGACCGAAAGGTGGAGTGATCAGCGAAACCGTTCGCGATACTGGTTCGGGCTGCACTGCCACCGGGATCGGAACCTACGCGCTGCGTGGCCGGGATCGTGCCATCCGACGGCGCGGGCAGCCCCGGAAATGCTGAGTTCTGTTGTGCGCAAGAGAGATGCGAGACGTTCGACGCGCAATGTCTGCAGATAGGACATCGGACTGGAGTCGGTGTCGGCAACGAACACGCGGCTCAATTGTGAAGGCGAGAGGGCGACCTCCGCGGCCAGCGAACCCAGAGTCCAGGGATGATCGAGGTTATTGCTCATCAACTCCACGGCCAGTTCGACCGTTGCACGGTAGCCGCGTTCTTCACGGCTATTCACCGTGTCGGAGACGAGAGGCTCGAGCACGGAGAACGCTGCGAACAGCAGGGCATACTGCTCGAAAATTCCGATCCCGAGATCTCGGGATCGGCCCGTGCCTGCTGCGAGTTCGTCGAAGAGTTCGGCCAGTTGCGCGGTGCGGTCGTCGGCATCGAGGATGAGAACGGGGCGAGGCGCGCGCGACTGCGGAGAAAACGCGGCACCCCAGCCCGGAACTCTCGTGATCCAGGACAACTCGTCGACGAACAGCGTCGGATCCAGGAAAACATTGGTGGTCAGCAGGCAATTCGATTCGAGGCTGTGGCGTGTGCCGGGAGTGAGGATCAACACGTGACCTGAACGAATATCCGTCACATCGTCTGCGCTGCGCTGGACTGCTCGGCCATCTCGTACGAGAGCCAATTCCACCACGTCGTGGCTGTGTACTTCCACGTCGTTGTCGAGGCGAAGATGCTCGGCGCGCACTCGGCGACGGGAACGCTCCGTGGTGTTCGTCGGCGTGACGCCCACGTTTCCCTCCTCCCTTGCAGTTCACGGCTTCGTCGATAGGAACTCCACATCGTCGACTGTCAGTTCGTCCAGTTCCTGAGGCGTCAGGTTCCGGCCTTCGGCGACCGCCGCGTGCATACGGGCGAAGACGTCGTCGGCCACCTCGTCGGCGTCGGCTTTGCGTTTCCAGTATCCAACGATATGCGAGTTCATCGGGGAGTAGCCGATGTCCAGGCGGAGGAGGTGACGGACTCCGCGGAGCGAGCCTGCCTCTCCCGCGGCCCAGACGTAGTCAGGCTGATGTGCCGACAACGCCTGACGGAGCTCTTCGATCATCGTCTCTTCGTCGGACCCGTGGATCCACCGAGCGCGACCGTCGGCGGCCGCTTCCAACGGAATCTCATTCTCCGGGCTGTCGGCGATCAGGAGCGTGATCGCTTCCTGATCGGTCGTGAGAGATTCCAAGATCGTCATGATCGCGGGGAGCGCGGACACGTCACCGAGCAGCAGCAGGGAACGCGCCAGCTCCGGGAGTGGTTGGTTCCCTACAGCATTGGTCAGTCCGACAACGTCGCCGGGAACGGCGTTCGTGACCCACCTGCCTGTCGGCCCGTCGCTGTGGACGACGAAATCGATGTCGACCTCACACAGTTCCCGGCGGTGTGCGCGGATCGTGTACGTCCGCACTATCGGCTTGGGTGCGTCGTCGGGGTACTCGAAACCGTGTACCCCGACGGTCGGAATCGTCAGTTCTCGGGCGGCTGCGGAATGGTCGGCGTCATCGGGCAGAAAGATCTTCACCTTCGGAGCGATGCCGACGCAGTCGTAGTCGCGGAGTTCGCCGAACGTCACTCGAACGAAATGAGGCCCTATCTCTCTTTTCCTTGTGACGACAGCGCGATGGATGGTGAATCGGGGGCGGATGGCCGTTTGCGTGTCCTGCATATGGTGCTCCTTGGAAGCAATCGAAGTTAGGTATACCTATCTTCGAGCGAGACCGGTCTTGATGGTGAGGATGCAATGCGCATCTACCGGGATGAAATACGCATTGTTGCCGCATTCGTTTTAGTCAGTTAGACTAAAACCATGAAAACGACGCGCACTGCACTCGAAACGGTCGAGACGGCAAAGGTTTCGGCTGATGTGTTCGGGGGAGTCCCCAGTGATCTCGACTCCCGCCGCGCTGCAAAGCGTCGTTTTCATCGGCTCGCCTCTGCCATCCATCCGGACCGGGCGAAGCCCGAAGATCGGGTGCGGTACTCGGCGGCAACATCTCGGTTGAACGAGCTCTACCGGAGTTGGTCGGCAGAGTTCGAGTCCGCAGATTCTCGTCCCGTATATGTAGGCGAGCGGGGAGAGTATTCGTTGGGTGGACTGGTAGCCCGCGGCTCGGTCGCCAACCTGTACCGGTCCGATGCCGGTGTCGTACTCAAGATTCCGCGAAACCCTCGGGCGAACTCGATGATCGAGGCCGAACGGAATGTGTTGACGGACATCGAGAATTCGTGCGAAGCCGGTTGGGCAGCGCCGTACTTCCCGCGGTTGATCGACCGAATCACTCATGTGGACGCCGGCGCGCGACGCCAGATCGACGTGCTGGACGATCTGACCGAAGGTTTCGTGAGCCTCGCCGACGTTCGTGAGGCGTATCCGGGGGGCCTCGATCCACGTGACTGGGCGTGGATGCACCGACGGCTGCTTCGGGCTCTGGCAGCGGCGCATGCGACTGGTTGGGTGCACACCGCGATCACTGCGGAGAACGTGCTGATCGAGCCTGATCGGCACGGGGTGGTGCTGGTCGGGTGGTCCTTTGCTACCCGCACCGGCAACCGCCCGGTGGCGACGATCGGTTCCGATCGTGATTCCTACCCAACGGAAGTCGGCGAAACAGCGTCTCCCGCGTGGGACGTCTACATGGCTCATCGCTTGATGCTGCGAATGCTGGGCGAGCAGGCTCACGAGAGAATGAAGGCTTTTGCTCGGGGCTGCCTGCAGGACAACCCCAGACTGCGTCCCGACGCGGTCGACCTACTTGACGAGTTCGACGAACTCCTCGATCTCCTTTACGGCCGGCGGACATTTCGTCCGTTCGCCGTCCCCTCCACGAAAGGACAGTGATCATCATGGGCTACGGATACTGGGATGACAACACCTATTTGGCGGGCAAGACTTTCCGCGCCGCGCGCGGTGTCGACGACTTCGGCTACACCGATTCTCTTCGGTCGCGTCCGCGAAGCAGTTGGAAAGCGGACCCGACCCTCGATCCATTCGGCGTCGACAAGCGTGAATGCCGAGATTCGGACGGACACCCCGATTCTCTGCCGATAGCAGTGCTTTTCGATGTCACCGGTTCGATGGGTGCTGTCCCCCGCATCATGCAGGACAAGCTCGGGAAGCTGCACGGCCTGCTCCAACGGAAGGGATATGCGGACGATCCGCAGATTCTGTTCGGCGGTATCGGCGACGCAGATTCCGACCGGGTGCCGCTTCAAGTCGGACAGTTCGAGTCGGGAAACGCGATGGACGAACAGTTACGCACCATTTTTCTCGAAGGTAACGGAGGCGGTCAGAAATCGGAAAGCTATGAATTGGCGGCATATTTCATGGCGCGTCACACGAGTACCGACGCCTGGGAGAAGCGGGGACGGAAAGGCTACCTCTTCATCATCGGCGACGAGTTGAACAAGCCGAGACTCTCGGCTCGTCACATCCGTTCGGTGATCGGTGACAAGGTTCGTCAGGACGTATCGGTGCCGTCGATCTACCGTGAACTCGAAGAACGGTGGAATGTCTACTACGTGTTGCCCGATCAGTCGTCGTACTTCAATGATCCGGAAATCGCCGATCACTGGAGGGAGTTGCTCGGTGAGCGGTTCGTGAAACTCGACAACCCCGCTGCAGTGTGCGAACTGATAGCACTGACGGTCGGAATCGGCGAGGACCGTATCGACCTGCGTGACGGGCTGGCGGATCTCCGTGACATCGGTTCCAGGGCTGAAGCCGAGACCGTCGGAAAGGCTCTGGCTCGGATTCCGAGTCGCAATCCGGCAACGGTGGCCGGATTGCCCCGCGACCTCGGAACGAGCACTGACGATGTCGATTTCGCTTGAGAGGAGAACATGATGGAGCCGTTCGAAGACCGCGACATCGTCGTCGTAGACCTCGGGTTCGGAGATGCAGGGAAGGGAGCAACCGTCGATTGGCTGTGCTCCGATCAAGCCGACCTGGATGTGGCCGCAGTGGTCCGCTTCAACGGTGGGGCACAGGCAGCGCACAACGTAACGGTCGGCGAGCGGCACCACACGTTTTCGCAGTTCGGTTCGGGCACGCTGTCCGGCGTCCCGACGTTTCTCTCGAGATTCGTGTTGGTCGAGCCCATCGCGCTCGCCCGGGAGGCGCGTGCTCTGGAAGCGCTCGGAGTTCGAAACCCGTTCGATCTGATACGGATCGACGCGCGCGCATTGTTGACGACGCCGATTCACGTGGCCGCCAACAGGGCCCGCGAGGATGCTCGCGGCGGTAACCGACACGGCTCGTGTGGAAAGGGGATCGGTGAGACTGCGGCGTATGCGCTCGAAGTTGCGAATGCGCCTACGGTGGGGGACTGCCTTCGGCCGGACTCCTTGCGTCGTAAGTTGTCGGCGTTGGCCACATTCCACGATCCGATGATCGCGGAGAGTCGCCACGGTTTTCCGCCGATCGACGACATGGTCGACATGTATACGGAATTCGCTGCGGTCGTGGACATCACCGGTCCGGATGCTTTGGGTGCGATCGGTGCTGATGGCCGATTGGTGTTCGAGGGGGCACAAGGTGTCCTTCTCGACGAGTGGCGGGGCTTTCACCCACACACCACATGGTCGACGGTCGAGCCGTCGAATGCGCGAGCAATGATCGACCAGTTGGGCCGGGGCAGTTACATACTCGGTGTCACCCGCACCTACATGACACGGCACGGAGCTGGGCCCTTCCCGACCGAGGATCCAGCGCTGGCGAAGGTCTTGCCCGAGGAGCACAACGGCACCGGCGAGTATCAAGGTGAGTTTCGGATCGGGCACCTCGACGAGTTGTTGTTGCGCTACGCAATCGAGGTCAGCGGTGGCGTCGACGGATTGGCGCTGACGCACCTCGATGCGATGGATCGTGGCCTGACGGCAGGCATCCCGATCCACGGGGTGCAGGAATACGAGGGGTGGCGATCCCTCCCGGTCGGACAGTGGAAGGATCTCGATCACCAACAGGCACTGACAGATGCCTTGCAGGCCGTAGCGGTTGTGCCGAAGGGTATTCCGACTGACAGGGAGGGCTTCGCCGGTTACCTGGGTCAGGAAATGGGAGTTCCGGTGGTTCTGACTGCCGACGGCCCTGACCGGGCCGATCGTCGTGAGTGGAGCCCTGTGCCTGCATGATGGACGGTGTGGACCAGTCACTTGTCTCGATCGATGTCATCGCGCTCCGGTTCGGCAATCCGGAACCCGGGATGTTGCGATTTGCCGTCACTCCGCGGCAAGCGGAGCCGTACACCGGGCAGTTGGCGCTGCCCGGTGTACTGCTGGGCGCCGGTGAGCGGTTGCAGGACGCCGCCAGGCGAGCCGTGACCACCAAGCTCGGAATTCCCGAAGAGAAGATCCTGGCCGGTGGACAACTGACGGTGTTCGACGAGCCCAATCGCGACCCTCGTGGTCCGACGCTCTCGGTGACCATGTGGGCAGTGATCTCGTCTGACGAGGTGCCGGGTTCAGCCGAATGGGTGAGCTGGGATAACCCGGGGGACCTTGCGTTCGACCACAATCGGATAGTCGCCGATACTCGCCCCATCCTTGCGGACACCCTCTTGTGGCGAGATCAGGCATTCACACGAGCGCTGCTGGGACCGTCGTTTCCGGCGTCGTACGCCTTGGCCGTGGCGGAGGAGCTTTCCGGTGTGCGTCCGGATCCGGGCAACTTGAACCGCACACTCAAATCGCTGCCCGGACTGGAACGAACCGACGAACGAGTCCGGGTCAGCGCCACCGGGCGACCCGCGGTGGTCTGGGCTTGGACCGAAAACAGCTGACCTACCTCAGAAGTTGCCCCGCGCAGCCTGCTCACGCTCGATCGCTTCGAACAGGGCCTTGAAGTTTCCCAGCCCGAATCCCAGCGATCCGTGGCGCTCGATGATCTCGAAGAACACGGTGGGCCGATCACCGATCGGCTTGGTGAAGATCTGTAGAAGATAGCCGTCTTCGTCGCGGTCGACCAAGATGCCTCGCTTCTGCAATTCCTCGATCGGGACTCGAACCTCGCCGATGCGCGCTCGGAGTTCGGGATCCTCGTAATACGAAGCAGGAGTGGAGAGAAACTCGATTCCTTCGTCGACCAGAGCGTCCACCGCTGCGAGAATGTCGTTGGTCGCAAGTGCAAGATGCTGAGCGCCTGGGCCTTGGTAGAACTCGAGGTATTCGTCGATCTGCGACCGCTTCTTCGCGACAGCAGGTTCGTTGAGTGGGAACTTGACTCGGTGATTTCCGCTCGAGACGACCTTGCTCATCAGTGCCGAGTAGTCGGTCGCGATGTCGCCGCCCACGAACTCGGCCATGTTGGTGAATCCCATGACTCGGTTGTAGAAGTCGACCCACTGGTCCATCTTCCCCAGTTCGACGTTTCCGACGACGTGGTCGAGGGCCTGGAAGATTCGTTTCGGTGCGCCGTCACGCTTGCGGTACGACGACGTCCGTTCGACATAGCCGGGGAGGTAAGGGCCGGTGTAGCGGGAACGGTCGACGAGGGTGTGCCGAGTCTCGCCGTACGTCGCGATGGTGGCCAGGCGGACGGTGCCGTGCTCGTCGGTGATCTCGTGCGGTTCACTCAACACCGTCGCACCTTGGGTGATGGCGTGCCCGATGCACTTGTCCACGTCGGGGACGCTGAGCGCGATGTCGCGAATGCCGTCACCGTGACGGCTGTGATGTTCGATCAGCGGACTAGCCGGATCCACAGCACCCTTGACGACAAACCGGACCGCCCCGCTCTTGAGTACAAACGCGTGGTGGTCGCGGTTTCCGGTCGACGGACCGGAATAGGCCACCAATTCCATGCCGAACGCAGACTGGAAGAAATGCGAAGTTTGCGTGGCGTTTCCGACGATCCATTCGAGTCCGTCCCACCCGCTCACGGGGAAGGGATCGTGATCGCTGTCGTACTCGACCAAGCCGACCAACTGGCGCAATTGCTCCAGATCCAGGCCGGCCAACTGTTCGTCGTCGGTGAGAGTCTGTTCGACGGTCATGATGAGTCCCCTCTGAGTGCGATGTACACAGCGCGGTGCTCGAGTTATGTTCGGCACTGCCAGTACAAACAGATAAGTCCTTCCAAGGTTGGGTAGTCAACGGAGGTAGTTGAAAGTAGACACAGCGCCGGAATCCGAAGACAACGGCATAGTTTTGTAGGCAGTTTGCATAGTTGAATGGCGAGTGGAGCAGACGTGAATCTCGACGCAGTGGATCTGGCTCTGTTGGACGCGATGAACAAGCACCCGAGAGTCGGTGCGTTGGAGCTTTCGCGTCAGGTCAAGGTTGCCCGGGCGACGGTGCAGGCGAGATTGAAAAGGATGGAAGACGCGGGCGTCATCGCCGGATACGCACCGCACGTCAATTTGGCTGCAGCGGGTTTCGGAGTGCAAGCATTCGTGACTTTGCAGATCGCCCAGGGGGCGCTCGACACCGTCACAGCGGAACTCGAGGCAATACCCGGTGTGCTCGAAGCCTTTGCCACTACCGGTTCCGGCGACGTGCTGTGCAGGATTGCCGCTGCGTCGCACGAGGATTTGCAAGCGACGCTGCTCGAACTGAATCGGTCGGGGATAGCCACCCGGTCGACCAGCGTCATGGTTCTCTCGGTGGTGGTACCGCTCCGGTCGATGCCCCTGCTGCAGACGTTGCAGTCCAAGCAGGCGACCAAGGCTCCGGCGTATCGACGCGACGGTCAGTCTCGCTGACGACCCGGAGCCCAGAATCCCAGAACGATCGCGGATACCCACATGATCGCGGCGAGCGTGAGTGCTCCTTGATCCATGCCTTTAATGAAGGATTCACGGGCGAATTCGGCCAACTGGGCACCCTGCGGCCCGGCTGCTTCGGCGACATGGAGAGCAGCGGCCAGAGAACCGGATACCGGTTCCTTGGCGGGTTCGGGCAGCAAGTCGACCGCGGGCTGGACGTGATTGCCGTAGCCGGCGGCGAGGATACTTCCCGCCAGTGCAACACCGATGGCAGAGCCGATCTCACGGGTTGCGTCGTTGACCGCTGAGGCAACACCCTGTTTTGAGTCTGGTGCGTTGGAGACGATGGCAGCAGTGGCGGGAGTTGTCGACAAGCCCAATCCGATAGCGGCTACTACCAAGGGGACACAGACTTCGGCATAGGTCGAACTGGCGTCCAAGCGCGTCAAGAGCGCAATTCCGGTTCCGAGGAAGGCAACCCCGGTGGCGGTGAGAGCGCGAAGGCCGATACGCGGAATCAGTAGGGGCGCAACCACGGACAGCGCCATCACCGGGACGGCGATCGGCATGAGGGCGAGCGCCGATTGCAGTGGGGAGTAGTCGAGCACCAGTTGGAGATACTGCACGATCAGGAAGAACAAGCCGAAAGTCGCCAGGAATTGCAGAGTCAGTGACGCTGCGCCGCTGCCGAATGCGCGATTGGCGAACAGCCTCACGTCCAGAAGTGGATGGCGAGTGCGTAATTCGACCCAGCTGAAGACTGCCGTCATGGCAATTCCGCCGATCAGCAACGCGAGAACCACCGGATCGAGCCAACCGCGGGCGGGTGCCTCGATCATGCCCAGGACGAACAGTCCGATCGAGCCGGCGATCAGTGCGGTGCCAGGTAGATCGAGGGGAGCTGCCTCCGCGTCTTTCGATGTCACGATCGTGAACGACACCACGAGGATCAGGACGGAGACGACGGCCAGGCTGACGAAAATCGAATGCCAGGACCACTTTTCGAGGAGCAACCCGGAGACGACGAGTCCGGCGATTGCACCGGACCCTGCGACGCCGGACCAGACTCCGACGGCGCGGGCACGCTGCGCCGGCGGGAAACCTGCAGTGAGCAGAGACAACGTCGCCGGCATGACAAACGCGGCGCCGACGCCGGAGATCACGCGGGAGGCGATGATCCACGACGGCTCGTCCGCGAAGACCGGAATCGACGAGCCGGCAGCAAAAACAAGTAGTCCGAACATGAGCAGTTCGCGTCGACCGTAGCGATCGCCGAGTGCGCCCGCCGGCAACAGGAGGCAAGCCAGTGTGAGCGTGTACCCGTCCACGATCCACGTGAGCTGGCTCTGTGTTGCTCCGGTATCGCGGGCCAGGTCGGGAAGGGCCGTGTTGAGTGCGGCCATTGCTGCGACGACCAGCGCGACAGCGCAGCATGCGACCGTCAGCATCCAGATCTGTCGGATGGTCCACGTCGACTGTTCGAGCGTCGTATCGCTACTCACGAAACCTCCCGATAGAAACAAGACCATCAGTATCGTTACAAGAACAGCAGTTCCACAACCCCCAAGTGGGTATAACTGAAGTTGTGACGGTGGGAATCGACAAGCAGGGAATCGATCAGCAGGGAAACGACGAGGACCCGCGCAAACAGCGCTCCAGGTCGAGGTTGCTCGACGCAGCGACCACGCTGCTGGCAGAAGGCGGCGTCGACGCCGTGACGATCGATGCCGTCACCAAGTTGGCCAACGTCGCGCGTGCGACGCTGTATCGCCATTTCGACAGCGGCACGGAGTTACTCGCCGCGGCATTTGCACGTCTACTACCGCCGGTGCCGGAGATGTCCGGTGAAGGCGATCTCCGCGCGCAATTGCTCGAGTTGTTGACCAGTCAGGCCAAGGCCATCGAAAGCGCACCGATCCAGGTGACGGCGATGTGCTGGCTCGGCTTGGGACCGGAGCTGAAGGGTTACTCGAGCGTCGATGCCCTGTCCACGGACAAGCCCGAATTGCGATCGCTGCGCCAGACGGTTTTCGAGCAGTACCGTCACGCGTTCGATCGGATCCTGCGCTCGCCGGACGCGATCGACGCGTTGGGGGAGTACGACTACGACGTCGCACTTGCTCAGTTGGTCGGACCTTTGGTGCTCACCAAGCTGGCCACGCTGACGCCTCTCGGGGAGGCTGCGTGTGAGCAGATCGTGGACGACTTTCTGGCTGCACGCGGAGTGTCGAGCTGACGCTCACGGCTCCAGATTGCGTCGAAGGACGTACTGTTCGAGCCTGTCGATTCCGCGTACTCGTCGCGGACGGAGGTGTCGCAGTTTGAAATTGGCGTCCGAGCCGAGCTGGGTGGCCAGCTCGGAGTCGATCAGCACAGTGCCGGGGCGAGCGGAGCTGGTGAGGCGCGCGGCCTTGTTGACCACCGAACCGTAGAGATCTCCGAAGCGAACCAACGTCGGCCCCATGGCCAGACCCACCCGAAGCTGTGGATCGTCGTGATCGGCGAGGACCGCCTGCTGGATCTGCAAGGCGATCTCGGCGGCGTAGTGGGGGCTCTCGGCGGCGAACATGACCTCGTCACCGACGGTCTTGACCACCCATCCGTAGTTGCGACCGATGATTTCGGTGGACGCGGACTCGAACCGCTCCAGCAGATCGTTGAGTTCGGCGGAGTCGAGGCCGCGGGTCAGTGAGGTGTACCCGACGATGTCGGCGAAACCCACTACCAGAACACGACTCGCTACTTCTTCGCCCGGGTTTCCGACGTTGCGGCCCGTCGAGGACGCGACGTGGCGCTTCCAGACGTACGTCTGCAGAGATTCGACAGCGGGAATGATCTCGGCGCCGAGGCGCAGAACGATCTTCCGGATCGCTTCGGGCTCGTGATCTGCCGAGTCGGCGAGCTGGTCGATGATGTGTGTGCTGATCAGCGAGACCTGCCACTCGGCCAACCTCGACATCGACTGCCCGAGTGAGCGGGCGGCAGCCACCTCACTGCTCTGCGAGATGACTCCTCGATTGACCATGTCGATAATCGTCTTGAGGGCGTCGGCGTCTTGCTGGGTGAACATGACGGCGTCGGGATCCTCGTCGACGGCAAAGCCCATCGCGACCCACAAACGATCGGCACGCTCGCGTGTCACACCGGCGAATTCTGCGATCTGTGACTGAGTGAAACAACGGGGCCCGCCGAGGAGAGACTCTTCGATGTCGGCTTGAATCCGGCTGAGCAGATGAGCATCGACGTCGACCGGATCAGCAGTGTGATGTTCGGCAGCGTGAGATTCAGCAGGGGCGGGTTCGGTGACCTCGTCGATCCACTCTGACTCCGAACTGCTCACCGTGCTCCTTCTTGCCGCAACGAATTTCTGTCCACCATCTTCCACGCGGTGCCCCGAGAACAGTACTGAATTGGCCGAACCGTCTAGGGATCCTCGGGGTCAGGCGGGCGGTGAGAGTCAACACGTCGGTGGCTTGTGCAAGAGTTGCCCCGAGAAATGCACTGTCGATACTGAAAATGCACTGTCGATACTGAAATGCACCACGTACTTCTGAAAGGACCTGCGCATGCCACCCCGTAGACGTTCCGGCGCCGCCGCATCAACGCCGGATCACCTCACTGCGGAAAATCTGGCAGCGCTCGCCACGGCTGTCGCCGAAGGTAAGCGCGCCACCGTCTATCTGCGCGAGGCGACTCCCAGCCTGGGGATCGAAGCCGGTACCTCGGCGAAAGTCGTGTCGGTGGACGGCAACACAGTGCTGATTCGCCCCAAGGGCGTCAACGACGAATTGCCTTTCGAGGCAGAGGAATTGCGCATCAACCGCGTCTCCGCGGCACCGGCCAAACCGGCGCCACGGCCCAAACCAGTTGTGGAGTCCGAACCCCTGATGGAGCCACTCGTAGAGCCTGTTCGACCGAAGCCGCGGGCGCAGCCTGCACCCGCTCCGGTACCGACTACCACTGCTGCCCCTGCCGCGACACCTCGTCCGGCCGTCAAGCGTGCGAAGAAACTGCCGGCCGGCATCAGCGTCACGATCCATGCGGGCGCGGACAACGACTGGAGCGTGACGGTCACACAGGGCGCGAAGCGTCCGGGCAAAGCAGTTCCGGTCGCACCCGATGCAGTCGAGCGAGCTGTCCGCGAGTTGGGTGAGCCCACCGCCATCGAAGCCGTCGAGTCCATCATCGTCGCTGCGCGAGACATGGCTGCGGCTCGAGTCGACGAGTTGAGCCGCCAGCTCGAAGAGGCGCGCAAGATGCTCGAGGCGCTCGGAGCCACCGACTAGAACCGCTGCGTAAGTCCGCACTTTCCGGGGTATGCGTTTTTTGCAGCGGGGAGATTACCGGCGGAGAGATTGTGATGTTGCAGCGAATTGTTTCGGCTCTGGCAGCGTTGGTCTTGGCACTCGGACTCGGCTTCATCGTCAGCAGCAATGCGGTTGCTGCACCCACGCCCATGGGTGGTGGCTCGGGCATCATCATCGACAACCAGTTGGTGTGTACGTTGACCACCATCGGTCACGACAACGGCGGCAGACTCGTGGGTATCACCGCAGGTCACTGCGGCGGTCCTGGATCGTTCGTGATCCCGGAAAGCAACGAGGACGCCGGCGTGGTCGGCACCTTCGTCGAGTCGAACCCCGACCTGGACTACGGGGTCATCCAGTTCGATCCGGGCAAGGTCACACCAGTGCGCACAGTGGGCGCGGCGACCATCACCTCGATCGGCGCACCGGCCAGTTTCCCGGCCACAGCCTGCAAGGAAGGCCGTACGACGGGCACCACCTGCGGCGTCGTCTGGGGAGACCTGAGCGCCGACGCATCCACCTGGACTCAGATCTGCGTCGACCACGGTGATTCGGGAGCCCCGGTCACGGTCGGGACGACGCTGGTCGCGATGGTCAACGCTTATCTCTGGGTGCCGTGCCTGGGGCCGGAACTCGGCACCAACATGACCTCCATCGTGGACACGATCAATGCCCACGGAGGCGTCGGCGCCGGGTACCGGCCCATCTAGCAGCGAGCTGGGATCAGCCGCACACCGCTCCACCCGATGCTGATCCCACGAGCTTGGAGTACTTGGCCAACACACCACGTGTGTAGCGAGGCGGCAACGGCTCCCAGCCCTCCTTGCGAGCTTCCAGTTCGGAATCGTCGACCAACAATTCGAGTTGTCCGGTACCCACGTCGAGCCGGATCTGGTCGCCGTCGCGAACGAACGCGATGGGACCGCCGTCGACGGCCTCGGGCGCAACGTGTCCGACACACAGGCCGGTGGTGCCGCCCGAGAATCGTCCGTCCGTCAGCAGCAGGACGTCCTTGCCGAGACCCGCACCCTTGATCGCGCCGGTGATGGCCAGCATCTCGCGCATGCCGGGACCACCCTTCGGGCCCTCGTAGCGGATGACGACAACGTCACCGCCGGTGATGGTTCCGTCCTCGAGAGCATCCATCGCGGCGCGCTCGCGTTCGAAAACTCGTGCAGTGCCGACGAATACATCCGACTCGAATCCTGCCGACTTGACCACCGCGCCGCCGGGAGCGAGCGACCCCTTCAAGATCGTGATGCCTCCGGTCGGGTGGATGGGCTTGTTCATCGCCCGCAAGACCTTGCCGTCCGGATCGGGCGGGGTGATGTGCGCCAGATTCTCCGCAACAGTCTTGCCGGTGACGGTCAGACAATCTCCGTGCATGAGTCCCGCGTCGAGCAATGCCTTCATGATGACGGGGACGCCGCCGATACGGTCGACGTCCGTCATGACGTGCTTTCCGAAAGGCTTGACGTCGGCGAGGTGCGGGACCTTCGCGCCGACGCGGGCGAAATCGTCGAGCGTCAACGGGACGTACGCCTCGTGCGCGATCGCGAGGAGATGGAGCACCGCATTGGTGGAACCACCGAATGCCATGACTACTGCGATGGCGTTCTCGAACGCTTCCTTGGTGAGGATGTCCCTCGCGGTGATTCCGCGGCGCAGCAGTTCGACCACGGCTTTGCCGCTCTCGCGCGCGAATCCGTCGCGGCGACGATCCGGTGCGGGCGGTGAAGCGCTGCCGGGCAGCGACATTCCCATGGCCTCGGCGGCGCTGGCCATCGTGTTCGCGGTGTACATACCGCCGCACGCGCCTTCGCCCGGGCAGATCGCCCGTTCGATGGTGTCGACGTCGGCGCGGCTCATCAGCCCACGCGAGCAGGCGCCCACGGCCTCGAACGCGTCGATGACGGTGACTTCCCGCTCGCTGCCGTCGGACAGCTTGGCGACGCCGGGGAGAGTCGACCCGGCGTAGAGGAACACACTGGCGAGGTCGAGGCGGGCCGCCGCCATCATCATGCCGGGCAAGGATTTGTCACAGCCGGCGAGAAGAACCGATCCGTCGAGGCGCTCGGCCTGCATGACGGTCTCGACGCTGTCCGCGATCACTTCACGGGAGACGAGGGAGAAGTGCATGCCCTCGTGACCCATCGAAATGCCGTCGGAAACGGAGATAGTGCCGAATTCGAGGGGGAACCCGCCGGCCTCTCGGACGCCCTCCTTGACGGCCTTGGCCAGGCGATCGAGGGACAGGTTGCACGGGGTGATCTCGTTCCAGGACGAGGCGACGCCGATCTGCGACTTGACCCAGTCGTCGTCACCCATTCCTACTGCACGCAACATGCCGCGCGCTGCGGTCTTTTCGAGTCCGTCGGTGACGTCACGACTTCTGGGCTTGATGTCGGGTTCGGTCATTTTCCAAGCATAGGCGTCGGCGGGGTGTGTTTCCGGCAGACGAGCGACTCGAGTTGCCACGAAACGCCGGCCGTCTTGAATAGACTCATTGCATCGCAGTTGGGGCTGGGTGCGCAGGTGCTTCGAATACGGGGGGATTCAAGTGGAGTCGGAGCTGATGTCAGCTTTCGGGTTTGCAGTTCTGTCGGCGGTCTTGACCGGTGGTGGTGTCTTCCTGGTTGTTCTGACGGTCCTGCACGAGATTGCCCGGTGGAAGGGTCGATTCGTATCGGTGTGGTTGACGTTCTTTGCCGCACTGCTGATTCTGCCCGTGCTGTTCGGTGCGTTGATCGTCGGCTACGCCGCGTTCACCCAGGTCGACGGGTCCGAGACTCTGATTCCGTCGGTGTTCTGGATCCTGATTGCGACCGGGGGTGCACTCGGCGGCTACATCGGAGTCAAGGTCGGTGTGGTTCGGGGCTCGGCCCTCGACTACCGGTTGTAATCCGGATCGACTCGATCAAACTTGCAGAGAAGCGCAGGCGAAGCCTGGGTGAACATCCCGAAGCTCTCTTGAACGGCTGTTCAGGTGCGGGTTCACTCCTAGCGTGCACACGAATGCCTTCGATCGAATATCCAGACGTGGCCTGCTGCAGGGATCGGCGGCACTCGCCGGCGCAGTAGGCCTCGGTGTCGCTTCGGCGAGCCACGCCGGTGCCGAGGTTCCGGGTGGCAGCCCGGGCTTCGCGCACGGCGTGGCATCCGGTGACCCGTTGCCGGATGCGGTGATCATCTGGACCCGCATCACCCCGACGGCAGAGGCGACGCCCGGATCCGGCGTCGGGCCGGCGGTGACGCTCAACTGGCAGGTCGCGACCGATGAGGGGTTCGCGAGCGTCGTGGCGTCCGGAAGTGTTGCTGCTTCGGCAGATTCCGATCACACCGCGAAGGTCGACGTCACCGGACTCGATCCGTCGACGACGTACTGGTACCGATTCGTTGCGGGTTCGGCCGTTTCTCCGGTGGGCCGCACCAGTACGGCTCCGTCGAACTCTGCGGATCTCGATCGGCTTCGCTTCGGCGTCGTGTCCTGCTCCAACTGGGAGGCGGGGTATTTCGGTGCCTATCGTCACCTCGCGTTCCGCGAAGACCTCGATGCGATCATCCATCTCGGTGACTACATCTACGAGTACGGGCAGAGGGAGTACGGCGCGAGAAACGGATCCGTTCGCCTTCACGAGCCGGCCCACGAGATCATCTCGCTGGCCGACTATCGAATTCGGCACGCGCAGTACAAGACCGATCCGGATCTGGCAGCCCTTCACCTGAAGTTGCCGTTCATCGCCACATGGGACGACCACGAATCGGCCGACAACGCGTACCGGGACGGCGCCGAAAACCACACGCCCGGCGTCGAAGGCGATTGGGCAGATCGAAAGGCGAACTCGGCCAAGGCATATTTCGAGTGGATGCCCGTCCGGCCGTCGGGTAGTGGTTCGAGCGTTCAGCTGTATCGACGGTTCCGTTTCGGGAATCTGGCCGAGATCTCGATGCTCGATCTGCGTACCTACCGCGACGAGCAACCGACCATGAAGCAGGTCGACGATCCGTCGCGCTCCATTACCGGACGCGCACAGATGGATTGGTTGACCAACGGAATCGTCACCTCCCCGGCGCAGTGGAAAATCGTCGGCAATCCGGTCATGATCACGCCGTGCGTGTTCCCGCCGCTGGAGCCGGCGACCACCGCGGCGTTGACCGAACTGGTGGGAGTGCCGCAGGCCGGTGTCCCGTACAACACGGATCAGTGGGACGGGTACACCGCCGACCGCACCAGGCTCTTCGACGCGATCACCTCGAACGGTGTGGACAACACCGTTTTCATCACCGGTGACATCCACACGTCGTGGGCTTGCGACCTACCGACCAACGCCGCCGACTATCCGGGTGGGCCGACCGTCGGCGCCGAGTTCGTCGTCCCGTCGGTGACCTCGCCCAACATCGACGACATGCTGAAAGTGCCGCCGCGCACGGTAACCGTTGCGGCAGAAGAGGCATTCAAGGCCGTGAACCGACATGTGCGGTACGTCGAACTGGATTCGCACGGCTACGGCGTATTCGAAATCGCCCGCGAAGGTACTCAGATGGACTGGTACTACGTCGACGATCTCACCAATCCGCAGAGCAATGCACACTACGCCGTGAGCTACCGTCTACCGGCAGGCGCGGGCAGTAGAGTCTCACCCACCTCGGCCGCCCTCGATCAGGCCTCGTACCGACCAGGAGTCGACCAGTGAGTATCGAAGTTTCGCGTCGTAGCGTTCTGATCGGTGGAAGTGTTGTCGCCGGAACGGCTTTGCTCGGAACGCCGGCTCGTGCGAGTGTTCCCACCAGCGCCGGAATCCCAGACCTGGACGTGCATGTCATCGTCGTCGACGGCATGCGTCCGGACGAATTGCGATCGGAGCTCACCCCGACGCTGACCGGGCTTGCGGTCGGCGGTATTCACTACCCGGACGCCAGCGCCATCCCGATCGCGGAGACGCTGCCGAACCACACCGCGATGATGACGGGAGTGCTGCCGGCGCGTTCGGGCGTACCCGCCAACTCCGTCTACGATCCGTCCATCGACAAGAAGCGTGACCTCGATCGGCCTTCCGACCTGCAGACGTCGACGGTTCTGGATCGGGTGCGCACCGAACTCGGATTGACCACTGCAAGTGTGCTGTCGAAGCACTACCTGCACGGGCTGTTCGGTAACCGCGCTTCGCTGGTGTGGGATCCGCAGCCACTCGTTCCCGGCACCGAGCACGCACCGGACAACTTCACGATCGACGCGCTGATCCGGATCGTCGGGGGGAACTCCCCGCGACTGTCGTTCACCAACCTCGGTGACGTCGATCGGGTCGGGCACCTGGATCTGTCCGGTCCGTCCATTCGTATCGCACGTACAGCTGCACTTCAGAACACCGACAACCAGGTTCGCCGCTTCGTCGACTTCCTTCATGACACCGGTCGTTGGAATCGGAGCATTCTGATCGTGTTGGCCGACCATTCGATGGACTGGTCGGAACCCGCGCGGCTCATCGGCTTGGATCGACCGCTGAACGCGGATCCGTTGCTGGCAGGCAAGATTCGGATAGCCCAGAACGGCGGCGCAGATCTGATCTACTTCGTCGGGCCGGACGGCGAACGGGCCGAAGCCGTCAGCCGGATTCAACAGATCGTGGAGGGCGTCGAGGGCGTCGAATCCAGCCACCTCCCGGCCGAATTCGATCTCGGCACCAATGCCGGTGACGTCGTTGCGTTTTGCGCTCAGGGCTGGCGGTTCAGTGATCCGACTCCGCTGTCCAATCCGATTCCCGGCAACCACGGCCACTTCGTGACGCTGCCCATTCCGTTCTTTCTCAGCGGTGGGCATCCCGCTCTCGACGGTGGACGGAAGATCGACACGCAGGCTCGCACGATCGACGTCGCGCCGACGGTTGCGGCTCTGCTCGGCCTCGGTGCACCTGCCGGTGGTTGGGACGGCGTCGCTCGCACGGCGGGTGTGTCGCTGAACGTCTAGCGAGGATCGCGACCGGTCAGGGCAATCAGCTTGTCCTGCAACGACGCATCGTCAGGGAGGTCGACGGGAGCGGAGAAGAGTCCGCTCTCGGCGAGCATGTCGCGCTGCCCGTCGAGGTCGGACCAGACGGCCTCGACGAGGTCCGGATCGAGCCGCTCGTCTGCTCCGACCGCTCGCGCGAGGTCCCAGGTGTGGATCGTGACGTCCGAAGTCTGCTGGCGCAGATACGGTTCCACCTTCACCGTGCCGTACGAGAGGTGAACGTGGGCGCTGAGGTCCGTCGATTTCCACGCCTTGATGGCGGCATCGGAATACTTCTGCCATTCGGTCCACAGGTCGTCCCCGACGGGAACGATGTCCGGTGTCGCCTCGCCGACTGTCAGTCCGGCCAGGAGCGGCGGTACCCACTGCTGCTCCTCGATGACGTGGCGGACGAGGTGTTCGACGTGCCAGTCGGAGTCAGGCGTGGGTGCGTTCCAGTCCTCGACTGCGGCGAGTCGTGAACCGAATTCGCGGTGGGCGGTGAGCACGAGTTCGAGCCAATCGAATGCCATCACTCGAGGGTAACCCGATCAGCGTGACGTTAATCGGTGCGTCAGGCTTCGATTCGGTGAAGACTGTCGAGGTTGTCGCTTACTCGAATCGAGGAGATTTCATGACCGTCCCCACCGTCACCCTGGCTGAAGGCCTCACCGTCAGTGCTCAGGGATACGGCGCGATGTCCGTCGCCCCGGTCTACGGCCCGGTGGACCCGGCCGAGGCGCTTGCCACGCTGCACCATGCGGTGGACATCGGGATCACATTCATCGACACCGCCAACGTGTACGGCGAGGGCGCGAGTGAGCGTGCTGTGGGGGAGCTTCTCAAGGACCGCCGAGGCGAAGTGCAGCTGGCGACGAAGTTCGGTCTTGTCGGCAACATCGCCAACGGTCAGCGCGGGATCAACGGAGACCCGGCGTACGTACCGCAGGCACTCGACGAGTCTCTGGGACGACTCGGCGTCGATCATGTTGATCTCTACTACTTGCACCGGGTCGACCCGAACGTCCCGATCGAAGACACCGTCGGCGCGATCGCGGAGCAGGTGAAGGCGGGCAAGGTCCGCAACATCGGCCTGTCCGAGGCGACCGGTGACGAACTGCGTCGTGCGTACGGGGTGCATCCGATCGCGGCGATCCAGTCGGAATGGAGTATCTGGAGTCGGGACGTCGAGAACAAGGTAGTACCCACCGCCGCTGAACTCGGAGTCGGATTCGTGCCCTTCTCGCCGGTCGGTCGAGGCTTCCTGGCGGGATCGTTCGATGCGGCGACGCTCGGTGACAACGACCTGCGCCGACGCTTCCCCCGCTTCTCGGACTCCGCGCTCCCAGCCAATCAGAAGGTTCTCGACGTGGTCCGCGCCGTCGGCGACGAGCTCGGCGCGACGCCTGCACAGGTTTCCCTGGCATGGCTCGATGCCAAGGGCCGTCAGTACGGGTTGCCTTCCGTGTCGATTCCCGGCACTCGGTTCGCTGCACGAGTCACCGAGAACGCCGGAGCGTTGGACATCGTTCTGAGCGAAGACCAGATCGCTCGCCTCGACTCCCTCGCCGCGATCACCGAAGGCTTCCGGTCGGCTGATCTGAATTGGGTGTCTCAGGGCCGCGAATAGTCATGTCCTGAGCCTTGCGAAAGACAGGAGTAACATACAGACCCGATGAAAAAAGTGTGGTTGGTCTGGGGTGTCGGTGTTTTTGCCTACGTGATCGCCGTGCTTCACCGCACTTCGTTCGGTGTCTCGGGTCTGTCTGCTGCTGATCGGTTCTCGATATCACCCAGCGTTCTGTCGAGCTTCGTCGTACTGCAGATCGTCGTGTACGCCGGTATGCAGATTCCGGCGGGAGTCCTCCTCGACCGCTACGGTTCGCGGATCATGATCGCAGTCGGTGCGTTCATCATGATGTCCGCGCAGTTGGCCCTCGCCTTCACCGAATCGCTGCCCGTCGCGATCGGTGCACGTATTGCCGTCGGCGCCGGCGACGCTCTCACCTTCATCTCGGTGCTGCGGTTGGTACCACAGTGGTTCCCGCCCCGGCAGGTGCCGTTGGTCTCGCAGTTCACGGGCATTCTCGGTCAGCTGGGCCAGGTGATGTCCGCGCTCCCGTTCATGCTGCTGTTGTCCGGTCCGGGCTGGACTTTTGCCTACGGCAGCGCTGCGGCCGTCGGACTGTTGGCGTTTGCTCTGGCGCTGAGTGTCATCCGCGACGCGCCTCCCGGTGCCGACGTGGTGGCCGTGCCTGCCGGTGCCAAGGAGATCGGGCGACAGATCAAGACGGTGTGGATGCGACCCGGCACCCGACTCGGGTTCTTCAGTCACATGGGGACGCAGTTCTCGATCACGACGTTCGCACTGCTGTGGGGTGTGCCGTATCTGAAATCGGCTCAGGGTCTCGATTCCGCGACCGTCGGCTCGCTGCTGACGCTGTCGGTCATCTCGGCAATCGTGGCCGGCCCGATCCTCGGCATTCTCACCGGTCGCTATCCCATGCGGCGATCGTGGTTGGTTCTCACCATCATGGTGGCCAGCGCGCTCATGTGGACGATCGTGCTTTCGCGCAGCGAACCGTCTCCGCTCTGGTTGTTGACGATCCTGGTGGTTGTGATCTCGGTGGGTGGGCCGGGTTCGGTGATCGGCTTCGACTACGCGCGCACATCCAATCCGAGTTCGGCGATGGGAACCGCCCAGGGCATGGTCAACATCGGCGGATTCCTCGCATCCCTCATCGTGATTCAAGTGATGGGCGTGATCCTCGGACACATGGGTGGGTACACGTTCGACGGATTCCGCGTCGCCTGGATGGTGCAATATCCGGTCTGGGTTCTCGGCATCATCGGCGTACTCGTCACCCGGGGCAAAGCCCGGCGCGCCCTCGCGGCTGAAGGCGTGCACGTACGCCCGATCCGCGAAGTCATTCGTCGCAACAAATAACTCGATCGCCTCGGGTAATTCATCCCCTGCGGGTGAGGTCACTGCGCGCCAGAGCTACCAGGCTTGATGGATGAACGACACAATGAACATCGGACCGGTCGAGCTCGTGGTGCTGGCATTCCCAGGTTCAACTGTGGATCCTGAAGCTGTCGCCGCGCTGCAGAACGTGGTGGAACGAGGTTTTGTCACCCTGCTCGACCTCGTGTACATCGCCAAGGACGCCAACGGACAGGTGTCGCAGATCGACGTCGACGAAGATCTCACCGACATCGGACTGGCGATTCTCTCCATCGAAGCCAAGGCATTGATCAGTGACGAGGACCTGGACGTGGTCCGTGAGTCACTCGAACCAGGAACGTCCGCCGCAGTCATCGTCTACGAGCAGACGTGGGCGCGTGAGCTCGCGACGACGGTTCGCGGTGGCGGCGGCGATGTAGTCCTTCACGTTCAGATACCGCGCGAGGTAGTCGTCGCAGCGGTAGAAGCAGCATTTCAGTAGCGACAATTACCCAAGGAGTTCGGCATGGTTTTTCGAGGTGGACGCAGAGGGCGGCCCGGATTGCTCGGCACGGTGGCACGCACTGCGGTAGTGGCTGGAACCGCAAAAGCGACGTCCAACGCCATGGATCGACGGAGTCAACGGAAGGCCTCCGAGCAGCAGCAGGAATATCAGCAGGAGTACCAGCAGCAACAAGCGCCGCCGGCGCAGGTCGCTCCCGTGCAGTCCGTTCCCCCTTCGGGTGCTGACGATCTGGTCTCCAAGCTGCAGGAGCTGGGGCAGCTTCATCAGTCCGGCGTGTTGACCGACGCGGAGTTCGCGGCGGCAAAATCGCAGCTGTTGAGCTAGTCCCCGCTGATTATTGGAGTCCTGAACGGGTTTACCACACTGGACAATTGAAGATGAAAGGCTGATCTATGATCGATCCACGCGCAGCATCGGCCGCAGTCGAAGCGGCGAACGCCCGAGTCGCCGAGACCCTGCCGTTCTCCGACAAGACCGATTTCACCGATGCCGAGCGAGGGTTCATCGGCGCGCTCGATCCCGGCGTGGTATCCGGTCCGGACGGAAAAGTGCTGTGGGACAACGACTCTTACTCATTCCTGGATGAGGAGTGCCCGCCGACCGTCAATCCGAGCTTGTGGCGTCAGTCGAGGTTGGTCGCCAAGCAGGGACTCTTTGCGGTGACGGATTCGATCTATCAGATTCGCGGCCTCGATCTGTCGAACATGACGTTGATCGAGGGGGAGAGCGGGATCATCGTCGTCGATCCACTGATTTCTCGGGAAACCGCGGCCGCTGGTCTCGCGTTGTATCGGGAGCATCGTGGTGATCGACCGGTCGTCGCGGTGATCTACACGCATTCGCATATCGACCATTTCGGTGGGGTCAAAGGGGTGACCACCGACGACGATGTCGCTGCCGGGCGATGCGTAATCGTCGCCCCCACTGGACTCGTGGAGCATGCCGTCGAGGAAAACGTCTATGCGGGAACGGCAATGGCTCGACGTGCGGCCTATATGTACGGGGCCGCATTGCCCCGAGGTCCTCGCGGTGCCGTCGGAGCCGGGTTGGGGCAGACCACCTCAACCGGGACGCCGACGCTCATTTCGCCGACGGTGTCGATCTCGACGACAGGTCACACGGAGACGATCGACGGCGTTCGGATCGAGTTCCAGATGACGCCCGGAACCGAGGCCCCGTCCGAGATGAACTTCTACTTCCCGGACTTGCGCGCGCTGTGTATGGCGGAGAACGCAACTCATACTCTCCACAACCTGCTCACGCTACGGGGTGCCCTGGTACGAGATCCTCACGTCTGGTCTGCGTACCTGACCGAATCGATCAATCGTTACGCCTCACGATCCGACGTTCTGTTTGCCTCCCACCACTGGCCGACGTGGGGGACCGAACGGCTCACCGAGTTCATGTCATTGCAGCGCGATCTCTACGGGTACCTTCACGATCAGACACTTCGTCGAATCAATCAGGGGTGGACCGGTCTCGAGATCGCCGAATCGATCGAACTGCCACCTGCATTGGCGCAGGCATGGCACACGCACGGGTACTACGGTTCCGTCAGTCACAACGTCAAGGCCATCTACCAGCGCTACATGGGCTGGTTCGACGGTAACCCTGCGCATCTGTGGGAGCATCCACCCGTCGAATCGGCCAAACGTCACGTGGAGTTCATGGGCGGATCGGCAGAGGTGCTCCGAAAAGCTCGGGAATCATACGAGAGCGGAGACTTTCGGTGGGTCGCGCAGGTGGTGAACTACGTCATCTTTGCTGAACCGGGCAACACCGAGGCCAAGACACTGCAGGCCGATACCTTCGAGCAGCTCGGGTACGGCGCAGAGAACGGCACCTGGCGAAACTTCTACCTCACCGGTGCATACGAACTGCGCAACGGTTCGGTGGGTACGCCCACAGTTGCTGCAGCTCCTGATATCACCGCAGCGTTGTCGGTGAAGCAGGTGTTCGACGCTGTGTCGCTCCGCGTGGACGGAGTGAGTGCAGCGAATTCCCGCATCGTCATCGACTGGAACATCACCGACGAAAACATCGTGCACCGAACGGAACTGAGCAACGGAGTGCTGATCCACTTCGACGTGGAAGGTGGGTCTGCAGATGCTGGGTTTGTGGATGCGACGTTCAGTGTGAGTCGTCTCGGCTTACTCGGTGTGCTGCTCGGTGGTGCGGACCTGGGCGCCGAGATTGCGAACGGCAGTATCTCGGTTGCCGGCGACCCGGCGAAACTCGCAGAACTTGCGGGGCACCTTGACGAGCCTGATCCGAATTTTGCGATAGTCACGCCGACCTAGCGGCGTGAGACAGTTCAATGATGATGTATTTCAACGAGTCTCGAGTTCTGGGCGCTTCTGAAGTTGTCTGTCATGTCCCTGGTTGCCGAAAGTGTGTTCGATTAAGCTTTCGGTATGGGCAGTCGGGGCTCGTGGCAGCTGGATGGTGAGGACCTCGAGGGTGAGGTTCTGGATCTGGTGCGTGTCCGGCACGAATTGCAGTCGCGGATGGTGTTGCTGATCGTGGAGATGTTTTCCCGGGAGGTTCTCGGCGGGAAGGGTTTTCGGGCGATCGCGCAGTGGTTGCATGGTTCGACGAATCTGGAGATCGGTGAGTGCAGTCTGCTGGGTCGGGTTGGCGCGGTTGTTGATGCTCGAACCCGTGGTGGGCGATGCGTTTCATCGTGCCGATGTGGACAAGGCTCGCAGGATTCTGCTTGATCTGGCGTCGAAGAACATTGCGGATTGTGATGCGGTGCGGGCGGCGATTCGGCGGATCGAGAAGCAGTACGGCAACCGTGAGGACGGTGTTCCGGTCGGGGAAGACTCTGAGCGCAATGAGTTCTATGCCTCGAAAGGCTTGTACGGGCGGGTGACCGTGAAGGGTGATTTGGATGCGGTGAACGGGGCGCGGTTGATCACGTTGTTGTCGAGCCTGTCGGCTCCGACCCCGGAGAAGGACGGCGCCAAGGACACGCGTACTCCGGCTTTACGGCGCGCGGACGGGTTTTGCGAGTTGTTGCGCCGGTACGAGCGGGCGGGGTTGGGTCCGATCGAGGGTGGGGTGAAACCGCACATCACGGTGACAGCGTCGGCGAAGGACATGACCGACCTCAAAGCCTTGAAGGATCTGTTGCCGTCCACTGAGGAGTTGGGATTCGCGTGGACGGATTGGGTAGGTCCGATCAGTATCGACACGGCCCGGATGCTGGCCTGCGACTGCACGATCACGCGGATCTTGTTGGATGAGAATGGTGTTCCGCTCGAGTGCGGTAAGGAAGCGAGAACAGCGACGGTTCCGCAGCGGCGGGCGTTGGCGGTCCGGGATGGTGGGTGTGCGTTTCCGGGGTGCGGGACTCCGTCGGGGTGGTGCGATGCTCACCATATTGTTCATTGGAATGATGGTGGCCCAACAGATCTCGATAATCTGATCTTGTTGTGTGGTCATCATCATCGGACGTTGCACCACACGGAGTGACGTTTTATCCGCCGATGTCGATCGATCCGTATCAGCAGCCGATCGGCGGAACAGCCCACCCACAGCGGCGTGAACCGCGACAACTGAAGACGTGAGCACCGGGGGCATAACCATGCCCCCGGTGCGTGCTCAATCCAGTATTTACTCAAGACAACGTGATGTCGGCGATCAGTCCGTGATGATCGGATCCCTTGATCTCGATCCGTTCGAGGGACGTCGCCACAGCGCCTTTGGTGATGATGTGGTCGATACCGACCATCGCCGGATACGACTTGTCGGTCGGGTAGGTCGGGATCAGACCGGAACCCAATTGATCGGCGGCGCTGGTATATCCGTTTCTGAGGAGATTCCGAAACTGCTTGTTCGAGTACGACGCATTGAAATCGCCGCTGACTATCACATTGTCCATCCCGGCGGCTTCGTCCATGTAAGACCCAAGCCTTTGCTGCTCGGCCGCCCACACCGAAGCCGGCGAGATGTACGCCGGTGCCGGATGCACGGCGAACAATGTGACTGGCCGCGCCAAGCCGACATTCAGCTCTGCCGAGAGCGTTTCGGGTGAGAACCCGTCGAGGCTACGTGGATTGGAGAGAGGAAAGCGACTGTAGATTCCGGCCCCGCCACCGCCGTCGGCGTAGGGGACCAGGAACTGGTGGCTCAAAACCTCTTCGAGCCCGGCGGCTTCGAGCGCGTCGACTTCCTGGTACGTCAACTCCTGGACCGTCACCACGTCGACGTTGCTTTCGCGGACCATTGCTACAAGCGACTCCGGATCCGCTGTACCGATCATCAAGTTGGCCTGCATCATCCGAATCGACGGGCCGTTCGCAGACGTCGACTCGCCAGTTCCGCTGATGTACAGCGGGCTCACGGACCATCCGAACAGTGCAAGGACGACAAGGGATGCGGCGCATACGATCCACTGACGCCCGATACCCGAGACGACGGCACCGATCAGCGGAGCAATCATCAACAAGGGTGCCACTGATGCCAGAACGATCACGATGTTGTGATCGACGTCCAGCTGAGTTGCGATCAAGGCAACCACACCAGTCACGATTCCGGCCACGCCGACCACGGCCGAAAGGCGGCGAAGAACCAGTCGACGAGGGGTCACGGTATCGGGGTGCATGACGTCCATGGAAGCAGAAGAGCGTCGTAGCGCAGAGGAACCGCAGGTGGAGTCGGTGCGCCCTATTGTTTGCGTCCTATTGTTGCGGATACGGCAGATGGCTGCTGCTGTTCTCACTGACGGAGATCGAGCGGCCGAGTTGGGGGAAGGCGCGTTGAGAGCACGCTGGTCTGTCACAGACTTTGCACCCCGCGCCGATCGGCACGATGGTCGCGGGGTCGTCGGTCTGGATTCCGTGGGAGTAGACCATGCGATCGGCGTAGCCGATGTCGCAACCGAGTCCGACGGCGAAGTTCCGCTCGGGCGCGAGGTATCCGAGTCCGCCGCTGTGGGTGGTGCGCGCCACCCACAGGTACGTCCGGCCGTCAGGCATCTTCGCGACCTGGGTGAGGATGCGTCCAGGGCTCGCGAATGCCTCGTGGATGACCCACAGTGGGCAACTGCCGCCGACTCTGGAGAAGTGAAAAGCGGTAGCAGACTGACGCTTCGAGATGTTTCCGGCGCGATCGGTTCGGACGAAGAAGAAGGGGATGCCGCGTTGGCCATGACGCTGGAGAGTGGACAGCCGGTGACAAACTGTTTCGAAGCCGACCTCGAATTTGAGGCTGAGCAGATCGATGTCGTACCGCAGAGCCTCGGCCGATTCCAGGAATTGGGTGTACGGGAGTAGCAGTGCGCCGGCGAAGTAGTGCGCGAGTCCGATTCGAGCCAGTGCCGCAGACTCGGCACTCAACGATTCGTCCTCGGCGACAAGGGAATCGATCACGTCGGCCTGCGTGAAGAAGGCCAACTGCATCGCGATCTGGAACGCGCGTTGGCCTGCCGACAGACGCCGCGCCAGGGTCAGGATCGACTTCTCCGGATCGTAGAAGCGCTTGGGCCCGAGCTTGTCTGGTTCGTCCGTGCGGATCGTCACGGTGACGCCGTGCTGATCGCGAAGCAGTCGTGCCAGCTGCAGATCCACTGCTCCCACGGACAACCCGTTGTCCACGAACATCCGCTCGGCAGCGTCGTCGAGAACGGCGATGTGGTTCTTTCGGTCGTAGAAGAAGTCCCGGACTTCTTCGTAAGGCATGGGTACCAGCGACACGTCAGATGCTGCCTCGCCGGACAATTGCGTCGAGAACTGGTCCAATTGCTCTGTTGCGGCGTGAAGGCGGCGGTGCAACATCACGAGGGTGCGTCCGACCGCCGGCATTCGGGCCACCAATTCGTCCACCTCTGCCAGCGATACGTCCCCGGATTCCGAGGTTTCGGCCAAGGCGTGATGAACGTCCGCAACGAGTCGTGCGTCGGAATCGGAAGCGAAGAATTGCACGTCGAGATCGAACTCGGCGTTGAGCTTGAGAAGGACGGGGACCGTCAGCGGTCGTTGATCGTTCTCGAGCTGATTGACATAACTGGGGGAGAGTTCGAGCGCCTTCGCCAGTGCGGACTGTGACAGGTTTCGTTCTTCCCGCAGTCGTCGCAGCCGCGCTCCCGCGTACATCTTCTTCATCGAATCTCCTCGGTGCCGATCGGGTTCACCCTACCGAGAAGCCATTCGCAACATTCGCAACATTGCAGGATTGTTATTGCACAAATAGGCAATTGCGAGGGCCTATCCCGAGGTGAACGAGCTGCGTAGCGTGCAAATAGATACCGAAGCACGTGAGAAGAGGATCGATGAAGACGCATCTCGTACGCACCCACCGCTCTGCCGAAGAGTTCCCCAAGGAAGACCACCTCGCGTGGAAGATCGCGGAAGTTGCGACGGATTCCGTCGAGGTCACCGACGCCACGTCCGACATGATCGTCAACCGGATCATCGACAACGCGGCGGTTGCCGCCGCTTCCCTGGTCCGTCGACCCGTGGTGAATGCGCGTGCACAGGCGCAGTCACATCCGTACACGCCCGGTTCCACCGTATTCGGTATCTCGGGTACCTTCTCGCCTGAATGGGCCGCATGGGCAAACGGAGTAGCGGTTCGTGAACTCGATTTCCACGACACGTTCCTGGCCGCCGAGTACTCGCACCCCGGTGACAACATCCCGCCGATCCTTGCCGTCGCTCAGCACGCCGGGCGTGACGGCAAAGACCTGATTCGCGGTCTGGCGACTGGCTACGAGATCCAGATCGACCTGGTTCGGGCTATCTGCCTGCACGAGCACAAGATCGATCACGTCGCACACCTCGGCCCTTCGGCCGCGGCAGGTATCGGAACCTTGCTCGGCCTGGGCACCGAGACGGTCTACCAGGCAATCGGCCAGGCGCTGCACCTCACGACGGCGACACGGCAGTCCCGCAAGGGCGAGATCTCCAGCTGGAAGGCATACGCGCCGGCGCTGGCCGGCAAGGTTGCCGTCGAGGCAGTCGACCGTGCGATGCGCGGTGAAGGTGCACCTTCACCGATCTGGGAAGGCGAAGACGGCGTGATCGCCTGGCTGCTCGGTGGCCCGGACAAGGAGTACCACGTTCCGCTTCCGGGTTCTGGTGAGGCGAAGCGCGCCATCCTCGACTCGTACACGAAGGAACACTCCGCGGAGTACCAGAGCCAGGCGCCGATCGACCTCGCTCGCCGGATGCGTTCTCGCGTCGGCGATCTCGACCAGATCGCCTCGATCGTCTTGCATACCAGTCACCACACCCACGTCGTCATCGGCACCGGTTCCGGCGATCCGCAGAAGTTCGACCCCACCGCATCACGCGAAACTCTCGATCACTCGGTGATGTACATCTTTGCCGTTGCGCTGCAGGACGGTACATGGCACCACGAGCATTCCTACGCGCCCGAGCGTGCACAGCGCCCCGACACGATCGAGCTGTGGAACAAGATCTCCACGCGCGAAGATCCCGAATGGACACGCCGTTACCACTCGACGGATCCGGACGAGAAGGCTTTCGGTGCCCGCGCCGAGATCACCTTGAAGAGCGGCGAGGTCATCGTCGACGAGCTTGCGGTGGCCGATGCGCACCCGCTCGGCGCACGTCCGTTCGCTCGCGATCAGTACGTCGCGAAGTTCCGCACCCTCGCCGAGGGCGTCATCGAGCCGAGCGAACAGGATCGCTTCCTCGACGCGGCACAACGCACCGCCGAATTGAAGGCAGGCGAACTCGATCAGCTGACCTTCACCGTTTCCGAAGACGTTCTCGCTCGGGCCCCCAAGGTCGCCAAGGGACTCTTCTGATGACGGGCCTCATTGCCGCATCGACGTCTGCAGCCGACAAGCGGATTGCCTTCCGGGCCGGGCTGACGTCCGGAAAGATTCAACGACTCCCCGGTGCGATCAATCCGTTGACAGCCAAGCTCATTCAGGAAATCGGGTTCGAAGGTGTTTACGTTTCGGGTGGTGCGTATTCCGCCGGATTGGCGCTTCCCGACATCGGGCTGACCACGTTGACCGAGGTCGCCGCCCACAGCAAGCAGATCGCGCGGGTCACCGACCTCCCGACGCTCATCGACGCCGACACCGGTTTCGGTGAACCCATGAGCGCTGCCCGCACGGTCACGATCTTCGAGGACGACGGTATAGCCGGCCTGCACCTCGAGGATCAGATCAACCCCAAGCGCTGTGGGCACCTCGACGGCAAAGCGATCGTGCCCACCGAAGACATGGTTCGCCGAGTTCGTGCTGCAGTCTCGGCACGTCGCGACCCGAACTTCGTCATCTGCGCGCGCACCGATGCTGCCGGAATCGACGGTATCGACGCAGCGATCGAGCGAGCAAAGGCTTACGCGGATGCCGGTGCCGATCTGATCTTCACCGAAGCTCTTGCCACCGAAGCAGACTTCGAGAAGTTCCGCGCAGCAGTCGACACTCCGTTGCTCGCCAACATGACCGAGTTCGGGAAGTCGAATCTCATTTCGGCGAAGACGTTGGAAGAGATCGGTTTCAACGCCGTCATCTACCCCGTGACCACTCTTCGGTTGGCGATGTTCGCTATCGAAAAGGGTCTGCGCGAGATTTATGCGGAGGGCATGCAAGAAGGGCTGCTCGGTGAGATGCAGCACCGCAGCAGGTTGTACGAGATTCTCGAGTACGAGCGTTACAACGAATTCGACAGTGGCATTTTCAATTTCAGCTTGGAGGGGAGTAGGACATGACCGAACAGATTCCGACGATCTACAAGGGCTTGGCCGGGGTTGTCGTCGACACGACGGCTATCTCCAAGGTAGTGCCCGAGACGAATTCGTTGACGTATCGCGGTTACGCAGTGCAGGACCTCGCCGCGAATTGCAGCTTCGAAGAAGTTGCGCACCTGCTGTGGTACGGCGAACTGCCGACACCCGAGCAGCTCGAATTGCTCTGTCTGCGTGAGCGTGCGGCTCGCCGTGCCGATCGCTCACTGCTCTCGCTCCTGACCAAGATGCCCGACAACTGCCACCCGATGGACGTGGTCCGGACGGCGATCAGCTACCTCGGCGCCGAGGATCCGGCGGAGGACGACAACTCCGAGAAGGCCAATCTAGCCAAGGCACTGCGGATGACGGCCGTGCTGCCGACCATCGTCGCAGCCGATTTCCGCCGCCGGCGTGGTCAGGATCCCATCGCGCCGCAGTCGGACCTGGGTTTCGCCGAAAACTTCTTGAACATGTGCTTCGGTGCTGTTCCGGAGCCGGCGATCGTGAAGGCCTTCGAGGTCTCGCTGATCCTGTATGCGGAGCACTCCTTCAACGCCTCGACCTTTGCCGCTCGTGTTGTGACGTCCACACTTTCGGACATCTACAGCGCAGTGACGGCTGCGATCGGCACGCTCAAGGGCCCGCTGCACGGCGGCGCAAACGAAGCCGTCATGCACGACATGCTCGAGATCGACGACCCAGACCGCGCGGAAGCCTGGATGTCGGAGAAGTTGGCCGCCAAGGAGAAGGTCATGGGCTTCGGACACCGTGTCTACAAGAACGGTGATTCGCGTGTTCCGACCATGAAGCAGGCGCTCCTCGACGTAGCGGCAGCGACGGACGGCGAGAAGTGGGTGCAGATGTACGAGATCCTCGAGAAGACGATGGTCAGTGCCACCGGAATCAAGCCGAATCTCGATTTCCCCACCGGCCCTGCATATTTCCTCATGGGCTTCGATGTCGAGATGTTCACGCCGATCTTCGTGATGAGTCGAATCACCGGATGGACGGCGCACATCATCGAGCAGGGGCAGTCGAATGCACTGATCAGGCCGCTGAGTCAGTACTCCGGTGTGCCACAGCGGACCGTTGTGGCATAACGCTTTCAACTATCGTGGCCTGACGACTCTTCCAATACTGCGTCGGCGAGGTTCGGTTCTGGCATCACCGTCTCCTGGCCTCGTCGACGCTTCTCCACGCATGGCCCGCACTTTCGCGTGCGGGCCATGCTCATTCGCGCACTGACACTCTCGACAGCGAAGGTTTTCTCCATGTTCTCCAAAGTGCTTGTCGCCAACCGAGGCGAAATCGCCATTCGTGCGTTCCGCGCGGCCTACGAACTGGGTGCCGGAACCGTGGCCGTGTTTCCGTACGAGGATCGAAACTCGATCCACCGCACGAAGGCCGACGAGAGTTACCAGATCGGGGAGGTCGGTCACCCCGTCCGTGCATATCTTTCGGTGCCCGAGATCATCGCTGCGGCCCAGAAGGCCGGCGCCGACGCGATCTATCCCGGGTACGGATTCCTCTCGGAGAACCCTGAATTGGCGGGAGCATGCGCGGACGCCGGAATCACCTTCGTCGGCCCGTCGGCCGACGTGCTGGAGCTGACGGGAAACAAGGCGCGCGCTATCGCGGCTGCGCGGGCAGCAGGGCTTCCCGTTCTGGAGTCGTCCGAACCGTCCACTGACATCGAAGCACTGATAAGCGCGTCGGAGTCCATGGAGTTTCCGCTTTTCGTCAAGGCAGTCGCCGGAGGCGGCGGACGGGGGATGCGACGTGTTGCGGAGCGGGGCCAACTGAGAGAATCGATCGAAGCCGCTGCGCGAGAGGCTGAGTCAGCCTTCGGTGATGCGACGGTATTCCTGGAGCAGGCGGTGGTCGACCCACGCCATATCGAAGTGCAGATCCTCGCAGACGGTGAAGGAAACGTCATTCACCTCTTCGAACGAGACTGCAGTGTGCAACGACGCCATCAGAAGGTTGTGGAACTTGCGCCCGCTCCGAACCTTCCAGCCGGACTGCGGGAGAAGATCTGTGCCGACGCGGTGGCGTTTGCGAAGGCTATCAACTATTCGTGTGCCGGCACTGTCGAGTTTTTGCTCGATACCCGAGGCAATCACGTGTTCATCGAGATGAACCCGCGAATCCAAGTGGAGCACACCGTCACCGAGGAGGTGACCGACGTCGACCTGGTTCAGGCTCAACTACGGATTGCCTCTGGTGAATCGTTGTCCGACTTGGGTATTCGCCAGGAATCGATTGTTCTGCGCGGAGCCGCACTGCAACTGCGCATCACCACCGAGGATCCGTCCAACGGATTCCGTCCGGATACCGGGCGCATCACGGCCTACCGAACCCCGGGCGGTGCGGGTGTTCGCCTGGATGGCGGGGCTACCCTCGGGGCAGAGGTCGGTGCCCATTTCGATTCCATGCTGGTGAAGCTGACCTGCCGTGGACGCGACCTGCCCACCGCGATTTCGCGGGCAAGGCGCGCGGTCACCGAATTCCGAATCCGAGGGGTTTCCACCAACATTCCCTTTCTGCAGGCAGTGCTCGACGACGCCGACTTCCGGGCGGGGGAGGTGACGACGTCGTTCATAGAGGAGCGTCCGGGACTGCTCACGTCGAGGGCGTCTGCCGATCGTGGCACCAGAATCCTCACGTATCTTGCCGATGTGACGGTCAACCGCCCACATGGGGAGCGGAAGTCGGCTGTCTACCCGCACGACAAGCTGCCGAAGATCGACGTGACTGCTCCACCGAAGGATGGTTCCAAGCGGCGGCTGATGAACTTGGGACCGGGCGGATTTGCGGCGGCCCTGCGTGAGCAGAAGGCTGTGGCCGTCACTGATACGACATTCCGCGATGCACATCAGTCGTTGCTCGCCACCAGGGTTCGTACCAGCGGACTGCTGGCGGTGGCCGGTCATGTCTCCCGTATGACTCCGGAACTGTTGTCGCTCGAGGCGTGGGGCGGAGCGACTTACGACGTTGCTCTGCGTTTCCTGAAGGAAGATCCGTGGGAGAGGTTGGCGGCACTGCGAGAGGCCGTACCGAACATCTGCCTGCAGATGCTTCTGCGTGGACGCAACACTGTGGGGTACACGCCCTATCCGGTGCAGGTGACCACCGCGTTCGTCCGCGAAGCAGCACGAACTGGGATCGACATATTCCGAATCTTCGACGCTCTCAACAACGTCGATCAGATGCGTCCGGCGATCGATGCAGTACGTGACACCGGTACGACGGTTGCGGAGGTGGCACTGAGTTACACAGGCGATCTGTCTGATCCGGCGGAGACGCTGTACACACTGGACTACTACCTGCGGTTGGCGGAGCAGATCGTCGATGCCGGGGCACACGTCCTGGCGATCAAGGACATGGCCGGACTGCTTCGTGCTCCTGCCGCCGCGACACTTGTCTCTGCATTGCGTCGCAATTTCGATCTCCCCGTCCACGTGCACACCCACGACACTCCCGGCGGTCAGTTGGCTACGTACCTGGCAGCGTGGCAGGCCGGAGCCGATGCAGTGGACGGTGCGGCTGCCCCGATGGCGGGGACCACCAGCCAGCCTGCACTCTCGGCGATCGTTGCGGCGGCTGCACATTCGGAGTTCGATACAGGTCTCGACCTTCGGTCGGTGTGCGATCTCGAACCGTACTGGGAGGCGCTGCGGAAGGTCTACGCACCGTTCGAGTCGGGCGTGCCCGCACCCACTGGCCGCGTCTACACCCATGAGATTCCGGGTGGTCAGCTCTCGAATCTCCGGACACAGGCGGCCGCCTTGGGTCTCGGCGACCGCTTCGAGGACGTCGAAGTGAACTATGCAGCGGCGGACCGGATGCTCGGACGGTTGGTGAAGGTGACGCCGTCGTCCAAGGTAGTCGGTGATCTTGCACTTCATCTGGTGGGCGCAGGCGTAAGTTCCGACGAATTCGCCTCGGATCCAGCCAAGTTCGATCTACCGGAATCGGTGATCAGCTTCTTGCGCGGTGATCTGGGTACACCGCCGGCCGGCTGGCCGGAGCCGTTCCGCACTAAGGCGTTGGAGGGGCGTGGACAGGCGAAACCTGAAGTGCCACTGTCGGAAGATGACACTAAAGCGTTGAGCGGTGATGGCTCGAAGGTGCGCTCCACGCTCAATCGGTTGCTGTTCCCCGGCCCGACCAAAGAGTTTCTCGATCATCAGGAACAGTACGGAGATACGTCGAGGTTGTCGGCGAACCAGTTCTTCTACGGTCTGCGCCGTGGCGACGAGCATCGAGTTCAGCTCGAGCAGGGCGTCGAGTTGATCATCGGACTCGAAGCGATCTCGGAACCGGATGCGCGCGGATTCCGAACGGTGATGTGCATCCTGAACGGTCAATTGCGGCCGGTGTCGGTGCGAGACAGAAGCATCGCGGATACTGTTCCGGCGGCCGAGAAGGCTGACCGCAGCATTCCTGGGCAGGTACCGGCACCGTTCGCCGGTGTGGTCACGCTCACTGTCGTGCAGGGGCAGAGCGTCGAGGCCGGAGACACTGTCGCGACGATCGAAGCGATGAAGATGGAGGCGGCGATCACCGCCCCGTGCGCGGGTATGGTTGCCCGACTGGCGATCAGCGAAGTCCAGCAAGTCGAGGGCAGTGATCTGCTTCTCGTGATCGAGTAGTGGCAGATCGGGTGCAGGGTTCGCACTGTCTGCAACTTTGCATCGATTGTTCGCAAAGATACTCGAGTGCAATGTGTTTCATTTGTTCTTTCCCGGCAATAGCGTCATAGTCATGACTGAAACGCACGAAGACATCTCGATCATCCGTCATGGGGAGACGCTTGACGTCGTGTTCAACCGGCCGGAAAAACACAACGCACTGACTCCTCAGATGTACGACGCCATTGCCGGAGCCTGCCGGAGCGCCGACTCCGACCGGGAGATCCGGTTACTCACTCTCCGCGGGGCGGGGGGAGAGGCGTTCTCGGCGGGTTCCGACATACGCCACTTTCAGACCTTCTCGAGCTTTCACGACGGGCTCGATTACGAAAGTCGGTTCGTCGGCGTGCTGACCGAGCTCGAGAAAGTTCGGGTTCCGACGATTGCGGTGATCGACGGTGTGTGTGCGGGGGCAGGGCTGTTGCTGTCGGCGGCGTGCGATGTGCGGATAGCGACGCACGGGTCCCGCTTCTGCCTTCCGATCGCGCGCACCCTCGGAAACTCGTTGTCGACCCATTCCGTGGCGTTGCTGGCGGACAGGATCGGCAGTTCGCGTCTGATGTCGTTGGTCGCTCGGGCGGGGGTCATGTCGAGCGACGAGGCTCTGCGGAATGGCTTCCTCAGCGACTGTGCAACAGAGACCGAGTTCGCGAGCCTGACTGCCCAGGTATCGCGGGAACTGCTTGCGGCTGCCCCGATGACCGTGTGGACGATTCGAGAGTCACTGCGCCGCATCAGGACCCGATCGATCACCGACAACGATGATCTGATGCGCATGATCTACAGCAGTGACGACTTCAAAGCCGGCGTCGACGGTTTCCTTCGCGGTGAGCGACCGGTCTGGGCGGGAGTGTAATTCTGTGGTCGGAGCAGAGGCTTGCGTTGGAGCGCGCTCTAACCCTTAGCGTTCCCGACCATGACAACAAAGACCTGGATCATCACTGGAGTTTCTCGAGGCTTCGGCCGCGAACTAGCACTGTCCGCACTTCGATCAGGGGACGCGGTGGTCGCGGCAGTTCGTCGCCCTGAAGCCGTTGCAGATATTGCGTCGGAGCATCCGGATCGGTTCTCGACCGTGACGTTCGACGTCCGAGATACCGAAGCAGCTCCGGGGGTAGTCGAACACGCGCTCGAGCGTTTCGGTCGCGTCGACGTGCTGGTCAACAATGCCGGTCGTGGGATGGTCGGCGCGGCGGAGTTGGTCGACGATTCGACCTTGCGGGATCTCATGGAACTGCACCTGATCGGACCCGCCGCGTTGGTTCGCGCCGCCCTCCCTTCGATGCGAGTGCAGGGAAGTGGGACGATCGTGCAGATGAGCAGCCAAGGCGGCCGGATGTCGTTTCCCGGGGTCGGGGCGTATTCGGCGTCGAAGTTCGCGCTCGAGGGTTGGTCGGAGGCTCTCGCCGGTGAGGTCGGGCAGTTCGGCATCCGAGTGATGATCGTCGAGCCCAGCAGATTCCGCACGGCATTCAACACCCCCGGCGTTCTGAGTTTCGCCGAATCTTCATCGGACTACCGTGAAGTGCTCGATCCGGTTCTGCGTGACATGGCGGCGGCAGACGGTGTTCAGGAGGGCGATCCGGAGAAAGCAGCGGCAATCATCAATGCGCTGGTGCACAGTGAGAACGTGCCACTTCGTCTGCCACTCGGAAAGGAAGCCGTGGAGCGGATATCCGCGTCGTATCGGAAGAATCTCGCCGAGGTATCCGTCTGGGCCGACCTCGCTCGCAGCGCCGATTTCGCGGATGCTGCCGGACCTGTCCGCCCGTTCTAGGCTGGGAGTCATGGCTACCGAAGACTTGATGCGTAAGGCGCTCGAGGCCCTTGGGGAAGTGGACGGGCCCATGTCGATCGAGGTCATTCACCGGCTCGTCGATGCAGGGGACGTCGAAGATCCGATGTCGATCGCCGAAGTGTCGGACCTACTGGATGTTTCGGCACATACCCTGCGCTACTACGAGAAGATCGGCTTGGTTGCGGTCGATCGTGACGCGAGCGGGCATCGTGTGTACGGCCCGGAAACTGTTCGCAGGTTGGTGTTTCTGACCCGCATGCGTATCTCGGGCATGGCGATTCGCGACTTGCAGCACTACGTCGAACTGGTCGACGCCGGTGAAGGGACAGTTCCGGAGAGGCTCGACATGCTGCTCGAGCACCGGGACACCGTTCGTCGGCAGATCAAGGAGCTCACGTTGTCTTTGGCTGCGACGGAGTACAAGATTGCGACGTACGGCGGGCGGGCCGGAGAGCAGGAGTAGCGCGGGCTACTTCTTGTCCTGCGTTCGATCCAGCCCGCCTTCCATGGATAGCGCCAACTGCTCGAGTGCCGCGAGAATTTTTCCGCGGTCCCGTCCGAGTTTGGTGAATAATTCACCGTGAGCGGCGAGTTCGCGAGGAAAGACGTCATCGACGACAGCGTTTCCCTGGATCGTCATCGTGATCAGTGCAGATCGCCTGTCTTCGGGATTGCTCGTGCGGGAGACAAGGCCTCGCTTCTCCAATCGTGCGAGTGCCTTGCTGACTCCGGCCCGAGACATGCCGAGGCGTTCGGCGAGACGAATCGCGGTGACCGGTTCCTCGGCGTATCGAAGTGGCACAAGCATTTCGACTTCCGAAACGGTGAGGTCCGCGGATCGGTACACCGGTTCGACGGCGAGTTCGAGAAGCGCCGTGATCCGCTTGAGTTGCGCGACAACTTCCATTGGCGACGTGTCGAGGTCAGGATTGTTTTCGGCCCAAAGGTTGCACGCGTCGCTGGAGGCACGGACTGTTCTGGTGGCGACGGGGTTACGTGACGAGCTGCCGAACATCGCTGGGCTGCAGGATCGCTGGGGAGTCGACGTTTTGCATTGTCCCTACTGTCACGGGTACGAGGTTCGTGATACGCCGATCGGTGTACTCGGTGGTGACAACAGGCCCTTCACGATTCATCAGGCGTCGTTGGTGCGCCAATGGTCGGACGATGTTGTCTTCTTTCCGAATCGCATCGAGCTGACCGGCACCGAGCGGGATCGGCTGACTGTCAGGGGGATTCGCATCGTAGAAGGCGACGTGGCCGGGGTCTCGGTGGCAGACGGTCGATTGGACGGCGTCGAGCTGGCCTCCGGTCAGGTTGTTCCGCGGAGTGTGGTGTTTGTCGGTCCACGGTTTGTTCCACGCGACGCTTTGCTGACTGACCTGGGATGTGACGCTGACGAAAATGGTTGGGTGGTAACTGATCCTGCGGGAAGTACCAGCACGCCTGGTGTGTGGGCCGCCGGGAACGTGTCGGACTCGCCTGCACAGTTGATCACCGCCGCCGCCGCTGGGTCGAAGGCTGCGATTGCACTCAATCACTATCTGCTCGAGCAGGATATCGTGCGAGCGGTCGCGACCGCGACCGAACTTCAGCCAAGTGTCACCGGAAGCAGCCCTCGCGGGGTCTCCTGAGCGATCTGTTCCAGCGCAGACTCCAACGTCGGAAATTGATACTGGAAGCCGCTGTCCGCGAGCACCCCTGGTGAAACCCAGCGACTCTTCGTCACCAGTTCAGCCTCGGTGCGGATGATTCGCGCGCCGAATTCCAGCATCCAACCGGGCGTGGGCACACCGTACCGTCGACCCAACGCTGCGCGCACCTGTCGCATCATCTCGTCATTGGTCACAGGGCACGGGGATGCGATATTGACGGGGCCTGAGATCTCCGGATGCTCGTAGATGTGGATGATCGAGCGAACAACGTCGGAAATGTGTATCCAGCTGAACTTTTGTCGTCCGTCGCCCATTCGTCCGCCGAAGCCTGTTCGGGCCAGGTTGACGAAAGGGTTGATTGCTCCGCCGCCGGCTCCGAGAACGATCGACATTCGTAGCGCTACTTTTCGAACCGGGGTTGGGGCGGAGAACAATTCGTGCTCCCACGCTCGCGCGACAGCGACGGAGAATCCCTTACCCAGTTCGCCGTTCTTCTCGTCCATCGGTCGATCCCGCGCGTCTCGGTAGATCGTGCCGGTACTCGCATTCGCCCAGAGCGATGGTGGCTGCGGCGTACGGGCCAGTGCGCGACCCAACAGTGCGGTCGTTTCCACGCGGGAGGAGAAGATTTCGTCGGCATTGCGCTTGTTGTATCGGCAGCTCACAGAGCGTCCGGCGAGGTTGATCAGCAGATCCGCGCCGCTGAGTACGTCGGCAACACCTTGCTCGTCGGACCAGGTGGCATCGCTCGTTCCTCCCCGGCCGATCGTTCGTACGTCCACCCCGTTGGGTTCGAGCGCTCGAACGAGAGATTGCCCTATGTAGCCCGACGCACCGGATACAACGACAGTCTTCATGATTTTGTGTTCCCCTCTGGAGAAACGACTTTGGTCATCAGGGCGGCGACGTCACCGACCAGGCCGCGGGCCACCGGTAGCCGGGCGAGGGCGAGTGTTTTCGCGATGATCGGGACCAGTCCGTCGACCAGGGAACGAGTGCGCGTTTGCCCCGGAGACGAGTCGGTGACCCAATGCAGCGTCACGCCCAGGTAGCTGAGCCACAAGAGTGTGGGGAGCTGGGTCGCCAATGACGCCGGCGTCTTCTGCTTCGACGCCGCCAGTGCTTCGCGCATCAATTCGACGGCCATCGATCTCGCATCGCTCGACTCGGCCGAGAACGGGCTGGACGGCGATGCGGTTGGTAGGGCAACGTGCAGAAACGCGCCACCGAACCCGTGATATGGCCCCATGACATCGAGTCCGGTGTGCAGAACGATCGCGATATTTTCCGCGAGTGAGCCACCTTGCCGCAGGAGTGGAAGCGCACGCTCTCGGTGATCACGTTGGATGACGAGATACAGCTCGTGAACCAGTTCGTCCTTGCTGGCGAAGTAGTAGTAGGCATTCCCGAGGGAGACACCTGCCTCAGTCGCGATCTTGCGCATGGTCGTCGCTGCGAAGCCCTCGTCGCGGAAGAGCCGCAAAGCTGTTTCCACCAGCTTTTCCCTGGTTTCGATCCCGCGACTGCTCATGGGCTCCCCTTCTTTGAACGTGTTCAAGTTCAGCGTACGCCTTGAAGTTGAACACGTTCAAGAGTCGAATCTGTTGCGAGGAATATAATAAGCGCGCATACTAAATTCATGATTGAACTTGCGCTCGGTTCGACAGGTGGCCGGCGATGAACGCCTGGTTGGGGGTTGTCTCGGCCGAACATGTGCGTCGCGCAGTGGATCTTGGGATCGCGCAGATCGGGCACGGGAAGAGGTCCGGATTGGCGCGGATGAAGGCGGGCGATGTGCTTGTTTACTATTCGCCGGTCGAGTCCATTGGTGATCGAGATCCGTTGCGCGAGTTCACAGCCCTCGGTGTGATCGAAGAGGGTGAGATCTGGCAGGCGGACGAGGGGTGCTTCAAGCCGTTTCGGCGTCGAGTGCGATACGAGCAGTTCACGCCCGTTCCTCTCGGCGACGTACGGAGTCGATTGGCAGTGACCTCGACACCGAATTGGGGGTATCAGCTCCGCCGAGGCTTGATTCCGTTGGATGGCAACGACGTCGAGATTCTGCGCTCGGCAACGAGCTGACACACTGACGCTGTGGCGAAGAAACTGGAAACCGACTTCGAGGATGCGGGCGACAGTCCGGGTCTGATGTTGTGGCGTGTCACCAATGCTTGGCAGGCCTCGATTCGCGCGGCGCTGCGGCCCTTCGACCTGACTCATGTGCAGTTCGTTCTGCTCGCCGCTCTGACCTGGCTGGACGCGGAAACGCCGATAACTCAACGCGATCTTGCCGAGTATGCGCGCACCGATCCGATGATGACGTCACAGGTGATACGGACCCTCGAATCCAAAGGGTTTGTCGAACGACGTCCACACCCGACCGATGCCCGGGCGCGTTCACTGGTGGTGACCCAGACGGGTGCGAACTTGGCAGGCAAGGCGAATCGCTCGGTGGAAGCATCGGACCGGGAATTCTTTGCCGCTCTCGGGGATCGTCAGGCGGCCTTCGTTGCGATGCTCGGCGTGCTCGATCGAAAGTAGCGACTCCCAATTTCAGGCATTACTTCGAAGTTCGTGGCAGAAGTGCATATTTGGCTTCCAGCCCGTCCAACAGCGATTCCAGCGCGAGTTCGAAACTGGCACCGTCGATTTCCGCAGCACGCTCGCGCAACAAGTGCGCTCGCGTGAGGTGCGGGTAACGCTCGGCGTAGATCGCCGGATCGTCCACGAATCCGCCGGAGAACGTCGCTGTCGCAGCACCCATGACCACGTACTTGACGGAAGCGCCGATCAGCGTTGCCGTGCGCTGCGGCCATCCGGCCCGCACCAGACCGCCGTGGATGGCGTTCGCGCGATCGAGGGCGATGGGCCTGACGCTCGGACCGTAGGCCAAGTAGGGAACGATGTTGGGATGCTTGCCCAGGGCCGCATGGTAGGACCGCGCCCACGTGCGCAGCGCACCGCGCCAATCGTCAGAGTCGAAGCCGCTCACATCGACGGACTCCATGATGACGTTCGCGACGTCGTCGAGTAATTCGTCCTTGTTGGCGTAATGGCTGTACAGCGACGGTGCCTGCACGCCGAGGACAGTGGCGAGTTTGCGCATCGAGAAGTCGGTCAAACCGTGCTCGTCCACCAGTTTCAGGGCGGTGTCCCTGATGATCGGCTTGCTCAGTAGTGGAACCCGCGGTCGCGCCATCGCACAGAAACCTTTCGTCTGAGTACTGGACAACCTTACACTGTGAGTTTATTATCCAATTAACCTAACAGTGTTCGGGAACGTGGAGGATCAGATGACACGGGTGTTCGAGAATAAGTCAGATCTCCTGGGGGCGGTCGGTGAAACGCTGGGCTCGAGCGAGTGGGTCGAGGTCACCCGCGAGATGGTCCATCAATTCGCCGACGCGACCGGTGATCATCAGTGGATCCACGTCGACGACGAAAGGGCAAGGCGTGAATCACCTTTCGGTGGTCCGATTGCCCACGGGTATCTGACCCTCTCGCTCCTGCCGCTTCTGTCGAAGTCCGTGTACCGCATCGACGGGGCGAAGATGGTCATCAACTACGGGTCCGACAAGGTTCGATTCCCGAGTCCGGTGCCGGTCGGAGCCATGGTTCGAAACACTGCAGTGCTCTCCGCGATCGAAGAGTTGCCGAACGGTTCGCTGCAGAGTCAGATCACCAACACCGTCGAGATCGAAGGCGTGGACAAGCCCGCCGTTGTTGCGCAGACCGTCGCACGAATCTTGTTCTGAATTCCTGACATAAGAAAGCAGACTCCACATGAATCTCGAATTGACCGGTGAGGAAGTTGCGTTCCGCGAGAAGATGCGAAAGTTCTTCACCACGGAATTTTCGCCCGAACTTCGTGCACGTGCAGCAGGATTCGGAAAGCTGACGCGTGAAGACATCGTTGCGGGCCAACAGATTCTGAACGCACACGGACTGGCGGTTCCGCACTGGCCGGTCGAATGGGGTGGCAAGGACTGGACTCCGGTACAGCGCCACATCTATTCCGAGGAAATGCAGTTGGCGTCGGTACCCAACCCGTTGCCGTTCAACGTGAGCATGGTTGGGCCCGTTATCGCGGCCTTCGGCTCGCAGGAGCAGAAGGAAAAGTTTCTCCCGGCGACGGCTAACGCCGATATCTGGTGGTGCCAAGGTTTTTCGGAACCAGAAGCCGGTTCGGATCTCGCTTCACTCAAGACGGCTGCTGTCCGTGACGGCGCGGATTACATCGTCAACGGTCAGAAGACGTGGACTACTCTCGCGCAGCACGCCGAGTGGATCTTCTGTCTGGTTCGGACAGATGCCAGTGCCCAGAAGCGTCAGGCAGGAATTTCGTTCCTGCTCATCGATCTGGCGACTCCTGGCATCACGGTTCGTCCCATCAAACTGATCGACGGCAGCGTCGAGGTCAACGAAGTGTTCTTCGACAACGTCCGCGTACCTGCGGAAAATCTTGTCGGCGAGGAGAACAAGGGCTGGGACTACGCCAAGTTCCTGCTCGGCAACGAACGCACGGGGGTCACACGGGTCGGGTTCTCCAAAACCCTTGTCGCCACGGCAAAAGAGAAGGCGCGGGAGGTTCGCGTCGGAACGGGCACCCTCCTCGAGGATCCGTTGTTCGCGGCTCGATTGGCCGAGTTGGAAAACGAATTGCTTGCACTGGATCTGACTCAACTGCGAGTTGTGGCGAGTTCGGCAGACGGAAAGCCGAATCCGGCGTCCTCGCTGCTCAAACTCCGCGGCTCCGAATTGCAGCAGGCAGCAACGGAATTGCTGATGGACGTTGCCGGGCCGGACTCACTGCCGGTAGATATCGCCGACATCGACTCGCCGGAGTGGGCGCAGCAGGCGGCGCCGCGCTACTTGAACTACCGGAAGGTTTCCATCTACAGCGGATCAAGTGAGGTGCAGCGCTCCATCATTGCCTCCTCGATCCTCGGATTGTGAGCGTGTGACATGAATTTCGAACTCGACGACGAACAGACGATGCTTCGCGACACAACACGCGAATTACTCAGCCGCAGCTACGACGCAGAGAAGCGCAACGCCACCTCGACCACCGACGAGGGATGGACTGCCTCGGTGTGGAAGCAGTTCGCAGAGCTCGGGCTGCTCGGCCTACCATTCGCGGAGGCCGATGGCGGGATGGGCGCTGGGCCGGTCGAGACCATGGTGGTGATGACCGAACTGGGCCGCGCGCTTGCACCCGAGCCGTATTTGGGTGGTGTTCTGATCCCCGGCGGTTTGATTGCTGCGATCGGTTCGGCAGATCAGCGGGCGCGACTCCTGCCGGTGCTCAGCGACGGAACCACTTTGTCGGCCTTTGCCCATACGGAACCTGGCACGCGCTGGCCGGTCGCCACTGTCACGACCGCGGCCTCGCAGGCGGGATCGGGGTGGACGATCACCGGCGTCAAGAACCCGGTCCTGCAGGGCGACAGCGCGCACGTCGTGATCGTCAGCGCCGCACTTCCAGGCGGCGGCACCGGGCTCTTCCTGGTGGATGCAGAAGGTGCGGGTGTCACCCGGACTGCGTACGCCACCCACGACGGCCGTCGCGGTGCGCAGTTCACGTTCACCGATGCCGCGGCCGAACAACTTGGTGAGGGCGGCGATGTCACGGCGGCGATCGTCGAAGCAGAGGTCCGGGCGCAGGCAGCTCTGTGTGCCGAGGCCATCGGAATCATGACCGAAGCGCTCCGACTGACGACGGATTATCTGAAGCAGCGCAAGCAGTTCGGTGTTCCGCTCGCGAAGTTCCAGACGCTGACGCATCGTGCGGCCGACATGTACGTCGCTCTGGAACTGGCGAGCAGCATGAGTCTGTACGCCACCATGGCCATCGCCGACGGTGTGATCGATCCGACCATCGCGTCGCGGGCGAAGCTGGCTGTCGGTCGCGCCGCGCATCAGATCGGTCAGGAAGCGATTCAGATGCACGGCGGTATCGGAATGACGGCCGAGTACCCGGTCGGGCACTACGTCTCGCGGCTGGTGGCCATCGAACACATTCTGGGCGCTTCGGACGATCACCTCAGGGTGCTGGCCGGCGGCGTCTCGAACTATTCGATGGTGAACGTCACCGAGTAGATCGGTGGTGAAGATAACGGGAGGTCATGCGCAGGTCGCGTGGCCTCCCTTGTCTGTGCGGGGGCCGGCCCGCGGTATTCGAGGTCGAGTAAAATCCCTGTGATCAGTCCGAGAAGAGAAAGGGATCGAAGTGACCGCGCATACCGAGCAGCTCGAGTTCCAAGCAGAAACACGTCAGCTGCTGGATCTGATGGTTCATTCAATCTATACGAACAAGGACAGCTTCCTTCGTGAGTTGATCTCCAACGCTTCGGACGCGCTGGACAAACTCCGCCTCGAGTCGTACCAGGACAAAGACCTCGACGTCGACGTCTCCGATCTGCATATCGAGATCGACATCGACAAGGCGGCACGCACCCTGACCATCCGCGACAACGGCATCGGAATGTCGCGTGACGAGGTCGTCGACCTGATCGGCACGCTCGCCAAGTCCGGCACCGCCGAGGTGCGTCGTAAGCTCAAGGAAGCCAAGGATGCAGCGGCATCCGAAGAACTGATCGGTCAGTTCGGCATCGGCTTCTACTCCACGTTCATGGTGGCGGACAAGGTCACGTTGCTGACCCGTCGCGCCGGTGAAGATCACGCGACGCGCTGGGAGTCGACCGGCGAAGGCACGTACACGCTCGAGCATGTGAACGAGGCGCCGCAGGGCAGCTCCGTGACCCTGCACCTGATGCCCGAGGATTCCGAGAACGGCCTGCACGACTACACGTCGGAATGGAAGATCAAGGAACTGGTCAAGAAGTACTCCGACTTCATCGCGTGGCCCATCCGCATGGATGTCGCTCGTACGTCGACGCCGGCGGAGGGCGAAGAGCCCGAGGTCACCATCGAGACCGAGACGATCAACTCGATGAAGGCTCTGTGGACTCGCTCCAAGGACGAGGTGTCCGAGGACGAGTACAAGGAGTTCTACAAGCACGTCAGCCACGCCTGGGACGAGCCTCTCGAGGTCATCCCGATGAAGGCCGAAGGTACTTTCGAATACCAAGCGCTGCTGTTCATTCCGTCGACGGCGCCGTTCGATCTGTTCATGCGTGAGCGCAAGGCCGGCATCCACCTCTACGTCAAGCGCGTCTTCATCATGGACGACTGCGAAGAGTTGGTGCCCGATTACCTGCGCTTCGTCAAGGGTGTGGTCGACGCACAAGACCTCTCGCTCAACGTCTCTCGTGAAATTCTGCAGCAGGACCGGCAGATCGCTGCCATCCGTCGTCGTCTGACCAAGAAGGTCCTCTCGACCATCAAGGACATGAAGGCGAACGAGCCCGAGAAGTACTCGACCTTCTGGACGGAGTTCGGGCGCGCGCTCAAGGAAGGCCTGATGGCCGATGCCGACAACCGTAAGACCTTGCTCGACGTCTCGTCCTTCGCCTCGACCAACAGCGAAGAGGGCGTGACCACTCTCGCGGAGTACGTGGAGCGAATGAAGGACGGTCAGGAACAGATCTACTTCATGACCGGCGAATCTCGTCACCTCATCGAAAGCTCCCCGCACATGGAGGCTTTCAAGGCCAAGGGCCTCGAGGTTCTGGTTCTCACCGACCCCGTGGACGAGATGTGGGTCGACGCCGTCTCGGACTTCGACGGCAAGACCTTCCAGTCGATCGCCAAGGGCGAGGTCGACCTCGACACCGAGGACGAGAAGAAGGCGGCCGAGGCCGAGCGCGAAGAGAAGGAGAAGGAATTCGGCGAGTTGCTGACGTGGCTGACCGAAACCCTGTCCGACGACATCAAGGAAACGCGTCTGTCGACGCGACTGACCACGTCGGCCGCCTGCATCGTCGGCGACGCGTTCAGCATGTCTCCGACGCTCGAGAAGATGTACAAGGCTTCGGGTCAGCCTGTTCCGCACAGCAAGCGCATCCTCGAGCTCAACCCGGACCACCCTCTTGTTTCGGGGCTGCGGGAGGCGCAGGCCGCCAACGACAATGCGGAGAACCTGACGGAGACGGCTCAGTTGCTCTACGGCATGGCGTTGCTTGCCGAGGGCGGCGAGCTCAGCGATCCGGCGCACTTCACGCGTCTGCTGGCCGATCGTTTGGCCCGCACGGTCTGATCTCGCGCAGTCCTATTTCGTCGTAGCTCGCTCGTACTCCCGGCACTCACCTTCATGGGTGGGTGCCGGGAGTTTTTTCTTGATCGTTTTCTATTGAGGACCGTTTCTGTCCGCAATGACTTCTAACGTAGTTCTCACAGGCAAGAACCCACGAGCGAAGGAAAACATCATGAACGCACCGACTGCCACCGTCACCGGCGAGCGCGCGGATCTCCTCCAGAGCCTGCGTCAGCATCGCGAATTCTTGCTCTTCACGGTCAAGAACCTCACCGACGACCAGGCTGCTTCGAGGCCGACCGTGAGCGAACTGTGCCTCGGCGGATTGGTCAAGCATGTAGGTCAGGCAGAAAAGGGTTGGGTCGACTTCATTCTGCAAGGGCCGGCCGGACTTGGTGGTGACTTCGACCCGACCCAGTGGTCGGAAGAGATGCAGCAGGAACGGGCGAACGAATTTGCCATGGTCGAGGGTGAGACCTTGGCAAGCATCGTGTCCGAATACGAGGGGATCGCGGCGAGGACCGACGAGTTGGTGGCCTCGCTGGACAGCCTCGACATCTCGCATCCACTGCCGTCGGCGCCGTGGTTCGAAGTGGGAGCTCGCTGGTCAGCGCGGCGCGCACTGCTGCACATCATCGCCGAGACGGCCCAGCATGCGGGCCACGCAGACATGCTTCGTGAAGCCATCGACGGATCCAAGACGATGGGTTGATCGACAGCTCGATCAACCGGGATGTTTACACATCACACAAATATGTAACACTAGTGTCTATGAGCACCGAAAAGTCTGCCTTGCAACCGCCGATGCAGTGGGACGCCTGGGGCGATCCGGCCAAGAAGCGTGAACTGTCGGACGCAGTCACATCACTGTTGACCGGATTTCTCGGTGTCTCCGCACCGACGCGATCGCGCCTCGCGATCGAAGACGTCCAGGTGGTTCCGTCCGCTATGGCTCAGTCGCACGTCGAAGCGCTGGCCGGGCTGGTCGGGGCGGAGTACGTAAGCACCAAGGATTCGGATCGAATCCTTCGGGCCGGTGGCAAGAGCACCCCGGATCTGCTCCGCCGTCGTAGCGCCGAGCCGCAGGACGCACCGGACGTAGTCGTCACTCCAAGGACAGACGCAGAGGTCGAACAGGTTCTCCGATACTGCTCTGCCAACCGGATCGCAGTGGTCCCGTTCGGTGGTGGCACCAGCGTCGTCGGCGGGCTCGATCCCATTCGTGACGGGTTCGACGCAGTTCTATCTCTCGATCTGCGCAGGTTCGATCAGCTCGTCGGGTTGGACGAGGAATCGGGTATCGCGACGTTCGGCGGCGGAACCACCGGCCCGCGCGCCGAGGAGCTTCTGCGTGAGCACGGCTTCTCGGTGGGGCACTTCCCGCAGAGCTTCCTGTTCGCCACTCTGGGCGGGTTCGCCGCCACCCGTTCTTCGGGGCAGGCGTCGGCTGGATACGGGCGCTTCGAGGACATGGTTCAGGGCCTCACCGTTGTCACCCCGAGTGGCGTGATCGAGACCGGGCGTGCGCCGGCATCCGCTGCAGGCCCCGATCTGGGTGAGCTTTTTGTCGGCTCCGAGGGCACGTTCGGCGTCATCACGCACGTGCGTGTAAGGGTTCACCGCCTGCCCGAAACCACCGTGCGCGAGGGATGGAGCTTCCCCGACTTCGCTACCGGCGCAGCCGCATTGCGTGAGCTGGTTCAGGAAGGATCGGCTCCGACCGTCCTGCGGTTGTCCGACGAGGCCGAGAGTGGCGTGAATCTGGCGACCACCGACAAGATCGGTGAGAATGCCTTCACCGGTGGTTGCCTCGGCATTACCACCTACGAGGGCACGGCTTCGCACACCGCTGAACGGATGGCGGAGGCCCGCGCAATTCTCACCGCTCACGGTGGAACTTCGCTCGGTGAGGAGCCCGGAAACAGTTGGGAGCACGGGCGATTCGATGCACCGTATCTGCGTGACGCTCTCCTCGATGTCGGTGCGCTGTGTGAAACCCTCGAGACGGCAACCACCTGGGGCAACCTCGCGAACCTGCGCTCCTCGGTCACCGAGGCACTGACGAAGGCTCTCGTCGAGCAGGGTACTCAGCCGCTCGTCATGTGCCACATTTCGCACACCTACAAGACCGGCGCTTCGCTGTACTTTACAGTGGTCAGCGCGCAGACCGAAGACCCGATCGCTCAGTGGCACAAGGCGAAGACTGCCGCGGGCGATGCGATCATTTCGGCCGGCGGCACGATCACCCATCATCATGCAGTCGGCGCTGATCATCGCCCGTGGATGAAGGACGAGATCGGCGAATTGGGCGCGAATATCCTTCGCGCAGTGAAGAATGCAGTGGACCCTGCCGGCATCCTCAATCCTGGAAAGCTGATTCCGTGACCGAAACCCGCAGTCAGATCGAGAAGGTTACCGTCCTGATCAATCCGATGGCGGGACATGGTCACGCGCCTGCGGCAGGACGCAAAGGTGTTGCGCGGCTGCGCGCTCGGGGCGTTGCCGTCACCGAGATCATCGGAACCGACGCCGACGACGCCAAGAAGTTGGCGCGTCGTGCGATCGAGGAAGGTACCGACGCACTCGTGGTTGTCGGCGGCGACGGTGCCATCAGTATCGGACTGCAGGCCGCCGCGTTGACCGACACACCCATCGGGCTCATCCCGGCAGGCACCGGCAACGATCACGCCCGTGAGTTCGGGATTCCCACAGGCGATCCCGAAGCAGCAGCCGATGTGATCGCAGATGGTGTCGTGCAGCAGTCAGATCTGGCGAAGATCACGCTGGCCGACGGTTCCGTCGTCTGGTCGGGAACCATCATCGCCAGTGGATTCGACTCGCTGGTCAGCGAGCGGGCCAATCGGATGTCCTGGCCCAAGGGGCCGATGCGCTACAACCTGGCGATGCTTGCCGAGTTGGCGAAGATGAAGCCGTTGCCGTACCGGATCGAACTCGACGACGAGGTCATCACGGTGGACGCGACGCTGGTCGCAGTCGGTAACGGGCGTTCGTACGGTGGCGGCATGCTCATCACCCCGGGCGCGTCGAAGTCGGATGGGTTGCTGGATCTGACCGTCGTCGGGCATGGTTCGAGGTTGCGTCTGGTGCGCCTGTTTCCGCGGGTGTACAAGGGAACTCACGTCTCCTTGGATGCGGTGCAGACGTATCGGTCGAGGAAGGTGCGGTTGGTCTCCGAGGGCATCATCGCCTACGCGGACGGTGATCGGGTGGGGCCGTTGCCCATCACGATCGAGGCAGTTCCCATGGCGCTCAACATCTTGACGCACACTCGGATCTGAGTCGGTTCTGCCGGTCACGCGGTAGCAGTGGTGTAAGACTTCTCGGATGAACGAATCGAGGAAGTCGGTGCACCGCCGCACTGCGTGGACGTCGGAGCGGTGGCAGCTCACCACCGACATCCCCTTGACCGCTGCGGCCTGCCTGTTCTTGGTGGCGTACGCGTACCAAGTCCTGGCGCAACCGACTGGCTTCCCGCATCGCCTGACCGAATGGATCATGTGGGCCGCGTGGGTCGTATTTGCCGTCGACTACGCAGTTCGCCTGTGGTTGGCTCCTGCTCGCGGTCGCTGGTTCGTCAGGCATCTCTTGGACTTGGCGATGGTGGTGTTGCCCATGCTGCGTCCCTTGCGTCTCCTTCGGTTGGTCACCCTGCTTGCAATAGTCCACCGCTCGAGCGGGCAAAGCTTGCGTGGACGCGTGGTTATTTACGCCACTGGTGCCACGGCCTTGCTGATCGGTGTCGCGGCGCTGGCCATGCTCGATGCCGAGCGTCACGCGCAGGGCGCTGCCATCACGTCGTACGGAACGGCATTGTGGTGGGCGATGGAGACGGTCACGACCGTCGGTTACGGAGACATGGCTCCTGTCACTACAACCGGGCGCCTGATCGCCGGAGCGTTGATGATCGGCGGAATTGCGTTGCTGGGCATCGTGACTGCCACACTCGCTTCCTGGTTGGTCGAGCGAGTGGCGGAACAGGACGAGGCAGGGCAGGCCGCGACGCGCAAGCAGGTGGCGGATTTGTCGGAGGAGGTTCGAGCTTTGGCCGCCCGCACGCACCGGGTCGATCTCGCGTCGGTCGATACCGATTCGCTGCGTCGTGAATTGGCGTCGAGGGGGGTCGTGGCGCAGCACGCGTCTTCGGACAACTGACATGCATCGCAGCGAACAATAGAACGATGGTCTGATAATCTTGCGTGATGGTGGCGACCCACGGATTTCAGCGCGCGCGCAGGCCTGAGCAGATCGAAGCGCGTCGGTGCGCGATTCTCGATGCGGCCCGCGCGATGCTCGGGTCCAGACCCGTCGCCGACATCAGTCTGCGTGAGCTCAGTGAGAGCGTCGGCCTCGCGAAGTCGAACGTGCTCCGGTACTTCGACAGTCGCGAAGCCATCTTTCTCGAAGTGCTCGACGAGAACTGGGTTGCGTGGTTGGACGGGTTGTCCGAGTCGTTGACTCCGGCCGGTGACGACTCGCCATACGCCCCTGAAATTCATGTGGCATCCGCGGTTGCGGAATCGCTTGTCGGACAGCGATTGCTGTGCGAGTTGATGAGCGTCATGGCCGGGGTCCTCGAAAGAAACATCTCCGTCGACTTCGCCCGCGACTTCAAGAAGCGGGCGACGGTCAACTCGGGAAGGTTTGCGTCGCTGATTCATTCGCAACTGTCCCATCTCTCGGAGGGCGACGCCGCTCAATTCGCCAAGGTGACCCTGGTGATCGTTGCCGGCTTGTGGCCGACCGCCGAGCCGACTGAATCCATGGTCGTCGTACTGAACGAGATGCAGGCGCCCCCGGCCTCCGACATGTTCGCAGTCGGCCTGCGTGAAGGTCTGATCAACCAGCTCGTCGGGTTGTCGGCGCGAGCGGCAACCCGAACGAGCTGAGATCGATCAGACGCGGTGCAGCGTCAGAACGGTGATCTCGCTCGGTGCGAACACTCGGAATGGTGGACCCCAGAACCCGGTTCCACGGCTGGTGTACAGCTGCGTACGTTCTCCGTGCCGGGTGAGCCCGTGCACCGAAGGTTGATCGAGTTTGACCAGAAAGTTGAAGGGCCAGATCTGTCCGCCGTGGGTATGACCGGCGAGCTGCAGATCCACTCCCGCAGAAGCGGACTGAGTAACCTGCTTCGGTTGGTGGGCGAGCATCAGGATCGGCAATTCGGGGTCGGAGCCGGCCAGGGCCATGTCGAAGTTCGCGCCGTGCCCGTCGAGCTTCGATCCCAACGCTGTCGCATCGTCGACTCCGGCGATGACCAGTCTGTCTCCGCCCTTGGTGACGACGAGGTGGCGGTTGTGCAGCGCGTCCCAGCCGATCGAGGTCATGTAGTCGAGCCACTCCTGAGCCTCGTGGAAGTACTCGTGATTGCCGGTCACGTAGACGCGAGCGAGCCCGGCTTCGACCGATGCGAGGGGGGTCGCTTGGCCGAGTCGCTGCTCTACCGTTCCGTCGGCGATGTCACCGACGTGGGCCACGATGTCGGCGTCGAGATCGTTGACTGCCGCGATGACGCGCTCGGACCACTTCTCGCGATTGATCGGCCCGAAGTGGGTGTCGGTGATCGCGACTACCCGAAGTTTGTCCATCCCCGCACCAAGGCGGGGGATGGTGACGTCGACCTGCTTGATCCGTGGCAGTCTCATGGCTTCCCGGTAGCCCCAGATCAGCAGAAGGGCCGAGATGATCAGTGCGGCAACGGCGACGATTCTCGATCGAAACGGGTCATCCACGCCGCCGACGAGCAGTCCGAGCCTCAGAACTTCGCCGAGCAGGGTCCACACGAACACGACCCAGATGATTCCGAGGAGTGCGTCGCCGATCAGGCGAACTGGATCGCGGTCGGTGTGTCCGTGGCTGAGCATCATGCTCGCAGGCAGGGCGATCAAGAGGGCGGTAAACAGAACGGTGCCGAAAACTGCCACCGCCGTCGGCCAGTCCGGCCGGATGAACAAGCTCCACCATGGGTACACGAACAACAGAGCCAAGATCGACGCGACAATCGCGGATATGGCAACGATCCGCAACGGTCTGCGGCGCGGAACTCGAGCGACGTCGGTCGCCTGGGGTGTAGTCACCCCGTCCAGAGTAAAGGTCCACTGGTCTATTAACAAGGGGACAGTGGTCCGCTATCGGGATGTCGGTGTTCTCGGATAGGTTTCCGAACATTGAAACTCGGCCAGTGATCAGGTGGGTGGCGCATGGAGAAGTACGACGTCAAGAAGGCATACAAGGATCTCTACTCGCCTGGGCGCCGCGATTTTGCCCTCGTGACCGTTCCCCGCTTCGGCTACTTCGCCGTCGACGGTCACGGCGACCCCAACACTGCCACCGAGTACTCCGAGGCGCTCGAAGCGCTGTATTCGGTGTCCTACTCGGCAAAATTCGCTAGCAAGAAGGAATTGGATCGCGACTTCGTCGTTGGCCCGCTGGAAGGGTTGTGGCGGGCAGATGATCCCGAGGTGTTCGTGACACGGGACAAGGCGGCTTGGGATTGGACGATGATGATCTCGCAACCGGAATGGATCGCTCAGGCCGAACTGTCTGCGGCGATCGCCTCAGTTCGAGCCAAAGCGGTCCGCGCCAAGAAGAACGTGGCGGCTTTGGACAAGGTGCGGTTCCTCGAATTGGAGGAGGGCCTGTCCGTCCAGATTCTTCACGTAGGTTCCTACGACGACGAGGCCCCCACCTTGGACCGCTTGCACAACACGTTCATCCCGTCGAACGGCTTCAGTTTCAACGGCGATCATCACGAGATCTACCTCAGTGATGCGCGCCGGACGCCGCCCGAGAAACTGAAGACGGTTCTGCGTCAGCCTGTTTCGAGGTAGCAATCAGGGCTCGAGGCCGCGCAACTTCTCGAGGTCGCGTCGCTCTCGCTTGGTCGGTCTGCCGGCGCCGCGATCACGTCGCGGAATGGACGCAATCAGTTCGGGCGGTGGTGGGGGCGGCGAATTGTCCTGCAGGCAATCGGCGGCCAGCACCGCGCTGACTCGCTTCGTGATCGGCTTGACCACGACGACAATGCGTTCGATGCCGGATACACGCACCCGCACCTCGTCGCCGGCTTTCACCTGCTGAGCCGCCTTTGCCGACGTTCCATTGACCCGAACGTGTCCCGATCGGCAGGCCGTCGCCGCCTGCGAGCGTGTCTTGAACAGCCGAACCGCCCACGTCCAGCTGTCCACGCGGACACTGATCGCGTCGGAGGGGAGTTGGGCTGGCACGCACTCCAGCCTACCGACGAGTGCTCACAGACCCTGCGCGCGGATGCCCGAGTAGGCGCGCGGTGCATACCGCAGTCGTAGCGGCAGCAGATGCCAGAACCGATCTGTCAATGTCAGGAAGCGGGCGAACCAGAAATACATCCGTTCGTCGCGCGGAGTCCATTCCCATTCAAGGGTCTTGCGCGCCTTCTCCGGCATCAGTGCCTTGCCGATCCAGTTCGCCACGGCCATCGTGGGGCGAGAGGTAAGACGCCACAGCCATGTCGGAACTTTCGGGGCCGGTGCGATGTCGTGCTCGGCGATGCGCGTCGACCATTTTGTGGTGTGGGTGTTGATCAGGTGGTTGTCGAGCATGTCTTCCCAATACGTGCGGAAGCTGGCGTAGTCGTCGAAAGCCGGTCGATCGGTGAGTCCGTAACAGCGCCACCAAGTTACGGCCTCACGGACAAGTTGGTCCTTCTGCTCCTGCGTGAACTTCTTGTACGCGAATCGCTCGTTGAAATCGAGAATCACCTCGAAGAACGTGACGTGTGTCCACCAGAAAGTGTCAGGAGTGAGGGCGTGGTAGCGCCCGCCGGTTTCGTCGATTCCTTTGAGATCGGTGTGGAAGTTGCGAACGAGCGTGCCTGTGCCCTCTTCGGTCCGGTCGTACACGACGCCGTAGATGGGCGGCAGTGAGCGGAACAGGCGGTCGAGCGGATTGTCGAAGAAATTCGAATGATCTTGCAGCGCTCCGCTTACTGCGGGGTGCATGTTCTGCAGGGTGCCTGCGCGTCCGAGGTACAGCAGGCCGCGAACGTCGCCGAAGTGCGTCCACGTCAGGGAGCCGGGGCCGATCGGATCGGCTCGTAGTTCTCGAGGCTTCGATCGACGAGTGCCCGTGTCTGCATCGCTGCTCATCTGGGTGGCCCCTCCGCCTGCGCTCATGTGACAACGGTTGTTGTCACATGATGACTTTTGCTGCGCCACGCGAATTTGTCAATGGATTCGACAAGATCTGTCCGAAACAACTCCGGCCCCTCACCTGCAACAGGTAAGGGGCCGGAAAGAGTGAAGCGGGCGGTCTCAGGCGTATTCGTAGAAGCCGCGACCGGTCTTCTTTCCGAGGCGACCGGCGTCGACCATGCGACGAAGCAGCGCCGGCGGAGCGTAATGCGGTTCTGCGAATTCCGCGTACAGGGACTCGGCTGCTGCGAGGGCAATGTCGAGACCGACGGTGTCGAGGAGCGTCAGCGGGCCCATCGGGTAGCCGCAGCCGCCCTTCATGGCCTCGTCGATGTCTTCTGCTGTGGCGTAGCCGGATTCGAGCATCCGGACTGCCTGGCACAGGTAAGGGATTAGCAGAGCGTTGACGATGAAGCCCGAGCGGTCGCCCGCGCGAACCGTCTTCTTACGCAACGTGTTCTTGGCGTAGTCGGTGACGGCGAGGACGGTCTCTTCGGACGTCGTGAGGCTGACCACGATCTCCACGAGCGGCATGACCGGCACGGGGTTGAAGAAGTGAACGCCCACAACCTGGCCGGGGCGCGAGGTGGCCTTGGCGATCTTGATGACGGGGATCGACGAGGTGTTGGTCGCCAGAATGCCTGCAGGCTTGACGATCTTGTCGAGCTTGCCGAAGATCTCGTACTTGAGAGCTTCGATCTCGGGAGCCGCCTCGATCACCAGATCGCGATCGGCGAACTCTTCCATGTCCAGGGTGACGCGAACGCGCGCGATGGCGGCGTCGGCTTCTTCCTGGGTGATCTTGCCCTTGGTTACGCCGCGGTTGATCGACTTGGCGATCCGTTCGCGAGCAGCGGCGGCAAATTCTTCCTTGGTTTCGAGCACCAGTACCGAGCTACCGGCTTTTGCACAAACTTCGGCAATGCCGGCACCCATGGTGCCGCCGCCGATTACGCCTACGAGTTCCACGATTCTCCTCAAGATTCTTCAGACAGGGGACAAGCCCCCGTGCGCGGTTAAGGAGTCTATGGACTGCCTAACCGCGCACAGGGCCGGAGGCCCTACTTCAGCAGCGCACGCGACATCACGACGCGCTGAATCTGGTTGGTGCCTTCGTAGATCTGCGTGATCTTGGCGTCGCGCATCATGCGCTCGACCGGGAAGTCGGTGGTGTAGCCGGCGCCACCGAACAGTTGCACGGCGTCGGTGGTGACCTCCATGGCAACGTCCGAAGCGAAGCACTTGGCGGCAGCGGAGATGAAGCCGAGGTTCTTCTCGCCGCGCTCGGCGCGGGCAGCGGAGGTGTAGACCATCAGACGTGCGGCTTCGACCTTCATCGCCATGTCGGCGAGCATGAACTGAACAGCCTGGAAGTCGCTGATGGACTTGCCGAACTGCTTGCGGTCCTTGGTGTATGCAAGGGCCGCGTCGAGTGCGCCCTGGGCGAGACCGACAGCCTGTGCGCCGATGGTGGGACGCGTGTGGTCGAGGGTCTCGAGTGCGGTCTTGAAGCCGGTGCCCGGCTCGCCGATGATGCGGTCGCCGGGGATGCGGCAGTTCTCGAAGTACAGCTCAGCGGTGGGGGAGCCCTTGATGCCGAGCTTCTTTTCCTTCGGTCCGACGACAAAGCCCTCGTCGTCCTTGTGGACCATGAAGGAGGAGATGCCGTTTGCACCCTTGTCGGGATCTGTGACAGCCATGACGGTGTACCAGGTCGACTTGCCGCCGTTGGTGATCCAGCACTTGGAGCCGTTGAGGATCCAGTCGTCGCCATCAGCCTTCGCGCGGGTACGCATCGAGGCCGCGTCGGATCCGGCTTCACGCTCGGACAGCGCGTACGACGCCATTCCGCCGTTGACCAGATCCGGGAGCACCTTGGACTTGAGCTCTTCGGAACCCTTGAGGATCAGGCCCATGGTGCCGAGCTTGTTCACGGCGGGGATCAGCGAGGAGGAGCCACAGACGCGGGCAACTTCCTCGATGACGATGCAGGTGGCGACGGAGTCGGCGCCCTGGCCGTCGTAAGCCTCGGGAACGTGGATGGCGTTGAAGCCCGATGCGTTGAGAGCGGTGAGTGCTTCCTCGGGGAAGCGTGCGTTCTCGTCGACGTCCTTGGCGTACGGCGCGATTTCCTTCTCGGAGAGTCCGCGGATAGCAGCCCGCAGTTCGTCGTGCTCTTCGTTCAACGCGAAGAGATTGAAATCCGGGTTTCCTGCCATGGGAACGCTCCTTGGTGAAGGTGGCTTGAAGGCGGTTGGTGCGGCTCCGGCGTTACCGACGAGATTCGCGGACAGACCGGTGCCAATGACCCCAGTCAAACACGGCACTGAGTGCCAGGTCAAGGGATGGGTGTGTGAAGTTTCGGTGCACGAGGAGTGTCAGCCGAGTTGTTCGTGGATCTTTCTGCTGATCTCCTCGGCAGAAGTGCCCGGGGGAAATGCTACTACCAGCACGGACTTCGATTCCGGCGCGCTGGTCTTGGATCCAGGGGCCACGCCGTACGTCCGCCGAACGTCGAGCAATGCCTGGCTCAGCGCTTCGGCTGTGGCGTCTTCGTCGCCTTTGATCATGCTTCGCAAGAGGTAGTTATGGCACGCGGTGACAGCTGCGGCAAAACCGACAACCTCGAGGACCGGTTCGCGGGGAACAGCGCTGCGCAGGTAGTCGACGAAGAGGCGCTCATAGCGGAATCCGGTGACGAGTTCGCGGTCGCGAAGAGCCGGAACATGCTGTACGACGCGGTATCGCCGCATCGACAGGTCACGGTTCCGGCGGAAGAAATCGAAGACCAGTCCCGCCGCGTCGCACACCGATGCCCAGGGGTCGGCGGAATCGGACGCCAGGAACTCGGCCACGTGTTCGAGGAGGGACTCGTGATCGGCGAAGATCACGTCTTCCTTGGAGCGGAACTGCCGGAAGAACGTCCGACGTGACACGCCCGCGGCAGCGGCGATCTGCTCGACGGTGGTGGCTTCGTACCCGTTCTCCGAGAACAACCGGATCGCTTGAGACGCGACGTGTACCCGAAACTGTGCGGGGTCAGTTCCGGGCAGGTCTGCGCGTTCACTCATGGGGACAAGTATTGCGCCTGTTCGCGCCATCCCGGTGTGGCGGGCAGCAACCGCATGCCGATCGGTTCCATCTCAACGGTGTGCGGTGGACGTGAATTGGTAAGTTGCCGCCTCGACGATCTCGTCAGGGGTAATAGCGATCTCCTCGTTCAGCCACGCGGTGACCAGTTCGGCAAGGCCCCCGACGAAGAGCAGTCCGTTGATCTGACCTTGATGAGGTGGCCAAGCTCGGTCGCCGTACATTCGCGTGGCTTCGTCCGCGACCATCTGGGCGAAGCCGTGCAGTACCGCGCGCCGGTGTGCGCGAAGCGGTTCGTATGCAGCGGATTCGATCATTGCCACACGCCCCTTGCGGGGATCGTCGGTGAGGAGGCTGACGAACGACGTGATGGCATCTCGTGCGCGCTCCTCGAGCGTCCCCTCGCTCGTTCGTAGCGCGGCCAGGCCGGCGTCGCGAACCTCGTCGGCAATTCCGTCCAGGATCTTTTCCAGCAGTTCGTCTCTGCTGGAAAAACTTTCGTAGAAGTAGCGTTCCGTCAACTTCGCTCGCGCACAGATCGCGGTCATCGTGGCGCCTCGACTGCCCGCGGCCGCGAACAGTTCCAACCCTGCCTCGAGCAAGCTCTCGCGCCGCAGTGCTGAGCGCTGGTCGCCGCTCAGGCCGGCATACCGCCGCGGCGTAGGAGAAGTCATAGGTCGATATTGACAGACGCATCGGTGTGACGCAGACTACAGTCAATCTGACAGGGGCTACTGTCAGATTGAGCGAGAATAGAGGTCACAGTGTCCAAGATCCTGGCTCGTCCCCCCATGAACTCGCAGTTGCAACCGATTTCGGGCCGTTCCGGGCTGCCCCTGGTCGGACACGCGCTCGCCTACATTCGCGATCCGCTCGCTCTGATGCAAGAGAATTGGGATCGATTCGGCGAGGTGTCCTGGTTCTCGATGGTCGGTCGGAAATGGATCGCTGTACTCGGGCCTGACGCGTGTCAGGAGGTGCTGCAGAACAAGGATCGGGCATTCGTCAACAGCGACGGCTGGTCGGTACTTATCGGCCCCTTCTTTCACGGCGGGCTGATGCTGCTCGATTCGGAGGAACATCTACGACACCGTCGAATCATGCAGCAGGCGTTCACCCGGACACGGATCGAGAAGTCTGTCGACGCTCTCAATCCCGCAATCGACTCGGCGCTCGACGCGTGGTCGCCCACTGACGAATTCCGTGCCTACACGGCATTGAAGACACTGACCCTCGATCTCGCGACCGACATCTTCATGGGCGGGGTGGAAGGAAGCACCGAGAGTGAAATATCCTCGGTGAAGAAGGCTTTCGTCGATTGTGTCCAGGCAGCAACCTCTCTGATCCGCTACCCGGTGCCGGGGACGCGATGGAAGCGCGGCCTGGACGGCCGGCGGGTTCTCGAGGAGTTCTTCCGTCGGTACCTGCCGGCGCGTCGAAATCTCGAAACCGACGACCTCTTCTCCGTGCTCTGTCACATCGAATCCGAAGCGGGACAACGCTTCAGCGACGACGAAGTGATCGATCACATGATCTTTCTCCTGATGGCCGCACACGACACTTCGACGATCACCCTGTCCACGATGATGCAGTACCTGGGGCAACACCCGAAGTGGCAGGACAGGTGCCGCGCCGAGTCGCTCGCCCTGGCGACCTCGACGCCGAGTTATGCAGATCTGGACGGCCTGAGCAGCCTTGACCTGGTGATGAAGGAATGCCTCCGACTCGTCTCGCCCGTACCGGTCATGGCGCGGCGAGCGGTCCGCGACACTCGAGTACGCGGTCACTTCGTGCCTGCGGGAACGTATGTTTCCGTCGCCCCTCACTTCACACACCACATGGCGCAGTACTGGCCCGATCCCGAGCGTTTCGATCCCGAGCGTTTCGCCGAGAATCGACGCGAAGACAAGGTTCATCGGTACGCGTGGGAGCCGTTCGGCGGTGGAGTGCACAAATGTCTGGGGATGCACTTCGCCGGCGCCGAGATCAAGGCGATCATGCACCACCTCCTCACGCGCTTCGACTGGAACGTCGACGCAGATTACGTCGCTCCGCTCGACTTCACGTCGTTGCCTTTCCCTTCGGACGGGCAACCTGTCGATCTGCGCCGGCGGTATTCCCCGGTGCGTTGAGACCCGTCAGCCGAGTTACTTCGACGCACGCAGTTCGAACTTGAGAACCTTGCCTGTCGGGGTGCGCGGAAGGTCGAGCGGGAAGACGATGTCGCGGGGAACCTTGTACCCGGCCAGCAAGGTGCGGGTGTGCTCGACGATCTCTTCTGCCGAAGCCTGCAATCCCTTGCCCAGCACCACGAATGCCTTCGGACGCTCGCCCCACCTCTCGTCGGGAACGCCGACGACTGCCACGTCGACCACGGCCGGGTGACTCATGATCGCCTGCTCCACCTCGACCGTGGAAATGTTCTCGCCGCCCGAGATGATGATGTCCTTCGCGCGGTCCTTGAGCTGAATGTAACCGTCGGGATGCATGACGCCGAGGTCGCCGGAATGGAACCAACCACCGGCAAACGCTTCGGCGGTCGCGGTCTCGTCTCGGTAGTACCCGAGCATCACGTTGTTGCCGCGGAGCACGATCTCACCCATCGTCCGACCGTCGGCGGGAACGTCGTTCATCTCGGCATCGACAACGCGGGCATTTTCGGCCTGCACCATGCCGACTCCCTGGCGGGAGAGCAGTGCGGCGCGCTCGGACTGCGGCTTGTCGTCCCAGGCTTCCTGGTACTCGCAGATCGTGTACGGACCGTAAACCTCCGTGAGGCCGTAGACGTGAACGACGGTGACGCCGATGTCTTCGAGTTTTCCGATGATCGTCGGCGACGGCGGAGCACCGGCCGTCGTGATGCGTAGTGCGTCGACCTTGTGGGCCTGCTCGGCATCCGCGATGGTCGAGCAGACGGTGGGGGCGCCGCACAGATGCGTCACGCCCAGATTGTCGATGGCATCCCAGATCGCGTCGGCGCGGACCGCACGCAGGCAGATGTGTGTGCCGGCGGCCTGGGTGACGGCCCAGGGCGTGCACCACCCGTTGCAGTGGAACATCGGCAGCGTCCACAGGTACTTCGTCGATCCGTCGAAGCCGTTGTGGAAGGTCTCGCCGAGCGAGTTCAGGTACGCCCCGCGATGGGAGTACATGACGCCCTTGGGTTTTCCGGTGGTGCCCGAGGTGTAGTTGATGGCGATGCACTGCTGCTCGTCGTCGACGCCCCAGTGCAATGGCTGATCGGCGAGTGCTTCGGCTTCGGCAATCAGATCGGCGTACTGCCCGGTGACGATTCCGGCGGGGACCTCCGGGTACGGCACGGTGGAGTCCGGGATCTCGATGACCTCGCGAAGGCTCGCGACGTTTGCCTTGGACGAGGAGACGGAGCCGACGAATTCGGAGTCGACGAACAGAATCGCGGTTCCCGAATGATCGAGGATGTACTCGAGCTCAGGTCCGGCGAGACGCGAGTTCAGGGCGATCAGGACCCCACCGGCGAGCGGGACGGCAAAATGCGCGAACAGCATCTCGGGAACGTTCGGCGCCAGGTATGCAACGCGGTCACCGGGCTGAATGCGCTCACGTAGGACGCGGGCCAGCGCGGCGACCTCGTCGCCGAACTCTCGGTACGTGTACGTCCGGTCGCCGTGAACTACGGCGGTGCGATCGGGGAACACCGCAGCGCTGCGCTCGAGAAAGCGCAGCGGACTGAGCGGGGTGTTGTTGGCTGCGAGAGCTGTCGAGACAGACACGGTTCCTCCGAAGGCGACGTGACACGGTTGGTGTCACGATAAGTGTGATCGGCACTACAAATGGCCTGGATGCACGCTATTGCCCAGCCGAAGGTGCCGCTACCCTCTGAATTGGGTACGTGGAGGTGAGAGTGAGCAGGGTACTGAGACCGAGCGACGACGACGCGTTGCGCGCCGAACTGCGTCGGCTGCACCCCAAATCCGAGTTGCCGGTTCTGTTCGGCGGCTGCGTCAGCGACCGGTCGCTGACCATCACCGGTCACGTCGGCACGCGCAGCAACATCCTGCGAAACCTTCGGATCGACGCCGAATGCGGACTCGGCGGTCGGGCGATCGCAGAACAACGACCGGGCGCGGTCCAGGACTACGCGAACTCGTCGCACATCACTCACGACTACGACTACGAAGTGGGCACCGAAGCGATCGAATCCTTGATGGCGGTGCCGATCGTCGTACGCGGGGTTACCCGCGGAGCGATCTACGGAGGACTGCGTGCCAACCTGCCGATCGGAGACGTGATTGCCGAGACGATGATGCGATCGTCGTACGCGTTGGCCCGCGAATTCGAGATCCGCGACGAGGTGGATCGGCGGGTGGCGATGCTCGATACCGCTGCGGTGGAACATGGTTCGAACCGAGACGCCCAGATATCCGAAGGGCTGACCGAGAGCGTTCTGGCGCTCGGCGAGATCGCGGCGAACCTCGAGGACACTGCTCTCAGCGCACAGGTCCATGCCGTCGAGGCCAAGCTGCGTGCTTTGGTGTCGCCGAAGCCTTCGACGAACACTCCAGCTGTGAACAGTGTTGTCCTGTCGCCACGCGAGCGGGAGGTGATGGGCTACGTCGCTCTCGGACTGCGCAACGCCGAGATAGCCGAGAGGTTGTCGTTGAGCGTCGAAACGATCAAGACGTACATGCGGAATCTGATGGGAAAGCTCGATGTCCGCAGTCGTCACGAAGCTGTTGTGGAAGCGCGGCGGCAGGGTTTGATTCTGTGAGGGCTTGATTCTCTGATCGGTCCCGCCAAGCGGAATTTCGGAACTGCGTCGCCGTCCCGGTTGATATGACGGACCTCACTATCGGCAGAGTTCTACACGAGTGATGAGGGCATCGATGCAGGATTTGTTCGACAACAACGACATGACCGGCCTTGCCGAAGCGATCAAGAGCGGTGACGTCTCAGCCAAGGAAGTCCTCGAGTTCAGCCTGGACAGACTCGACGAGCGCAACCCTGCAGTCAATGCGGTGATCAGTGAGCGTCGCGAGGAAGCGCGCAACGAAGTATCGAACGGCCTGCCGGAAGGTCCATTGCACGGCGTCCCGTTCGTGATCAAAGACCTGGGCTTGGACGTCGCAGGATTGCCGAGCACCAACGGATCTCGATTGTTCGCCGACGCTGTGGCAGAAAAAGATTCGACGCTCGTGGAGCGATACCGTGAGGCCGGTCTGGTTGTCATCGGCAAGACGAACACCCCGGAGTTCGGTAAGAACGCGAGTACCGAACCTGCGCTGTTCGGGCCCACCCGCAACCCATACGCCCTCGATCGTTCACCCGGCGGATCTTCGGGTGGCACGGCTGTAGCGGTTGCCGTCGGGATCGTGCCCGGCGGCCATGCCAGTGACGGCGGTGGATCGATCCGTATTCCCGCATCGGCCTGTGGCTTGGTAGGCCTCAAGCCCAGCCGCGGACGCACTCCGACGGCACCGGCGCGCACGCTGTTCTCCTCGCCGATGAGTGTTCATCACGCACTCACCCGAAGTGTCCGCGACACTGCGCTGCTTCTCGATCTGTCCGCCGGGCCGACAGTGGGCGATCCTTACGTGATCCTGGCGCCGAGGCGGCCGTACATCGAGGAAGTGGGTGCGGATCCCGGACGGTTGCGGATTGGTCTGAGCAACGTGCGGCCGGACGGCACCCCGGTGGACCCGGAGTGCGCGGCCGTCACAACCAGTGTTGCCGGCCTGCTCGAAGAACTCGGTCACGATGTCACCGAGGGCGCCCCGAACTTTCCACTCGATGCCCTTACTGCCGGACTTTCCGTGTTGATGGGCATTCCGATGACGATCGAGGTCGATGAACGGCTGGAGACACTGAACCGCGCAATCCGCGACGACGACCTCGAGCCGATGGCTCGGATGATCTACGACCGCGCGAAGTCCGAAAGTGCGACGAACGTCGTCAAGGCATTGCAGGAACTCGAGCGGGCTGCCCAGGTGATCGGTGCGTTCTTTGTCGATCGCGATCTGCTGCTGACTCCGACGATGGCTCGGCCGGCAGCTCCGCTCGGTTTGCTCGATACGGCAAATCCCATGTCGATCTGGGAGCATTCGGCCGGATACAGCGGCTTGACCAGTCCGTTCAACAGTTCCGGTCAGCCTGCGATTTCCTTGCCGATGGGTCATGACTCGGCCGGTGTGCCGATCGGCGTGCAGTTGGTCGGCGCGTTCGGGCGTGAAGATTTGCTGATTCAGGTTGCGTCGCAACTCGAAACGGCGCGTCCGTGGTCCATTGCGCCGGTGTGGCCGCCGGTCCCGCAGTAGCGCGCGCGACCGTCCGAGCCGGGGAGGGCGTCAGGCGATGATGCGAATCGGCCACTGGCCGTTCACATCTGCCACGTCCCTCCCTTGGGTGAGTAGGTACTCGGCGAAATCGCGTTGCCGCTCGGCATGCCAATCGGCCTGATCGACCATGAGATCGAGCCCCAGGATGTCGGGGAACCGTACGGCGAGCTCGCGGGCCAACGCCGCCGCTGCTTTGGCATCGGCCTCGGCTTCGTGGGCAGACTCGAGGGAAATCCCGTAGTGCTCGCACACGGCTGCGAGCGTTCGTTTGCCCTTGCGGAACGTGTCCATCGCGCGATCGATCACGTACGGATCGATGACCAACCCCGGAACGAAGGCGGGCTTACCGATGCGCAGACCTTCGGCATGCATGACCGTCAGATCGTAGGAGGCGTTGAACGCTACGACGGCGTGATCGCGCGCCCAGGAATTGTGCAGAGCCTCGCGAATCTCTTCGTAGCCCTCGGAGTAGTTCTGGCCGTGTTGCGCCGCGTACTCGGTGCTGATGCCGTGAATGGCCGAGGCACCGGCGGGGATGTCGACGCCGGGATCGAGTAGCCACGTGCGTGTTTCGACCTTCGCACCGTCGATCACCGCGACGCAGGCACTGACGATGCGGGCGGTCGACGGATTCCGTCCCGTGGTTTCGAGGTCGAACGCGCAGATCGGGCGATCGGACCAGCTACTCATCGGGGGCCTTTCGGTGCAGTACGTCATGTCCGAATCACTATGCACCGAGCTACCGACACAAACGACGAACAGTCACCTCCACCGGGTGAGGTGGAGGTGACTGCAGCTGACGCCGGGAACCTACAGAATCTCGGTTCCGACGGTGAAGCGCTCCATGACGTCTTCACGCGGAGTCACACCGAAGCCCGGTCCCTGCGGCACGGAGATGTGGCCGTCCTCGATGACAAACGGTTCGGTGATGTCTTCCTTGTAGAAGCGATCGGACGCCGAGATGTCACCGGGCAGTGTGAAGCCGTCCAGTGCTGCGAGTGCGGCGTTGGCGGCGCGTCCGATTCCGGTCTCGAGCATCCCGCCGCACCACACCGAGATACCGTGCGCCGAGGCGAGATCATGGATCCGCTTGGCTTCCAGGTATCCACCGACACGGCTCGGCTTGATGTTGATGACCGAAGCGGCACCGAGCGTGATGGCATCCGCTGCATCCTTGGCCGACTCGACCGACTCGTCGAGGCAGATCGGAGTCGAGAGAGACTGGGCGAGCTTGGCGTGCTGCACCAAATCGTCCTCGGCCAGCGGCTGTTCGATGAGGAGCAGTGCAAATTCGTCCAGGCGACGCAGCAACTGTGCGTCGACGAGGGTGTACGCGGCGTTCGCATCGACCTGTAGGGGCACGTCGTAGCCGAACTCCTTGCGCACCGCCGCCACGGGAGCGATGTCCCAGCCCGGCTTGATCTTCAGTTTGATTCGCACGTATCCCTGCGACAGATAGTTGCCGACGGTCTCGAGCAACTGCGGAATGCTGTCCTGGATGCCGACGGATACTCCCGAGGGAACTCGTGTGCGCGTTGCACCGAGGTATCGAGCGAAAGATTGTCCACGAGCGCGCAATTCGGCGTCGAGGATTGCCATTTCGATGGCAGACTTGGACATCTGGTGACCCACGATGTGGTGAAGCGCGCTGCCGACGGTCTCGGCGGTGAGCGGCTGATCCGACTGCGACTTACGCAGCGTCGGAACGAGATACTCGCGAAGCATCGCGCGCGCACCGGCGGTGTACTCCGAGTTGTAGTACGGATCGCTCAGCGAGCCGCACTCGCCCCAGCCGACAGTCTCCACCGGGCCATTGGGGCCGTCGGTGGTGCCACTCACCTTCAGGACGAGGGTGTTGCGCTCGAGTTGGGTGCTGAACGACGTGGTGAAGGGGGAGACGAGAGGGATGCGCAGTTCGCGCAATTCGACGGACTCAATGTGCATGGACTTGCTCTTCTCCGGTTGTCTCGCAGATTTTCGTGAACATGTAATAGCCGCTGGGGTCGAAGCCGGTCGATTGCCATTCCTTCGAGGCGATCAGTGGTTCGAGGTACTCGCGAAGCGCGTGTCGCCAGGCGAAGGCAGAAGCGCGGTCGACGGTTCTCAGATGCTCTATGTCTCTGGGTATTCCGACCGCGATGTCGACGCAGTCGGGTGGGATCGGGAGCATCCGAGGCGTCCCGTCCTCGGTGGGTTGGAGCACCTTGAATGTATCATCAACGGCCACAGAAGAACTCGGAGCTCCGTCGGCGTCGAGATCCCAGCTGACCAGCATGCGGTCGCTGGCGTCGCCGGCATTGATGCCGTCTGCCATCGATCCGTAGAAATCCGGGTTGTATTCGGCGGGTTCGGCACCGAGACGCTGGATGTTGAAGTAGGCATTTCGTGCGACGAGTGGATCGAAGGTCCACCGAATCGTCCTGACGCCGCGCTCGATGCACCAGTCACGCTGATGATGCTTGAGGGCGCGGCCGATTCCCTTGCCTGCATGCCCGGGTAGAACTCCGGCGATGTGTGAGTGCAGGACCTCGCCGAGAGGCTCGACGAAGAATCCGACGCAACCTCCGATCATTTCGCCTTCAGAGAAGGCTCCCACCACGTAATGACCACCGTGGTGAAGCGCAACCAACATCGCCGTTCCGAAATGAGCCGGTCCGGGACTTGTAGCCCAGATCTCGTCGAAAACGGCAGAAAGATCAGCTATTTCGCGGGTGTCGACCAGTTCTCGAAACTCAACCGCTTTGCTTTTCGACACGAGGGCCCCCTTCAGACGTGATCGAACGAATAAGGCCCGCAACCAACGCCGTTCTCGGGGCGATAGCGGACACGAGCGCATGCTCGGTCTCGGCGTGTGCACCGCCGCCGACGCCACCGAGGCCGTCGAGGGTGGGGATGCCGATGCCGGCAGTGAAGTTTCCGTCCGAGGCTCCGCCGACGGCGAGTCCGACGGGAGGAGTCAGATCATGCTCGAGCGCAACGCGTTCCGCCAACGCCAGCAACGGTGCGGACATCGTCGCTTCGAGAGGTGGACGGTTGACGCCTCCCGAGACCGTGACTACGGCTTCGGGGTGGATTGCCTGCAGGGCTCGGATGTTCGAATCGACGCGCTCCTGCTCGGCAGCGCTGGTTGCGCGTACGTCCACGTCGACAAAGGCTTCTGCCGGAACGGTGTTGGTTGTGGTTCCGGCTGAAATGACGGTCGGGGTGACAGTGGTTGCCTGCGCCGGCGAGGACAAGTCGTTGATCGCGATCACGAGGCGAGCCAGTTCGACTGCGGAGTTGATGCCCTTTTCCGGCTCCAACCCGGCGTGCGCTGCGCGACCGGCAACATGGATCCGATACAGCGACACTCCCTTGCGGACGGTCTTGAGTTCGCCACCGTCGCCGCCGGCTTCGAGGACGAGCACCGCGCCTGCGGCAAGTTCCTCGATGAGGGTTCGCGACGTGGGTGAACCGATTTCTTCGTCACCGGTGACCAGGAGCGTGATTCCGTCGAGTGCATCGTCTCCGTGCAACTCCCGGACGATCGACAGGGCGTGAATTGCCTGAACGACACCAAGTTTCATGTCGAGTCCACCCGGACCCCGAAGGGCTCCGTCGGTCACCGCTGCGGGTAGACGCGTCAGGGTGCCGATCGGCCACACGGTGTCGTGATGACCGAGGAGCATCAACCGCGTCGGGGAATCACCGAAGCGGGTCACCAGGTGGGTTCGGCCTTCCGTCACTATCGACTCCGGTGTCACGCCGAGTCGTTCGTGGACAAGGTCTGACGTCCATTTCGCGCTGCGTGCAACAGCTTCGAGATCGTGCGACGGCGACTCGACTTCGATGAGCGCGACGGCATCCTCGAGGATCTGAGGAAGTTGGCGCTCGGCCAGATCGCGGAGAATGGTCATCGGTTGTTCACTCGCGGATACGCGCGGCTTCCGACGTGTAGCAATTGTGTACTCCCGGTGTCGGAGAAAGTGATCCGGATCCAACCCGCTGATTGCGGTAGTTGGGTCGCGAATACTCCAGGGTGAACTTCGATCAGGCTGAGAGAGATGGACTCTGCGCTTTCGGCGTTGATCGAAGGGTCGATGTGATCGGTGCGGCGGGCGGTCAGGGAACTGCCGGTCCTCTCCAGGACGAAATCGGCTGCAGCATCGCGGTACAGACCGCACAGTGCATCGAGTTCCTCAGGTGAGGATGTGGTGCGGGTGTGAGGGTCTCCGGGTGAAAATGCCGGTGTCACGGCGACGCCGGCGATGGAACCGATCACTTCGGCGAGAAGGTCGCCCGAGAGTGCGTCCATTGCACCGCCGTTGGCCATCAGGACTACGGCAATGCCGCAGGAGGGGACCACCCTCAAGAAGGACTGCTGTCCGAGAGTTCCGCCGTTGTGGCCATGTGCCAGCACTCCGTCCCAATTGTGCAGTAGCCACGTGGTTCCCATGATGTCTGCAGACGACACGTCACCGATCTGGCGGCGCTCCTCGAGCATCGCCAGATGAGTGGAACGCTGAAGCAGAATCGGATCCTCGCGCATCGAATCCTGCGCGAACAGGAGTAGATCTTCGGCTGTGCTGTTGATGAGGCCGGCCGGGCCCATCGAGCGAGGGATGAGGAATTGTGGTGTCTGCGCGAGATTGTCGCCACCGCCGACGTGCCCGACTGCAGCGCGGTGCAGCGCCGTCTCCTCAGGCAGGGTCGTGGTCTTGGCCAGGCCGAGCGGCTCGATGATTCGCTCGCGCAGAACCGCATCCCAACTCTTGCCTCGGAGAACCTCGATGATTCGTCCGGCGATCACGAAGCCGGTGTTGCAGTACGACCAATCGGTGCCGGGTGCGAAGAGTTGCACCGTCGACTTCAGGGCAGCAACGTAACGCTCGACGCAGTCGTCGCCGCGACCGCCATCGATGAAGACGTCACCGTCGATGCCGCTGGTGTGAGTCAACAGTTGACGCGTCGTGACTGTTGCAGTGGCTACCGCATCGTCGACTGCGAAGTCCGGCAGTATGTTCCGAACAGGTGCATCGAGGTCGAGCAACCCTTCCTCCACGAGTTGCATGATCAGCGTGGCCGTCCAGACCTTGCTGATCGAACCCATCTGGAACAACGTGTCGGGAGTCGCCGCGACCCCCGTGCGGGTGCTGACCACACCGGACGTGACCACGGTGCGGTCGAAACCGCTGCGGGTAGTGGTCAGAATTCCCAGCGAGGCACCAGGTACCCCGTATTTCGCACTCAGGGTGTCGAGTCGGTACTGCCAGTAGTCGGGATCGACCGTGGTCAGTGTCGGGGTAGGGGAGAGGTGGCGTTCGATCCAGTCGACGAGACGAGTGCTGTAGCCCAGACGGTGGGACGGCCGACCCGTCAGCACGAAGGCATGCGACGCGTCCGGGAAGACCACCAGCTCGGTCGGGGTGCCGGCCAAACGCAGTCCACCGAACCACTGTTCTGCCTGGTTGACCGGGCAGCGGACGTCGCTGCCGCCGTGAAGAATCAGCGTCGGTGTCGTCACCTGGGAGACTCGCCCCAGCGGCGAAAGTTCCTGTACCCGAGATGACTGCGGGTCGAATTCGATCGTCTGTAGCAAAATGCCCTCGTCCGAGGGGCCGGCCGTATTCGCGATGTCGCAAACGAGGCCACCGGCGACTGCGACGGCAAACCGATCGGTGACGGACGTCAGGGCGCACGTCATGAATCCGCCATAGCTGTAGCCCGTGAGCACCAGTTGCTTCGGATCGGCTACCCCTTCGGCGACAAGGGTTTCGACCGGTTCGAGCAGGTCTGCACGATCCGCCTCGCCCCAGCCGTCCCGCACACCGTCGAAGAAGTCGTTTCCGTAGCCGTCACTTCCACGCGGATTGATCATCAAGACCGTGTATCCGAGCGCAACCAATTCCGCGTGGTACGCGTGCATGAGGGTGGGGGTACCGGTCCAGGCATTATGCGGCCCACCATGGACGTCCAGGACGAGTGGTCCGGTGCCCGTGAGGTTCGGGTCGCGCAGGATCCAACCCTGAACTCGGGTGCCGTCGCTGATGTCGAACCAACGCTCGGTGGCGACGGGAAACGCGACGGAAGTTGTCAGTTCCGTGTTCAATTCGGTGACGATCTCGACGGTGCGAGTCTCGAGATCGATGACGGCGACCTCACCGAAGGACGTCGCCGTTGCCAGCGCGACGACGGCCCGCCCGGACGTCAAGGCCAGGCCGGAGACCACTGCCTGCTCTCCGATGAGAAGTGGTGAGACGGAGCCTGATCCGAAATCCACCTTGTGCAGTTCGGTGGAGCCGTGGTTGCGGATGCAGAAGACGATGTTGCCGTCCGCGGTGAAACTCGTTGCGCCACCGGGATAACCGGTCCCGCCAGGCATGACGTTTCGGTCGAGTTCGGATGTCAGGCTGCGGTCTTCCATTCGCTGATCGCGATGCAGGACAAGAAGTTCGTTGTTGTGAATGATCGGCGTGTGCCAACCGACTGCTACGACGGCGTCGCCGGCCGGTGTCCACGCAAGTGGTCCGGCGATCCCGCGTGCGTGCCCCAATATCCGCGGAGCGGCGGCGAGATCAGTCAGCGACACGGTCCAGGCGGAACTCGCCCGCGTCAGATCGGCGTCGCCGTCCATCGCTGCGGTGAAAGCAAGTTCGGTGCCGTCGGGACTGTACGCGGGATGCGAAGCGTCCCAATCGCCGTCCGTCAGTTGCCGTAGCGACCCGGCGGCCAGATCGAACTCGAACAGGTGCGCCCGAACGCTGCCCCGGACACCGGATCCGTCGACCTTGTAGTTGAGGCGTTTCGCCACCAAGAGGTGTGACGATCCGGCGGCAGTGCGGTCGACCGGAGCGCTGAAGGCGATTCGAGCGCCGTCGGGAGAGAACACCGGTGCCCCAGCACCGAGCGGGAGTTGTTCCGCGGTGGTCATCTGAACGGCGGGCCCACCGCCGGCATCGACCTTCCACAGTTGTGGTGTGCCCGAGGAATCCGGCCGCACGAAGACCAACAGCGTGGAAACGGGATGCCACGCCGGCGAGGTATCGGCAGGACCTACCGTGAGCTGTAGTTGCGGGGAAGCCAACCAGATCGAGTGCTCGTTGGTATCTGCGCCCGGGTTCGACTCCGTACGTACGTATGCAATGCGTCCCGACGCCGATACAGCGATGCCGGTTGGTGTGACCACTGATGCGTAATCGTGGATTCGTGCCGAACGACGTTCTTCGGCACGGGATACGGCAGCAGGGGATTCGAGAGTAGTCGGTGTTGTCATTGGAACATCGGCTCCCCGAAGGTCGGGATCGCGGACAACAGCTTTGCCGTGTACGGCTCCTTGGGCGAATCGATCACGTCGAGAACCGGCCCGTGTTCGACGATCTCACCGCCGAGCATGACTGCGACGTGGTCACAGACATAGCGGATCACCGCAAGGTTGTGACTGACGAACAGAACTGTCAGACCTAGTTGCTTCTGCAGATCGACCAAGAGATTCAGAACCGCGCCCTGTACGGATACGTCGAGTGCAGAGGTGATTTCGTCGGCAAGCAGAACTGCCGGTGCGGCTGCCAATGCCCGTGCGAGGGCAACGCGTTGGCGCTGACCACCAGACAACGACGACGGGTATTCGTGCGCCTTCTCCACCGGCAGTTGGACGGTGGTGAGGAGACGAGCGACCTCGGCAGCGCGGTCACCGCGGCTGCGGCGAGCTTTGTCACGACGCTCGGTGGACCGCAGAGCCTCGGCGAGTGACTGGCCGATCGTCATTCGTGGGTCGAGGCACGAGTACGGATCCTGGAAGACCATCTGGATCCGGTGGCGCAGACGAGCCGTCGCGCCGCGGGCGTGAGCGACGTCCACACCGTCGAGAAGGATCTGGCCGGAACTGGGCTCGGCCAGGCCGACAGTTGCTCGCGCCAGTGTCGACTTTCCGGAACCCGATTCACCGACGAGCCCGACCACCGATCCGGAGGGGATGTCGAGATTGATGTTCTTGACGGCGTGGAATTTTTTCGATCCGCTACCGAGGTGGACGTTGACGTCACGGAATTCGAGCCTGCTCATCGGATCTCCTCTGCAACAGCCAACAGTTCTTCCAACTCGATGTCGGCGGTGCTCTCCTCGGCGTCGAGGCTCTCCACCTGCCAGGCTTCGTCGACGGTGGCAAGCGGCTTGTCGCGATCGGTGCTCATGGTGGGGACCGCGGCGATCAGCGCGCGGGTGTACGGATGCTTTGCACGACCGGCAATCAGATCGTCGACTGCGATGTCTTCGACGATTTCGCCGGCAAACATGACCAGGACACGGGTGCACATGCCGGTGATGACGGCCATGTCGTGCGAGATGAGAAGGATTGCGGCACCGGTTTCTTCGCGAACCTCGTGGAGCAGCCCGAGGACCTCACGCTGAACGGTCACGTCGAGCGCAGTGGTGGGTTCGTCCGCGATGATCAGAGCGGGCTTGCCCATCAGACCCATGGCGATCATCGCGCGCTGACGCATACCGCCGGAGAACTCGTGGGGGTACTGCTTCGCACGCCTGGGCGCGTCGGGGATCTTGACGGCGTTCAGTCGCTCGACTGCCGCCTTCTTCGCGTCGGCCTTGCTCATACCTTCGTGGAGCCAACCGATCTCGGCGACCTGGTATCCGACCTTGAGAGACGGATTCATGGACGACATCGGATCCTGGAACACCATCGCCATACGTGTGCCGAGTTGGCGGGCAACCTTGCGCGAAGCCGCGTTGTCCGGCCGCTTCCCGTCCTTCATCAGCACGGTGCCGTCGAACTCGATGAGCCCGGCGTCGACCACGGTGGGATGGTCGGTCAGCTGCGCGATTGCCATGCAACTCAGTGACTTTCCGGAGCCGGATTCACCGACGATGCCCACGGTTTCGCCGCGATGAACTGTAAAACTGATGTTGTCGACGGGGCGACGCCAGTCGTCACCCGCGGGGACTGCGACGGACATGTTGCGGACGGTGAGAACTGCGTCCTCGTCGCTGGGCGCCGAATCGGCCTGGGCAGTTTTCCGGTTGATCGGCTTCCACTTCGGCAGGCGACTGCTGATCGGGCTGCGAACTCCCGCGCCGCGAGCAATGGCCTCGCCGAGCAGCGTGAAGGTCAAGCCGGCGAGCACGACGGCGATGCCGGGTGCAAGTGCGGTGGCCGGGTTGACGAAGATCTTCGACAGACCTTCGTTGAGCATCCGGCCCCAGTCGAATGCAGGCGGCTGAATGCCCAAGCCGAGGAACGAGAGTCCGGCGAAGACCACGAGGCCGCTGCCGACAGCGATGCTGGCATTGACGATGAGTGGTTCACGGATATTGGGAAGAATGTGGCGGAACAGCAACCCGGGCTTGGTGACCCCGAGGATGCGTGCTGCGTCGATGAAGTCACGTCCGTTGACCGACGAAGCCAGTGCGTACGTCAACCTCGCGAACGGCGAGGCCAGGGCAAGACCGATGGCGATCACCGCGCTGCCCGCACCCTGTCCGAGAACTACCAACAGGAAGATCGCGAGGAGCAGTCCGGGGAATGCGATGGCGAAGTTGAGGAATGCCACGACCATGCGTCCGACCCAGCGGGGAGCGAGCGTCGGGAGCGTACCGAGTATCAGGCCAATTGTGACACCGAGTGCGACGGCTCCGAGAGCCATGAGCACCGACAGTCTCGCGGCGGTCATCGTGCGGGCGAAGACGTCACGCCCGCCGGCGTCGGTGCCGAAGATGTGCTCGGAACTCGGTCCCTGAGACAGTGCCTTCGGGTTGGCTGCGACAGCGGCGTCACCCCAGATCATCGGTCCGAAGATGACGAGGGCGATCAGAGCGGTCAGGAAGGTGAGGGCCAGGATTCCCAGTGGGGTGCGGAACGTTCCGACGATCCAGTGTCGTCGCGGGGGCGTCTTGGGGGCCGCAGTGGGGGCCGTAGGTGAGGTGCTCAACTCAGTTCTCCCGAATTGTGGATCGTGGGTCGATGAGAGCGAGCACCACGTCGACGATGAAATTGATGAGAAGGACGATGGCGCCGTAGATCACGACCAGTGTCTGGGCGAGCGGGTAGTCCTTCTCGGTGATGGACTTGACCAGCGCCATGCCCATGCCGGGCCAGGCGAAGATGCTCTCGATGAGCACGGTGCCGGCAATCAGACCACCAAGGAGGAGTCCGGCGAGCGTCAGCGTCGACGTCATGAGGTTGGGCATTGCATGACGGAAGTAGATTCGTGCCACAGTCATTCGCTTGGCGCGCGCCGTACGGATGTAGTCCATGTCCAACACACCGAGCGCCTCTGCACGGACGATGCGCGACATCGAGGCGATGGCACCGATCGACATGGCCGCGACCGGAAGGATGTAACTTTCCGGTCCACCGCGGCCGGCGACGGGCAGAACAGGGAACGTGACGGCAAAGAGGTAGACCAGCGCCGTGCCGAACATGAACTCGGGGATCACGGCGATGGTGCCCGACGTTGCGGTGTAACCGATCTCGACTCCGCGTCGTCGACCGTTTCGGGTCAGTGCAGCGAAGATGAGGCCGATCGGAATGCCCAACAGCAGCACCGTGACGACTGTGAGTACAGCCAGTTCGAGTGTTGCCGGGAGGCGGGACGCGATCACCTCGAAGACCGGAGTCCTCAAGGTGATCGAGTCACCGGGATTCCCGCTCAGCAACCCGCCGACGAATCGGAAGTACTGCTGCCACAAGGGAAGGTCGTAACCGAGCTGAGACCTCGTTGTCTCGACCAGTTCGACCGGTGCGTTCATTCCCAGAGCCAACCGAACCGGGTCGCCCGGAATCAGTTGGAGCATCAGGAACGCCGCAGTCACCAGCGCCCAGAGTGAAATCACGAAGGTGCCGAAACGACGCAGAAGATATGCGGGCCAGCTGTCGGACTCGAGCCACTTTGCTCGAGCCTGAGGCGCCGCTTCTGGTTTCGCGGCTTCAATAGTTTGACTCATGGGCTGTCTTTCCGGAGGGCGGGATGCTGGGGCGGGAAGATATTCAGTGCGGGATGCTGCCTACTGGTACAGACGCAACGCAGAACCGGTGTAGGACTTACCGAATGCGAGTCCAGCTTTGTTGAAGTACACGTTCATGACTGAGTCGGCGAAGGGTACAGCGGAGAACGACTTGGTGATCTCCGACTCGGCCTCGGCCCAGGCATCACAAGCCGCGTCGCCGGTCAGGCCAGAGGCCTTAGTTGCCGCTGCTTCGTAGGCGGGGTTGCTGATCGACGCGAAGTTCTTGCCTGCCGCGGGAATCGGCCCGGCGAAGTACGCGGCGAAGGTGCTGGGGAGCGGAGTGTTGATCTGGACCCACGCGATGTCCCAGGCAGAGTTGTCCTTGCCGCTCAGGATGACGTCGATGATCTTGTTCGAGTCGCCTCCGGTCACCTCGACGTTTGCGCCGAGTTCGGACCACGCCGACTGAGCGAGTTCGGCTGCCGCGTTGCGCGGATCGTCGGTGCCGTCGTAGACGAGTCGAAGGTTCAGCGGCTTTCCGTCCTTGCTTCGCTTGCCATCTGCGCCTGCGGTCCAACCTGCAGCGTCCAGTGTTGCCTTGGCGGCAGTCAGATCGAAGTCCGGAATGTTGCCTGCGACAGAGTCGTAGACACAGGCGCGCGGTTCGACGCCGACGAGACTGGTGGCCCGTACACCGCGCCCAGCGGTGATGACCTGAGTAAGGTCGTCGAGATTGACTGCTTGGATCAGTGCCTTGCGCACTGCGGGATCACTGGTGGGATTGCTCGCGATCTGATTGAAGTACATCTGACCGGCGGGATTCGGCCTCAGGACTGAGTCCAGGTTGGCGGCGTCGACGCGGTCCTTGTCCGGCCCTCCGATCGGGGCGGCATTGAGCTCACCCGAGAGAAGCTGGTTGGCGGCGGTGCTGACATTGGGTGCCATGGCGGCGACGACAGTCTTGGGGACACCGGGGGTGTCGGAGGTGGTTCCGTCCGGGCCCCAGTTGTAGCCCTCACGACGCTCGAACGTGTAGTGGTCGTTGGGGACAACTTCGGTGAGTTCGAACATGCCGGTACCGAGAGACTTCTTGTTCGAAGCCGTCGGATCCTTGAGCCCGGCGTCACACATGATCGCCAGACGGGCGCCGACGTTGAGAAGCAGGAAGGGACTCGGCGCCGGAGTGGTGACCGTGACGGTGCGCGTTGCCGGATCGGCGGTTGCAGTCGCGCCGGTCGGCACGGTCTGGCCGCGCAACTGCGAACCGTTGTCCGGGTTGGCCACGAAATTGATGTTGTCGGCAACGGTCTGCGGGGTCAGTGTTGATCCGTCGGTACAGGTCACCCCGTCACGGATGGTGAAGGACGCCGAGGTCGGCGTCTCCTCCCACTTCTCCGCCAACCACGGTTTGATTTCACTGGTATCGGGGTCCTGGTAGATCAGGTAGTCGTAAGCCAACTTTGACATCTCGCCAGTTGCCGAGGACGCCGCCATGATCGGGTTGAGTGCGCCCGGATCGGCCTGCATCGCGAACCGGAAGGTCCCGTCCGTGGCCGGTTCACCGCCACTGGCGCCCGAGGACGTGCCTCCCGAGCCACAAGCAGACAACACGAGCGTGAGCCCTGCGGCTGCCGCAAGTGTTGGATAGGAGCGGTGTTTCATGGTGCCTCCGGGATGGAGCAGGGGCCCGAGCGAAAAACGTGAGGGCGCGATTGAGTGTTGACTGCTAAATCTTGGCGTATGACGTGACGCGCATCTCTGTCGATCCTCACGAAAATCGGGTCGATTTTCGTCCGCTCCCACGAAAACCGGCGGGATCAGTGAATACCTGTCCGTATACCGACAGCGACCGGCGAAACAGAACGATTTCCCCGGTCGCTACCGGTGGTCTACTGGTACAGGCGCAGGGCCGAACCGATGAAATTGCGGCCGAATGCAAGACCCGCATTGTTGAAGTAGAGAGTCGTGATCTTGTCGGCAAAAGGTACCGCCGAGTTTGCTTTGATGATTTCGGATTCGGCGTCTGCCCAAGCGGCACAAGCGTCCTCGCCTGTCAGCCCGGAAGCCTTTTCGACGGCTGCGTCGTAGGCCGGGTTGGAGATCGACGCAAAATTCATTCCCGCAGCGGGCACCGGACCGGAGAGGAAGGGGACCAGCATGCTGGGCAGCGCGACGTTGATCGGCTCCCACGCGACATCCCACGCCGTGTTGTCCTTGCCGCTGAGTGCTACATCGAGAATCTTGTTCGAGTCTCCACTGGTGAGTTCAACGGTGGCGCCCAGGTCGTTCCACGCATTGACCGCGACGTCGGCGGCAGCATCGGTCGCGTCACCGAACGTCTCGTAGACCATCCGAATTCGGAGCGGTGTGCCGTCCTTGCTGCGCTTACCGTCCGCGCCGGCCTTCCAGCCCGCAGACTCGAGAGTTGCTGCGGCTGCACTGGTATCGAAGTCCGGCAGGTTTCCGGCGACAGAGTCGTAGATGCAGGCCCGCGGTTCGATGGACACCATCGTGGTCGATCGGGTTCCGCGACCGGCCGTGAAGATCTCGGCGAGGTCGTCGAGATTGAGAGCCTGGACCAGAGCCTTGCGTACGGCAGGATCGCTCGTCGGATTGCCAGGACTGTGGTTGAAGAACATCTCGCCCGCCGGAGCAGGCTGCTTGACGGTATCCAGGTTCGCGGCGTTCATGCGATCCTGATCGGGGCCGGAAACCGCTGCGGCATTCAGATCACCGGACAACACCTGGTTGGCCGCTGTGCTGTTGTTCGTGATGATGGATGCGACGACATTCTTGGGTACTCCGGCAGTATCGGAGGTAGTGCCGTCCGGTCCCCAGTTGTATCCGTCGCGCCGAACGTAGGAGTAGTGATCGTTGGCGACTGCCTCGGTCATCTGGAACATGCCCGACCCGAAGGTCGTCTTGTTTGCCGCCGTCGGATCCTTCAACCCGGCCTCGCACATGATCGGTATTCGCGCCAGGTTGAGAAGCAGGAACGGAGAGGGCTCCGGAGTTGTGACCGTTACTGTTCGGGTCGCCGGGTCGGCGGTGGCGCTCGCGGTAGCCGGGGCGTACACCCCGCGGAGAGCGGATTTGTTTGCTGCGTTGGTGATGAAATTGACGTTGTCCGCGACCGTCTGGGCGGTCAGAGCGGATCCGTCGTTACACGTAACGCCGTCGCGAATGGTGAAGGACGCGGAAGTGGTTGTCTCTTCCCATTTTTCGGCGAGCCACGGCTTGGTGACACCGGTATCGGGATCCGGGTGGACCAGATAGTCGTAGCTCAGACGTGCCAGTTGGTGCGCCGGCGATGCGGCGGTCATCAGCGGATTCAGAGCGCCGGGGTCGGCCACGAGAGCCAATTTGAAGGTGCCGTCCGTGACGGGTTCACCCCCACCCGAACCCGACGAGCCACCCGATGAGCATGCGCTCAGGGCAAGAACGGTGCCAGTTGCCGCAGCCAGTAGTGCGTAGGACCGTTGTTTCATGGTGCCTCCGGAAGGTGTAGTCCCGCCCCGAGTGACGCGAGGTCTGTCGGGTCAGGAGCAAAAGTCGATTGCTTGAATCTTCACCCAACAAAAGATGGAGAACATCGTCCGGATTTACGAATGTTTCGTGAGATTTGGTAGATCGCTACAACGCTGTCGGATAGAAGAGACGAAGCTGGAGCATCAGGCTGAATCGAGTTTCCGGATCGTCGAGATCGATTCCGGCAATCCCGGCAAGCTTCTTGAGGCGGTATCGAAACGTGTTGACGTGGATGTGAACCAACGACGCGGCCGCCGGAATGTCGCCGAACGTGTCGAGCCAGGCGCGGAGGGTGTCGACGAGGTTGATGTCGTGAGTGCGGTCGTACTCACGCAGTACCGCGAGCGGTCCCGACGCGGTCTCGTCCTCGTCCGCCAGAGCGTCGGAGAGGCGCAGTAGCAGGGAATTGATCTGCACGTCGTCGGCGCGCGCGACGGTCCGGCCCGAGGAATTCCACGTCGACCTCAGAACGCGAAGCGCTCGGTCGGCTTCGTCGCGTGACTTCTCCAGCGTCATCACGTCGGCCACTGTCGCACCTATTCCGATGACCACCGACTTTTCCGAACGGGAACGGTCTGCGAACTCCGACGCGATCCGACGCACGTAGTCGTCGTCGGTCTGGTGCCGGGTGTGTGGGATGACGGCGTAGACGGTGCCGCCGATCGCTGCCGCCACCGACAGCGGAAATACTTGGTGGAGGTAGGTATTGAGTGTCAGGGCCAGTTGATCGACGTCGGCTTCGGCCTCTAACGATGCGCCGGCGCCGCTACGGAAGCCGGCCGCAAGCACGTTTGCCTTCGAACGGCCGTACCCCAGTCGCTCGGCCGCTTCCTTGGCCGAAGTGCCGCCACTCAGTAGCGTGATCACCTCGCCCAACCTCAGTCGTCGTGCGGAATCGGCTGCCAGCTTGGCGCGAAGCAAACTCATCGCGGCTACGCCCGCAGCCTCGACGAGCGTTTTTACCTGCAATTCGTTCGGCTCCTCGTCCAAGATCACCCAGATCGAACCGAGGATCTGGGATGCCGCATGTATTCGCATGCCGACTCGGGGCCTGATGCCTGGCCCGATACCCGGTAGAAATACCGGCAGCGTAGAGCCGTAGATCTTGTTGAAGTACCCCATCGACCGGAGTCGGTCGGAATAGTGCTGCGGCACTTGATGTCCGAGGACGCTCTGCTTACGTGCCTCGTCACCGAAGGCTTGATCTGCCGAGAACGCGAGGATCCGGCTCGACTGATTCTCGATGGTGACCGGGCCGTTCAGTACCTGAGCGATCGAGTTGGCAAGATCGAACAGGTCGGCGTCGGCGGCCGACGTGTGGTCCCCGTTGTTGCCGGATTCGAGGATCTCGTTGATCAGCGACGCACTTTGCAGCCAACTTGCATCCTTGACCATTCCAAGTAGTGCGATATCGGCTTCGGCGACCGCCCGTGCGACGCTTTCGTCGACAGCCAATGGCTCCCTGACGATCAGCGCGACGGCTCCGGCCGAACCGTATTCTTTTACTGCAGTGGCAATGTCGGCCGACCCGGCGAGTCCTGCGCCGAGCACGACGGCGCCCGCACTGTCCTGCGTAACTCCGGACCCTTCGTGCAGGGTCACTCGGCTGACAGTGCGGGCGTCGTCGACGGTGTCGCCTCCGCTGAGGAACGTCATTCCCAGTCTGTCGACGATGTCGACGATCGAAACTCCCGTGGGTGTGGTCACCACCACACCTTAGGGGGAGCAGGATCGATCAGTTGGCTGGTTGCCCTGCTCAGGTGGTCGGCTGCTCGGCTACAGCTTTCTCGACGAACCGGCGGGTCTGATCGAACGCCGCGGGTACCTGGACGGAATTGGTCATGTCACTGATCTCGGACCACCGTTCGGCGACGACCTCGGGGGAGAGTGCGCCTTCGGGGATGTACACGCCCTGCGACTCTTCCATGCGAGCGATCGCGAAGACGCCGGCGCCGGCGCTGAGGATGGTCTTGGTCGGTGCGTCATCGGAGACCATGAACAGTGCGCCGGGTGAAATCGATTCGGGTGCAAGCAGAGCGAGAGTCTTCTCGTCGAGGAGGTCTTCGGTCATGCGGGTCGCGGCGGTCGGCGCCAGCGAGTTGACGCGGATGCCCTTGCGTTCACCCTCGATGGCGAGAACGTTCATCAGGCCGACGACGCCGGACTTCGCGGCGCCGTAGTTTGCCTGGCCGAAGTTGCCGTAAATTCCCGATGCCGACGTGGTCATGAGGATGCGTCCGTAGTTCTGTTCGACCATGTGCGGCCAGACTGCCTTCGAACAGATGACGGAACCCATCAGATGCACGTCGATGACTTTGCGGAAGTCGTCGAGCTCGGCCTTGATGAACGACTTGTCACGCAGGATTCCGGCATTGTTGATCAGGATGTCCACGCGGCCCCACTTGTCCACAGCCGTCGCGACCATGGCGGCAACGGCGTCGACGTCGGTGATGTCGCAGTGGTCCGCGATCGCTTCGCCGCCCAGCTCGACGATCTCTGCCACTACTTTGGCTGCCGCAGTATCGGCGCCGCCGCTGCCGTTGACCGAACCACCCATGTCATTGACGACTACGCGAGCGCCGCGCGCGGCGAGGGCCAATGCGTGCGAACGGCCGAGTCCGCCGCCTGCGCCCGTGATGATCGCTACCTTGCCGGAAAAATCCAACGACATTGGAAAACCTCTCTGATCTGGGATACTACTCAGTATTACTATGCGATAGCGTGGAAACAGTCAAGGGCCGGCAGGCAGTGTGAATGGGAGTGGAAGTCGAATGAGTAGTGATCTTCCGGACGTGCGATCCGCGATCATCACGAGCGCCGCCGACGCCTTTGCCGAAGATGGTTACGCGGCCACGACTGTCGATCTACTGGCCGATCGAATCGGTGCCACCAAAGGTCTTGTCTACTACCACTTCCGTTCGAAGTTCGACATCTACCTGGCAATCTACGAGCGCGGGATGAGCCTGCTTCGCGACGAAGTCGAGTCTCGAATGGACGGCGCAGACAGCGGCCTCGCGCGTCTCGAATCGATGTCGCACGCCCACCTGGTCAATCTCATGACACATCTCGGGTACCACCACACGATCCACCAAGGTGTCCGGGGCCAGATGAACTCCGCGCTCAAGCCGAGGCAACAGCAAGTCCTCGTGGAACTGAATTCGCTGCGGCTCGACTACGAGAATCTGTTCGTCGACGTGATGACCGAAGGCGTCGCGGATGGCTCCATTCGCGTGGGCTCACCTCGGATGGCGGCAAAAGTACTCCTCAGCAGTCTCAACGGCATCGACCTCTGGTACCGAAGGCGCGAAGGGCAGACGTTGGCGGAGACGGAGTCGTTGGCGGACGAGATCGTCGAACTGTTGATCGGCGGATTGCGCGCCGCGAGCTGACTGAAAGCTGCATTCACCGAGCGGGATTCCTTCGGCAGGCTCGCGCGGTCCTGCGGCTTGTCGTTCGGTTTGTCGTGCCCTGACAGTCGGGGTAGCATGTTGGCGTCGTGCGCGGACTTGCGCGGGAATTCAGGGAAGAGGAGGTGTGGCTGTAATGCGTGGCCAACCTCCGAGTACCAACTGAAGCTGTAGCCGCCCGGGTTGATCCGGTATTTTGCTGCAGCTTCATCGTGTGTTCATCGGCTTCGGCTTTGCTGTGAAGCAAGCGTCGTCGTTCACTCTTCCCTCGAAAGCTGTTCAGCATGCGCGAATTTCGTCGTTCACGTTCGGTACTGCCACGTCGTTCTGCGGGTCTCGGTGACTCGCATCCCGGGCACTCGCGTGCCGCACGCACCGTCGTCAAGGCTGCCCCGCCCGAGGCGGTGGCGCCCGTCGAATCGACTGTCGTCAACAGTGGCGTGTACCGCGACGGCGAGCGGATAGCGTCACCGTCCACCCTGGCGGAAGCACTGTCATGCCTTCCTGATTCGCAGTCGATGGCGTGGATCGGGATGTACCGGCCCGACGACGCCCAGTTGTATGCCGCTGCACAACATTTCGACCTCCACGAACTGGCGGTCGAGGATGCGATTGTCGCGCACCAGCGCCCCAAGCTCGAGCGCTACGGCAAGACGCTGTTCGTGGTCCTGCGTGCTGCGCGGTACCGCGACGAGACCGAGCGGGTCGAATTCGGCGAGTTGCACATCTTCTGTGGTCCGAACTTCATTCTGACCGTCCGTCACAGTGAATCGCCGGATCTCTCGGCGGTGCGGACTCGCATGGAGAACGATCCTGACCTGTTGCGGTTGGGTACCGAGGCCGTTCTCTACGCCATTCTCGACGCAGTCGTCGACGGGTACGCCCCGGTGGTGGCCGGCCTGCAGAACGACATCGACGAGATCGAAACCGAAGTGTTCAGTGGCGATCCCGGAGTTTCGCGCCGCATCTACGAACTGACCCGTGAGGTGATCGAATTCCAGCGGGCGACTCGTCCGCTGCTGGGGATGCTGCGTGGGTTGTCGGCAGGGTTCGACAAGTACCACACGGACGAAGAACTCCAGCGGTACCTCCGCGACGTCACCGACCATGCGACGACGGTGGTGGAGCGGGCCGACGGATTTCGTCAGTTGCTCGGAAACATCCTCACGGTGAACGCAACTCTGGTGTCGCAGAACCAGAACGAGGAGATGCGCAATCTGACGCAGGCGAGTTACGCGCAGAACGAGGAGATCAAGAAGGTCTCGGCGTGGGCGGCAATTCTCTTCGCGCCGACGCTCATCGGAACCGTGTACGGGATGAACTTCGACGACATGCCGGAACTGCACTGGCACTTGGGCTATCCGTTTGCGCTCTCGATGATGTTCTTGACGTGTGGAAGTCTCTACACGATCTTCAAACGTCGGGGCTGGTTGTAGAAACCGCCGGCTGTAGAAAGCGCTGTGCGCCTTGCCAACCGAGATCGGTTGGCAAGGCGCACAGGTGTTTTTTCGGGAGAGCGCTCGAATCAGAGCGTTGCGACGCAGACCGTGAACTTACGTTCCGGGTGCTCGAATCCCGAGTCTGCCCCTGAACCGCATTCGTCGATCGACGTGGAGTTCTGCAGGATTTCGACGACCTCGACGACATTGGTACCGCTGGTGTCCGAGCATTCGATGCGGGCAGGCTCGTCCATGCCGCTGCCGAGATCCATGCATCCGCCGACTACCCAGTCGACGTCGAGACAGACAGCGCCCTGCTCGTCACCCGCGAGGGTCTCGTAGTAGTACGAGTCGACGTCGGAGGCACACTGGTCGGAGGTGGGAACCTTGGCGACCACCTTGTAGTTGGAATCCTTGCTTCCGCAGTCCGCGTTGTCGATTTCTGCGGCCGTCGTGGTACCGCCGAGTTTGACGCAATCACCGATCGACACGTCGATGTCGACGTCGCCGCCGTCGTCGGAGCCTTCCTGGCCGGTGATCTTCGAGGTGGTCGGGGCCGCGGAGGTAGTGGTCGAATCGGCAACCGAGGAAGATGATTCCGCAATGGCTTTCGGCTCGATGTCGGAACCGCAACCGACGGTGAAGGCGGCGATTGCAGAAGTTGCGATCACCGCAGTGCAAAGTCGCCGGACGATTCCGGACATAAGGACCCCTCTGTTGATTCTTGGATAATTCTGTTGGTTCGTAGATTGTTCGGGACCTATTCCAATACATCGGTAGTCGAATTGCCAACCGGACTGTCAGTATGGGTAGGTGGAGCTACCCCTGATGCCGCCGCTTGCCCCGATGCTCGCGAAGGCTGCGGCCACTGTGCCGCCTCAGCCCGAGTCCGGTGACCCGACGTGGTCGTACGAGCCGAAATGGGACGGATTTCGAGCAATCATCTTTCGTGACGGTGACGAAGTGGTACTCGGGTCGCGAGGAGGAAAGGACTTGGCGCGGTACTTTCCCGAGGCGGTGGAAGCCGTCAAGTCCGAGTTGCCCGAAAAATGTGTGGTGGACGGAGAACTGGTGGTTCCCCGTGAGATCGACGGTGTGACGCGCCTGAGTTGGGAAGCGCTCTCCGAGCGGATTCATCCCGCCGCGAGTCGCGTCGCATTGTTGTCGGAACAGACGCCCGCGCAATTCGTCGGGTTCGATTTACTGGCGCTCGGGGATCGCGACGTCTCGATCGAGGATTTCGGTGTGCGACGTGCGTTGCTCCTCGATTGCGTCGGTGGCGGGCCGAGTTGCCACGTCACTGCAGCGACGGCCGACAGCGCCGAAGCAATGGCCTGGTTCGAGACCTTCGAAGGCGCGGGTCTCGACGGGGTTGTCGCCAAGAAGCTGGCGGGACCGTACCTGCCGAACAAACGCGAGATGATCAAGGTGAAACACGCCAGGACCGCGGATGTCGTACTGCTGGGCTACCGTCCCCACAAGAGCCAGCCGGGTATCGGGTCGATGCTTCTGGGTCTGTACGACGGTTCCGAATTGAAGATGGTCGGTGGCGCTTCTGCTTTCACCGCGGCGCGGCGGATCGAGTTGTTGGCCGAACTCGAACCGTTGCGCCTCGGGGACGACGTAGTGGCCGAGGGGGAGGCCAGCCGGTGGAGATCGGCCGCAGACCGCTCCTGGATTCCGCTTCGTCCTGAGCGGGTGCTCGAAGTGGCGTACGACCAGATGGAAGGGGAACGCTTTCGACACGCCGCGCGGTTCCTGCGCTGGCGTCCGGACAGGGTGCCCGACGAATGCACATTCGATCAGTTGGAGGTTCCGGTGCGATACGACTTCGCGGATGTACTTGCAGGCGGTAAGTGATGGCGAGCCCGGCAGAGGAACTGGACGTCGACGGGATCGCGGTCCGGTTGTCGAGCCCGGACAAGATCTACTATCCGCAGTTGGGTGAGGACGGCGGAACCAAGCGGCATCTTGTCGAGTACTACCGAACAGTGGCACTGCAGGGTGCAGCGTTGCGTGCGCTCCGAGATCGGCCCACACATCTTCAGCGGTTCCCCGACGGCATCGAGGGCGAAGAGGTCTACCAGAAGCGGCTGCCGGCGAAGCGGCCAGAGCACGTCGAATCCTGCGAGGTCACGTTCCCGTCGGGTCGCAAGGCCGACGTCCTTCGAGTGCGCAGTGCTGCGAACATCGTGTGGGCCGCCAATCTCGGTACCGTCACGTTTCATCCGTGGGCCGTGCGGTGCCCGGACACCGACCATCCGGACGAGCTCCGCATCGATCTCGATCCGCAACCGGGGACCGGGTTCGACGAGGCCGTAGCGATCGCGGACGAAGTCCTTCGTCCGCTACTCGACGAGTTGGGATTGGAAGGATTCCCCAAGACTTCCGGTGGTCGAGGCCTTCACGTCTACATCCCGCTCGAAGCGCGCTGGGATTTTGTCGAGGTCCGTCACGCGGGTATCGCGCTTGCTCGCGAAGTCGAGCGTCGTAGTGCCGACCGCGCCACCACGGCATGGTGGAAGGAAGAGCGGGGGGAGCGAATCTTCATCGATTTCAATCAGAATGCCCGCGACCGGACCATCGCGGCGGCGTACTCAGCCCGTAAGACTCCGATCGCGACAGTGTCGACGCCGGTGACCTGGGACGAACTGCGCGACGTGCATCCAGACGACTGCACCATTGCCACGGTTCCCGGCCTGCTCGCCGACCGTGGTGATCCGATGGAAGCGATGCACGACAAGGCCTTTGCCCTCGACGTTCTGCTGGAGATGTGGGAGAAGGATCTGGCGGCAGGACTGGGCGATCTGCCGTACCCCCCGAACTATCCCAAAATGCCCGGTGAACCCAAACGTGTTCAACCGAGCAAGGACCGAGATAGGAAGAACAAAGACGGGTAGCGTCAGAGGCGGACATATCGGGTAATTCGATTAGACGTCGAATGTACGGTCACGTCGAATGCACTGTGGGGGTTGGATATGGATCGCCGGAAACAGCGAGCAGCAGGTTTGGCGGCGGGCGGCATCGTTCTGGCCGCCTTCGGATTGTCTCTCGGTAGCGGAACGGCCTCTGCTGCGACGTTGGATTGTTCGGCGCGCGGCCAAGATCAGACGATCGTCGACGGGTCATCCGCATGCCGAGCGGTGGCCGACCCCTCCAGTTATGCGATTTCGCACGTGGAGGGTGACGGCGTCGGCGTCGCAGATTCACGCGACGGCGGCAGGTCTGCAGGTGTTGGACTCTTCGGGGGCGTCGCTGCGGCCGAGTCGCGCGGTGGAGTGCTTGCTGCCATTGCGTACGGCCCGGGTTCGCTCGCACTCGGCCGCACCGATTCCTCACCCTTTGCCGTGGTGCTCAGCGGACCAGGAGGCAGAGCGGCGGTGGGTGACGCAGACGTCGGAGCCATCTGCTCAGGCGGACCCACCCTTGTTTTCAACATTGCCACAGGTCAGGGATGTTTCAGTGACGGCACTTCGACGTGGGTCACCCCGTGAGTGCACCCCGGTCCTGAACCCCTTGCGTGACAGTGGTCACAATGGTGTCAAGCTCCCGCCACCGATCCGGTGACCGGACAACTTGAATCAGTGGGGATCGGAGGACGCGATGACTCCCAACGCACGACGGGGTTCGTTCGCCCGGGTGGAGGTGCCTTCGCGCACCGAGCTGTACGTGGACCGGCGATTCCTTCCCCTGGCCGACCGCTTCTTCGCGATGTATCGCCAACCGCAACAAGGCGGCGGCGCGCTGGTCGTGTACCTGGGCGGCGAGAAAGTGCTCGACATCTGGGCCGGCAATGCCGACCGTGATAGGCGCTGGGACCACGACACGGTGTCGTTGTCCTTCTCGACGGGCAAAGGCGTAGCCAGCACCGTCGTTCATCGACTCGCCGAACGCGGGCTCATCGACTACGACGCTCCGGTCGCCCAGTACTGGCCCGAATTCGCAGCGGCAGGCAAGGACAAGATCACCGTCCGCGAACTGATGTCACATCGAGCGGGTCTTCACCGAGTGCGTGGACTGATGCCGCATCCTCTCGACCTGATGGACTACGACGCCGTCGTTGCCGCCTTGGCTGCCGAGAAGCCGGATCCGCGTCGGCTCCGAGGCCCCGGCTATCACGCTGTGACTTACGGGTGGTTGGTAGCCGAACTTGTAGCCAGGGTGTCCGGCCAGCCGTTCATCGACGTCGTGCAAGCGGAAATAGCGAAGCCTCTCGGAGTCGACGAATTCTGGTATCGCGTACCCGAAACCGAGCGTCCACGAATCGCGAAGCTGTTCCCGCACATCAACCCTGCGGGGCTGAACTGGGCCTTCGCCTCGACCGTGCTCTCACACGTCGGTCCGACTCGCGGACTTGCGGAGGCCGCGATGCCCGACGGTTTCGACGTCATGGTGCGCAACCCGGCTGTCAACGACGCAGTGATGCCGGGGTGGAACGGCGTGTTCAGCGCCCGTGCGCTCGCGAAGATGTACGGCGCCATCGCGAACGGCGGCGTGATCGACGGGAAGCGGTTCCTGAAGGAGTCGACCATCGACCAGATGTCGACCATCCAGACTCGCGATCGGGACTACGTGCTCGCGGTGCGGCCCAACTGGACTCTCGGTTACCACCCACCGATCATTGCCGCGCGGCGGCAGCCGCGGAATGCGATAGGCCACTACGGAGTCGGCGGTTCAGGAGCGTATGCGGACCTGTCCAGCGGACTCTCGCTCGGTTTCACCACCAACAGGTTGGGTAGTGCTGTGACAGCTCTCGGTGATCTTCGCCTTGCGAGGCTCGGCGCCGAGGCGCAGGAGTTGGTTCGTCGAATCTGACACGAAGGGAATGCCATGAGCAGCAACGTGTACCGGGTGACCGAGATCGTCGGCTCGTCCACCGAGAGCAGTGACGCGGCAATTCGCACCGCCATCGCTCGGGCGAACGAGACGGTGCGCAACCTCGAATGGTTCGAGGTGGTGGAAACTCGCGGCCACATCGAGAACGGCGCCGTGGCGCACTTCCAGGTCACGTTGAAGGTCGGCTTCCGGCTCGACGGCGACGAATCCTGAACCGTCCTTCATGAGTGTTGATCTCACGGCGGCCGTCGGGTTCATGGCGGGACATGCCCGGACTCTCGATCGGCATCGACTGAATCTTATTCTCGGACAGGGTGACCCGGCCGCGGCTTTTGCGGCCGTGGACGGTTATCGCAACCCTGACGGCGGGTACGGCTGGGGACTCGAACCGGATCTCCGCTCGGCAACCAGCCAACCGGGCGGAGCGCTGCATGCCTTCGAAGCCTTTGCCGACATCGGAACGCCGACGCCCAGAGCGGTCGAGCTGTGCGATTGGTTGCAGACCAATTCGCTGGCAGGCGGCGGTTTACCGTTCGCCTTCCCGATCTCCGACCCGGCTGGTTGTGCACCCTTCTGGGTGGACGCCGATTCGACGGCGCCGTCGTTGCAGATCACCAGCATCGTGTGTGCTGCAGCGGCTCGCGTCGCCGAATTCGACGAGGCCGTCGCCGAACATCCGTGGTTCGCCTCTGCCGTTCGATATTGCCTCGACGCGATCGCCGGGGCGGATTCTCTGCATGCCCTCGAGTTGGCCTTTGCCTTGCAGTTTCTCGACGCGGTACACAGCTCGAACCCCGAGGTGTCGTCGTTGGTGAATGCACTGGGTAAACGAATCCCGGCCGACGGCTTGGTGCACGTGGACGGGGGAGCTGAGGGCGAATTCATGCGGCCCCTCGATTTCTCACCGCTTCCCGGCGGGCCGACCCGCGCGTTGTTCGATGCGGCGGTGATCGACTCCGAACTGTCGGCACTCGCTGCGAGGCAACACGACGACGGCGGCTGGGCGGTGGATTTCGACAGCTATTCGCCCGCCGCGGCGTTGGAATGGCGAGGTCACGCCACCGTGCAGGCGGTATGGCTGCTGAAGCGCAATGGGGTGATCTGAAAACGATTCTCGCGCCAAATTGGAACACGTTATAGTCTGGGAATCAGTTCGTGCTTCGTGTTTCAGGGATAGGGGAATGTCATGGCGTATGTGATCACGCAGCCGTGCTGCAACGACGCCTCGTGTGTTGACGTGTGTCCGGTCAATTGCATTCACCCGACACCGGACGAAGCTCCGTTCGCGACCACCGAAATGCTCTACATCGATCCCGACACCTGCATCGATTGTGGTGCGTGTGTGGACGAATGCCCGGTCGAGGCGATCTTCCCGGACAACGAACTCGACGAGGACGACGCGCCGTATCTGCAGATGAACGCGTCGTACTTCGAGAAGCATCCGATGGGCCCGGACTGGCCCGAGCCGATCACGATGGCCAAGATCGATCCCGAGCTCGGAACGCTGAAAGTGGCGATCGTCGGATCCGGCCCGGCCGCCTGTTACGCGGCGATGGAACTGACCGGCAAGCCGCGCGTCGAGGTCGACATGTTCGATCGACTTCCCACTCCCTATGGATTGGTGCGCGCCGGCGTGGCGCCGGACCATCCCGGAACCAAAGGCGTCACCGACCAGTTCCGCGCCGTCGTCGCGAAGAAGACTGTGCGCTGCCACTTCAACGTCGAGGTGGGCACCCACATCTCGCATTCGGAACTCTTGGACCATCACCACGCAGTGATCTACGCGGTGGGCGCTGCCGGGGATCGCAAGCTCGAGATCCCAGGCGAGGATCTGCCGGGAAGTCACGCTGCCACCGAGTTCGTCGCCTGGTACAACGGCCACCCGGGATATGCCGATCGGATTTTCGATCTGTCCGGCGAGCGAGCGGTGATCGTCGGAAACGGCAACGTCGCACTCGACGTCGCACGCATCCTGGTGACCGACCCTGACCAGCTTGCGAAGACGGACCTCGCCGAGCACGCATTGGAAGCTCTGCGTAACAGCAAGATTCGTGAGGTCGTCATTCTCGGGCGTCGCGGGCCGGCGCAGGCCGCGTACACCAATCCCGAACTGTTGGCGCTAGGACAGATGGCGAACGTGGACGTAGTCGTCGACCCGATCGAAGCCGAACTCGACGAGGCCAGTCGGGCGTTCGTGGACAGCGATGCCGCTGAGCCGTCCGTCCTGCTCAAGGTCAAGCAGGCGCAGGAATTTGCTTCACGTACCGCAGATCCTTCTCGCAAGCGGATCGTTCTCCGGTTCCTCACCTCTCCCGTCGAGATCCTCGGCGATGGTGCAGTCTCACAGGTGCGGATCGTGAAAAACGAATTGGTGGCAACGCCGACCGGTCAGCTCTCCGCCCGGCCCACCGAAACCGAGGAGACAATCGACACTTCACTGGTGCTTCGGTCAGTCGGATACCGCGGCACACCGATGGCCGACTTGCCCTTCGACGACGCTCGCGGCGTGATCCCCAACGAGAACGGCAGAGTAATCGACACCGAGACCGGCACGCCGATCCCGGGTGTCTACGTCGCGGGTTGGATCAAGCGCGGACCGACTGGCGTGATCGGCACCAACAAGTACTGCTCCGCCGAGACCGTGTCGATGATCTTCGACGACTTCGCTGGTGGACGCCTCGCAACCCCCGCCGAGGATGCCGACAAGTTGCAGGTTCTGCTGGCAGACCGGTCGCCGGATCAGGTGGACTATCAAGGGTGGCAGCGTATCGACAAGGCAGAACGCGCATCCGGTGCCGCCGCCGGGCGACCGCGAACCAAACTCATCTCCATCGAATCCATGTTGGCGGCTGCCCGCAGCGAGGGATAGCAACGTTTGGGCGAACATCCGAATTGCTCGATTGCCGCTTTTGTGTGTTAATGACTATGGAAATGTGCGGTTTGCTCTCTTTGGCGTGCTCGGGTGTGTAGGTGTGCTCCCAGCGGGTGCGTCCGAATGTGCATCGGCATCGGTACCAGGCGGGTATCGATGCCGGCCGCGCAAAATCCACGTGAGTACGTGGTCAGTCGAGCGAAGGTAGTGACATGGGCAGCAAACAGGGTCGTCGGACGTCACGGGTTGCCGTGGCAATCGTCGGAGCGGTGGCTGCCGGCCTTGCTCTCGCCGGACCTTCCGCGGCCGTTCCTCTCTTCCCCGGTGGACCGGACATTCCTTTACCCGTCGTTCCAGGGGTGCCGTACCTCGATCCGGCGATTCCGGTTCCGGGCATCCCGGGTACACCGATTCAGGCGCCCATCGGCGCTCCCAACTTCTCCGCGCCTTCGCTCAACCCGTCCGCAGGTGAGACAGTCGGTATCGCACAGCCGATCATCATTCGTTTCAACGAGGCGGTCGGCGATCGTGCCACGGCTGAACGCGCTATTCGCGTAACCACCGATCCTCCGGTCGAGGGCAGCTTCTACTGGATCAACGACAGCCAGGTCCGTTGGAAGCCGGCACAGTTCTGGCCGGCGAACATCTCCGTGACCGTCGACGCCGGTGATTCGCACTCCACGTTCAACATCGGTGACGCACTCGTCACCGTCGCGGACGACAACACCAAGCAGGTCACCGTCACCCGCAACGGCGAGGTCGTGCGCACCATGCCGACGTCGTTCGGCAAGCCGGGCCACGAAACACCGAACGGCACGTACATCGTCGGCGAGCAGCTGCGCGACATGTACATGGATTCGTCCACGTACGGAGTTCCGATCGATTCTCCCGAGGGGTACCGCACCTACGTCGAGTACGCGACACGGATCTCCTACAGTGGCATCTTCGTTCATGCAGCTCCGTGGTCGGTTGCGCAACAGGGATTCACCAACGTCAGCCACGGCTGCCTCAACGTCAGCACCGAGGACGCCAAGTGGTTCTTCGAGAACGCGGGCAAAGGCGACCCGGTGATCGTGCAGAACACCGCAGGTGGAGTCCTCAGCGGCGCCGACGGATTGGGTGACTGGAACCGCTAGACACAGTCGACGAAGGCCCTGCGCGAGAAGTATTCGCGCAGGGCCTTTTTCGTGTCGCGTTCAACTCGAGTGTCTTGTACGTTCACCATTCATTCGTTGCGGGCGGTCAGACTGCCTCAGTGAGATCGAGTCCGGAAAGAACGCTGCCCACTTCAGGCAAGCCAGGTCTGTGGGGCAGACCATGGCGTGACTACGCGCTCTTTGCGCTCTTGGTAGGTCCCAATCTCGCGTTGTTGATCTTGTTCACTTATCGCCCGCTGGTGGACAACATCCGACTTTCGTTCTTCGACTGGAACATTGCGGACCCGAAGGCGACGTTCATCGGGCTGAGCAACTACCGCGAGTGGTTCGGACGAAGCGATACCTGGCAGATCGTCACCAACACAGTGGTATTCACGTTGGTCACCGTTGTGGGTTCGATGGTCATCGGTTTGGCGTTGGCCATGCTGCTCGATCGCAAGCTCGTCGGGCGAAACCTGGTCCGGTCGGCCATCTTCGCGCCGTTCGTGATTTCCGGTGCAGCGATCGGTGTCGCGTTTCAGTTCGTCTTCGACCCCAACTTCGGTCTGATCCAGGATCTCCTGCACCGTGTCGGACTCCAGTCGCCCGACTTCTATCAGGATCCCCACTGGGCGCTGTTCATGGTGACCGTGACGTACATGTGGAAGAACCTCGGCTACACGTTTGTCATCTACCTTGCTGCGCTGCAAGGAGTTCGGCAGGAGTTGAACGAAGCTGCCGAAATCGACGGCGCCAAGCCGTGGACCAAGTTCCGCCGGGTTCTCCTGCCTCAGTTGCGCCCGACGACGTTCTTCCTCTCCATCACCGTCATGCTCAACTCGCTCCAGGTCTTCGACATCATCAATGTCATGACCCGAGGCGGCCCGCTGGGGACAGGGACAACGACCATGGTTTACCAGGTGTACAACGAGACGTTCCGAAACTTCCGGGCGGGCTACGGCGCGACGGTTGCGACCATCATGTTCCTGATCCTGCTGATCATCACCGTCTACCAGGTTCGTGCCATGGATCGGGGAGAAGAAAAATGACAGCGGTAGAGGAAAAGAAAAGCGCTGCTCCGACTTCCGTCGTCCGGCTCGGCCCGGACCGCAGGAATGTGGACCGGCGTGAGGTCGGCGTGAAGGTCCTCGGGTACGCGGCAATGGTGGTCGCCCTGATCATCATCGTCCTGCCGCTCTACTGGATCGTGATGACCTCGTTCAAGGAGCGGCCGGAGATCTACACCCAGCCGGCAACGTGGTGGCCGTCGTCGCTGCATCCCGAGAACTACTCGGAAGCAACAACATCGGTCCCGTTCTGGATGTTTCTGCGGAACTCGATAGTCATCACGACGATTCTGTCCGCGGCGAAGTTCGTTCTGGGCACTCTCAGTGCGTACGGGTTGGTGTTCCTGCGTTTCCCGGGGAAGAACTTCGTCTTTCTCGGCATCATCGCCGCCTTGATGGTGCCGAATCAGATCACCGTGATCTCGAACTACGCACTCGTGGCCGAGTGGGGTTGGCGTAACACGTTCCAGGGCATCATAGTTCCGCTCGCGGGTGTAGCCTTCGGTACGTTCCTCATGCGCAACCACTTCCTCTCGATTCCTTCGGAGATCATCGAGGCGGCGCGGATGGACGGCGCCGGTCACTGGCGGCTTCTCTGGCGCGTGGTGCTCCCCGTTTCCGGACCCACGATGGTGGCGTTCGGCATCATCACGGTGGTCAACGAGTGGAACGAGTACCTGTGGCCGTTCCTCATGTCCGACGATTCCTCGGTAGCGCCGCTGCCGATCGGATTGACCCAACTGCAGAACAACGACGGACTCACCAACTGGGGTCCGGTCATGGCAGGAACGGTGCTGACGATGCTGCCGATTCTGGTGATTTTCCTTGTGCTGCAACGACACATGATCAAGGGCCTCACCTCCGGTGCGGTCAAGGGCTGACAGCTTTTCCCGTCACATTTCTTTTTCGAGGAGCAGTAATGGCAAACATGAACAGGCGCGGATTCTTGAGCCTCGGCGGTGCAATCGCCGCCGGCGCCGCACTCACCGCGTGCGCGGGTTCCGGCGGGTCGAGCGCTGATGCTGCGGGAACATCCGGTGCGTCGGGTGATTCCAACACCATCACCTTCTGGTCGAACCACCCGGGTAAGTCCACCGACGTGGAGAAGGAACTGATCAACCGCTTCCAGACCAAGTACCCGGACCTGAAGGTCAACTTGGTGGACGGCGGCAAGAACTACGAAGAGGTGGCACAAAAGTTCAACGCTGCCCTCTCCGGCGGAGATGTGCCCGATGTGGTTGTGCTCTCGGATGTCTGGTGGTTCAACTACGCACTTGCCGGAGCGATCGAGCCGCTCGACGGACTCTTCTCCGAGGTGGGCGTCGACTCGGCCGACTACGTCGATTCACTGCTCGCCGACTACCTGTTCCAGGGCAAGCACTACGCGCTCCCCTACGCGCGGTCGACGCCGTTGTTCTACTACAACAAGGCGGTCTGGTCGCAGGCCGGTCTTCCCGACCGTGGGCCGGCGACGTGGCAGGAGTTCGACGAGTGGGGACCAGAGCTGCAGAAGGTCGTGGGCAACGGCAAATTGGCACACGGGTGGGGCAACGCGAAGGATTACCTCGGCTGGACCTACGAAGGCCCCATCTGGACCTTCGGCGGATCGTACTCCGACCAGTGGAATCTGCAGCTCGACAACGAGAAGACCATTGCTGCAGGTCAATTCCTCTCCAGCATGATTCACGACAAGAAGTACGCCGCGGTCTCCACCGACATCGCCAACGAATTCGGTACCGGTATTCTGGCGTCGACCATCGCGTCCACGGGTGACCTCTCCGGCATCAAGAAGACTGCGAACTTCGACTTCGGTACCGCTTTCCTCCCGGCAGTGGACGGAACTCCCGGTTGCCCCACCGGCGGCGCCGGACTTGCCATCCCGTCCAAGATCTCCGATCAGCGTAAGAAGAACGCGCTCAAGTTCATCGACTTCATCACCAACGGTGAGAACACGGCGTACTTCTCGCAGAACGTCGGCTACATGCCGGTCCGCAAGTCGGCAACCTCGGAGCCGAGCATGAAGGCGTTCCTCGACGCGAACCCCAACTCCCGTACCGCCGTGGATCAGCTTTCGCGTACGCGCTCGCAGGACTACGCACGCGTGTTCGTCCCGGGTGGGGATCAGATCATCGGCACGGGACTCGAGCAGATCGCTCTCCAGAAGGCCGACGTCGCATCGACATTCGCCGGCGTTACCACCCAGTTGCAGCAGATCATCGACCGGCAGATCACCCCCAAGCTGCCGAAGTAGTAGGAGAGAACACTCATGGCCAACGTGCAATTCGCGGGAGTCACGCACCGCTACGAAGGAACCGATCGACCGGCGGTCGACCGTCTCGACCTCGACATCGCCGACGGTGAGTTCCTGGTACTCGTAGGACCTTCCGGTTGCGGTAAGTCCACCAGCCTGCGAATGCTCGCCGGTCTCGAATCCGCGTCGGACGGCCGGATCGAGATCGGCGGCACGGACGTCACGCACCTCGCTCCGCGGGCGCGCGATGTCGCCATGGTGTTTCAGAGTTACGCGCTGTACCCGAACATGACCGTCGAGCAGAACATGGGTTTCGCGCTGCAGAATGCGGGAGTGGGAAAGACCGAGCGCCGAGAGCGGGTGCTCGAGGCCGCGCGGATGCTCGAACTCGAACCGCTGCTCGGGCGCAAACCGGCCAAGCTGTCCGGTGGGCAACGTCAGCGAGTTGCCATGGGTAGAGCCATTGTTCGTCATCCCAAGGTGTTCTGCATGGACGAACCGCTCAGTAATCTGGACGCCAAACTGCGCGTCAGCACGCGGTCGCAGATCGCCGCCTTGCAGCGCCGTCTCGGCACCACCACGGTCTACGTCACCCACGATCAGGTGGAGGCGATGACGATGGGAGACCGCGTGGCGGTAATGCTGGACGGTCGCTTGCAGCAGGTGGCAAAGCCGCGGGAACTCTACGACAACCCTGTCAACACTTTTGTGGCGGCCTTCATCGGATCGCCCGGCATGAACCTGATCGAAGCGCCGGTCGAGGGTACCGTCGCAGTGCTCGGTGACCTGCGGATTCCGCTGCCCACCGGGGCGTCCGAGCGGGATCGGGTAGTCGTGGGAGTCCGCCCGGAGTCGTGGGATCTGGTGGGGGCGTGGCGAAAGGGCTCGCTGGCCGTGGACGCCGACCTGCTCGAAGAGTTGGGCGCCGAATCGTTCGTGTACGCGAAGGGTACGCCGGATTGCCAGTGGCAGAGCCGATCCGGACGGATCGTCATTCGCGTCGACCGGAAGATGTCGGTGGCACCGGGGGAGTCGCTTCATCTGCTGCCCAAGGCCGGCGAGGTGTACTTCTTCTCCGCAGAGACCGGGGTACGTCTGTAGCGATACTGTGTGCGGCATGACCGTCGCACGTTCGCTGTTGCTGTTCGTACTCGCCGCGCTGCTCGAAATCGGGGGCGCGTGGTTGGTGTGGCAGGGAATTCGCGAACAAAAGGGATGGATCTGGGTAGGACTCGGCGTCATCTCGCTCGGCCTCTACGGTCTGGTCGCCACGATGCAACCGGATGCCAACTTCGGGCGCATCCTCGCCGCGTACGGCGGGATCTTCGTAGCGGGTTCACTGCTCTGGGCGGTGGTGATGGACGGATTTCGCCCAGATCGTTTCGACATCGCCGGTGCGCTGATCTGTCTGGTCGGTGTCGGGGTGATCATGTACGCCAGGTAGGGCCTTCGGCCCCGTGCGCGCTCAGGGAGTCCAGGGGGTCCTTAAGCGCGCACGGGGGCTTGCCCCTACTGCTACCAGATCTTCACACGCTTCTCCGGATCCAAATACAGTGCGTCACCTGGCTTGACGTCGAACTCCTCGTGGAACGTGTCGAGGTTACGGACGACGCCGTTGCACCGGAACTCCGGCGGCGAGTGCGGGTCGACGGCTAGACGGCGAATCGCCTCGGCTTCGCGAGCCTTCGTGCGCCATACCTGAGCCCACCCGAAGAACACGCGCTGCAAGCCGGTGAGGCCGTCGATGACCGGCGGTTCGGTACCTTCGGTCGCGATCTTGTACGCCGCGATCGCGATCGACAGACCGCCGAGGTCGCCGATGTTCTCGCCGATCGTGAACTCACCGTTGACGCGGTGGCCCGGCAGTTCCTTGGGTTCGAACTCGTTGTACTGCTCGATGAGAGCCTTTGTGCGCTTGCCGAATTCGCTGCGGTCCTCGTCGGTCCACCAGTCGACCATGTTGCCGTCGCCGTCGTACTTGGCGCCCTGATCGTCGAATCCGTGCCCGATCTCGTGGCCGATGACGGCGCCGATGCCGCCGTAGTTTGCAGCGTCGTCGGCTGCGGCGTCGAAGAACGGCGGCTGGAGAATGGCTGCGGGGAAGACGATTTCGTTCATGCCCGGGTTGTAGTAGGCGTTGACGGTCTGCGGCGTCATGAACCACTCGTCACGGTCCACGGGGCCGCCAAGCTTGGCCAGATCGCGGTCGTACTCGGCGGCGTATCCACGACGGTAGTTGCCCACCAGGTCGGTAGCCGAGATATCGAGACCGGCGTAGTCACGCCACTTGTCGGGGTAACCGATCTTCGGGGTGAACTTCTCGAGCTTGGCCAATGCGGCCTCACGAGTCTGCGGGCTCATCCACTCGAGGTCGGCGATGTTGCGGCGGTACGCCTCCTGCAGGTTGGCGACCAGTTCCAGCATGCGGGTCTTCGCCTCAGCGGGGAAGTGACGGTCGACGTAGAGCTTGCCGACGGCCTCGCCGAGCAGATCTTGCACCAGGCTGACCCCGCGCTTCCAGCGCTCACGGTTCTCTTCGGTACCCGAGAGCGTGGTGCCGTAGAAAGCGAAGGTCTCGTCGACCAGCGCGGAATGCAGGTAGGGGGAGCGGGCGTGCAGCACCTTCCACGCCGCCCAGGCCTTCCAGTCGTCGAGTGACTCGGACGCCCAGAGCGCGGTGAAGGTGTGCAGGAAATCGGGCTGACGGACCACGATTTCGGCGAACTTCTCCGAATCGGCGCCGAGACCGGACAGCCATGCCGCCCAGTCCAAACCGGGGTTCTGTTCGGTCAGTTCCTCGAAGCCCACGAGGTTGTAACTCAGATCTGCGTCACGACGCTTGACGACGTCCCAGTGCCCGGCCGCGATCTTCTTCTCGAGTTCGAACACACGCTGGGCGTCGTAGCCGACGCCGGCGAGGGTGAACATCTTGTCGATGTGCGCGACGTACTTCTCGCGGATCTCCGCGTAGTTGTCCTCGCGGTAGTACGACTCGTCGGGCAGGCTGATTCCCGACTGGCTGAAGTGGATCAGGTACCGCTCGGAGTTCTTGGCATCGGTGTCGACGTAATGCGAAATGGCACCGCCGACGCCCACGCGCTGGTGGCGTCCGATGACGGTGGCCAACGACGACCGGTCGGGCGCATCGGCGACGGCGTCGAGCTCGTCGTCGATGGGGCCGAGGCCCGCGGCCTCCACGGCGTCGGCGTCCATGAAGCTCGAGTACAGATCGCCGATGCGCTGTGCATCGGTACCGGCGGCAGAGTTGGACTCCGCAGCTTCGGTGATGATGGTCTGTACGTCTTGTTCGGCCTTGTCGTAAAGCGTCCGGAAGGCCCCGTCGACTGCGCGGTCTGCCGGAATCTCGTATTCGGCGAGCCATTTTCCGTTGACGTGGACGAACAGATCGTCCTGCGCCCGTGTGCCGCCGTCGAGGTGGGTGAGGTCGATGCCTGAGCGATGAGCCGTGGTCATTTCTCCATCCTTACACGATCATGACGAACTGCTCGGTGTGTGCGCGATCGCTCCACGCCGAGTTCATCTCTTGTGCTGGGCAACGTCGGTATGGCATGGCACGATCGAATACGTGACCAGCAGACCTGCCGCAGATCCGCACCTGCAGGACCTCGCACGACTACGACGCGTGCGAGACCGTATCGACCGGGAGTACGCGCGGCCTCTGGACGTGGAGGCGCTCGCGCGGGGAGTGAACATGTCTGCGGGGCATCTCAGTCGCCAATTCCGTCAGGCGTACGGCGAACCGCCGTACGCCTACCTGATGACCAGGCGAATCGAGCGCGCAATGGCGTTACTGCGCCGCGGGGACCTCAGTGTCACGGACGTCTGCTTCGAAGTCGGCTGCAGCTCTCTCGGCACTTTCAGCAGTAAGTTCACCGAATTGGTAGGGGTCCCGCCCAGCGTCTATCGGCGCGAGGCCGAACAGTCGACGGCCGGAATGCCGTCCTGCGTGTCCAAACAAGTCACCAGACCGATCAGGAATCGAGAAGCGCACACCCCACAACCGCAATTAACGTGATCGCCATGGACATCACCATTCACTCGAGCTTCCTTCCGCAGGACGACCCTGACGCCGCCCTGAACTTCTACCGCGACACCCTCGGCTTCGAGGTTCGCAACGACGTCGGCTACGACGGTATGCGTTGGATCACGGTAGGACCGCCCGGCCAGCCCGGCACCTCCATCGTGCTGCATCCGCCGGCCGTCGATCCCGGAATCACCGACGACGAGCGCCGCACCATCATCGAGATGATGGCCAAGGGCACGTACGGCGGACTTCTCCTGGCCACCAAAGATCTGGACGATACGTTCGAGCGGCTTCAGGCCGGCGACATCGACATAGTCCAAGAACCGACCGAGCAGCCGTACGGCGTCCGCGATTGCGCCGTCCGCGATCCAGCGGGAAACCTGATCCGTATTCAAGAATTGCGCTGAGACCGTCAACTGCGCTGAGACCGTCGGCGATCGACTGACAGATGGAGACACGATGACTGCCTTGCACACTGCAGACAGCCACGATTTGATCCGCGTGCAAGGCGCGCGGGTGAACAATCTCGAAGACATCAGCGTCGAGATCCCGAAGCGGAGGCTGACGGTTTTCACCGGCGTCTCCGGTTCGGGCAAGAGTTCGCTGGTGTTCAGTACGATCGCCGCGGAATCGCAGCGGATGATCAACGAGACCTACAGCGCTTTCGTTCAAGGATTCATGCCGACGCTCGCGCGGCCGGACGTCGATGTTCTGGATGGCCTGACCACCGCGATCATCGTCGATCAGCAGCGGATGGGCGTCGACCCGCGCTCGACAGTCGGAACCGCGACCGACGCCAACGCGATGCTCCGCATCTTGTTCAGCCGTCTCGGAAAGCCTCACATCGGTTCGCCTCAGGCGTTTTCGTTCAACGTGGCCTCGATCTCCGGAGCAGGCGCGGTCACCATGGAACGTGGAGGCCGTCAGACGAAAGAGCGTCGTAGCTTCAAGATCACCGGCGGCATGTGTCCGCGCTGTGAGGGACGAGGGGCGGTCAACGATTTCGATCTGACCGCGTTGTACGACGACACCAAGTCGCTCAACGAGAGTGCGATCACGGTTCCCGGTTACAGCATGGAAGGTTGGTACGGCCGGATCTATCGCGGCTGCGGCTTCTTCGATCCCGACAAGCCGATCAAGAAGTACACCAAGAAAGAACTGAACGATCTGCTCTACAAGGAGCCGACCAAGATCAAGGTCGAAGGAATCAACCTGACGTACACGGGTCTGATTCCGCAGATTCAGAAGTCGTTCCTGGCCAAGGACGTCGACGCAATGCAACCCCATATCCGGGCCTTCGTGGAGCGTGCGATCACGTTCACCACCTGCCCCGAATGTGACGGGACGCGACTGAGCGAGGGTGCCAGGTCGTCGAAGATCAAGGGCGTCAACATCGCCGACGCCTGCTCGATGCAGATCAGCGATCTCGCGGAATGGGTCAGCGGATTGAAGGAGCCGTCGGTCGCGCCGTTGCTCACGACGCTCGGTGAAACGCTCGACTCGTTCGTGGAGATCGGACTCGGTTACCTCAGTCTCGACCGTCCGTCGGGAACACTGTCCGGCGGTGAAGCTCAGCGCACCAAGATGATTCGTCACCTGGGTTCCTCGCTCACCGACATCACGTATGTCTTCGACGAGCCCACCACCGGCCTGCATCCGCACGACATCGCAAGGATGAACGACCTTCTGCTGCGCCTGCGGGACAAGGGCAACACGGTGCTCGTTGTCGAGCACAAGCCGGAGACGATCGTGATCGCCGACCACATCGTCGACCTCGGTCCGGGCGCGGGTAGCGCCGGCGGAAACGTCTGCTTCGAGGGCACCGTCGAAGGCCTTCGTGCCAGCGACACCGTCACGGGGCGTCACTTCGACGATCGGGCCGCCATCAAGGAGACGGTGCGCGAGTCCACCGGAGCAATCGAGATCCGTGGAGCGAACTCGCACAATCTGCAGGACGTCGACGTCGACGTGCCGCTCGGCGTACTCGTCGTGGTGACCGGTGTGGCCGGATCGGGTAAGAGTTCGCTGATCCACGGATCGCTCGCGAAACGCGAAGACGTGGTGTCGGTCGATCAGAGCGCAATCCGCGGCTCGCGTCGGAGCAACCCGGCAACCTACACCGGGCTGCTCGATCCGATCCGCAAGGCATTCGCCAAGGCCAACGGCGTGAAGCCGGCGCTGTTCAGTGCCAACTCCGAGGGTGCCTGCCCGACGTGCAACGGCAACGGCGTCATCTACAGCGACCTGGCGATGATGGCCGGAGTTGCCACGCTCTGCGAGGAGTGCGAGGGCAAGCGCTTCCAGGCGGAAGTTCTCGAGTACAAATTCGGTGGCAAGGACATCAACGAGGTTCTCACGATGTCGGTGGCCGAGGCCGAGGAGTTCTTCGGCGACGGTGAGGCCAAGACGCTTGCGGCGCACAAGATCCTCGTACGACTGGTCGACGTGGGGCTCGGATACCTCACGATCGGCCAGCCGCTGACGACGCTGTCCGGCGGTGAGCGTCAGCGCATCAAGCTGGCAACACACCTGGGGGAGAAGGGTGGTGTGTACGTCCTGGACGAGCCGACCACCGGACTGCACCTGGCCGACGTAGAGCAGTTGCTCGGCCTGCTCGATCGACTCGTCGATTCCGGTAAGTCGGTCATCGTCATCGAGCACCACCAGGCCGTGATGGCGCATGCCGACTGGATCATCGACCTCGGCCCGGGTGCCGGTCACGACGGTGGCCGGATCGTCTTCGAGGGCACTCCCGAGGAGCTGGTTGCCGACGGCTCCACCCTCACCGGAAAGCACCTCGCGGCATACGTGGGCAGCTGAGTCAGGCTCCTACCTCAGGCGTCGATACCGAGGTTGATGACGGCGAGGTAGGAACCGTCCAACTGCTTCTCGACGGTCATGAGGCCGGTGTCGTCGTAGATGCCGTCACTGGCGTTGTTCGTGTTGTTCTCACGACCGGTGTGCTCGCTGTACGGGGACTGCGAATACACCTCGTCGAGAAGGGGCTCGTCGAAGAAGGTCTGCGACGTGAGGACCGTCTTCTTGTCGATGTGCACCTTGACGTGAATGTGGGTGGTGCGGCCCATGTACCAGCCGGGAAAGATCGTGGTGAACTGCGCGATGCCGTTTGCATCGGTGGTCTGGGCACCGCGCAGGTAGGTGCCGTCGTCGGTGGTGGCTGCTTCGGTGTCACCGACGCTGTACGAACCGTCGGAGGTCTCACCGGAACCACCCATGCCGCCGCCCATCCCTCCGGGTGCGCCTGACGGAGGTTCGCCCATTCCACCCCCGGGTGCACCTGACGGAGGTTCGCCCATTCCGCCGGCCGGGGGAGTTCCGCCGCCGCCACCGCCGTTGGCGCTCAGGGATCCGGATTCGAAACCGGAGTACACGCCGCCGGCGTCGCAGTGCCAGATCTCGACGACGGCGTTGGAGACCGCGCCGATGCTGCCGTCGACGTTGCACTGGCTGTTGTCCTGCACGCGCATTGCCACCTGCAGTGTGGTGCCCGGACGGTCTTCGCGGATGTCGCCGCGAATGGAGTCGACGTCGAACCAGTAGGGCCCCTGCGTCTCTTCCTTGCTCATGACGCACTGCGGCGCCTTGGCCAGAAGCGCGGTGACGGCATCGCCGGACGTGGCAGCGGCGGAAGTTCCGGACGCGGTTGTCGTCGACGCAGCCGCAGTTGAAGTCGTCGTGGCGGTGCCACTGTTACCGGAACACGCTGCGATGAGCCCGCCGAGACTGATGGTTCCGCCGAGGGCGAGGGCCCGTCGACGGCTCACGCGTAGCCGGCTTGCTTCGATGTCTTTGTTCACGCCGCTGTACCTCCATTGTGTGGGCTGTTGTCTCAATGGTGGACGGGCGGCCTGGTGCGGAACTGGTTATCCGCTGTGAACTTGCTGGGAGAGCATCTGGATGCTCGACGTGGCCCGCACGTAGACCTGTCCGCCGGCGTCGACGATGCGAGTTTCGATCAGCGCGAGCCTGCGCCCGGCACGAATCACGACGGCCTCGGCGCGCATGATCGGTCCACCGATGTCCGGCGAGCGCAGGAAGTCGATCTTGTGGTCGAGGACGCGATAGTCCTGATCGATGCTGGTCAGGGTTTGTGCTGCCAGGCCGGTAACCGCGTCGACCGCCGAGATCAAGACACCGCCCTGAACAGCGCCCAGTGGGTTGGCCATCCAGGTGACCGGGTCGAACTCGCCCACGACGGAACCCGGGGTCACCTCGACGACCGCAAGATCGAGGAGTCCGGCGAGCGGGCCGCGTTCGAGTTTGCCGTCGCGGATTCCTTCGACGACGTCGGATCCGGACAGCCCGCGCAGGTCGCTGGTCTTCTCCGGTACCGGGACGGGCAGTGGCTCACCCTCCACGTAGTCGTCGATTCCCACGACGGGAGGACGCGAGACCACCATGGCACGGCCGGCCATCACGGCCAGGAGGGTGCCGTTGTCGTCGTGAAGTTGCCCGGAAGCCAGGCCGACGCCGTCGTCGAGATGCACGAGTGTGCCGGTGGCACCGACGTCCGCGACGGCGGGGATGTCTGCACCGGCACTGACCGTGACCTGCGCGAGTACGGACTGATGCCCGGAAGTCAGTCCCGAGTACACCGCGCCGCCCATGGCTCCGTCGATCATGACTCCGATGGAACCGAGCACGGTCTTGCCACGGTGATCGTGGAATCGCGGGCCGACGGACTGGGCGAAGCCCAGGTCCCCGGGCACAACCGACACGGCACGCACACCCATCAAGGTGTTGAGGGGATCAAGCTTCTTGACGGGCGCGGCGGAGTTGTCGATGCTCATCCGTCGAGTATCTCCAGCGCGCACAGTCCGGCCGAGACCGGGTCTCAACCTCCGATACGGGAATGCATTTCCCAGACGAGGACTTCGGCCCCGGCGTCGGAGGTCAGTTGCTGCCCACCCGAATCGCTCAACCGGACGGCATCGCCCTCGTACAGTGTGCCGACACCCTCCATCTCGGCGGTGCCCTGCGCGACGAAGACATGCAGGAACGGTGCGCTGGGAAGATGAACGGAGGTGCCGGGCAGAATGCGAGCGACGTGCATGGCAGCGTTCTTGTTGTTGATGCGAATCGCCGAATGATCCTTGTAACGGTCCATGCCGGAGGCGACCGGGATCAGACCGCCGCGCAGCAGTTCGTCGTCGATCTCGAGTTGCTCGTACCCGGGTGTGAGTCCGCCTTCGTCCGGTACCACCCACATCTGCACGAAATGTACGGGGTCGGAATGCTGTTCGCCGCCGAGGCGCCACGAATCGTTCTTCTCGCTGTGCATGATTCCGGTGCCGGCACTCATACGCTGGGCGAGTCCGGGATAGATGACGCCGCTGTGGCCGATGGAGTCCTGGTGCACGAGTGAACCGCGAAGCACCCACGTCACGATTTCCATGTCCTTGTGGGGGTGGGTGTCGAAGCCGGTTCCCGCCAGTACGGTGTCGTCGTTGTTCACGAGCAGCAGTCCGTGATGGGTGTTGTCCGGATCGTAGTGCTGTCCGAACGAGAACGAATGCTTCGAATCCAGCCAGGAGACGCGGGATTTCAAGCGATCACCGGAGCGGTGCACATCGATGTGCGGTGTCGTCCGTGGGGCCTGTGCTCGACCAGATGCCATGGCTCCTCCTTCTGTGCCACCGGGATCCACCACTGCCGGATCCACCACTACCGGCATCCACCCTACGACGAACCTGCTGTGTAGTCCGAGCATTGGGCGTACTCGGTGGTGTCGTCAGTTCGCCGACGCGTGCATCTCCCACACGAGTATCTCGGCATCGTCGATTCCCTGGACGAGGTGACCTCCAGTATCCTTGAGTCGCAACGAATCTCCCGCTCCGAGTAGTCCGACTCCCTCGACGTCGACGGTGCCGCTGGCAACGAACCCGTGCACGTACGGTGCGTCCGGTAGGAATACCGACCCGCCGGTCTCGAGGCGTGCAACATGAAGTGCCGCATGTTTGTTGTGCAGACTGATCGCGCTGTGATCGCGATGCGCGGGCATCCCCGACGCCAAGGTGATCAGGCCGCCACCGTCGAGTTCGGAATTGATGTCGAGTTCCTGATAACTCGGAGTGACTCCGGATTCGTCCGGCGGAATCCACATCTGGACGAGGTGAACGGGTTCGGTGACACGGGAGCCATCGGCCCGCCAGCGATCGTTGCGCTCGGAGTGCAGGATTCCGGAGCCGGCGCTCATTCTCTGTGCGAGGCCCCGATGGATGACACCGGAGTGCCCGGCGGAATCCTGGTGAACCAGCGATCCGCTGAGCACCCACGTCACGATCTCGGTGTCGCGGTGCTGATGGGTGTCGAAGCCGGAGTCGGCTTCGATGGTGTCGTCGTTGTTCACCAAGAGAAGTCCGTGTGCGTACGCGGCGTGATCGAAGTTTCCCGCGAAGGGGAAACTGTGACGCGCCGTGAGCCAGCCGTAGTCGAGGTGCCTACGTTCGTCCGCTCGTTGGACGACCGTCGACGACATGTCAGCTCAGCTTCTCGTGTGCTGCCGGGATGGATCCGAGGCGTCCGGCCTGGAAGTCCTCGAAAGCCTGCATGACCTCGGACTTGGTGTTCATGACGAACGGTCCGGCCATGGCGATCGGCTCGCGGATCGGCTTGCCGCCGAGGATGAAGACCTCGAGGGATTCGGTCCGTGAATCCTGGCGATCGGAAGCGGCGACGGTGATGGAGTCACCGCGTCCGAAGACAGCCGTCTGCCCGGTTCGAATGGGTCGACGCTCGGCTCCGACCGTTCCTTCGCCGGCGAGCACGTAGACGATGGCGTTGAACTCGGGGTTCCAGGGAAGAGTCAGGCTCGCACCCGGGGCGACAGTGGTGTGGGAGAGCGCGATGGGCGTGTAGGTCGATCCGGGTCCGGCGTGGCCGGCGATGTCTCCGGCGATGACGCGTACCAGGGCTCCGCCGTCCGACGAGGAAAGCAGGGCCACCTTGTTGCCGGTGATGTCCTGGTACCGCGGCGCTGCCATCTTGTTGTCGCGGGGCAGGTTGACCCACAGTTGGACGCCGTGGAACAGGCCACCGCTGACGACGAGGTGCTCCGGCGGAGTTTCGATGTGGAGGATGCCGCCGCCGGCGGTCATCCACTGGGTGTCGCCGCCGCCGATCACACCGCCGCCGCCGTTGGAGTCCTGGTGCTCCATGATGCCGTCGATCATGTACGTGACGGTTTCGAAGCCGCGGTGCGGGTGCCACGGAGTGCCCTTGGGCTCTCCGGGTGCGTAGTTGACTTCACCCATCTGGTCCATGTGGATGAAGGGATCGAGAGCGGAGAGGTCGATGCCCGCGAAGGCGCGGTGAACGGGAAAGCCTTCACCTTCGTATCCGACCGGTGCGGTGGTGATGCTCTTGACGGGGCGGTCGACTGCTGACTCTGCCGGCTCGTCGAGGCGGGGCAGGGCCAAGATGTTCTCGACTGTCACAGCAGGCATGTCGTACTCCTTGTATCCGTGAAGCTGATGTCAGGTAGTTGATTGTTCAACTATCTCATCAGGAGTCAACAAAGTCGAGCCCCGGGTATTCCCGGGGCTCGACTGGTGTTCGGATCAGCCTGTTGCCTGAATCAGCGCAACATGCTGCCTAGGGTCTTTGCAGCTGCCATGACCTCGGCGCCCAGCGCTGCTTGGTCCTCGGAGTCGAAGACGGAAATTCCGAGGCTGGAGATGGCGTCGCGGCGTCGGCCGGGGATCACTGCCGAGATTCCCAGGACGGACGGGATGACTTCGCCGACGGTCACTGCGTAGCCGCGTGCGCGTGCGGCCGCCACTTCCTCTCGTTCCCCGCTCGTCGGCGGGAGTGAAGCAAGGATGGAAAGCCCGGCGGAGCCGCGGTCGATCGGATCGACCTGCCCTGGATGAAACGCGACGTGAACCTTGGCGCTGCGCGGCTCGACCACCATCAGCGCGCGCACTTCGGTGGCGCTCTCGCGGACCACCAGGTGCGCGGTCGCCTCGGTGGCCTCGGCGAGTTCTTGAAGTATCGGGCGGGCGAGAGTGCGCAAATCCTGTTCCACCGGTTCGGCGAGGGTGACCAGGCCGGCGCCGAGAGTGACGCGCTTGAAGGAGTCCTTGCGACACAGGTGATGTGCCTCGAGTGTTCGAATCAACCGATGGGCGACGGTTCGGTGGACTCCCACTCCGTCGGCGATGTCGGTGACCGAAAGGCCGTGCGGGTAGGACGTCAGGAGTTCCAAGATCTCGAGTCCGTGGTGCAGCGTTTTCGACATGCTGGAGTCCACTTGAACTGCACTTTTGCGCGGTCGGTGTTCCTCGCTCAGCTCTGACATCAAATCCCTTTCTTGACGTTTGTGAGGTATGCCACCTACGCTTTGAACATATCGCACAGTGTGTGCGATTATCGCACACTTGACGGAGCTGCACAACCTTCGGGCAGATGCAGCGCAGCGTGTTCGGAGAGAACCTTCATGAGCAACTACCGCGTCGTGGCAACGGAGGACGTTGTCGCAATCCACCAGCTGTACGGCCATCAGAGTCATTGCATAGACTCTGGGCGCCACCAGGATTGGGCGCAGACATTCACCGACAACGGTGAATTTCATTCCCCCAGTTATCCGGAACCCGTGGTCGGTTTCGACGACCTTGCAGCGTTCGCTGCTCGCTTCTACGCTGCGGCGGAAGCCGTCGACGAGGTGCATCGGCATGTTGTGACGAACGTCGTCGTCGAAGCGGTGGGCGACAGTGCCCTCGCAGTGAACGGGTACCTGCAGATCGTTGCCACAGCGCGCGGCGGCGAGTCGCGACTGGTGCGGATGACGACTGTTGCTGATCGCATGGTTCAGGTCGGTGAGGAATGGAAGATCGCCCGCCGCACCGTCTCCCGAGACGACGCACCTCGAGTGTCCGAACAAGGCTGAAGTACCGAAAAGTTTCTTGCACAACAATATTCAGTAGGAGAAGTACATCATGACCGAAAGCTCTGACCAGACGAACCCGGGCCGTACCGTTGTGACGCAGATGTCGGCGGTGTACCCGGAGTTGGCAGGCAAGGTCGCAGTGGTGACCGGCGCGGCCCAGGGTATGGGTGCGACGTTCGCCGAAGGACTGGCAACACGCGGCGTACACGTCGTCGGTGCTGACATCAACGAAGAGCAGATGCTCGCCACGGCCGCACGAATCAACACGGACCTGGAATCGAAAGCACTGGCGGACAAGCCGGGTCGCGTCGTCGGAGCTCGGGTCGACGTCACCAAGCCCGACGAGCACGAACTGCTTGCGCAGTTGGCGTTGAAGGAGTTCGGCAGGGTCGATTTCTGGATCAACAATGCGGGTATCTTCCCGTTCGCGCTGGCTGAGGAGATCACCCCGGAGCAGATCGGCGCAACGCTGAGTGTCAATGTCGAAGGAGTGCTCTACGGCGCTCAGGCGGCGGCGCGCCACCTCGGTCCCGGCGGCGCCATCGTCAACATGTCCTCGGTATCTGCACTGCGGGTGCGGAAGGGGAGAGGCGCATACTGCACGTCGAAAGCCGCCGTCGCGCACCTCACGGAGTCTCTCGCAGTGGAGTTCGGTGACAAGGGTATTCGGGTGAACTCCATCGCGCCCGGCTACATCGACACGGCGATGACGAAGTGGGTTCAGGAAGATCCGATCGCACTCGCGAACGCACTCGACGCGGTGCCGCTGCATCGTCTGGGCTCGCCCGAAGAGGTCTTCGGACCGCTGCTGTTCCTGCTCTCGGACAGCGCGCGTTACGTCACCGGGCACAGCATTGCGGTCGACGGTGGTTCGCGGCATGTCTGAGTCCATGACATACCCCGGCGTCGTTCTCGTCACCGGCGGTGCTGCCGGGATGGGAGCGCACCACGCACGGACCCTCGCGGCCCGTGGTTCGCACGTCTGCATCGCCGATGTTTCCGATTCATCCGGCGTGGTCGACGACATCGTCTCGGCCGGTGGATCAGCTTCGGCTCATCTCCTCGACGTCACCGATGCCGATGCTTGGGTCCGGGTCGTCGACGAAATTCGCACTACTCGTGGAGAACTCGGCGGACTGGTCAACAACGCCGGCATCTCGCGGCGGCTCGAATTCATGGACACCCCGAACGACATCTGGGAACTGACCATGAAGATCAACCTCTTCGGCCCGTTCTACGGTATGAAGGCGGTGGCACCGCTGATGCGTGAGAGTGGCGGTGGATCGATCGTCAACATCTCGTCCATTGCCGGTCAGATCGGATACTTTTCTCCGGCTTACTCGTCGAGCAAGTGGGGTCTGACCGGTCTGTCGAAGTCGGCCGCAGGCAATTTCGCGCAGTGGGGGATTCGCGTCAACTCTGTGCACCCGGGACTGGTCGGCACAGCGCTGCTCGGCGGCGCAAACGACTTCGTCGCCGCATCGCTGAAGTCGGTTCCCTTCGGGCGCATGGGAACTCTCGACGAGATCACCGAAGCAGTGCTGTTCCTGCTCTCGAACAGTTCGACCTACACCACCGGTACGGAACTCACTGTCGACGGCGGGTTGGTGTCGAACGGTCTTTACCACCGCATCATCGCGGAGACTGGAGAACTTTCATGACCGAGCACTGGGACGTCGTTGTCATCGGCGGCGGCGGAGCAGGCCTCGCCGCTGCGGTGTCCGCAGCTGAAGAAGGCGCATCCGTTCTGCTGTTCGAGTCCGAAACCGAACTCGGTGGATCCACTGCGCTGTCGGCCGGAATCTTCACGGCCGCCGGAACAAGCGTGCAGGCCGGCCTCGGCGTCGACGACTCGGCGGAGAAATTCTTCCAGCACTACATGGACCTCAACCAGTGGATGCTCTCACCCGGGCTGATTCGTGCGTTCTGCGAAAACGCCGGTCCGACACTGGAATGGCTGATCGGACTCGGCGTCGAGGTTCCCGCGGCGATCTCGGGCAACGCACACCAGCCGGGGCTCGCGCAGGCCGGCGTCGAGGACGTCTGGCGCGGCCACGTGCCCAAGGATCAGGGATACGGACTGATTCAGGTGCTCGACAAAGCGCGTCGTAAGCACGACATCGAGGTCATCTTCGGGACGCGAGTACAGAAGTTGATGGAGGAAGACGGTCGGGTTGTCGGTGTTGTCGCCGACGACATCGAGGTACCTGCGGGCGCCGTCGTTGTTGCATCCGGTGGATTCGCGCAAGATCCGGGGTTGGTCAAGCGCCACTTCCCGGACGCGAACAAGGCCGGAGACTCACTGTTCGTCGTCGCAGCCGAGGGGAGCCGCGGAGACCATCTTCGTTTTGCCGAAGACCTCGGTGCTTCCGTAGTGGGCGACGGATGGGGCCTGATGCTGCCCACCGTCTACTTCCAACGATTCCATCACTGGCAGGCCGGTTTTCCGCCGAAGTCGCGGATCTACGTCAACCAGGACGGCCGTCGATTCATGGACGAGGACAGCTCGTACGCGGTCTCGACCGGCATCATCGACCATCAGGGTGGATACGGTTGGATGATCTTCGACGAGAACGCTCGCGTGAATCTGGCTCCGGGATATGCGGATTGGAATCCCGAACGTATCGAGGAAGAAGTCGCCGCCGGTGGCACGATTCGCGCGGACACGATCGAAGACCTCGCAGTGGCGACGGGTGTTCCGGTTACGACGTTGACGCAAACCCTGCGTCGATGGAACGAGCAATTGCCCAGCGGTCACGACGACGACTTCCTCCGCCATCGCACGCTGCGTAACAAGGGCGCCGTCGGCAACCCGGATCCTATTGCGACAGCTCCGTTCTATGCCGCGAAAATCCTTCCGGCAGAGCTCGTCTGCACGCACGCGGGAATGGAGATCAACACCGATGCGGCCGTGCTCGGCAGCACCGGAGTACCTATCGAGGGTCTGTACGCCGCGGGTGAGGCCGGCGCCGGAATCCTCGGACTGAGATACGTGGGTGGCGGCAATGCAGTTGCCAACGCTTTGACCATGGGCCGCGTAGCGGGACGTAATGCGGCGAACTACACAAGGACCAGCGCTGACAGCGCACCGGTCCATTCCATCGCGCACTCCTGACGTCCGACGTCTGCGCGGCACCGAATCCAGTCAGTATCCAATCCAGGCAGGGAACAACATGTCAGAGAATGAGACCATGGCGAGAGCCGAATCCACCGAGGGCAGCAGCGTGGCAACCGAACGACAGTCGACGACGAAGGTAATTCGCGCGGCCATCGTCGGTACCGTCGTCGAGTACTACGACTTCGGTATCTACGGATACATGGCCACCACCATCGCCGCGCTGTTCTTCGTCTCCCACGACCCGAATGCGGCACTGCTCGGTACCTTTGCAGCATTTGCCGTGGCCTTCTTCCTACGCGTGCCCGGCGGAATCTTCTTCGGCCACATCGGCGACAAGTACGGCCGAAAGAATGCTCTCTCCTGGACCATCCTTCTGATGGTTCTGGCGACAGCGGGCATGGGCTTGCTGCCGACGTACGCCACCCTGGGTGTGTGGGCCACGTCCATCCTCGTCCTGGCTCGTTGCCTTCAGGGCTTCGCGGCAGGCGGTGAACTCGGCGGCGCCAACGCGTTCGTCTCCGAGTCCGCTCCGAAGCGGTGGCGTGCCACGCAGACGTCGATGGTCAACACCGGCACCTACCTGGGTTCGCTGGCAGCTTCGCTCATGGCGCTCGGCCTGACCTCGGTGTTCTCGCAGGAGCAGATCCTCGAATGGGCGTGGCGAATCCCGTTCCTGCTCAGCCTGCTGATCGGTGGCATCGGTATCTGGATCCGTAGCCAGATGGAAGACACTCCTCAGTTCGAAGAACTGCAGGACAAGGGTGAGACCAAGAAGCTGCCCATCCGGGAACTGCTCAGCACCTCCGGCGGCAGCGTCGTCAAGATCATCCTGCTCGGCGCACTCATCACCGGCGGTTACTACATCGCCTCGGTGTACGCCGCTACCTACCTGCAGACCACGGGCGGTCATTCGTCACGGGTTGCGTTCCTTTCCACTTCTCTTGCACTGGTTCTCGGCGTCATCACCTTGCCGATCTCGGGATACATGGCAGACAAGTACGGGCGTCGACCGGTGCTGTTCGCCGGTAGTGCCGCCGCAGTGGTTCTCGGAATCCCGATGTTCATGATGATGGCCGGTTCTGGTATCTGGCAGGCGGTAGTCGGTCAGTCTGTTCTCTTCATCTGCGTTTCCGTTGTCAACGGTGCTTCGTACGTGACCTATGTCGAAATGCTGAAAGCATCTGTGCGATACAGCGGTCTGGCATTGGGTAACAACGTCACCAACATGTTCCTCGGTGGCACCGCGCCATTCATCGCCACCTATCTCATCAGCTTGACCGGTAACTCTCTCGCCCCGGCCGGATACTTCGTGTTCTGTGCCGTGATCACCCTCGTCACGGTCTTCTTCATCAAGGAGACCAAGGGTGTCGAACTGCAGGTTGATTGATCACCTCGTGAGAACAGGAGCCTGACCGTGTCCCTCGCTGACAAGCAAGAAATCACCGAAGTTCTGTATCGCTACGCTCGGGCCGTCGATCGGAAGGATTTCGACAGCGTAGCTCTCTGCTACTTCGACGACGCAATAGACAACCACGGTGGTTACATCGGAACCGTCGACGGGCTCATCGAAGACATGAAGCTCAGGCACAAGACGATCGACTCGTCGATTCACTGCATCTCCAACGTACTGATCGACGTCAACGGCGATGTCGCTCAGTGCGAGTCGTACTGCTTGTGCTTCCTCCGTCAGGAGCGTTCCGGTTCGGGGTCGGTGCAGACGCTTGCGACGATCAAGTGCCGTTACGTCGACAGGTTCGAAAGGCGCCGTGGTGAGTGGCGAATCGCCGATCGCATCGTCGTGTTCGACGAGTCCCGTGAAGACGTGATCGAGAACGTCTTGCCCACGGACTGGGTGACACAACGTCGATCGTTCGACGACCCGGTCTTTACCAGAACTCCCTGACCGGCCATGCAGACGAAAGGCCTTCACACACATCGTGTGTGAAGGCCTTTCGTCTGTTCACTGCTCGGATCAGCCCGCTGCCTCCGGTGCGGCGACCTCGGTCAAACGGCCGTCCGAGAGCCTCAGCCAGCGTTCGACCTTCACTTCGGCCAGGAATCTCTCGTCGTGGCTGACCACCACGAACGCCCCCTGGTACGCGTTCAGGGCGCTTTCGAGTTGCGCGACGCTCACCAAGTCGAGGTTGTTGGTCGGCTCGTCGAGAAGAAGCAGTTGCGGGGCCGGATCGGCGAAGAGCACGCACGCCAACGTAGCCCGCAATCGTTCACCGCCCGAGAGCGCAGCGACGGGTAGGTGAGCACCCGCACCCCGAAAGAGAAAGCGCGCCAGGATGTTCATGCGTTCCGGTGCCGGAAGTCCCGGAGCGGACAATGCAAAGTTCTCTGCGACGGTCCGTGCGGGATCTAGAAGGTCGAGCCTCTGCGACAGGTATGCCACTCGACCGTCGGCTCGTTTGACCTCACCGGAAGTCGGCGCCACATCGCCGTCGACGATGCGTAATAACGTCGACTTTCCGACGCCGTTCGGCCCGGTCAAGGCGATGCGCTCCGGTCCTCGAATGGCCAGGTCAATGCCGGGGTCGGTGAAGATCGCACGATCGCCGAACGCGAATTGCATTCGCTCACCAAGGAACACCATGCGTCCGGCGGGTACGTGAGTGCCGGGCAATTCGAGTGAAATCGTCTGGTCGTCTCGAAGAGCGCGGCCGGCTTGATCGAGCCGGTCCTTCGCCGCGTCGACCCGGGCGAGGTGTGTCTCGTTGGCCTTGCCGGCCGACTCCTGAGCATTGCGCTTCATGGTCCCCGCAAAGATCTTGGGCAAGCCCGCGTTCCCGAGATTGCGGGCGGCGTTACTTGCGCGTCGTGAAGCGCGTTCTCGGGCCTGCTGCAGTTCGCGCTTCTCGCGCTTGACCTCTTGCTCGGCGTTGCGGATGTTCTTCTCCGCCACTTCGCGAGCAGAGCGTGCCGCGGCTTCGTAGTCGGTGAAATTGCCACCGTAGAAGCTGATCTCGCCGCTGTGAAGTTCGGCGATGCGGTCCATGCGGTCGAGTAGTCCTCGATCGTGACTGACTACCAACAGACAACCACTCCAGTCGTCGAGAACGTCGTAAAGCCTGCGGCGCGCGTCCAGGTCGAGGTTGTTGGTGGGTTCGTCGAGGAGAAGGACATCGGGGCGTCGCAGGAGTTGAGCTGCCAGTCCGAGCGAGACGACCTGCCCGCCGCTCAGAGTGTCGAGGCGACGATCGAACGTCATGTCGGCCAAACCGAGTCGACCGAGTTGGGCACGCGTTCGTTCCTCGATATCCCAGTCGGACCCGATTGTCGTGAAGTGTTCTTCTCGTGTGTCCCCGGATTCGACGGCGTCCAACGCAGCGAGCGTCGGGGCGATGCCCAAGACCTCGGCAATGGTCAGATCGCCCGTCAGTGGCAGGTCCTGCGGAAGGTATCCGAGAACGCCGTCGACGGACACACTGCCGGCGCGTGGGCGCAGTTGGCCGGCGATCAATCTGAGCAGAGTGCTTTTCCCGACGCCGTTCTGGGCAACCAGCCCGGTTCGGCCACCGGGCACGGAGAAGGACAATTCGTCGAAGACCGGAGTGTCGTCCGGCCAGGCAAAAGACAGATTCGAGCAAACGATGTAGGTATCGGACATGAATAGACCTCAGGTGTCGTGCGGGCGCGGCAACGCTGCTCCGCAAAAAGTCGGGTGAGTGAACGACAACATGGCCACGACGGCAGCGCTCCGAGGCGTCTGCCGGTGGCCGTCATGCCCGGTTTTATCCGGAGATGTCGAGTTCACCAACCATGTCTGATCCTTTGTAGTCTGTGTCGTTTCATCCGACGATAACAGGAGCCGGTATTTACATACGAGCAATACCGGCGCAGAGAAGTTCGACCAGTCTTCGATACACCCGATCCGGGTCGGTGCCGGCCGGTTGGCCCTCGACCGATTCGAGGATGCAGAAACCGTGCAGCGCACTCCGAAGAGACCATGCCGCCTGCTCCGAATCATCCGGGCTCAGACCGTATCCCGCGATCACCTTGTTGATCACGTCGACCACCTCACCGACGGCCGAGACCAGATCAGGGTGCGGAGCGGTGGGGTAGCGGTCGGTGATGGCGTAGAGACCGGGGTGCACTCGGACGAAGGCACGCCATGCGTCGGCGAGCGCCATGACGGCGTCGTCGCGCGAGAGACCGACCGCGGCGGCGCGCAGTTGTTCGGCGAGAAGGTTGCGTGCGAGGAGGCTGAGTTGATGGTGGACGTCGTCGACCCCGTCGACGTGTTTGTACAGGGCTGACTGCCGGACGTCGAGGGTCTCGGCGAGTTGACTCAGTACCAGAGCGTCAGCGCCTTTGCTGTCGACCAGGTCGGCTGCGGCAGCGATCACGCGTTCACGGGTCACCGGAGTTCTCATGCACGCATCTTCCCCGTATGACAGTCCCCGTGTGGGTGATACATTATCACCATGAGTGATGAGGTATCGCTACGCGAGCTGTCCGGCGATCAACTACGCCGCCGTGACCTGCGCGTAGTCGTCGCCGGAGCATGCATCCTCGGGTTGACCTCGGTGCTCTACGAACTCTCGGGAGTGTCTCCGTCGACGGGTGCATTCTTTCGGTGTCTCTATGCGCTCATCCCTCTCGGCGTGCTCGTGCTCGTCCAGCGCCGCCGGTCACCACGACCGTCGACGGCGGCACCCTGGATCGTGAAGTCTCTACTCGCCGGCGCTTTCCTCGGAATCGATCTGGTGCTCTGGCACGAGTCGATTCATTCGATCGGGGCCGGTCTTTCGACTGTGATACTGAACCTGCAGGTGCTGTTCGTCGCAATCCTCGGCTATGTTGTTCTGCGCCAACGGATCGGCCGAGAACTGGTCGCCAGCCTTCCGTTGCTCTTTGTCGGAGTTGCTCTGGTAGCCGGGACGAGCACGACGCTCACGGGATCGAATCCTGCTGTCGGAGTGTCGTTTGCCGTGATTGCCGCAGGTGCCTACGCGGTCTACATCTTCCTGATGGGTCTGGCTACTCGGGCGGCGGGTAGAACGGCTCTGCCGATGTTCGTCTCGACGGGAGCTACTGCCTTCACCGCAGGTGCATACGGCCTCGTGAGTGGAACCTTGGATCTGACGCCTTCGCTCGCAGCTCAAGGCTGGCTTGTGCTGCTCGCGTTGGTGTCTCAGGTGATCGGGTGGCTGCTGGTGGCCAGTGCCAGTCAGCGTCTGCCTGCCAGTGCAGTCGCCGCCAGCCTTGTGTTGCAATCGGCGTCGGCGATGGTGTTCGGCGCGGTGCTGCTCGCGCAGACCCCAACTCTCGTCCAACTCGCGGGTGCCGGAATGATTTTGGCCGGAGTGGTTGTGGCGACGCGGATGCCCGCGAAGAAGTCCTCGACGACTGTTGTCGGAAAACGAATGGAGACAAGCGTATGACCACGGCGGCTGACCACATCTACATCAACGGCGACTTCAGGCCCATGGACGGAGCGGTCGGCGAAAACCCGACCGCTGTGGCGGTCAAGGACGGTCGATTCGTTGCCCTCGGAACTGATGCCGAGATCTCGGCGCTGACCGATTCGGGCACTTCCGTTGTCGATCTCGCCGGCGCGGTGGTTGTGCCGGGGTTCATCGAGACTCATCTACATCCGATGATGTGGGGTTTGATGCTCAGTGGGGTCGACGCTACGACAAGTGCGTGCCCGACCGTCGAGAAGTTGATCGGGGCGTTGGCTGCGCGGGCCGCGATCACACCAGTCGGTGAGCCGATCGAAGCGTGGGGCTTCGACGACAGCCTCGTGGCGGAAGATCGAGGTCTGACCGCGGCTGATCTGGACAAGGCTTCCACCGAGCATCCGATTCTGGTGCGGCACTTGTCTGCTCACGGGATCTACGTCAACTCGGTCGCGCTGGAGAAGGCCGGGATCGATTCCGCCACGGTCGATCCGGAGGGCGGTGTCATCGTTCGCGACAGTGACGGTGTACCCACTGGTGAACTGTGCGAGGTTCCGGCAATGTCTCTGGTGCACGGCCTTGTTCCGGAGATGAACCCGGATGCGTCCAAGATCGCGATGCTGCGGGCCCAGGAAGTCATGGCGTCGGTGGGCGTGACGAGCTTCCACGACATGTATGTCACGGCCGAGATGTACGAGGCGTACCGGCAACTCGATGCCGATGGTGATCTGCGTCTGCGTGCGCGTCTCTATCTCGGTCACGGAGTGCACGATCAGTTGGGCGAACTCGCCGATCCGACGACCCGAGTCCAGGTGGGTGGCGTCAAACTCATTTCGGACGGGTCGATTCAGTTGCACACCGCTGCGCTGACCGATCCGTACCACGATCTGGATGGATGCCACTGCGGCGGAATGGCAATCCCGGCAGGCGCACTCGGGGCGCTCGTCGAGGAGCATCACGCTGCCGGGCGACAGGTCGCGATTCATACCAATGGTGATCAGGCCATCGATTTCGCACTGGACGCAATTGCCGCGGCGCGGGCAGCGCACGCGGGCGTCGAGGTCTCACATCGACTCGAGCACGTTCAGACATTGCGGGAGGATCAGATCGCGCGGATGGTCGAACTTGGGGTGGTGGCGTCGATCTTCGTGAACCACGTCTACTACTGGGGAGACCGGCACCGTGATCGGTTCCTCGGACCGGGTCGCGGCGAGCGGATCAGCCCCGTGGCTTCGGTCGTGGCGGCCGGGCTTGCCTACGCGCTGCATTGCGACTGTCCTGTCACTCCCGTGAACCCGCTCTTCACGATGAACACCGCCGTACACCGTGTGACGCGAGAAGGTCATGTTCTGGGTGCAGATCAACGGGTTTCCGCGTCCGACGCGCTGGCCGGCTACACAAGCGCTGCTGCTCGTCTCGCCGGTGAGTCATCGGACAAAGGTCGGATAGCGGTGGGACTTTTGGCGGATTTTGTTGTGCTCGACGGAGATCCGTTGCACAGCGCTGCCGGGGAGTTGAACGAACTATCGGTTCTGCGCACGGTTGTCGGCGGTGAGACCGTCTTCGAGGCGTAGGGCGTTCGCCTTAGTTGTTGCTCGATTGTCGCTGCTTTTGAAGCAGGGGCAATCGAGCTATTCCTAAAACAGACCAAAAGTTTGTAGAACCTGTTTCAGTTGATTTTTGGGCGGCGAGGACCATCCGGTCGAAAGTTACTTCAGCAAACGGGTTGCAAAAAAGCGCAGCGACTTTCCAATGGTCCAGGTGAGAGGCGATTCTGTAGTCAAGTTCAGGTTTCAACAATCTTCTGGACATTCGACCAGCTTTTCGCCAAAAATTCCTGATACGTGTGGTAAAAATCTAAACGACGCAAGCGGACGTCGACAGCACGAGAGAGGAATGGCCCGTTCATGAGAACGGCTCGCAATCTTTCCGCAACACGCTCTCGCTCTGCACTTACCGCTACGACCCCTCACTGACCACGGATGAACGAAACCCTCGGCCCGTACCAGGGCGCACGTGACTGGATCCGACCAGCTTTCTCACCCTGCAAGCTCCCCGCCACGGGGACCAGACGAAATGAGTGTTCTCCATGAACAAGGCAACCAAGGGCGCAGTCGCGGCCGGTGCAGCAGCACTTCTCCTCGCCGGTGGCGCGGGAACCATGGCGGCGTGGAATGCAAACGCACCGATGACCGGCGGAACGATCACCGCAGGTCATCTGACTCTCAGCGCTGACCCCTCTGCTCTGCCGAGTTGGACCGTCACCAATGGGGCAACAACGGAAACCAATGTCGACATCGCGACCTATCGCGTCTCTCCCGGTGACAAGATCACCTACACAGGCAAGGTAAAGGTCGGTATCGACGGTAAGAATCTCAAGGCTCAAGTTGTTGCTGACACGACCACGATTACCGGCTCGTTGGCTACTGCCCTGACAACCACGACCTCAACCACCCTCGCTGGGCAGCCGCTCACTCAGCTGACTGAAGCCAACGACGGCACGACAGTTGACGTTGTGGTGACCTTCGACTTCCCCAAGGGCACAGTGTTGCCTGACAACACAGCCAACAACGCCAGTCAGGACCAGTCGGCAAGCTTGGCGAACTTCAACGTCAAGCTTGAACAGGTCTAAGGCTTGCGTAAGCACTATCGTTGGTGGGCAACCGCCGCCGCGCTGGTCATCGGACTGATCTTCGTATCGGTGCAGCAGACCAGCGCGCGGTGGACGGCCGCTGAAACACTGTCCGGTGGCACGATCCAGTCCGGGATCCTCGACCTGACGGTGGGCAGTGCCGGTAGCGGCCAGAGCAGTTACGACTTCACTGCTCTGGGCGCTACCGGTATGTTCCCCAACGCATATGCACAGGCTCCGTTGACAGTTCACAACTCCGGTAGCGTTCCACTCATTTATCGGATCCAGAACGTCACGCAGTCTTCCGCTGATGTTCCGCTCTCACTCGCGGTGACGCCGGTGACTTCCGAAGCTGGCTGCCCTGCCCAAGGTGCAGCTTCCGGCACCGCGATCTACGACGGGCCCATGGTCGGTGCTCAGGTACCGACAGCTCCAGGATGGCGCACGGTCGCTGCCGGCGGTACCGATATCTTGTGCCTGCGTGGCACTGTCGGTCCTGACGTTGCGTCTGGTGTCTCCACGAGTGTGCACTTCTCATTCGAAGCGGAGTCGGTATGACGCACGCAGTGAAGGGTTCTGATCAGAGAACCGGCGCTTGGTGGTGGATCCGCAATATCGTCTCGTGGGCTCTGCTGCTGGGTGTTCTGGCGATTCTGTTGTCGACGGTCGTTGTTCCACGTTTGACGGGGTCGACGCCCTTCACTGTGTTGACAGGTTCGATGCAGCCCACCTATCCACCCGGCACCCTTATCGTGGTGAAACCGCAGGACGCTGCCCAACTGCAGGCAGGTGATGCGATCACCTACCAAATCGAGTCGGGGAAGCCCGATGTGGTTACGCACCGAATCACGATGGTGCGACTCAACTCCGCCGGTGATCTCACCTTCGTCACACAAGGCGATGCAAATCCGATAGCGGATCAGAATCCCGTTGTACCGGAGCAGATTCGCGGCAAGGTGTGGTACAGCGTGCCGTACATCGGGTACGTGTACAACGCCATCACGGGGCAGATGCGCTCGGTGATGCTGACGGTAGTCGTCGGCGCGCTGTCGATCTATGCCGTGTTCATGTTCGTCGGATCGGTCCGTGACCGTACCCGGCGGCGATCTGCGTCTGCAGACCCCCAACCCTCCGAACCGAGTGCGCCGGCGCCTCGAGTTGAGCAGCAAGAAAGGCACAGCCATGTCTAAGCACGAGGAGCAGCAGGCGCCCGCCTCGCTCGGTACACGTCTGGTCCGGGGCGCAACCAGCGGTCGCGCACGCGCGATCATGTCCGCGGGAATTGTCCTGGGCCTCGGCGCCGTAGGTACTCTTGCTGCGTGGACTGACAACGCTACAGCGACTTCCGGTGTATTCAGCACCGGTTCGATCGAGATGAAGCTCAACGGCGACCCGGGAGATCCAACTGCTTACGGCTTCACTGCGTTGACCAAGACTGGCATGATGCCGGGCGACAGTGTCACAGCAACTCTGCCGGTACAGAACACTGGCGCGGCACAGTTCAAATACACCATGGCAGCAACCGCAACAGGCGAGGCCGCGCTTGCCCCCTTCATGAAGGTGACTGTTCTCGATCAGAGTTGCACAACCCCGATTGCCGGCCCGGTCGGCTTGTCGACGACTGCCGCGACTCCGATCATCACAACAGGCCGTCAGTTGGCTGCGAATACAGGTTCTGAGACTCTGTGCTTCAAGGTTGCTCTCGATACGGGAGTGCTTTCGGCACAACAGAACAAGTCGATCAATGTTTCGTTCCAGTTCGCGGCGACGACGGCCTGAGGTGACCATGTCTGATCACACAACTCCCGGCAGTTCGAGATCGGCACGTGCCGGTCGCGAACTCGCTCTGACAATAGGGGCGGTGGCTGGACTCATCTGTGTTCTCGCCGCCGCGGCATCGATGCTGTTCGGCATCAAGCCGCTCGTCTTCCGTTCGGGTTCGATGTCTCCCGAAATCACTACTGGTTCCTTGGCATTGGCCCGTGCCGTGCCCGCCACCGACCTCGCAGTGGGCGACGTCGTAAGCGTCGTCAACGGCCAAGGCACGCGGATCACACACCGCGTGTACGAACTTGACCAGCAGGCCGGCAACTCTGTCACGGTGACTCTCAAGGGTGACGCAAATGCCAAGCCAGACGTGGAGCCCTACTTCATCACCGAAGCTGACCGCATCTTCTACAGTGTCGGGGGTCTGGGCTACGCAGTTGCCTGGCTCTCCAGTCCCCTCGCGCTCTTCCTCGGTGGTGCGCTGGTCGGCGGACTGGTGGTCATTGCCTTCCGGCCCAACTCTCGCAGCAAGGATACGGATGACGGTCCGAGCGGAGGAATTGGCAGCGTGGACACGGAAGCCGCTGCAACGATGGAATTTCCGATGGTTTCGTCGAGCAGCGGGACAGGCGGATATCCCTCGGCGTTCGCGCTGCGAAAGTTTGCAATTCTCGGTGTTTCGGCATTTGCACTGATCGGTGTCACGCAGGTTAGTGGCACCGCAGCGGCTTTCACAGACACCGCGGTCGCAACAAGTGGTGCCATGACCGTGAGCGGGAAGATCAATCCCGCAACGAGCAGCGTCAGTTGCACGACAAACGGCATTGGTGGCTCTCAATCATCCACCGTCAAGTGGAGTCACATAGGTCCCCAATACCGCTACGAGGCACGTTACTACAACGGAAACTCGTTGATGAAAACGTGGGGATACGACCCGGGTGTTGGTGCCGCAGTAGGAACCCAGGTTTCATCCACTATCTACTACACAGACGCTGGTTACAGCGTTTTCAACTCGTATACGTACACGCTTCGCATCTACACGATCAATCGAATTACGGGCGAGTCTTCAACGGACTGGCGAGGGTGGAACCTACGCCAACCTGCGTCTCAGACAAGCATTTACTGCCAAGGTGAGGCAGGCTCGATCGCCGGCGCGGCTGTCGCTGAAACTGAGCAGCTTGCTCGCGGAGTTGCACCGACAACCACGACGGCTGCCGAGACCACCACGTCCAGTACGCCGGCAACGACAGGCACGTCGACGACGGCTCCCACTACGGCTGACGTGACAACCACGACCGGTCCCACCACAACAACGGAGACCTCGACCAGCACTACGACTCAGTCGACAACTCCGACAACGACAACGGATGCAACGACGACAATCAGCACGACCACGAAGGAAGCGCCGGTGGCATTGGGTGCGGCGGAAACGTCGCTGACGGGCTACAGCGCAACATTGATGCAGGACGGCGCCAGCGTCGCCGTGGTGGTCACGGACAGTTCGGGTGCAGAGGTGTCGAGCACGCCGGTGAGTGCTACCGCAACGGCGATGTGGCAGTCCGACGCAGATGAGCTGTGGATCGTGGACGGCGCCAACGTGTATCGAGTCAATGCCGTAACGGGTGTTTCGGAGAAGAACCCCTCCGGCGAAGCTCCCGCAGAGATCGCTGCCTGGATCGACGGGCAGAAGTGATGCATACAGAAGAGACGGAATTCGGGGACGGGAGAGTTCGGATGAATGACCGCATCGTTCCCGCAAGTCGATGGAATGCGCGACGTACCAAAATGATCGGCGTATCGCTGGTCATGCTCGGCGGAGCAGCCTTCCTGACTGGCTGTGCTGATACCGGCTCGTTGGGTTCGTCCGGCGGTGGCAAGCCCACCACGACTACGTCCGTTCCGGCTACAACTACCCCTGTCGTGACTACTCCGGTCGAATCCGGTTCGTTGGCGCTGAAAACCGTCGCCGCGCCAACATGGACGGACCAGAACGGTCCGATCGACCTGTCGACCATGGTTGTCGTCCCGGGCGATATTCTGACCTATCACGCCAGTTTCGCGTTGGAGATCAAGGGAACTGAAATGAAGGCGAAGTTGTCGACCAGTGATCTGGGGGTCTCCGGGGGAGCTGCGCTGGTTGCCCAGCTGAAGCCGGTCACCGAAGTCAAGCTCGACGGGGTGCCAGTGCCTGTCGGTGCCGACGGAACTGTGGTCAGTACGTCGAAGGACGGCAAGATCGTCGACGTGACAATACGTTTCACCTTCGACAAGGATGCCGCGACAGCGTTGTCGATGGATCAGTCGTTGAACTTGGCGCGATTCGACGTGAACCTGGTGCAGATTCCTGCATGATGTCGGTGCGGGCAGCACGAGCGCTGTAGCTGTTCAGAAGTGAGGCCGGGTAGCAGATCTGCTACCCGGCCTCACTTTGTGAGTTGTTGTAGGGGTTGCTTATCCGATGTATGTGACCGGCTTGCCGAGCGACCCGACATCAAGCGATCCGGAGCTGACAGATCCAGTCTTCACTGATCCGGTGTCGAGTGAACCGAAGCTCGCCGAGCCGAAGTCAGCCGAACCGAAGCTCAGGGAACCGAAATCGAGTGATCCGGTTCCTCCGGGCGTGACAGGGGTATCGGTGGAATCGAGCGTGAGGTCCACGCTCCAATTCGGCGTGATACTGCCGTTCTGCGAGGAATTCCCTGCCTCGAAGGGCATTCCGATGACGAAGGCAACCTTGGCGCTTTCGCCCGGTGCTAGGCGGACCGAGTTCAACTGGGTCCCCGGTGTGGCGACATTGCCGGTAACGGTGAGCGGATTGCCGGCAGCGCCGTTTACGTCGACACGAAGGAATGCTTCCATGCCGTCGCTGATTTTGTAATCTCCGACGTAGAAGTGTGCTTCACCTGCGCGGTCCGATGCGTTTCGGACGTGGAATGTGGTTGTGTTGGTCCCACCGGGGATGAGTATGTCTGTGCTCCAGAGGATTTTGGATGTATCCCCCCAGATCGAGTTGTCGGCGGAGTACTCGAGGATTCCGCTCTCACCATCTGCGGCATGAGCGAGCGACGGCATCAGTGCTCCACCCATTAGTGCAAGTACGAGGGCTGTGAGTATCCCTATGGCTGTGCTCCAGAGCACGCCAGGCCACTGAAATGAGTAACTGATAGTTTTCATACCTCCGAATTCTAGTCGGACGAACGTCCAAGCGTCAGGAGTTGCGAGAGTTATCGGTATGTTGTACAACAATTTTCGAAAGTTCGATCATTCAAACACGTGAGAGCTGAAAAGAAACTGTGGCCGGAGCTGATGTGGCAGGCAGATTGGGAGCGCGAATAGCTGGTCGATCGCTTGTCGAGTTAGTGCCATGCCGGCCATGCGGGGTAACGGATTAGCATCTGCAATGACTTCAGTCGCTGCAGCGATGTTGATTCGGTATTGGTATTTCTTACACAGATTTCGACAACTGAGTGAATTTATCCAGTGACAGCGAGATGCAAACTCTGATGGCGGCGCACGAACATGCTGGGGACCCAACGGGGTGGGGATTGGGAATCGACTGAGACGTGTGAACTGTTCTCGAGAAGGACTGCGATTGCGGTCTTAGCTTCCAGGCGAGCCAGCGCGGCCCCAACACAGAAATGTGTGCCTTTGCCGAAGGCGAAATGCGCTCGGAGATTGGCCCTGTCGAGGTTCATCACCTGTGGCTCGGCGAACGACTCCGGGTCGCGGTTCGCCGAACCCCACAGCAATATGAGATGACTTCCGGCGGGTAGCGCCACTCCGCCGAGTGTTGTGTCCGCATTGACATGTCGGTGGTGTCCGCGAAAAGGCGACTCGAGTCTGAGCGTCTCCTCCAGGAACGCGCCCAGGAGCATCGGGTCCTCGCGCAATTGGATCTGTATCTCGGGACGCTCGGCGAGTAGCCGTGCAGAGTTGGCGATCAGTCCGGCGGTTGATTCGCCACCCGCACCGACGAGTTGCACCAGCATCAGCACGGCCACGTCTTCGCTGAGTTCGCCTGCGTCACAGCAGCGGACGAGGTCTCCGAGTAGATCGTCGACCGGGTGCGCCCGTGCCTCACGAAACTTGCTGTAGAGGTACCCGGTGAGTTCGGCAGCCGAGGTGACGACGTCTGTCAACCGTTCCGCCGTCACGATGCCGCTGAGAAGTTCGGTGCTGTCGTACGACCACTCCAGCAATTGGGGGACGTCGTGTGCCGGCAGGCCGATCAGTGTGGCAACCATCTGCAGCGGCAGTGTGTCCGCTACCGACGTGACCCATTCGATCTGTCGACCGTCGAAGCCGTTGTCCCACAACTGCTGCGTGTACTCGAGCATCGTCGGCTCGAGTGCTCGTATGCGTTTGGCGACCAGTGTCGGCAGCACAAGTTTGCGCTGGTGCTGATGGTCGGGTTCGTCGGCAGTCGCGAGAACGTGAACAGCTTGCCCGCCGCTGTCCATATCGAAGGTCAGGGCCGAACCGTCCGGTGTACGGACCAACACGCCGGTGAGGTTGGAGGAGAAGTCCTCCGTACGGGAAACGGCCTCGGTGACCAGTTCCCACGTCGACACCAGATAGAAGTCGGTATCGGGAATTCGGTACACGGGGTGCTCGCGCCGGAGTACGTCGTAGAGCGGGTACGGGTCGTCGATGTTCGACGGGAGGAAGGGATTGATGTCGAGCGTCGATGGTGTCACGAAGGGAAGATTTCACGGCCCGGAAGGAGAAGTCAACAGGTGGAAAATGCCTCTGAACTGGCATTTTGAGAAAATCTCACGCGCATTCTGACTTCCCTGCTTCTCCCAGGTCAGAGGCTCCCCGCCTTCCGGAACGTAGAGATTTCTGATTGAATCTGTCTCAGAGTGAGACGAGGTGACGGAGAGTGACCGGTGCGAACGAGCGCCACGCCGCCGATTGGCTGGCCGGCGGTAATCGTCGTGAACTCGCTACCGAGCGCATCTTCGCGGCTGCAGCAGAGCTGATTCGAGAACACGGATTCGATCGGTTCAATGCCGACGACGTCGCTTCGCGCGCAGGCTGTTCGCGGGCAACGCTCTACCGCTACGTGGGTGGCAAGTCCGCGATTCGCGAAGGGCTGTTGTCCCGAGGTGCGGCTTCCGTGGCGAGGCAGGTTGCGGCTGCCGTCGAATCACTGCACGGCGACGAGCGGATCGTGGAGTCGATTCTCGTCGCCGTCGACGCGATACGATCCGACGCTGCCATGAGCCACGGCCTTGCGGCAGCGCGGGCCAACGGGATCGACGAGTATCTCGTGTCTTCGCCGCTGCTGCCGCGTACTGCACTGGAACTTGCCGGATTGGATCCCGAAGGGCAGAAGTCGCAGTGGGTGGTGCGGATCGTGTTGATGCTGTTGGCATGGCCTCTCGCAGACGAGACCGATGAACGACGGATGGTCGAGTCGTTCGTCAGCTCCTGAGACTCCGGTGTCAGCGAGCGCCCACAGGCCTGTCGCCGACGATCGATATTCGATCCATCACTCTGCGAGCGGGAAAGTAGTCGCTGGCCGCGTAGTGCTGACAAGTTCGGTTGTCCCAGAACGCAATCGTATTCTTCCGCCATTTGAGGCGTACTTGGAACTCGGGACGATGTACGTGTCGGTAGAGCAGGGTGAGTAGCTCGTTGGACTCGGCTTCGGATACCCCGACGATCCTCTGAGTGAAGCTGAGATTGACGAAGAGGACCTTCCGCCCGGTCTCGGGGATCACCCGCACCACAGGATGTCGAACCGCAGGGAACTGTGGGCGCAACTTCGCCACCGTCGACGGATCCATGTGCTTGCCGAACGAATTGATCCAATCATGCTCGGCAACAAGCCGATCAATGCGTTCTTTGATGTCCTGCGGGAGTAGTTCGTACGCCGCTCCGGTATCGGCCCACAAGGTATCGCCGCCGACCGGAGGAACCTCGACCGCACGCAGGACCGCTGCGAACGAGGGGAACTCGTGCCAACTGACGTCGTTGTGCCAGTTGTTCTCCACGCCGCCGGTCATCGCATCTTTGGCGAGAGTGACGATGTCGGCTTCGCTCTGGCCTGGTTGGGTGTACTTGAAAAACGGATGCTGTTCCAGTGAGCCCCATCGACTCGCGAAATCTCGGTGTTCGCTGCGGTCGATAGTTTGATCGCGGAAGAAGAGTACTTTCCATTCGAGTAGTGCTCGGCGAAGTTCCGACATCGTCTCGTCCGAGAGTTGCCCGCTCAGTTGGATTCCCGAGATTTCTGCACCGATGGTAGGCGTCGTCGGAGCGAGTGTGAAACGTGTGTAGGGCAACACGTCGAATCCCTCCGCGGTGCGCGACGCCACGAGTGGCCCGTAAGCAGCGAGTGGATCGGTTGCTACCGGGTAGATCTGTCCGTTCACGAATGCCGTCATGTCCGTCATCCTTACTCGTTCGGTTGGAGTCCTTCGCTACGGTAAGGCGTAATCCTTAACCGTGTCAAGAGCGGCGGAGTCGCTTGTTTGCATTATTGACAATTAACTTTATGATCTGAAATAAATGGTCTACGGCATACCGGCGAGGTCTGAGTGCTGATCCGCTGAACACTAAACCTGAGGAGTGGGCGAGCATGGAAGCATGTGTCGAGTACACCGAACTATTCATCGGCGGCGAATGGGTTACACCATCCGACAGCGGCGTCATCGAGGTGATATCGCCGCATACGGAGAACGTGATCGGTTCGGTCCCAGCGGCGTCGACGGCAGATGTCGACCGCGCAGTGGAGATCGCCAGAGCGGCATGTGATTCCGGACAGTGGGCACAGACACCCCTTGCTGATCGCATCGCGGTCGTCACCCGCATCAAGGACGCGATTCTCGCCAGGAGTGAGGAATTCGCAGCGCTGATCTCGCGGCAGAACGGTGCTCCGTCCAGTTCGGCGATGCGCACGCAGGTGTTGGGAGCCGTTGCAGCATACGGCGCGGCGTGTGCCGTTGCGGCGCAGTTTCCGTTCGAAGAGTCGCGTGAGGGCGTCGGCGGCCCGATGTTGATCCGTCACGAACCCGTGGGTGTCGTGGCAGCAATAGTTCCGTGGAACGTGCCACAGTTGGTGATCGCTGCGAAACTTGCACCGGCACTTCTGAGCGGATGTGCGGTGATCTTGAAACCGGCTCCGGAGACGCCGCTCGATTCGAACCTGCTGGCCGAGATCTGCTCACAGGCAGGACTTCCGAAGGGAGTGCTCAGCGTCTTGCCAGCCGACCGGGACGTGAGCGCACATCTGGTGTCCCACCCCGGAATCGACAAGGTGGCCTTCACCGGTTCGGTGGCAGCAGGTAAGGCGATCATGGCTGCTGCGGCCGCCAATCTCACACGAGTGACACTCGAACTCGGTGGCAAGTCGGCTGCGATAGTCCTCGAAGACGCAGATATCGATCGGGCGCTGCCCAACATTCTGGCCGGATCCTTTGCCAACAGTGGTCAAGCCTGCGTCGCATTGACGCGTATTCTGTTGCCAGTCAGCAGATATGACGAGATCGCAGAGAAGTGTGCTGCTGCGGTCGCCGCGATGAAAGTTGGCGATCCGACCGATCCGGCGACTGTGATCGGCCCGATGACCAGTGCGGCGCAGCAGCAACGAGTGCTCGACTACGTCGAAATCGGTGAGGCAGAGGGTGCGAAGATATTGACGGGAGGGTCTGTTCCGGAGGGGCTTTCGACAGGCTGGTACGTCGAACCCACGGTCTTCGGCAACGTCGACAACTCCATGCGGATTGCTCGCGAGGAAATCTTCGGGCCGGTCGTCTGCCTGATCGCGTTCGAGGACGAAGTTCACGCGATCGCGATTGCCAACGATTCCGACCTCGGACTCTCGGGAGCGGTGTGGACCGCGGACACTGCTCGCGGCATCGAGGTGGCACGGCAGATTCGGACCGGTACCTTCTCGGTCAACTGCCAACGATTCGACGTCGTTGGTCCCTTCGGCGGTTACAAGAATTCGGGAGTGGGGCGCGAATTCGGCCCGGAAGGTCTGGCGGCGTACCTCGAAGCCAAGAGCATCTTCCTCCCTGCTTGATCAGGTGAAATCACAAAGATTCAGCCCCACTTCGATTGACGAGGTGGGGCTGAATCAGCTCGTGTCCGATGCCAATGTCCTTGACTGGCGTCAGATTCCGATGTCCTTGGCGATGATCGTCTTCATCACTTCACTCGAACCCGCATAGATTCGGTTGACCCGTGTGTCCGCATACAGCCGAGAGATCGGGTACTCGCGCATGTAACCGTATCCACCGTGTAGTTGCAGGCATTTGTCGATGACGCGGCCGGCAGTCTCGGTGCAGAAGAGCTTGATCCTCGCCGCATCCGCGACGGTCAGCTCACGGATCTCGTCCAGATCGAGTGCGCGGTCGACCGCAGCTTGCGCGGCCGCAACCTCTGCCGAGCATTCTGCCAAGACGAATTTCGTGTTCTGGAACTGAGCCACAGGCGTGCCGAAGACCTCGCGCTCCTTGACGTAGGCGGTCGTGAACTCGATTGCTGCGCTTGCATTCGCGTACGACCCCACCGCGGCGCCGAGTCGCTCCCGGACGAGATTTCGGGTGAGGTAGCCGAACCCTGCACCCTCGTCGCCCAGCAGGTTCTCGATCGGCACGCGGACATCGGTGAACGACAGTTCTGCGGTGTCCTGCGCTCGCAGCCCCAGCTTCTCGAGTTTGCGGCCGACGCTGAAGCCTTCCGACGTGGTGTCGACGCAGAGTATCGACAGACCAGCACGTCGGTCTGCATCGCTTGCCGGACTGGTGCGGGCGACCACGAGAATCAAGTCGGCCTGCACTCCGCCGGTGATGAACGTCTTGGATCCGTTGAGGATGTAGTGGCTGCCGTCGGCGGACAGTCTCGCCGTTGTCTTGATCCCGGCAAGGTCGGAACCGGCGCCCGGTTCCGTCATCGCGATGGCGGTCATCAGTTCACCGGAGAGGAATCCGGGAAGCCACCGCGCTTTCTGTTCGTCGTTGCCGTACTCGACCAGATAGGGCAGGACGAGGCACGTGTGGACGACGTCGGCGCCGAAAGTGACCCCTGCCCGTGCGGTCTCCTCACGGATCACGGCCTGATACTTGAAGCTCGTCTCGCCGCCGCCGCCATACTTCTCCGGTAGCTCGATTCCGAATATTCCGAGGTCACCCAACTGTCGATACAGTGACCGGGGAACCATGCCGGCTTCCTCCCATTCCGGGAAGTGTGGGACGACCTCACGGGCGATGAACGTCCGAATCATGTGACGGAACGTATCGTGATCGCTGTTGTAGACGGTTCGTTGCACGTGATTCTCCTTGGGCTCGGTACCCTGAAGCCAGGTGTCCGGTTCTGAGGTGAGGTAAGGTTCTCTAACCAGATGTTGAGAGAAAATTGCGGAATGAGCTGTTGTTTTCCGACAATAAGTGAATAATAACTCATAGATGTGTGTTTGACGATGCAACTTTGGTTGTTCGAGATTTCCAGTTGTCGCGAAGGAGAGAGTCACGATGGTCGTACGTCGGCCCCACGACCGCAAACAGCAGATTCTTGCTGCTGCAGGCGAACTTTTCCGTGAGCACGGCTATCACAACGTGTCCGTTGCACAGGTGGCTGCGGCAGTCGGAATCACGGCGCCTGCCCTGTATCGGCACTTCAAGAACAAGCCGGATCTTCTCTACGCAGCGGTCAACGCGGGCATCGAGTCGCTCTACGACCGGGTCGCCGGGTCCGAGGATCTGAAATCGATGATCGCCGAGCTTGCGGCGTCGGTATCTCGTCGTCGAGGTTTGTCGCTCTTGTGGCAACGCGAAGCTCGCTACCTGCCCGACGAGCAACGGGAGGAAATGCGCGCGACGCTCAAGAGCGCTGCGGCCCGCGATGCTGCGCTGATCCGAACGGAACGCCCCGAACTCGACGAGGAAGACAGCTATCTGCTCGCCTGGGCTCTCATCGCTGTCTTCAACAGCGTGTCCTCGCATCGAGTGTCCCTGCCGAGACGTCAGATGGAACTCCTGTTGGCAGAGTTGGCGGAGCCGGCGGTGCACACGGAGCTCGGCCACTCCGAGGCGAAGGTGGATACGCCGACCGGTCACGTTCCGGTCGCGATGCCGAGGCGTGAACTCTTGTTGACCGAAGCCATTCGTCTGTTCGACGAGCGTGGGTATCAGGCGGTCAACACCGAGGACATCGGTGAGGCCGCCGGAACTACGGGCCCCAATGTGTACAACCACTTCGATGCCAAGATCGACCTGCTGATTGCGGCGGTCTCGAGGGGTGGTGAGCGGCGGCGGATCGGTGTCGCGCAGGCGCTCGCTGCGGCAACCGGGCCGGAGGACGCGTTAGCGGGATTGCTTGCGGCACACATCGATTTCGCAATCAACGAGCGTCATCTGATCGGTTTGTTGATCAGTGAGCTCGACCAATTGCCGGACAAGTTCCGCCGCACGTGTGAACAGAATCAGCGTGAGTACGTCGCGTTGTGGGTCAAGATGCTCGACGACGTTCGTCCGGGACTTGAACCCGCGACGGCCAGAATCACCGTCAATGCTGCTCTGACGGTTGTGGAGAACGCCGTGCGTATCGGCCGACTACGTCGTCGTGACGACCTGCCTGAGCGTCTGTTCGAGATCGGCTCCACCGTCTTGCTGGCCAGGTAGTCGCGCGATCAGCCGGGTGCTGTTGGCAGACAGCCATATTCAAGATGGTATACATTTTTGTATACGTTGCAATGAACCCAGTCGATGAATCAACTGATCGGAGACGTCCATGCGTTTCGACGCAACAGAACTGACGATCGAGGAACTCGAACTTCAGGCAGAAGTACGGGAATACCTCGACAAGCGGCTGACCCCCGGTAGCTATCCACTCGGACTCGGGATGTCGGGGGCGGTGGACCCGGTGTTCTCGCGAGATCTCGGTAGCCGTGGGTGGCTCGGCATGTCGCTGCCGAAGGAATACGGCGGGGGCGGACGGTCAGCAGTGGATCGATTGGTCGTCGTGGAAGAACTTCTCGCGCGGGGAGCGCCGGTCGGGTATCACTGGATCGGAGACAGGCAGTCTGGTCCGAGCATCGCCGCCAACGGCACGGAGGAACAGAAGCGGTACTTCCTTCCCGGTATCGCCGGCGGTGAGTTCTCGTTCTCGATCGGGATGAGTGAGCCCGACTCGGGTTCGGACCTGGCATCGGTACGCACTCGCGCCGAACGTGTCGATGGTGGCTGGAAAGTCAACGGCACCAAGATCTGGACCACCGGCGCCTTCCACGCCACACACATACTCGCCCTGCTTCGAACCTCGGCAGACAAGCACAACGGACTCACTCAGCTGATCGTCGATCGCGACAGCGACGGCCTGACCGTCTCACCCATTCCGTTCATCGACGGTAGTGAGGACTTCTGCGAGGTGTCGTTCCAGGACGTTTTCGTCCCGGATTCGCGTCGCCTCGGCGACGTCGGAGCGGGCTGGGGACAAAACACCGGTGAACTGGCGCTCGAGCGAGGTGGCGTCGACCGTTGGATGTCGTTGATGCCGGTCCTCGAGAACTGGGCAGCCAACCAAGCAGCGCAGGGCGGGCCGGCTGCCCTTGCCGATCTGGGCTCGATTGCTGCACGCTGCTGGGCTTTTCGCGGGATGTCGCTGTCCATTGCACGGATGGTCGACGCCGGTCGCTCGCCGGTCACGGAGGCCGCGCTGATCAAGGAGATGGCCACACGCTTCGAACAGGACTGTGTTGCGACCGTCGCGCGGCACCTCGGCCGGGCACCAGACCTTGCATCCGACGATCCGTACGAGTCACTGCTCGCCCGGGCCGTGCTGGTGGCGCCGTCGTGGTCGATTCGGGGCGGTACCAACGAAATTCTCCGCACTGTGATCGTGAAAGGGTTGAACCGATGAATTCGAGGTCAGAGATCAACGCGTACACATTCGATGCCGACCTCGAAGCGATGGTCGAGCAATTCTTCTCCGAGAAGTCCGGCACCGAGGTGGTAGCGCAGGCGGAGATCGACGGTCTGCCCACCGGATTGTGGTATGCGGCAGTGGAACTGGGGCTGCCGCTGGTCGGTCTTCCCGAATCTGCTGGTGGTTCCGGTGGCTCGCTCCTCGACGCCGTGACTGTCCAGCGCGCGGCGGCCAAGCACGCTGCGCCGTTGCCGCTCGCCGAGACCTACCTGGCCAGCAGGCTGGCAGCCGCGGCCGGGCTACCGGTGCCCTCCGGAATCGCGACCGTCGCACCGGGTTCACAGCGCGACGATGCGCGTCGGATCGGCGACGGTCTCGTATCCGGAACGTTTCACGATGTGCCGTGGGGGAGCGCCGCGTCAGTGCTGGCGGCAGTTCTCGGTGATCGAGTCGTACTCCTGAACATCTCCGACGCCGAGATCGGTTCCGGAACGGATCTTGCGGGGCAACCGCGTGAGAGTCTGACGTTCTCCGAAGCGCGTACCGTTGACGGTGAAAACCCGGTTGATCCCCGAATTCTCGGTAGACTCGGCGCATTCTTGCGTTCGGTGCAGATGGCGGGAGCCATGGAGGCGGTGTCGACGTTGACCCGGCGCTACGTGTCGGAGCGGGTGCAGTTCGGCAGGCCCGTCGCGCAATTTCAAGCCGTCCAGCAGCACGTCGTCACTCTCGCGCAGATGGCATCGATGTCGACGCTGGCTGTGGATCGCACTGCGCATGCGCTCGCCAGTCGTGACGCCGACTTCGAAGTGTACGCAACCAAATTGGTGATTTCGCAGAATGCGCTAGCGAGCGTGCGCGCCGCCCACCAGGCGCACGGTGCGATCGGCATGACCCGCGAGTACCGCTTGCAACAACTCACCCGTCGACTGCATGCCTGGAGATCGGAGTTCGGCGACGAAATCGCACTGGCGACGCAGCTCGGAACTGCCGTCGCGGCGACGCCCTCCTTGCCCCGCTTGATCACCGACCCGCAACCGACCTTGGAGCTGAAATCATGACCGACGCCGTACACGTGGAAATCGACGGACACGTAGGAGCCATCGAGTTCTCACGCCCGCCCGCCAATTACTTCGATCAGGCACTCTTGCAGCAAATCGCTGATGCAGCAGCTGATCTCGTCGAGGGAGGAGACATTCGAGCGATCGTCCTCGCCTCGGCGGGCAAACACTTCTGCGCCGGCGCGAACTTCGGTGAGGGCGGACTTGGGCCCGATCGTGCCGACACGGTACGCGCGCTCTACACCGAGGCGTTGCGGTTGTTCGAGATTCCGGTTCCCGTGATTGCGGCAGTGCAGGGATCCGCGGTGGGCGGTGGGCTCGGCCTCGCCTGCGCGGCGGACTTTCGCGTTGCCGGGCCGTCGACACGGTTGCACGCGAACTTCGCTGCGTTGGGGTTCCATCAGGGATTCGGGCTCAGCGTCACCTTGCCTCGAATCGTCTCGGCACAATGCGCCGCCGACCTGCTGTACACGGCGCGGCGGCTGACGGGCACACAGGCGCACGAACGCGGCTTGGTGGACCGTCTGGCCGAAGATGCGAACATTCGGCAGGAGGCGCTCGAGTATGCACACGAAATTGCCTCGAGTGCACCGTTGGCCGTCCGCTCCATGAAGGCGACGTTGCGCGCGGGGCTACGGGACGAGGTCGCCACTGTCCTCGAGCGCGAGTTGGCGGAGCAGGTAGTTCTGTGGGGGACCGAGGACTGCGTCGCCGGCATCGAGGCCAATCTTGCACGAGTGCAACCGCAGTTCAACGCGAGGTGAGGTCGGCGCGACCACTATCGTGTCCACTGTGAAGGAACCAACTGGTGCACAACGCTGCCTGCAACAGATCAGGCAGATGATCGTCTCGGGCGAGCTGCTGCCTGGACAGAAAGTCCACCAAAGCGAGCTCGCCGAGCGGTTGAACGTCAGCCGAATTCCGGTCCGTGAGGCACTGTCGACCTTGCAGGCAGAGGGTGTCCTCGAACACAAGTCGAACACCGGGTACACCGTCACCAGATTCAGCAGTGAAGATCTTTCCGAGCTCTACTTGATGCGACGTCTGCTCGAAACGGAGATCCTGGCGTCGATCGATCTCGGTGGCGTCGACGTCGCCGAGTTGGAACGAATTCAGGAGCAGGTCGACCAGGCCGAACCGAGCGAAGAGGGCCCCGAGTTTCAGGAAGCCAACCGTCAGTTCCACTTCCGCTTGTTCTCGTACTCGCCCCTGAAGCGTGTGCTGCAGGAAGTGGATCGGCTCTGGTACATGTCGGACTTCTATCGTGCCTTGTACATCCACGAACCGTCGTCGCGTCGGAAGGTTTCCGAGGACCACGGCCGGATTCTCCAGGCCGTTCGCGATCAGGATTCGGCCGAACTGATCCGGGCCAGCGACGAACACCGATCTGCTACCGAAGATCTGGTCGTGCGAAGGCTCGGCGGCGGTCGACCTCGCTGAGCGTTGACGAGGAGCAGACAGATGCGCGGTATCCGTGGAATTCTCGGATACCGCGCATCTGTATTCGTTGGACGGCCGAACGCTCAGGGCGCCAGACTGTCGCGAAGTTCGTTCTTACGGATCTTCCCGGTCTGCGTCGACGGCAACTCGTCGAGTACATACACCTCGCGTATCTTCTGGTACGGAGCAACCTGCGTGGCAACGTGATCCATGATCTCGGTCGCAATCTGCTCGATGCGATCGATCGACTCCGGGGCGACCACGACGAAGGCCACCGGAATCTCCCCGGCCAGTTGGTCGGGCGCGCCGACCACGGCCGCCTGCAGTACGTCGGGGTGGGTGCACACCAACTCTTCGAGCGGTTGCGGGTAGACGTTGTACCCCTTGTAGATGATCAAGTCCTTGGATCTGCCACCGATGAACAGATTGCCCTGCTCGTCACGCCAACCCATGTCCCCGGTATGAAGCCAACCGTCGATGAACTGACCGGCGCTGAGTTCGGGTTCGTTGTGGTATCCGTCGGTGATCTGTGGCCCGCGGGCCCAGATCTGTCCGGTCTCGCCCGTCGCCAGGACAGCCTCGGTGACTTCGTCGCGGATCTGAATCTCGGTGTCGGGGAAGGGGAGCCCGACGCTCCCCAACGGGGTAGGGCGTTCTTCGCACGGAGAACCCATCGTCAGCCCCATTGTTGCTTCGCTGAGTCCGTAGCCTTCGGTGACGAGCGCGTTCGGAAAGACCTCGCGCAATGTGCGGATCGCTGTGGTGTCGAGCGGGGCCGCTCCAGATCCGAGAATCCGAACCGAACCCAGATCGTGCTCACGCAGAGTCCGCGCGCGTAGCAATGCGTAGTACATGGTGGGAGACCCGCCGATGTACGTCACCTGATACCTGTCGACGTCGGCGAGAAATCGGTCCGGATCGAAGCGCGTCCCGAGTACCACTGTGCCGCCGAGCAAGGTGGTGAAGTTGTGGCTGACCAGACCGAGACCGTGGAACAGAGGTGCGATCGAGATCGAAGCACCCTCACCCGGAACGATGGAGTAACGCGTCACTGCGCCGTCGATCGGTCGGACGAGAAGTGCACCGTCGACGAGTTCGGTCCGATGACCGGAGCGCCAACAGGCGGATTGGAGCACGTTGGCCACGAGATTCCGATGGAGTACTCGTACGGCCTTGGACTTTCCGGTCGTGCCGCCGGTCAATTGCAGGTGAGCAACAAGTTCGGGATCCACCCGGTAGTCGGCCAGTGGTTTCGACGAGGCGAGGTCCGTGATGGAGGTGAGACCTCCGCAACGGCCGGACTGCGCGTCGGCTCCCGGAACCAGTACCAGGATGCGAGGCGGTGTGGACTGTGAGTTGACCTCGATTGCCGTTGCAGCACAGGACGGATGGGTGAACACGACCTTGGCGTCGACGTCGTCGAGTTGGCGCTTCAATTCGGCCACAGGCTGCGCCGGATTTATCGGAGCCACTGCTGCTCCGGCGCACAGTGTGCCGTAGTACGCGACAATGAACCAGATAGAATTCGGCATGTGCAGTCCCACTGCATCACCCGGCTGGACACCGCGCTCCCGCAGACCCTGCGCTACGCGCAGCGCTTGATCATGCAATTGCGAGAAGGTCAGCGACGTGTCGCCGTCGACGAGCGCGAGGCGGTCCGGGTACGAGCGGGCCGCTCCCGCCAGGATCGCATCGGCACCACAGTCGGGATAGTCCAAGCTGCGGGGCAGCCCGAGTGGCCAACTCGAACTCATGTCAGGGCTCTGGATCTCTGTAGCCGTCATCTCAGATCAGCTCGAGAATCGTGGCATTGGCCATTCCGCCGCCTTCACACATGGACTGCAATCCGTAGCGGATGCCGTTCTCTCGCATGTGATGTACCAGAGTGGTCATCAGACGTGCGCCAGAACCGCCGATCGGATGGCCCAGTGCCATCGCGCCACCGTTTGGGTTCATGCGTTCGTAGTCGGCGCCGGTCTCACGGAGCCACGCGAGCGACACCGAGGCGAAAGCCTCGTTGATCTCGAATGCGCCGATGTCACCGATCGAGAGACCGGACTTTACAAGAGCTTTCGCCGTAGCCGGAATCGGACCCTCGAGCATGGTGACCGGATCCGTTCCGGTGACCACCGCGGTGTGAATACGCGCGATGGGCGTCCAACCCTGAGACTTCGCGAACTCGCTCGTGGTCACGAGCAGCGCGCCCGAACCGTCGGAGATCTGCGACGAATTACCAGCGGTGATCGAACCATCCTCGGAAAAAGCAGGTTTGAGCGATCCGAGCTTTTCGAGGGTGCCACCGCGGCGCACACCCTCGTCCTTCTCGAAGACACTGCTGCGGCCGTCGGCATCGGTCACCGTCACAGCAGTGATCTGATCCTTGAAGCGACCTTCGTCGACGGCGGCGGCGGCGCGCTCGTGTGAATCGAGTGCGTGCTGATCCAGTTCGGCTCGCGAGATGCCGTACTTTTCGGCAATCATCTGGGCGCCCACACCCTGGTTGAAACGAATGCCGTTGTAGCGCTCCCACACAAGTGGCCCGTGCGGCTCACCGAAACGCGCGTCCGCACGCGCGGAGCCCATCGGTACAGCGCTCATCATTTCGACGCCGCCCGCGATTGCGACGTCGTACTGGCCGGAGATCACGCCAGCGGCCGCCTGATGAACGGCCTGCTGAGACGATCCGCACTGGCGATCGACGGTAACCCCGGGTACATGTTCGGGCCAACCGGCTGCCAGGACCGAAGACCGGGCGATGCAACCGGACTGCATCCCGAGCGTGCCGACACAGCCCCAGATCACGTCGTCCACGAGCGCCGGATCGAGATCTACGCGATCGGCCAAGGACTCGAGAACATGTGCAGACAGCGAGACTGCATGCATTCGGGAAAGTGCACCGTTTCGTTTACCGACTGCGGTCCGGACGGCGTCGACGATGACTGCGTCACGCATGGGAACTCCTTCGATCGTTCGTGTGACTGGGAAGATCTAGCTCTGGTCTCTACAGACCCATGTCCTTGGCGATGATCGTCTTCATGACTTCGCTCGTACCGCCGTAGATGCGGCTCACGCGAGTGTCCGCGTACAGGCGTGCGATCGGGTACTCGAGCATGTAGCCGTAGCCGCCATGCAATTGCAGGCACTTGTCGATGACGCGCGCGGCTACCTCGGTACCGAACAGCTTGATGCGCGCGGCGTCCGCGGCGGTGAGTTCGCCCGAATCGTCGAGTTCGATGCCGCGATCGGCGAGTGCCTGCGCGGCCTCGACCTCGGCAGAGCACTCGGCGAGAACGAACTTGGTGTTCTGGAACGCCGCGACGGGCTTGCCGAACACCTGACGTTCCTGGACATAGGCCTTTGCGAATTCGATTGCAGCCCGGGCAGATGCCACGCCGCGACTACCGATCGAGAGGCGCTCGCGCGGCAGGTTCTGCCCCAGGTACGAGAAGCCCTTGTCCTGCTCGCCGAGGAGATCGGCAACCGGAACCTTGACGTCGGTGAACGAAAGTTCGCTGGTGTCACTGGCGCGGAGGCCGAGCTTCTCGAGCTTGCGACCGTATTCGAATCCCGGCGCATCGGTGGGAACCACCATCAGGCTCAGCCCGAAGCGTCGATCGTCCTCTGCGGGCGCGGACGTGCGTGCAACCACCACGCACAGTTCGGAATTCACCGCTCCGGTGATGAAGGTCTTCGCTCCGTTGAGTACGTAGTGCGTGCCGTCGTCGGAGAGCTTGGCCGTGGTGCGGATGCCGGCCAGATCGGAACCGGTGCCGGGTTCGGTCATGGCGATGCACAGCGTCTTCTCACCGGTAGCGATCGACGGGAGCCAGCGCTGCTTCTGTTCTTCGTTCGCCAGACGCAGGAGGTACGGCAGGACGATTCCGGTACTGACCGTGTAATGGCCGAAGCTCACCGCCGCGCGCGAAGTTTCCTCGTCCATCACCGCCTGGAACTTGTAGCTGATCGTGCCGGTTCCGCCGTACTCCTCGGGGATGTCGAAACCCATGACACCGAGATCGCCGAGCTTGTTGAACAACTCACGTGGGACGCGGTTGTCACGTTCCCAGTCTGCGTAGTACGGAGTGACCTCCTTGGCGATGAACGTGCGGATCGTTTCGCGGAAATCCTCGTGCTCTTGGGTGAAGAGGTTGCGCTTCATCTCGTTCTGCTTTCTCGTGGAGGGTTAGTTGACCGCGACGACTGCGGAACCGCGCAGTGTCACGGTGCCGTCGGGCAGCGTCATGGTGAGATCGAGGTGACCGAGGCCGTCTTCGACCTTGACGACCGTGCCGGTGCACTGCGGCGTCGAGTTCACCGGGGTGATTGCAGAAAACCGGACGGAGAAGGAATGGATGCGATCCTGCTCGTAGCGATCGGTGAGAAGTCGTCCGAGGTAAGCCATGGACAACATGCCATGGGCGAAGACGTCGGGAATACCGACTGCTGCACAGGCATCCGTGTCGATGTGAACGGGATTGTGGTCACCCGAAGCCCCGGCGTACAGAGCAAGTGTGGTGCGAGTGATCTTCGGGACCGTCAGGTCCAAGGTGTCTCCGGTATTCATCTCAGCTCACCTTTTCGTAGAGGGTGACGACTCCGGCACCGCCGAGGCCGAGGTTGTGCTGCAGAGCGAGGGTTGCACCGTCCACCTGACGTGGGCCGGCGTCGCCACGAAGCTGCCATACCAACTCCGCACATTGGGCGAGGCCGGTGGCGCCGAGTGGGTGGCCCTTGGACAGAAGGCCGCCGGACGGGTTGACCACCACTCGTCCGCCGTAGGTGTTGTCGCCGTTCAGGATGAACTGCTCGGCGCCGCCCTCTTCCACGAGTCCGAGAGCCTCGTAGCAGAGCACCTCGTTCACCGTGAAGCAGTCGTGAAGTTCGACGACCCTGATGTCGCGGGGGTCGACGCCCGAGGCCTCGTAGACGTTGTGAGCCGCCGAAGCGGTGACGTCGTAGCCGACAGCCTTGATCATGCTTCCTTCGTTGAAGGTGCTGGGCAGATCCGACGTCATCGACTGGGCTTTGATCGCGACGTCTGTGCGAAGTCCGTTGGCGCGGGCGAATTCTTCGGTGCAGATGATCGCTGCCGCGGCGCCACACGTGGGTGGGCAGGCCTGATACCGCGTGACGGGTCCGAAGAGTGTCGGCGCTGCCATCACTTCGTCTTCGGTGAGTTGTGTGCGGAACACCGAGTACGGGTTGCCGGCCGAGTGCTTGCGTGCCTTGACCTGAACCTTGGCGAACGTTTCGGCCTTCATGCCGAACTTCGCCATGTATTCCATACCCGCTACACCGAAGTACTGCGCAGCCCGCGGAACTGATGCGTCGATCTCGGCGGCAGCCTCGAGAACCTCGTCGAAGCGACCGAGCGGCCGCGGGCGGTCAGTCCAGGCACCCTTGAGGGCTCCGGGCTGCATCTGCTCGAAGCCGAGCGCCAGAGCACATTCCACCGCGCCGCTCTCGACTGCCTGTCGAGCCAGCCAGAGCGCAGTCGAACCGGTGGCGCAGTTGTTGTTGACGTTGACCACCGGAATGCCGGTCTCGCCGAGGTTGTACAGCGCTCGCTGGCCACTGGTGGAATCGCCGTACACATACCCGACGTAGGCCTGCTGAACCTTCGAGTACTCGAGGTCCGCGTCCCTCAACGCTGCGGTGGCCGCTCTTGCACCCATGACGTCGTAGTCGTCACTCTTACCTGGTTTGGTGAACGGGATCATGCCGACCCCGACTACAAATGCCTTACGGCTCATCGTTTCTCCGAATGATCGAGGGGAGCGGTGTCAGACTCGTCCGCCGTCGACAACCAGGCATTGGCTGTTGACGTAGTCGGACTCCGGTATGCAGAGCAGGTACACGGCGCCTGCGGCTTCCACCGGAGTTGCTCCTCGGCCGAAGGGGATGGTGGTTGCCATGGCTGCCATGCGGTCGGGATTGACTCCGACACGAATGTCGCGGCCGTCGATCGTGATCTTGGTGTCGGAATCGGCTGTCACCTCGGTCATTCGGGTCACGACGAAGCCGAAGGCGACCGCGTTGACGTTGACCTTGTAACGGCCCCACTCCTTGGCCAGCGTTTTGGTGAGACCGACGATGCCGGCTTTCGCGCTGCCGTAATTGGATTGTCCTGCATTGCCGAAGACACCCGAGGTGGACGAGATGTTGACGACCTTGCGGTGGTAGTCGGTGGGATTGGCTTTGACGAACGGCTGAGCGGCACGCAGGATCCGGAACGGCGCCTTGAGGTTGACGTCGAGGATGGTGTCCCATTGCTCGTCGGTCATCTTCTGGATCACACTGTCCCAGGTGTATCCCGCGTTGTTGACGATGACGTCGAGTCCACCGAATGATTCGACGGCGGTGTCCACGAAGCGTTCGGCAAATCCGTCCTCGGCAACGGAACCGACGCACGAGACTGCCTGTCCACCTGCGGCTTTGATGTCGTGCTCAGTCTGAGCGGCGGGCTCGGGATCGAGGTCGTTGACCACTACCGAGGCTCCTTCGGAGGCGAGCTTGAGTGCGATTTCGCGGCCGATGCCGCGGCCCGAGCCCGAGACGATGGCAACCTTGCCGTCGAGTGTTCCCATGATGCGATCCTTTTCGGTTTCAGCGTGCGGCGGTGACTACGCCGATTTCGGCGAGCACTTCGTCGGTGTGTTGACCGATGACGGGTGCGGGACGCGGGTCATCGGCCGGTGTATCGGAGTAACGCGGAGCTGGATTCGGTTGGATGTGCCCGTTGCCGAACTTGCCGAACGTCGCACGGAAGGCGTTGTGCGGGTGTGCCGCTGCTTCGTCGAAATTCAATACCGGGGAGACGCAGGCGCCCTGCATGTCGAATGCAGCGTCCCATTCGTCGCGGGTACGGGTCGCGAACAATTCAGCAAGTCGGTCGGCCATCGCCGTCCACGCGTCTCTGTTGTGTTGCTGTGCGAACAGTGGATCTTCGGTGAGGCCGAGCACTCTCATGGTCGCGGTGTAGAACTGCGGCTCCACGCAACCAACAGCCATGAATCCGCCGTCGGCGCAACGATAGTTCCGGTAGAAGGGAGCGCCGCCGTCGAACATGTTGGATGCGCGCTCGTCCACCCAGCGATCTCGCGCGAGTAGTCCGTGGATCAATGCCAACTGGACGGCGGTGCCGTCGGTCATCGCCGCGTCGACCACTTGTCCGCGGCCGTCGATTCGTGCCCGGAGCATTGCGGTTGTGATGCCGAGTGCCAGCAACATTCCGCCACCGCCCATGTCTCCGACCAGATTCAGAGGAACCGGAGGGACCTCCCCCGGGGCTCCCATGGCTCCGAGTGCGCCGGTCAGGGCAATGTAGTTGAGGTCGTGGCCGGGTTCCTGCGCCAACGGCCCATCCTGGCCCCACCCGGTCATTCGGCCGTACACGAGCTTCGGGTTCCTGGACAGGCAGGTGTCCGGGCCGAGCCCCAGACGCTCGGTGACTCCCGGCCTGAAGCCCTCGATGACCGCGTCGGCGGTGTCGATGATCTTCAAGACGGTGTCGACGTCGTGCGGATCCTTGAGATCCAGTGCTACTGAACGCCGGTTACGATGCAGGACAGGATGTCCGGACTGGTTTCCGACCTCGGTGCTTCGGTCGATCCGAATCACGTCGGCGCCTTGATCGGCTAGTAGCATTCCGCAGAACGGGCCAGGTCCGATACCACCGAGCTCGACAATACGAAGGCCCGCGAGTGGACCGTTGGGACTGGCGTCAGTCGTCATGGAAATAGACATCTTTCGCTGGTAGGGAGACTAGCGCGAGCCCGCATCGACGGTCAGGCACTGCCCGCTGACGTAGTCGGTGTCCTGCGTGCAGAGCACGTACACTGCTCCGGCAGCCTCGGCGGGAGTACCCGGGCGACCGAGTGGGTTGGACGTCTTGACTCGTTCCATGACAGCGGTGCTGACACCGGCCTTGATCTTGCGGCCGCCGATCTCGACGAACGAATCGTCGCCGGCAACCGCTTCGGTCATTCGGGTGAGGATGAACCCGTAGGCAACCGCATTGACATTGACCTTGTAGCGTCCCCACTCCTTGGCGAGAGTCTTTGTCAGTCCGACGATTCCAGCCTTTGCGGCTGCGTAGTTGGACTGTCCGGGGTTTCCGTAGAGGCCGGCCACCGAAGAGACGTTGACGACCTTGCGGTGGTAGGTGGTGGGGTTGGCCTTGATGTAGGGCTGGGCGGCCCGAAGAATGCGGAACGGTGCCTTCAGATGGACGTCGAGAATGGTGTCCCACTGCTCGTCGGTCATCTTCTGGATGACGGTGTCCCAGGTGAATCCGGCGTTGTTGACGATGATGTCGAGCCCGTCGAACGCATCGATCGCGGTACCGACGAAACGCTCCGCGAAATCGGCGTCCGTCACGGATCCGACACAGGCGATTGCGTGCCCGCCTGCAGCCTTGATGTCTTCGACCGTTTCGTGTGCCGGTTCGGGATCGAGGTCGTTGACCACCACGGATGCGCCTTCGGAAGCGAGGCGGAGTGCGATGTCGCGGCCGATCCCGCGGCCGGAACCGGAGACGATGGCGACCTTGCCGTCGAGAGTGCCCATGTTCGATGTCCTTGCAGTGTAGGTGGAATGAGTGTTTTCAAGCTCGAGGATCACGGATGACCGTGGTGGAGCGGAGGGTTGCAATCGCTTGACCCTCGCGGGTCACCTCGGTGGTGCGGACCAGGAACTGCAGTGCACCAGCCTTTTTCGCATAGCAATCCGTGACCGCTGTGGAGAAATGGAGAGTGTCACCTGCATACGCGGTCTGGAGGTAGGTGAACTCCTGCTCGCCGTGCAGGATCGTCCTGATGTCGATTCCGAGATCCGCATAGAACGTGGACGGATTCGGCCGCTCCATGTCGAGGCAGAACAGGAAGGTCGGTGGGACTGGGATGTCGCGGTGTCCGGCCTGCTCGGCGGCGCTCCGGTCGGTGTAGATCGGATCGTCCTGTCCGGTGGCGCGGGCGAAGAAGGCGAGTCGCCCACGCTCGACCTCCATCGAGTGCTCGGGAATTCGGGTGCCGATGACTCCGGCGTCGAGGCTGGTCATGACAAACTCCTCGGAATCTGGGCGAAAGTGTCCGCCAGCTGATGAGTGATCTTCGAATCACGGTTAGCGCATATTCACTTTGACCCAGATAGCTGCAGTTGTCAAGGAATTTCAGAACCTGATGCAAGTGATGGTTGATTCCCGAGTTCGGCGGGGGAGGCTGACTACTCAGACGCGGCGGCCAGGGCACGCAGATCGCGTTTGAGCACCTTTCCGGCGCCGTTGACCGGCAACGCATCGACGAACTGGAAGGAGCGAGGAACCTTGTACCCGGCGATGAGTGTCTTCACGTGCGCGCGCAATGCGCCGGCGTCGATGTTCGAATCCGCTCGAAGAACAACCACGGCATGTACGCGTTCGCCCCACTGGGAATCGGGAAGGCCGATGACAGAGCACGCTGCCACGGATTCGTGTCGAGCCAAGGCGTTTTCGACCTCGGTGGAATAGACGTTCTCGCCTCCGGTGACGATCATGTCCTTGATTCGATCGACGATGAACAGGTAACCGCGCTCGTCGAGGTATCCCGCATCGCCCGTGTGCATCCATCCGTCACGTAGTACCTCGGCGGTCTCGATCGGTTTGTTCCAGTACCCGAGCATGATGTGGCTGCCGAACGTGACGATTTCACCTACTTCACCCGGAGGTAGTTCCATGCCGGCCGGATCGACGATCCGGACCTCGCAGTGCGGGAGAATGCGACCGGCGCTACGGAGCAACTCGCCGCCTTCCAGATGATCGGCAGGGCTGAGAACACTGATGTGGGCGGTTTCCGTCATCCCGTAGCCCTGCGCGAAGGCACTGTTGGGGAACATCTGCATGACTTGCCCCAGAAGCGTCGGAGAAATGGGAGAGGCCCCATACCTCAGGACTCGAACACTGGTCAGATCGTAGGAAGCCGTGTCCTCGTGCGAGATCAACATCTGAAGCATGGTCGGGACCAGGCCGACGGTTGTCGGCCGATGTCGGTCGACCGCCTCGAGGAATACGCCCGGATTGAATCTCGACAGGAAGACCTGAGTGCCGCCCATCAGCGACTGGGCCAGCCACCCGACTATCCCCGCGATGTGGAACAGAGGGTTGACAGCGAGGTTCACTCCGCCGCTGACGGCGACATTTCCTGCGGCGAGTGTGCCCAAGGCCGAAGTGATCAGCGATCGATGGCTGACCATCACACCTTTCGGTACGCCCGTCGTACCACCGGTGTACAGCAGCAGTGCCAGGGTGTCGCCGCCGACGCGTAGATCGGCGACGGCCACCGATTCCGAGATCACCCGTTCGTAGTCGAGCATTCCCTCGGGAGCCTGTCCGTCGCCGCAGTAGATCACGGTCGTCAGACTTGGGCACGATTCGCGGAGGACGCCCACGGTGGAAGCGAAGTTGTCGTCGACCAGTAGGAAGGTCGAGCCGGAATCCTCGAGCGCGTACGTGATTTCCGCTGGGCTCCAACGAGTATTGACGGGACTGGCCACCGCTCCCGACCACCAACAGGCGAGGAGTGCCTCGTGATACCAGTCCGAATTCAATGCCAGTATCGCGACGCGATCACCGGGTTGCAGGCCCATCGCCTGCAATCCGCCCGCCAGTTTCGTGATTCGTTCGACCGATTCCCGGCAGCTCCGGACTCGATCTCCGAACACCGTCATCGGGGTTTCCGGGGCCGCTCGCATGGACCGGTGAATGAATTGAGTCAGTTGCATGTGCTTCCTCCAAGGAGTCCGTGGCGCGTGGCCTGATTCAGATCAGTTCCAGGATCATGGCATTGGCCTGACCGCCAGCCTCGCACATCGACTGCAATCCGTACCGAATGCCGTTGTCGCGCATGTGGTGTACGAGGGTCGTCGTCAGACGTGCGCCCGAACCGCCGAGCGGATGACCGAGCGCCATCGCGCCGCCGAGAGGGTTGAGCTTGGCATAATCGGCGCCGGTCGCCTGCAGCCAAGCCAGAGTGACCGAAGCGAAAGCCTCGTTGATCTCGAATGCCCCGATGTCGGACAGCGACAGTCCCGAACGCTCGAGGGCCTTGGCGGTGGCCGGAATGGGACCGGTGGCCATGGTGATCGGGTCGACGCCTGCCAATGCCACGGTGTGGACCCTGGCGATGGGCTTCCACCCTCGGCGAGCCGCCAATTCGCTGCTGGTGACCAGTAGTGCAGCAGCGCCGTCGGAGATCTGTGACGAGTTGGCAGCGGTGATACGCCCGTCGTCCTTGAACGGGGTAGGCAGCGCGGCCAACCGCCCGAGAGTCGACCCGCGACGGACTCCCTCGTCGGTGTCGACGATGGACACGGTTCCGTCCTCTGCCGTCGTCTTCACGGGGCTGATCTGACTCGCGAATGCACCCGCGTCGATGGCCGCGGCTGCTCGCTCGTGAGAGTCGAGAGCGTGCTGATCCAGCTGCGTTCGGGTCAGTCCGAAGTTCTCGGCGATCATTTCCGCGCCCACGCCCTGGTTGAACTCCACGCCGTTGTATCGCTGCCGGACCAACGGGCCGAACGGCTTGCCGAATTGCGTGGCGCTGCGCGCGGAGCCGATGGGGACGCGGCTCATGCTCTCGACGCCACCGGCGACCGCGATGTCGTAGTGGCCGCTGATGATTCCGGCCGCGGCGAAATGCAAGGACTGCTGCGAGGACCCGCATGCCCGATCCACGGTCACACCGGTGACCGACTCGGGCCACCCTGCGGCGAGCACGGCGTATCGGCCGACGCCGCCGGCCTGCTCACCGACCTGGCTGACGCAACCCCACAAAACGTCGTCGACCGTGCTCGGATCGAGGTCGTTGCGTTCGGTGAGGGCGCGAAGAACGTGGGCGGACAGGTCGACCGGGTGGACCCCGGACAGTCCTCCGTTCCGCTTTCCGATCGGGGTGCGAACTGCGTCGACGATGACGGCGTCGTTCATGGTGGGCTCCTTCGTTGCCGACCTGAGGGGTCGGCTCTTCGTAGACAAACAGTTAAGTGAACAGACGATAACTTGTTTCGCGGTTTGTATCTAGATTGATCTCGACCGTGCTTCAAGTTATGGCAAATTCACATTATCCGGCGAATTCCTTGCTAGGAAGCTCTTTTAGTGATTGAATTCTGCCCAGTCCACGATGTGACCCCCATCACCAGATTGGGAATGTCAGCGCCAAAGGCGAAGTCGTGGCGAATCTTCCCTTACCAGTCCAAGGAGATTTAGTGGTACTCGAACAGCAGGTGAGTCGGCCTCGGGCCAAGCTCGGAGAAGCAGGCGAATCCAGGACAGTCGCCTGGGGAATGACCAGTGTGCTGGTCGCCATGTACGTCATCAACTTTGCCGACAAAGCAGTCCTCGGCATCATCGCCCAGCCCTTGGCCAAGGAATTGGGGCTCTCCGCTTCCGACATCGGCCTGGCTGGAAGTGCGTTCTTTCTGATGCTCTCGCTCGGTGGTTTGTTCTCCGGTGCCCTCGACAAGTGGCTCGGACTGCGCTGGGCGCTCGTTCTGCTGGTCGTCCTGTGGTCCGTGGCGATGCTGCCGCTCATGCTCTCAGCCAGTTTCGTGACCCTGCTCGTGAGTCGGATGATTCTCGGTTTCGCCGAAGGTCCCAACTCGCCGCTACTGTTTTCCGCCGCGTACTCCTGGCATGCGCCGGCGCGCCGCGGCTTGCCCGGAGCCGTCCTGACCTGCTCGGCGTCGATCGCGAAGATTGCGATCGCGCCCATTCTCGCGTACGTCGCGGTCACCTGGGGCTGGCGCTCTGCGCTGGTCGCATTGGCGATCGCGGGGCTTTTGTGGGCTGTGCTGTGGCTGGCGGTGTGGAAGGAGGGGCCGTACGGACGAGCTGCCAACTCGGGTAAGGCAGATGATGCCGACTCGGGCCCTGACGGCTCGAGCCCCAAAATGGTTGCGGCACCTGCGACTGACGCTGAGCCGGCCGTGCCTTGGTTGCACATCTTCCGCACCCGCACCTTCATCGGCGGTGTTCTGCTCATTGCAGCCGCCTATGCACTGGCAGCGGTAGTCCTCACCTGGTTGCCGTCGTACTTCGAACTGGGCCTTGGTTATTCGCGACTTCAGGCTGGATCGATGTTCTCCATCCCCAGCCTCATCGGTCTTGCGATCATGTTGAGCAGCACGTGGTTGAGCGACAAGCTCATCACTCGAGGCGTCGGTATGCGTGCTGCTCGGGTTGTCTTTCCGGCGGTCGGCATGCTGATCGGCGGCACGTTGTTGGTGTTCCTGCCGTTCGTCGATGCGCCTGTCATGGCTGTGTTCATGGTGTCGTTGGGCTACGCGATATGTACTCCGGTACTTCCGCTTCTCAATGCGTGTGTCAGCGAATTGTGCCCGCCGAAGCAAATTTCCGGGGTACTCGGGGTGTTCCTGTCGCTCATGGCGTTCGGCGGGTTCATCGCGCCGTACATGATGGGACGCATCGTCGACGCGGCCGGTGACGGAGGCGACGGCTACGCGACCGCCTTCCAGATCCTCGGTGGGGTAGCGCTCGTCGTGGCCGTCATGGGCATCGTCATCATCGATCCTGCCCGTGACAAGAACTCGGTGCGCCCCCACGCTCCCGTTGTCGCTGCCCGATAGGCCGATTTCGATGACCTCCATCCTCGATCATCATGTTTCGCCTGACTTCGAGAGTTTGCTGACCTTGGAAAAGCTGAGCAGCACGGAGTTTCGCGGATACTGTCACGCCGGGCATCCGATGAGGGCGTTCGGTGGGCAGGTGGCAGCCCAGGCTCTGACCGCAGCGGGAAGTTCCGTTCCATCGGAAAATCTCGCGCACTCTCTTCACGGCTACTTCCTCAGTGCAGGCGATCCCACCAAGCCGATTGTCTACGAGGTGGAACGACTCCGAGACGGGCGGTCGTATCGTTCCCGTCGGGTCACCGCGAGACAAGGCGGAGAACCGATCTTCACGTTGTCGGCCTCCTTCAAGTTGTCCGAAGACGGTGCGGATCGACAGTTGGTCATGCCTGAAGTGCCACCACCCGAGGACCTTCCGGATCCGTACGAGCACTGGGCGAAAGAGCGACCTGAGGAATATCAGGCCGCGACTACGGTTCGGGTCATGTCACTGCGCTTCGTACCGCAGGATCGGGTATCGGACTACCGTGCAGTACCGGGACTTTCGGAGCAGACAGTGTGGCTGAAACCTGCTCAGGCTTTGCCGGACAATCCATTGCTCCACGTCTGCGCGCTCACGTACGGCTCCGACATGACACTGGCGTCGACAGCGTCACTCGATATCCAGCCGCATCGTTCGATGCTCAAAGGAGAATCCAGGGCGATCGTGACCTCCCTCGATCACGCTGTGTGGTTCCATCGCCCGTTCCGGGCGGACGAGTGGATGCTGTTCTCGCAAACCAGTCCGTCGTCCTGCGACGGGCGCGGTCTCTCGAGTGGGCATTTCTGGAGTAGGAAAGGAGATTTGGTAGCCACTGTGGTCCAAGAGTCGTTGGTCCGCCGGATCGATTAGAAGATTCATTCCATCCATTCCGAACAGCTGGAGGTTTTACTCATGACGCTCGCCTGGCCGACCGATATGCCTCGGTGCCTCGACTATCCGACGACAGGAATCGACGCAGTTCTGGCAGGGGCTGCTCGCGCGTACCCTGACCGAATTGCGCTGCAAGACGGCGACCTTGAGCTCACCTTCGCCGAGCTGTACGACCGTGCACAGCGAGCGGCCGGGGGATTGCGTGCACTCGGGGTCCAACCGGGGGACGTGGTGGCGCTCCATATGGCGAACAACCTGTGGTACGTCGTGGCGTACTACGGGGCGCTGTGTGCGGGTGCTGCTGTGGCGCCGGTCAATCCGACTCTCCCTCCGGCCGGTCTCCGCGATCAGTTGGACGATGTGGAGGCACGCGTGGTCATCTCGCACCCCGAATCCGTCGGAACCGTTCTGGCAGCGGCCGCGCAGTGCGTCGACGCTGTGGTGTGCGTATCCGCGACACCTTCGGCGCCGACGACCGAAACGGCTCTGCCGGAGGGCGTTCTTGCATTCGGGGATCTGTTGCAGGCGCATCCGCTGACGTCGTACAGTGTCGATCCGGAGCTCGTCGCTCATCTTCAGCTGACCGGCGGTACGACCGGACGCTCCAAAGCTGTTCGCGTACTGAACCGTAACCTGGTCTCGAATGTCATCCAGATGGCATCCTGGCGATCTAGGCTTCTCACCGAACTCGACGAACTCGGCGGGCTTCGAATGCAGTCGACCGTCGATCGCGGTCCTCATGCGCTGGTTCCGGGCGAAGGTGTCAACATCGCGGTGGCGCCACTCTTTCACGGTCTGGGCTTGGTCGGACAGAACGTCAGTACTCTGCTCGGATCGACTGTTGTCTTCACCGGCCGCTTCGATCCGGACCGGATGTTGGCAGACATCGAGCGCCTCGGCGTCACCCACATCACCGGTTCGCCCGCGATGTACTACGCGTTGTTGGCGAGCAACAAGATCGGATCGCACGACTTGTCCTCTGTGCGTGCGATCAACTCCGGGGCAGCCCCGTTCGACACGACATCGCTGCGGCGCCTGCAAGCGATCTTCGACAATGCCTGGGTCACGGAGGGATACGGCCTGAGCGAAGCGACGATGGGCCTGACGGGTGCGCCTTTGAACTGTGACGTCGCGACGCCGCCGGACAGCGTCGGCGTCGCGATCTTCGACACCGAACTCGAGATCAGAGACGAGAATTCGGCAGTCCTCGGGGCCGGCGAGGTCGGTGAGGTCTGGGCCCGCGGGCCCCAGATCGCCGACGGGTACCAGAACCAGCCGGAACTGACTGCGGTTCAGTTCCGCGGTGGTTGGCTTGCGACCGGAGACATGGGGCGGCTGGACGAGGCGGGGCACCTGTTTCTGGTGGGGCGATCGAAGGACATGATCATCTACAAGGGTTACAACGTGTATCCGCAGCCGCTCGAAGAGATTCTGTGTTCACACGCCGCCGTCGTCGGCGAACAGGCGCCAGTGGTCGGTGAGCGCGTGACGGCATTCGTTCAGTTGAACCGCGACTTCGCGTCCGAGACTGCGTCGGCCTTGAAATTGTTGGAGCGGGAACTGACGGACTATGTGGCCGCGAAGGTGGCGCCGTATCAGAAGGTTCGTTCCATCAGGTTCGTCGACCAACTGCCTGTCACGGCAACGGGGAAGATACAGAAGAACGTATTGAGGAACAGCCTTGTCGCCGACGCAGTATAGGACGATCGTCCAGTAACTCTCCCGATTCGGTCCTGCCGCGGCGTGATTTCTGCGAGAGTGTCGAACATGCGTGGATTCCTGGTAGCCGGTGTGAGTACGTTCGCGGCGGTTGTCTCGGTCGTCTCGGCGCCCTCTGCCGGTGCCGAGACGACCGCGGGCCGAGCTCACTCGTTTTCCGAGACCACGTCCGTCGGCGTCCACAACTCCTACGAGAAGGCGACGTTCCCGTACTTCGCCGACGCTCTGGATTCGGGGGCGTCCCTGCTCGAGTTGGATCTGTGGACCAACGGCGGCGGTCCGGACTGGCGTGTGTCGCACATGAATCCGGTGGCGAGCGACAGCAATTGCGTCGGTGCGCAGGACGCTGCCGGATTGCGAAGCGGTTTGCGAGATCAGGGACTCCGCGGATGCCTGGCGGATATGCGGGCGTGGCACGAAGCCGATCCCGAGCATCCGCCGGTGATGATCAAGTTGGAACTCAAGGACGGTTTCACGGCCGGTTACGGACGTGGACCCGCCGATCTCGACGCCTTGATTCTCGGGACCCTCGGCGACGCGGTTTTCACTCCGTCCGATCTGATGGGTGAGTCCTACTCGACTCCGGATGCCGCTGTCACCGAGCGCGGATGGCCGAGTGTTTCCGAGATGACCGGCAAGTTTCTGTTCGAGCTGATTCCGGGAACGATCGAGGAGGGAAACCCTCTCGACACGGAGTGGACCGACCAGCAGTACGCGACGCACTTGCGAGATCTGTCCGCTGCCGGGCTCGTTCAACTCGGCGCGGCCTTTCCTGCTGTTCACCGGGCATCGCCGGGAGATCCCCGTCTCGACCGCTACGCTGATCCGGGGATCCGACCGTGGTTCGTGATTTTCGACGGCGACGCGCTCGATTACACCTCGGGCGATGTGGATCCGCAGTGGTACCACGATCGTGGCTACCTGCTCGTCATGACCGACGCGCACAAGGTTGCTCCGCAGATCGACGGAACTCATGCCTCGGAAGCCGAAGCGAGCGAGCGACTCGACCGGCTGGCCGGTGAGCACGCGAGTTACATCACCGCGGACTGGTCGAGATTGCCGAACGTACTGTCCACCGTGGTGCCGCGTCGGTGATTTTTGCCGACAAGATCTGGCAGGCGGCAATTCTCAGGAACAGGGTGCAGGATGGGTTCATGCGCACTGTCACGTGGAATCCCGAAGTCTACGGCCGCTATTCGGGTGAGCGGTCACGCCCGTTCGTGGACCTGGTCTCACGGGTGACCGCCGAAGACCCGACGCGGGTAGCCGACCTCGGCTGCGGCTCAGGCAACCTGACCGCGATGCTCGGGGAACGATGGCCGGACGCGTCGGTATCCGGATTCGACTCGTCTCCCGACATGGTGGCGCAGGCCCCGACAGACCTGCCGGGAAACGTCACCGTCGAGTTGGGGGACATCATGTCCTTCGACGCCACCGGTTACGACGTGGTCGTCAGTAACGCTGCATTGCAGTGGGTTCCGAGCCACCGCGAGCTGATCGACCAGTGGGCGGACACCCTGGCATCCGGGTCGTGGCTGGCGTGGCAGGTTCCGGGAAACCTCGATGCGCCGTCACATGCGCTCATGCGAGGCCTCGCGGAGTCCGCGGAATGGAGCGAGCGACTGGGCGGCGTCCTACGCGGCCCGGAAGGTGTCGACAGTCCGGTGGCGTACGCGCAGCGGCTGCAGGAACACGGGTTCGACGTCGACGCATGGGAAACGACGTACGTACACGTGCTGGCAGGTGCCGATCCCGTGCTCGGATGGGTACGGGGTACTGGACTTCGGCCGGTCCTGGACGTTCTCGGCGAGGCCGACGCTCCGGAGTTCGAGCGTCAGTATTCCGACCTGCTGCGAGAGGCGTATCCCGCCACGGCCGCCGGAACGCTGTTTCCGTTCCGGCGGGTGTTCTGTGTGGGACGCAAGCGGTAACTACTCGGCTGTGACGAAGCCTTCCGAGACCAGCCAGTCGCGGGCCACGTCCGCCGGCTCCTTGCCGTCGACGTCGACCTGCCGGTTGAGCTCGGTCATCACCTCGTTGGTCAGTTTCTCCGAGATCGGCGCCATGACTTCGGCAACCTGCGGATGTGCCTCCGCGAAGTCCTTTTTCATCACCAGTGCCGGATTGTATTTCGGGAAGAACTGCAGATCGTCGTCGAGGAGAACCAGATCGAGTGCGATGATGCGACCGTCGGTGGTGAAGACTTCACCGAACTTGCATTGGTCGCTGTCGGCCGTCGCCTGGTAGATGATGCCCGTCTGCAGAATCTGCCGCTGGGCTCGCGAGGCGTCGAAGCCGTACTTGGCTGCCAGACCCGGATAGCCGTCCTGACGGACGTTGAACTCGGTCTCGACGCACGTCACTGCAGCACCGGGATCGGATTCGACCAACTTCGCGTAGTCGGAAACCGTCTTGACGCCGGTCTTCTCGGCGGTCTCCTTGCTCATCGCCAATGCATACGTATTGTTCATCGGCGCCGGATCAGTCCACACCATGTCGTTAGCGGCCAGATCCGCGTCGCGGACCGCCTCGAACTGCGCCTGCGAGTCGGGAAGTGGAGTTTCGTTTCCGAGATAGTTGATCCACCCGGTCCCGGTGTACTCGTACGCAAGGTCGATCTGCCCGTTCAACTGTGCGTCACGCGTGCTGTTCGAGCCCTGGATGTTCGTGAGATCTCGAACATCCGCGCCTGCCGCCGCCATAGCAAATTCGATGACGTACCCGAGCACGATCTGCTCGGTGAAGTCCTTGGAGCCGACGGTCATCTTCACACCCTCGAGCTCGGGAACGGGCTCGATGCTGCCGGGGCCGACTGCCAGCGGCAGTGCGCCACCGGATTCCAGGCCGCAGGACGCGACAAGGGTGAGGCCGAGCGTGGCAACTGCGAGTTTCCAGCCCCGCGTTCTGGTGATCGAAGTCTTGGTCATCGTAATCCCTTGGGCCCGAGATAAGTTTCGGCGAGCGCGCCGAGCCAGTCGATCAGCAAGGCCAACGACACTGCGAGTACGGCGCCGACCACGAGGGTGACGTTGTCGCGCAGTTTGTACCCGGTGTCGATCAGAATGCCCAGACCACCGGCACTGACCAGGAAGCACAGCGTTGCCGTGCCGACGGCCAGTACGAGCGAAGTGCGAAGGCCCGCAAGAATGTACGGGACAGCCATCGGGAATTCGAGCTGACGCAGTACGGTCAGAGAAGACATCCCCTGACCACGTCCGGCGTCGATCAGAGTCTTGTCCACCTGCTGATAACCCAGAATCGTGTTGCGTAGCACGGGAAGCAGTGAGTAGAACGCGATCGGAAACACGCCGATCCAGAAGCCCGTCGTTCTGGTCGCGAGATAGAACAGCACCAGGAGGCCGATGGCCGGTGCCGCGGCCCCGATGTTCGCGATGCCGACGAAGAACGGTGCCAAGCGGGTGAATTTCGGTCTGGTCAACAATGTTCCGAGCGGAACCGCGATGGCGACGACGATGATGACCACAGCGGCGGTGATCAGCACGTGTTGCCACGTCAGCGTGACGATGTTGTCGAGATTGATGCTGGCCTTCTGTGTCGCGTTCAGTTCGCGCGTGAACGCCCAGGTCAGCACGCCCGCGACAAGGATCAGAACAATGACGGGTTGAACGTACAGCCGCATCCGCTCAGCTCGGCGGGTGGCCGCATTCTCGGCGGCGCCGAGATCGGGAGCGTCCGGTTCCATCTCGGGCGCGGCGACGAGGTCTTCGGTCGTGGCACTCATATTCGACCCTCGACGTTCTCGGCGTCGGACTCGTCGTCGTCGTGATCGTGGGCATGCTCCTCGCGCATCTCGGAGAGATGGCTGACCAGCGTGTCGATCGTGATGAGGCCGACGTACTCGCCGCGCCGTCCGGTGACCACGGTGGATGCATTGCTCTCGGCGAGAAGAGCTTCCAACGCATCCTGCAGGGTGGACTGGATGGACACGGCCTCACCGATCTCGTTACCGACACCTCGAAGGGTCGACGCGTGAGCGAGGTGCCCGGGTGAGACCCAGCGAAGCGGCCGGCCACGCTGATCGAGAATCAAGGCCCATTTCCACTTGCGTGCTGCGAGTGCGGTTCTCAAGTCGTCGACCGAATCGGTTTCGCGCGCGGTGAGGCACTGCTTGAGTTTGATCTGACGCACACGGGTCAAGGTCAACTGCTTGAGTGATGCGTCGGCGCCGACGAAACCCGCGACCATGTCGTTGGCGGGATTGGCGAGGATCGCTTCGGGGGTGTCGTACTGCATGATGCTGGACTGGTTACCCAGCACGGCAATTCGATCCCCGAGTTTGACTGCCTCGTTGAAATCGTGGGTGACGAACACGATGGTCTTGCCCAACTCCGACTGCAGACGCATCAGTTCGTCCTGGAGGAGACCGCGAGTGATGGGATCGACGGCACCGAAAGGCTCGTCCATCAACAGAACCGGGGGATCGGCGGCGAGTGCCCGCGCCACGCCCACGCGCTGTTGCTGGCCACCGGAGAGCTGTCGTGGGTACCGGTCACGATAAGTGTCCGGGTCGAGGCCGACGAGGTCGAGCATCTCGTCGGTCCGTGCCGCGATTCGCTTCTTGTCCCAACCGATGAGGCCGGGCACCGTCGCGACGTTCTTCGCAATGGTGAAGTGCGGGAACAAGCCAGCTTGCTGAATCGAGTATCCGATGCCTCGGCGAAGCTTGTCCGGGTCGATGGACAGGGCGTCTTTGCCGTCGATGGTGATCTTGCCCGAGGTGGGTTCGATCAGACGGTTGATCATGCGCATCGTCGTCGTCTTGCCGCAACCCGAAGGTCCGACGAAAACCACGATCTCGCCGGCGGGAACAGTCAGCGAAACATTGTCCACCGCTGCAGCTTTCTGGCCCGGGTAACGCTTGGTCACGGATTCGAGAACGATCTCGACTCCGGATACCTTCTGATCAGCGGATACGTCGGACGGAATGGTTTCGGTCATTGCAGCCCCTTCGAAGTAGTGAGACGGCCGATGACGACGTAGATTCCGTCGAGGATCAGGGCCAGAATGACGATGAGTACGGTGCCGACCAGCGCTTGCGGAACAGCATTGGGGCTGCCTACCCGCGAGAGTCCGGAGAAGATCAGGTTTCCCAGACCTGGACCTTTGGCGTATGCGGCGATGGCCAGGATGCCCATGAGCATCTGCGTACTGACCCGCATGCCGGTGAGGATCGAGGGCCACGCAATCGGTAGCTCGATTCGACTCAGTACGTGCATGCGATTCATTCCGACGCCGCGCGCCGCGTCGGTGATGGCCGGGTTGACCGCATCCAGGCCGATGATCGTGTTCCGAATGATCGGGAGCAGGGCATACAAGATCAGTGCGGTGATCGTCGGGGCGACGCCGAGACCGAGAATCGGAATGAGCAGTCCGAGAAGAGCGAACGAAGGAACCGTCAAGATCGTGCTGGCCAAAGCTGTTGCCACGGACGAACCGACCGGGCTTCTGTAGACGAGAATTCCGATGATCACGGCGGCAATCGTCGCGATGATCACGGACTGGATAACTGCTGAAACATGTAGGTACGAGTCGGTCATCAATTGTTGTCGTCGTGCAACGACAAACTCCCATAGCGCGCCCATATTTCCGAACCCACTTTCTTCGGACTTCTGCTCGCAAACGTCTTCCCTCGACACCGACCGGCGCACAAGGGCTTTCCCCGCAGCCGTTTCCGGCCGAGGGGTTTGTCTCGACTGTCGTCCAAAAACTCCGATACTGCAACTAATTCCGATTGCAGCGTGTCGGATGTTGTTCTGGACGTGCGAGTTTGCGAGTCGCGTCTCTGTACCCAGCAGACAGCCATCTCAAACGTGCTGGAAACAGCAAAACGGGAGAGCTCCGAAGAGCCCTCCCGCCTTGTACGAATCTTTCCGAATTGGGCTCAGGCCCAGCTGAGCGCGTCCTCGTCGGAGAGACGTGGGAGACGATCGAACCACGGGTTCTCGCCGGGGTGGCCGATGTTCACTACGAGGATCGTCTTGAAACGTCCGTCCGCGAAGAATTCGCCGTCGATGCCGGCCGCATCGAATCCGGCCATCGGGCCGGCGACCAGACCCTGTGCACGAATCGCGAGGATCACGTAGCCGGCCTGCAGTGCGGCGTTGAACCGACTGGTCGAACTGGCGGCAGCCTCGTCGGATTCGAAGTAGTCCTTCATCTCCGGGCGGACGGGGAACAGGGTGGGGATGTGCTTGTAGAACTCGGTATCCACTGCGAGAACCGCAACTACAGGAGCCGCTTCGGTCTTGGCCTTGTTTCCGTCGGCCATGTGCTCGACGAGGCGCGCTTTGCCCTCCTCGGTGCGAACGAACAACACGCGCAATGGATTGGTGTTTGCCGCGGTCGGCGCCCACTTCGCGAGCTCCCAGATTGCGGTGAGCTGGTCGTCGGTCACGGGCTCGTTCGAGAAGGAATTGGCGGTGCGAGCCGCGGTGAAGAGGAGTTCGCGGCCGGCTTCGTCGAGTTGCTGGGCGGTGAATGGGGTGGCTGCGTCGAGAGACATCGGGGGATTCCGTTCCGTGGTAGCTCGACCGAGCGTAACCCGGTAAAGCTAGTTGCTAGTAAAAAAATAGTGCCTACGGATACGGTAGCACTGTGGCTAGGATGGTGGGGTGGCGAGCAAGAGCGAAGCGGAACACGAGCCCCGCGCATGTGACGGGGCGTTGGCCCGCGCGTTCGGCTTCCTGGGCAAACGGTGGAACGGCGTCATTCTCGGCACGCTGCTCAACGGGCCGGCGGGATTCTCCGAACTCAAGCGCGCAGTTGGCGGGATCAGTGATTCGGTACTCTCGGAACGCCTGACGGAGTTGGCGGGGGCAGGCTTGGTGACGAGGAGCGTCGATGCAGGTCCGCCCATCGCCGTGGAGTACGAACTCACGGCGTCGGGGCAAGCACTGCTTCCAGCCCTCAGCGAACTGACAACCTGGGCTGCCGAGAACTTGCCACCTGAGAATTGCTCGAACTGAGCTAACGCGTGTGAACGGTCCTGCGTGCCGTGTACCAGGTTTCACCAGCGGGTTCTCCGGCCAGGTTCCAACTCCACGAGACTGTCGGCGTGATGCGCGAATAGATTCCGGGGCCGACCATTCCTACCCTCTCGATCGGCCGTTCAGCGATTCCGTAGATTCTGATTCCGCGCGCGACGAATGGCTCGAACGACGGCATGTCGTCGATGACCAGGGCGACTTCGAGTTGTCCTGACCCGATGTTGCGGAACTTCTTGGTGCGCAGGACCGCCTCGCCGACCCCGCCGATCCACAGGTGGGCCCCGTCGTACTCGAAGGCCAACGGAACGACGTCGGGTTGTCCGTTCGGTGAGACGGTGGCTACGCGCGCCAGCGGCTGCGACTGCAAGTAGGCGATCTCTTCGTCCGTGAATGACATGTGTTTCTCCTTCTGTAGCTTCTCCCGGGTAACAGCTTCTCCCCGGCAACGACGAAACATGCACGCAACGTAGATGCAACGTATCCAAAACTAGTGTTCTGGATCACACAGTTTTGGTCGGGTTCAGATGTATCCGGACGTGAATCTGTGGGCAGAACGGGTCCTGTTCGCTACCGGTGGTGGATGAGGACAAGGTTCCGCGGGTTGAGCACACAGCCCGCGGAACCGCTCCCCATCAGGGCACCGGCCGACAGGAGTCCAGGTGTCCGTAGTTGCGGAAGTCTCTGCGATCGATTTTGCGGAAACCGAATTCGAGAGGGCTCGAGGATCGGCCCTGATTCGCGAAGTCGGCCCGCTCGTTCCTGGCCCACCGTCCTTGGCGATGTGTCTGAGCGAACCGACGCGCGGACTCGTCGACATCGCGTCGTTACTCGTAGCTGCGCCGTGGCTGCTTCGATCGCCGCGAGGGGACGGTCACCCGGTCCTGGTTCTTCCCGGTCTGTTGACGTCCGATGTGTCCACGTTCGCGTTGAGGGCGTATCTCGGATTCCTCGGATATCGTGTCCACGGCTGGAATCTGGGCATCAACACCGGTCCGACGGCGATGGTGGTCGACGGATTGCCTGCCGCATTGGCTGCAGTGTCCGATCGGTACCAGCAGAAGGTGTCGGTGATCGGCTGGAGTCTGGGCGGAATCTACGCTCGAAAGCTGGCGAGGGACCTACCGGACTCAGTACGTCAGGTGGTGACACTCGGTTCGCCTTTCGGTCTCACCAGTCTGGAGCAGACCCGAGTCGGATCGCTCTACGCTCGTTTGTCCGGCAACCATGCCATGATGCCTCCGGTCGACGGCATCGAATCCGAACAGGGACCGCCCATTTCGGTTCCTGCCACGTCGGTCTACTCCAGGCACGACGGCATCGTTCCGTGGCAAGCGTGCTGTGAAACCACGTCTGGACTATCGGAAAGCGTTGCGGTGCAAGGTAGTCACATGGGGCTGACTCACAACCCCTCTGCGTTGTGGACGGTTGCCGATCGTCTGGCGCAGGACGTCGACAACTGGCAACCCTTTGCGGCACCGAAACGACTTCGACGGATGTTTCCCGCCGAGGTGTGAGGCTGAGATGTGGGGGAGAACCCTGAGTCCGACGCGGGGACGGACCTGTACCTGAGTATGTACTGCACCGGAAAAGATGGGTCCATGGCCTGATGCGCGTGAGTGCCCCGGCGGCGGATAGTGGAAGTCGACGCGGACAGTCCGCGAGATCCACTGAAGGGACACCGAACATGACTTCGCCCATGAAGACCCGCAAACTCACTCGAGCTCGCTCCGGCGCGATGTTCGGCGGGGTGTGCGCCGGGATCGCTCGATACTTCGGGTGGAAGTCGTCGACCGTCCGCTTGCTGTTCGTGCTCTCGTGCTTGCTGCCCGGCCCGCAGTTTCTGATCTACATCGTGATGTGGATTTTCATTCCTCGTGAGCAAATCTGATCGAATCGCTCAGCGGCGCCGATTCTTCATGAGTTGTTTCGCTTCGTGCAGTTCTTCGGTACTCAGGGGAGGGAGGGGAAGCGAGTCACGATGCAATCCCTCGGTGCGTAGTCCGTCGAGCATCACCGAAAGGTATCGGCGCCACACAGTCGGGTTGACCGGCTGAGCAAATTCGGTGACTGCTCCCACCATGAAGATGAGGCCGAACAGGTCCGTGGGGACGGCGTCGGGACGCAGCATTCCGGCGTCCTGGGCCCGGTAGAAGATCCTCTCGACCGACGGTTCGACGATGGATCGTTGGCATGCCAGCTGCTCGCAGCCCTCGTCGGTTCCGTTCAGGACGTCTTTGAGCCCACGATTGACCGACATACGGCTGCAGGCGAATTCGGCGAACGTGACGAGTCCGTCCCACGGATCCGGATTGTTCAGTGATGCCTCGGCAGTGGCGGCGATGTCGGCAAAGTTCTGTTCGAAGACTCCGTCGATCAATTCTTCCTTGCTGGCGAACCGCCGATAGACAGTTCCGACGCCGACACCCGCGCGCCGGGCAACGTCGTCGAGTGTGACGTCGATCCCTTCTTCGGCGAACAATTCACGTGCGGCATCGATGATCAACTGCCGGTTACGTGCAGCGTCGGCGCGAAGCGGGCGCCCCATTGCGGTACTCATGTCTCCACTCTACCCGCCAAGTGGAGACAGCCTCTCCGTTTTCGTGTAGCGTTTTTGCTAACCGGAGAAGCCATCTCCGCATAGGTTGGGCGAGGGACTATGTCAGACATTGCTGAACGGACTGAATTCGAGCAGTCCTCAGCGCCTTCAGGGGACAACCACGCAAAGCGGTGGCTGGTTCTCGCGGTTCTGGGAATTGCGCAGCTGATGGTGGTCTTGGATGCCACCATCGTCAACATCGCGCTGCCGGCTGCGCAGCGCTCACTGGAGTTCGGTGATTCCGACCGCCAGTGGATCATCACGGCATACGCGTTGGCGTTCGGCAGCCTGCTGTTGCTCGGCGGTCGATTGAGCGACTTGTTCGGGCGCAGGCGAACGTTCATCGTCGGCCTGATCGGCTTTGCGGTCGCTTCCGCCATCGGTGGCGCAGCCGTCAACTTCGAAATGCTTGTTGCCGCTCGCGCGGGCCAGGGCGTGTTCGGCGCGCTCCTTGCTCCGGCGGCACTGTCTCTGTTGTCCGTGACATTCACCGATCCGGGTGAGCGCGCCAAGGCTTTCGGCATCTTCGGTGCCGTGGCCGGCGGTGGTGGCGCCATCGGACTGTTGCTCGGCGGAGCGCTCACCGAGTGGGTCGACTGGCGCTGGTGCCTCTTCGTGAATCTCTTCTTCGCGGCGATCGCATTGGTCGGGGCGGTTCTGTTGCTCGCGCCGCACACCAGTGATTCGCGGCCCAAGCTCGACATCCCGGGAACGATCCTGGTCTCTATCAGCTTGTTCAGCATCGTCTTCGGATTCTCGAAGGCCGAATCTGATGGGTGGAGTGCAACTCCCACCATTTCGTGGCTCGTTGCCGGCGTAGTCTTCATGGCTGCATTCATCTACTGGCAGACCAAGTCCGAACACCCGCTCCTTCCGCTGCGGGTGGTGCTCGACCGGATCCGGGCGGGCTCGTATCTTGCGATCTTCCTTTCCGGCGCAGGCATGTTCGCTGTCTTCCTGTTCCTGACGTACTACATGCAACTGATCCTCGGGTACAGCCCGATCATGACCGGTCTCGCATTCATGCCGATGGTGTTCGGAATTGTCACGGCGGCAACGCTTTCGACAGCAGTCTTGCTACCTCGGGTTGGTCCGCGAGTGCTGATCGTGAGCGGAATGGTCATCGCCGCGATCGGAATGACACTGCTCGCCCAGATCTCCGTGGACAGCACGTACGCCGTCCACATCCTGCCAGGCCTCGTGGTCACCGGACTCGGAATGGGCAGCATCTTCGCCCCGTCGATGCAGGGAGCAACTTCGGGCGTGCATCACGAAGACGCCGGCGTCGCATCTGCCACCGTCAACACGATGCAGCAGGTTGGTGGCTCGATCGGAACTGCACTGCTCAGCACGATTGCGGCCTCAGCTTCCACCAACTACCTGGTAGGGCGCGAGATGAATCCGCTGACCCAGGCGCAGGCCGCCGTCGAGAGTTACACCACGACGTTCTACTGGGCAGCAGGCATTTTCGCGGTCGGTGCGGTGTTGACCGGACTGGTTCTTCGGAGCGGACTGCTTCCGGACTCGCCGGAAGGTGAACCGGTAATCGCCCACTGACAGCAAATTTCGGGGTCGACGCCGCAGCGGCGTCGACCCCGAAATCGAGTCAGCAGTTCTTCCCGGGCGTTGTCTGGAACCGATGAAGGACGTGATCGAGTTGCTCGGAGGAAAGCGCAGGTACGGGCAGTTCCCGATGTCCAGTGCGGGAAGCACACAGTCCGTCGATCATGAACCCGAGGGCGCGACGGTAAGCCTGAGGGGCCTCGTCGCCGCCGAACTTCTGGGCCATCTTGACGACCTGCATGAGAAGCGGAATGTCGTTGACTTCGAAGTCGCTACGCAGGGTGCCCTGTTCCTTCGCGTGATTGACGAGTGCCGCGGTGTGTCGAGCGATTCCCGCACGCGCGCGAGCGAAGGTGTCGGAAGTGAAGCGTCCGTCCATCAGGAGATCGCCGAAACCGCGGTTGTCCGCCATGCGCAGCGAGATGACGTCGAGGAAGTAGACGAGACCTTCCCAGGCGTCCGGCATCTCGCGGGCGGTGGCGGCGATCGATTCGATCTCGGAGCACCGCGTGTCGAACAGAGCCTGGATCAGTTCGTCCTTGCTGGCGAATCGTCGATACACGGTTCCGACGCCGACGCCGGCGTGCTTCGCGACGTCGGCCAGTGTGGCGTCCAGTCCTTGGGCCGCGAACACCTCGCGAGCGGAGCAGAGAATCCGTTCGAGGTTGGCCTGGGCGTCGGACCGGAGGCGCGGCTGTGAGCAGTCGGCCGAGGTCCCCGCACGAGAAGCGTCGGGGTGGGTTGTCGGCATCCTCACAGTCTACGGCACTAAGCGGAATGATTGATTCCGTTAGTGCTATATTGCTAAGCGGAACGTGTGGTTCCGATTGTCCGTACGAGAGAAGCCGATATGAGCACGTCTGACATCTGGGTCGGGAGCAATCCGATCTCGATGGTGGGTACGCGGAGTGCAGGTTTCGCGGCAACGAGGCTTCGCGCCCTTGCCGGCGACGGCGCCTTTGCTCAGCTCGTTCGTTTTGCCCTTGTCGGCGGAGCCAGCAACATTCTCTACTTCGCAGCTTTCCTGGCGCTGCGCGGTGACGGAGCGCTGGTCGCCAACGCAGTCGGTGCGGTCTTGAGCACCATTTTGGCCAATGAGCTGCATCGCCGGCTCACCTTCCACGCCGCGGATCGCGTCAACTGGTTCACCGCGCAGTGGGAAGGCGGTGGTCTCGCACTGGTCGGGCTGATCGCCAGTTCCGCTGCCATCAGTGCGCTCGGTTTCCTGTTGCCCGGTGCGGATGGGCTACTTCAAGCGGGCCTTGTAATCGCAGTGAGCGGAATTGTCGGTGGCCTGCGATTTGTCGCGCTTCGTGGCTGGGTTTTCTGAGCGGTTCTCGAGTTCGGACCGGAACGGTTCGTAGGGAACACTGTGACCCATGAGCCTTTCGATAGCCGATTCCGGCGTCCATCTGGCTGTGCTCTGCATCGTCATGGCGCTTGTGGCCACACTGGTCTATCGATTCGCTCACCTCGGTAGCATTCGCGTAGTTCCCGGCGCGCTCGCGCGTGGCGCCCTCCAATTGGCTGCTGTTTCGTTGATTCTTGCCGCCGCCCTGGCTCACATCTGGTCAGCGCTCCTCGTGCTCGTCGGCATGTTCGCCGCAGCGTCGTTCACCGCTGCACGACGCTCCGGCGCAGGAACTTCCGGAGTGTGGCTGACCGTCGCGTTGGCGTCGGGGATCGGTGTTGTGCTGCCACTGATGCTGTTATCCGGAGTGGTTCCCGTCGAGGGCGTCGCTCTGGTTCCGATCGGCGGAATCGTCATGGGCGGTGCCATGACAGCTACGTCGATGGCAGCCAAACGTGGACTCGACGCGGTTGACGATCGATATGGGGAAGTGGAGGCGGCACTGAGCCTGGGATTCTCGCAACGCGACGCACGGTGGGAAGTCGCCCGCACGGCTGCGTCCGACGCCCTCCTGCCCGGAGTCGACCAGACCCGAACCGTCGGTCTCGTGACATTGCCCGGAGCATTTGTCGGTGTGTTGCTCGCGACGGGGTCGGCTGTTCAGGCCGGTGCGGTACAGATTCTCGTCCTGGCAGGGCTGTTGTTGGCGCAAACTTGCTCGGTGGCTGTGGCTTTGGAGCTCGTCGCCCGCGGCTTCGTCTTTCGAGGTGAATCCGTCAGGCCTGCGCGAGTTCGTTGATCTTGTCGCTGCGAAGGACGCGGTCGGGCAGATCGGGCGCGTTCGCGGCGAGTGCGATCATTGCCTTGCCGATGTTCTCACTGGTGGTCACGCTGCTGGGCCAGACCTTTCGCAGGAGCGGGTACAGGGGCACGGAGACCTGATAGAACACCTTGTACCACCACGTCTTCGACGGTGATCCCGGCCGCGGACGGATGAATCCCGGCCTGAGGATGTAGGTCTCGAGGGGGAGAGCGAGCAACGCATTCTCGGTCGCGCCGCGTACCCGCTTCCACATGGTCTTGCTGGTTTCGGTGGAGTCGGCGCTTTCGCCGGATACGTAGACGAACACCATCTGCGGATTCACACGCGAGAGCGTTGTGGCGGCGGCGAGGGTGATGTCACGCGTGATGCGCGTGTAGTCGGCTTCGTTCATTCCGGCAGAGGACACACCGAGGCAGAAGAAGCACGCGGCGGCGCCGGACAGATCGGTTTCGATTGCCGAGAAGTCCAGTAGGTCACGGTGAACGATGTCGACGATCTTCAGGTCGGTTGTACCGGCGGGATTGCGGCCGACGGTCACGACCGTGCCGATTCGCGGATCGTCCAGGCATTCGCGCATGACGCTGTTGCCGACCATTCCTGTTGCCCCGAAAATAACGACCTTCATTGTGTTTCCCCCGGTGTCGGTTCTGCTCTTCCGTGATGCGCACACTACTGAAGGGTTTGGATCTCCCGGTCCGAGAGTGGCCAACTGAACGCTTGACCTGCATTTATGGGTCCATTTTGAACCGACTCGTGACCAAAGTCCCTACAAACCGGCTGGACGGTTGGCTGAAAATAGTTTTATGAGCGAAGGAGTTGATGAAATACACGTGCTCGGGTCGGAGTCCGCGGGTCGGATGATCGAGGCGTCGACCATCATCGTCCTGGGTGCGCTCTGTGCCGTCGTCGCAGGTTCGGGCGTGTTTCTCGTCATTGGCTCGATCGGTGGATTTGCCCGCCTGCTCTATCTGGTCGTGCGGGCGCCGATCAACTCTTACTCGGCACCGGTTTCGAATTTCGAGCTGGCGCCTTCGAGAACGTCATGTGGTCGTTGATGCTTCCGAACGTCGAGTGAAGACGATCGAGGATGTAGTTCTGACGCATGTTCCACGGTGACTTCGATCCCTGCTTCGGGAACTGCTCCACCGCACGCATGACATATCCCGAGGCCAGGTCCAAGATCGGCCGCTGATCCATGTCTTCGGTCGCGTGTGGCACGCACTTGGAGTAGCCGCGCTTGTCCATCTCGGTCAGTAGTCGGCACACGTACATCGACGTGAGGTCGGCTCGCAGAGTCCACGAGGCATTGGTGTATCCGACGCACATTGCGAAGTTCGGGACGTCGCTGATCATCATGCCCTTGTAGACGTAATGATCGCCGAGGGTGACGGGTTCACCGTCCACGTCGATCGAGATCCCACCGCACGCTTCCATCTTCAATCCTGTTGCAGTGACGATGATGTCGGCTTCGATTTCGCGCCCTGACGCGAGACGAATCCCGTTCTCGGTAAACGTGTCGATGTGATCGGTCTCGATCGAGGCCTTGCCGGATCGGAGGGCTTTGAACAAATCGCCGTCGGGTACGACGCACAAGCGCTGGGCCCACGGATCGTAGCTGGGTGTGAAGTGCGGATCGAGTGGGATCTCTTCCGGGAGTTGACGACTGATCGCGAGATTCAGCAACCTCTTTGCCCGCGCTGGACTGCGTCGGCACAGTTGGTAGAAACTCAGGTTCACTACGACGCTCTTCCATCGAGCGATGCTGTGCGCGAGTTGATTCGGCAATACCGCGCGGATGGTGTCCGAGACTTTGTCACTGGACGGCAGTGCCAGAATGTACGTCGGTGATCGCTGGAGCATCGTGACATGGCTTGCGTCCCGCGACATGGTGGGGACCAAAGTGACTGCGGTGGCGCCGCTTCCGATCACCACGACCTTCTTGTCGGAGTAATCGAGTTCGTCGGGCCAGAACTGCGGGTGCACTACCTCGCCGGCAAACGATTCGCGACCGGGGAAGTCGGGGGTGTATCCGCCGTCGTAGCTGTAGTAACCGCTGCAGAGATAGAGGAAGTTACAGGTCAGTGTGTCGTCTTCGCCATCGGTGGTGACGGTGACCGTCCACGTCGAGTCCGCTGACGACCATGATGCTGCCGTCACCTTCCGGTTGTACCGAATCTTCTTGTCGATTCCGTTCTCGCGAGCGGTGTCACGGACGTACCGGAGAATCGAATCACCGTCGGCGATGGCCTTGGCGTCGGTCCACGGGCGAAACGGGTAGCCGAGCGTGAACATGTCGGAATCCGAACGGATGCCGGGGTACTTGAAGAGGTCCCAGGTTCCGCCGCTGTTCGCACGGGCCTCGAGGATTGCGTACGACTTTCCGGGGAGCTCGGTCTGAAGTCGATACGCAGCACCGATGCCGGACAAGCCGGCGCCGACGATCAGGACATCGAGGTGTTCGGTGCTCATCAGTTCGGACTCCGTATCGATTGCGCGGTCACCGGCCGAGAAGGTGGTCGAACTCCACACTACTGAACGATGCTCAGTAAGGCGAGGATGTCCATGCGATCTTCGGCGGCCGGACCGCCGCGCACAGGGGTTTACCTGCGGCGTCAGTGAGGCCGAGGTTTCCGTGAAGCACGCCGGAACCGTCGGTCTCGGCAATGACGTGCTCGGGGATCGCGTCGAACATCAGCTTTGCGCGCCGAAACATCTCGAAGGTCTGGTCTTCGGACACCGTCACCCAGGACAGGTAGATGAAGCGTCCGCGCGGTGGGCCTTGGATGTACGGACCGAGAATGTCCCAGGCACCGGCCTTTTGCTCCAGGTTCGCGGTCAGTTCCCACCGCGCAGTCTCGGCGTCTCCTGGTACGAGGTCGAGAATTTCGTGTGGCTTGCCTCGACGCTGAATGCCGACGTGGATGTTGCTTCGCCCCTCGAAGGTTGCGGTTTCGGAACAATCACGCCCGGGCAGGCTGTGGCCGGTGATGATGATCTGCATATCGACATCATGCTCTGCACTGATCGGGAGGGATTGGCGTGGTGAGTCGTTCGGGTAGAACCTTTGTTGCCGCCGTGGTGGCGAGCATTCTGTTGTCGAGTCTTGGGTGGGGGTCAGGTGCTGCCGCGGCGACGGCGGACGAACCGGTATTCGCGGGCGCGCTCGAGTCCTATGGCGAACTTTCGGCTGCAGTGTTTCCGCTCGGCACCGGTGCGGCGCAGCGTGTCGTGTATCGAACTCTGCGTACCGCTGACAGGTGGGGAGACTCGTCGGGGTCGGTGTTTCTGCCGGAAGGCGAACCACCGGCGGGCGGTTGGCCCGTCATCTCCTACGCCCACGGGACTCTGGGTAGTGCGGATCAGTGTGCGCCCTCGTCGACCGGATTCGGTCCGGGCGAGATCGAACCGATCGAACGCTGGTTGCGCGAGGGGTACGCAGTGGTCGCCACCGACTACTCGGGTCTGGGTACAGACGGGGTACTCGCGTATCTCGACGGCCATGCCGCCGGCGCAAATGTTGTCGACATCGTACGGGCCGCACATGAGTTGTACGGGAACGTGCTGAGCCCGCGGTGGATGGTGGCAGGTCTGTCCGAAGGTGGGCACGCGGCGTACTTCGCGGGACACGAGGCCTCCTCTCGTGCACCGGAATTGGATTTCCGTGGCTCGGTTGTCGTCGCAGGGCCCACGCATATGGAAGGTCTCTTTCCGCTGGGCGGGCCGCTGTTTCCCGATATCGGCATCACGGGATTGGTGGGATACGCGCTGTATGTCCTGGCTGGGATCGACGACCAGCGGCCCGAGGAGAACATTCGCGAGGTTCTCTCGCCACTGGGAATCGAGTGGATGGAAAAGGCTCGAGGCTTGTGCGCCGGAGATCTCGGCCGACAGATTCGAGCTGAGCGAATCCAGTTGAACTCGTTGTTTTCTCGGTCGGTGTGGACGCCGCGTTTCCACGATCTGTTTCGCGAGATGATGCAGGTGCCGGTGGACGGCTACGACCGTCCGCTGCGCGTGGTGCAGAGCGTGTCGGACACGACGGTCCCTGTCGCGCTTACCTGGGCGCAACTGGCCGACATGCGTACGCGAGGAACGCAATTCGACTATCAGGAGCTCAGTGGGATCAGTCACGGCCAAACGACGGTCGCGTCGATGGACCAGACCATGGAGTTCATCGATCGTTTGATGAGGTGATGTTTTGGTTGTGTGGTTGTTCAGTGTGGTTGTTCAGTGTGGTTGTTCAGCGCATTCGTCGCGGGCCGTAGTCGTGGCCACCGTTGGCGAACCACACGATTGCCGCAATCGCGTACAGGATGCAGACAAGGAGTAGTAGCCCGCCCGCGATCCACAGTGAGATCTGACCGAGTCGTTTCACTCGATCGGACGCATACCGCGACCCGGCGACATCGCCGTCGGCCCACAAGGGATACACGTTGAAGGCATGAGTGAAGGCGGCGAAGGAGAGCGGCCAGAAGAACAGCAGCGATACCACTGCCCAACCGGCATTGACAGGTGGTCGAATCGGGTGCTGAGGAACGGATTGCTGAACGGTGGGTTGATCCGGGGTCGTCATGGGAGCTCCTGACATGAGATGGCCCTTACGACGCTACTGCGATGGAGCTGAAGAATCACTGAACGTACGTGATCAGCCGTAGTGCCAGTCGCGATCCATTTTCCGGAAGTACGGGAAGAGTGTGGCTTCCTCGAAATCGAGATGCGACTGCATATGGTCCGCCAACTCGGCTATTGCGGAGTGTGCCCGGCTGACCGTGGAGGACTCGGTGCTCAGTGCGAGTGTCGCGCGCTTGGCTTCCGACACGATCTCCCCGACGAGCTTGTGCTCGGCCTGCAATCGTTCGACCGCAGGTGTCAACTCGGGAAAGTTCTTGGTCATCACCGGGAACATCCGCTGATCCTCGATGGTGTGGTGCAGAGTCAGCGTGTTGCAGTAGAAGTCGCAGTTGACCCGCAATTGCCAGACGAAATCCGCGATCGTCAGATTGTCGATCATCTCGGGTATCCGAGTCAGGTCGGCGGTTTCGTCCGACAACAGTTGCAGGGCATTCTGGAGTACCTCGATATCGGCTCGCAGAGGTTCGTGAACTTGGCGTAACTGATCGATCATCCTCAGACCGGCGGATGTTGCCATGCTGTGCGAATCAGGGGCGCTCACGTCAGCACTGTTCGGTTCCGCTCCGCAAGCATCCGAGCTACGGGGAGAACGTCGTTTGCTGCCATCTCGATTCGCTCGAACACCTCGGGGTTGAGGATCGTGGTTCCGTCGAAATCACCTGAGCTGAGATAGATCCCGACAGGAGCGGTGAGCGCTTGAAAGAATGCAAACAAGGGCCGCAGGGCATGATCCAACACGAGAGCATGGCGGTCGCTGCCACCTGTCGCGGCAAGTATCACCGGGGTGTTGGCGAGCGCGTACTGATCGACGAGATCGAAGAAGTGCTTGAACAATCCCGTGTAAGAGCCGCGGAAAACCGGTGACGCGGCGATGACGATATCCGCGGACTCGACTGCAGCCAGGGCTTCGGCAGTGGCAGGGTCGACCTGACTGCGATCCAGAGCAGTTGCGAGCCCGGGAATCAGATCCACGATCTCGATGACCCGTGCGTCGATCCGCTCGAAGTCACTGAATGTTTCGACGATCAGATCGACGAGAGCGCGAGTCTTGGAAGGCTTCTGAAGGTTGCCGACGACGGCGACAACTTTGAGTGGTGTGCTCACCGAAACTCCTATTTCTCAGATGATTTCAACGATTCGATTTCCTTGCGCACAACGGGGGCTACCTCGGTGCCGAGGATCTCGATCGAGCGGAGCATGTCCTTCTGCGGAACATTGCCGAAACCCATCTGGATCATGATGCGGTCGTGGTGGAACAGCTCGTACTGCGCCATCGTCTTGTCGATGATTTCTTGCGGGCCACCGAGGAAGAAGGCACCCGCGGTGGTTGCCTGCGCTTCGTATGCCCTGCGCGGCATGGGAACTCCGTTTCCGCGCTGATGATGGTTCTGCATCCAGCCGGCCTGGAAGTACGGATAGGACGTATCGAGTGCTGTTTGCTTCGAGGTGTCGACAAACCCCGGCGAAGCAATAGAGACAGCGAGCTTCTTCGGATCATGTCCGAACTCTGCTGCAGCCCGGCGGTACAGATCGACGAACGGTTCGAACTGTTGGTAGCTCCCACCGATGATCGCAAGCGACAGGGGCAGGCCGAGTTTCGCCGCACGGACCACCGAGGCCGGGGTACCTCCGACCGCGATCCACACAGGAATCTGGCGATCCGGACGAGGTGTCACGTCACCGTCGATCAGTGGTGCGCGAAGTTGGCCCTCCCAGTTGATCGGGTTCTCGTCACGCAGTTTCAGTAGTAGGTCGAGCTTTTCGGCGAAGAGTTCGTTGTACTGGGAAAGGTCGTACCCGAAAAGCGGAAACGACTCCGTGTAGGAGCCTCGGCCGGCAATGATCTCGGCGCGACCTTCGGAAAGCAGATCGACCGTCGCGAACTGTTGGAACACGCGGACGGGATCGTCGGAACTGAGCACGGTGACCGCGCTCGACAGCTTGATGTTGTCGGTAGCCTGAGCCATTGCTGCAAGCACAACGGCAGGGGCCGAGACTGCGAAGTCGGTGCGATGATGCTCGCCGACGCCGAAGACATCGAGTCCAACCTGATCGGCAACGGTTGCCTGCTCGACCAAATGGCGAAGGTGGACACCGGGATTCATCATCGCGCCGGTGGTGGGATCTGGGGTGAGTTCACCGAAATGGTAGACGCCCAATTCGAAAGCCATGTTGTTTCTCGCTATCTGTTCGTGGGGGTGATGGAAAGTTGTTCTCCGTGCGCATCGCATGCGCCGCCTTGATTCGTGTGATGTGCGGCAAGTCGGGAGAAGAAGCGGTCGAGTGCCGGAAGCTCTTCAGGTTCGATGAGATCGGAAAAGTATTCGGCGATTCCACGCGTGTGTATGGCGGACGCAGTTCGAAGTGTCTTCTTGCCCGCAGGCGTCATCGATACCGTCACGACGCGTCGATCGTTTTCCGGTCGAACGCGCTCTGCCAGTCCTGCCTCGACCAATCGATCGACGACGCGCGTCACACCGCTGGTGGTGACCAGGACGAGCTCGGCCAGATCACCCATTCGGATGGTGTTTCCTGGAGCTTCATGCAGGCGGAGTAGGACGTCGTACTGACCAAGGGTGAGCCCGGTGGTAGTCCGAAGATCTGCCTCCATCTTGCCGAGGATGACGCTGTGGGAGACGACGAGGTTGCGCCACACGCGACCACGTACGTGTTCATCAGTTGGCATCGGTGACGTCCTCCATTTATTTGCGATCGCAAGTATTGCTTACTCAAATAATACGCTCGGAGAGATCGAACTATTCCCCGTCATCGTTTCTGCTGGTTGCGGGTATTGACTCGAACTGGTGTTCGAGTATTGTTGGGGTGGGGATCGGGGGATTCAATGAGTGTTCTGTTGTCGGATGTGGTGTCTGGTTCTGCGGTGGGGTTGCGCGGACGTCTGTGGAGGTTGTCGGCTTCTGAGTTGCGGGCTGCTGCGGTCGAGGCGAGCGCGGAGATTCTGCGCCTGGAAGCGGTGCGGGTGGCAGTGGTGGACGAGCTGTCGTTGCGCCCGGATGATCAGGTGATCGCCAGCCGCGGGGTCGGTTCCTGGTTGGCGTCGAACACGATGTTGCAGGTGCGGGACGGGAAGAAGATCGCCGCCCTGGGTGCGGCGTTGCGGCCGTTTCCGGCAGTGGCAGCCCGGTTCGATTGCGGGGATTGTTCGTTCGAACACGCCGTCTTGATCGTGGCGTTCTGCGAGTCACCACCGAAAGGCATGCCGGAGGAAGCGCTACCGAAGTGCATCGATTTGTTGTTGGCTGCCGCGTCGGGTGTGGAGGCCACGACGACGAAGGTGCGGAACGTCATCGCGACGTTGGAGCGAATCTTCGAATCCGATGAGATTCCACCCGCCGAAGACGTCGACCGCAACGAGTTGAGGATCGCCTCGACGTTGAATGGTCGGGTGGTGGTGCGTGGGGATTTCGACGCCCTCACCGGCGAAATGTTGTTGTCGGCGTTGTCGAATCTGACGATGCCGACCCCGGCACCGGACGGGACGCCGGATGCCCGGTCGGCGGCGAAGCGGACCGCGGACGGGTTCACCGAACTGATCCGCCGGTATCTGGACTGCGCGAAGACCGGTATGGATGGTGGGCGACGGCCGCACGTGAACGTACACATCAATGCCCGTGATCTGGCTGAGCACCGCGATTGCGCCGAGGCACCCTCCGATGACGGGGAATCTGTGTCGGATCTCGATGTCGGGCACATGCCCTGGCTCGGACCACTGTCGGTATCGCAGACCAGGCTTCTCGGGTGCGACTGCTTCCTGTCAACTGTCCTGCTCGATGATCACGGGGCGCCGCTCGATGCGAAGCCCGGGAAACGGTTGGTCACCGCCGAACAGAGAGTGGCGTTGATCGCCCGCGACAAGGGCTGCGCGTTCCCCGGCTGTACGTGTGTTCCGGCGTGGACGGATGCGCACCATATTCGGCACTGGGCCAATGGCGGTCCGACGGTGATGAACAATCTTGTCTTGCTGTGCCGTTCGCATCATCGGTTGATGCACCGAAAATCCG